>ENA-UPSA01000051-UPSA01000051.1-bioreactor-metagenome-genome-assembly--contig:-NODE-51-length-181870-cov-1093.593625_pt1 | contig 181870 bp, 185 predicted proteins | sample MGYA00238183_ERZ773288 | MGnify/ENA primary metagenome ERZ773288 (study PRJEB29028, sample SAMN07631243) | bioreactor metagenome | isolation source: Switchgrass digestor | place: USA: Dartmouth... | reverse complement strand
TTGCATTTACATCCCTATCATGATGTGCTCCGCACTCTGGACAAGTCCATTCTCTCAATGCTAAATTCTTTACTTCTGAATTCTTATAGCCACATTCAGAACACAATTGACTACTTGCATAGTTTTGTGGTGCTATTATTATTTCTCTACCATACCAGTTAGCTTTGTATTCTAGCATCTTTCTAAATTCTGACCATGAAACTTCACTTATTGCTTTTGCTAAATGTTTATTTTGTTGCATATTCTTTACCTTTAAGTCCTCTAAAACTATAACTTGGTTTTCGTTTATAATTTTAGAGGATAACTTGTGTAAAAAATCTTTCCTTTGATTTGCTATTTTCTCATGTAATTTCGCAAGGTGTAACCTTGTTTTTTCATAATTCTTACCATGTTTTTGTTTTCTTGATAAATCCCTTTGGACTTTCTTTATTCTCTTTTCAGTTCTTCTTAACCATTTAGGATTTTCTATCTTTGTACCATCTGATAATACTAAAAAATCCTTTAATCCTAAATCTATTCCTACTTTTTTATCTGTGTTAGGTAATTTTTCTATTTCAGTTTCTACAAGTATTGAAGCATAATATTTACCTGCAAGTGTTTTTGATATTGTTACTGATTTTATTTTACCTTCAAACAATCTATGTTGTTTTATTTTTATCATAGTTTTTACTTTTGGTATTTTAAGATGGCCATTTATAATTGCCACTGTACCATTTTGATTGTTTGTTGTATAAGATTGATAACCCTTCTTTTTCTTGAATTTAGGAAAGCCTACTTTTTTATCTCTGAAAAAGTTTTTATATGCTTTTTCTAAATTTATTTGTGCATTAGCAAGAGCAAGACTATCTACTTCCTTTAGAAAAGGAAACTCTTTTTTATACTGCGCAGGTGTATTTTTTAGCATTTTTCCTGTTTGTTTATAATGCTCTATTTTGTCATAAAGCATTTTGTTATATATAAACCTTACACACCCAAATACTTTTGATAGATATTCTTCTTGTTCTTTAGTTGGATATATTCTGTATTTATATACCTTTAGCAAGATTACACCTCCTTCCCTTGAGATTCTATATATTTTTTTATTACTTCAATTGGTGCTCCACCTGTAGTCAATAAACAATAACTCCTTGACCAAAAAATATTCTTTCCACAATTGTTCTTTTATTTTAGGATATTCTTTTTTAATCAATCTTGATGAAGCGCTTTTATAGGCATTTATAAATTTTGACAATTCACTATTCGGATGTGCTTTGAACAATATATGAACGTGGTCTTTATCATGATTCCACTCTTGAATGGTTATTATTATCCAAAATTATTGATATATCACAACTCCTTCCTCTAATACTGATTATAGAGTATTAGGAAAGAATTGTCAAGCGACATTCATCACCCACTTATAGAAGTGGGCGACTTCTGTCGTTGATTAGGTTAAAATTTCATTAGTACAGTCCCTATAAGTATGATATGCCTCCATATGAAAAGCAAAGTCTTTTACTTTAATTATAGTATAATATCTTCCCCGTCTTTTTACTACATAAAACTTTTCTCCGTTTGCCATGGTAACTACATATAGTGGAGTGTTTCTATATATTAAATTTCCTGTTAAATCGCTTATTTCATCATTAAAATTTACTGGTACTTTTATAATCTTTTCCATATAACTCCCCAACCTTTCTGACAGTTACTATCTATCATATGGTGTATAACCATATCTAGTATTAAAAATTTTAGCTTCTGGCCCTCTCTCATATACTTGTATGTAACAAGATTTTGAACCTGTTGGCCTACCTAACTTATCCTTGGCATCTTGGAAAGTAACCTGTAGTCTTGTTGTAGGCCCTTCATATTTAAGAAGATCTTTAAGATTACTTAAAACCGACGTGATAAACTCTTCGCTGCCTGTAATGCGTATTCCGTCGCAATCATAGGCGCTGCCCTTATGTCCATAAGGTATTGGCTTAGCTTTTATTCTCATAGGGGTTAGCCTAGCCCAAAGGTGTAATATTTCCTTCTTAGTCATGGCAGATACCTTCCTTTCCTAGATTTTAGTAATAAATTGTCTATATGCTTTCTCCAGTTTATTTAAGTCACGGTCTGTTTTTACGTCTAAATAGCTTGGTTTATTTAAAGGATACCTTAAACTTTTATACATTAACTTTCCATCAAGGAGTATGAATTCTCCTCTTGGTCTGTCTTTTTCAAAATACTCGTCATAAAGAGGAATTGATTTGATATTATTGGCCTTCATCCAGTTTGATATCTCTAGTATCCTTTGTAATCTTTCATTTTGTCGACGTATTCTTGCCATATTTGATGTTGCTGCACTTCTACCAGCCTGTGGCTCCCAACCACCTTCGCAAACCACTTCCCCCATAGTTGGTATTCCATATTTATAACACCAACGTTCAGTTTTAGCTACAGTATAGTAAGGTGCATGCCCCTTTGGCTGATTTGGTCTATTTACATGTTTACAAGAACCACAGCATTTTGCTAATATTAAATTTACCATATGCATCCTCCTTTATATTAAATCTACCCCATACATAAGTCTTGTATCATTATTATATTTAATTATAGCTTGTAAGCTCTCTGGGTAGCATAAAAACCTTATTTGTTCTCCAAAACTAAGTACGTATACTCTAAACCCTTTTCTGAATCTATACGCCCTTGCCAATCGATGATTTCCATCTACTACCATTGATTCATTTGAATAATCGGATAGTCTAACTAATAAACCTGGCTTTGTTATATCCACTTGGTTTAAATATCCCTCATCTATACGGATAGCATATTTCATAAATCCGTCGTGATAATTTTTTACATCCTCATAACTCATAGGTGTCGGAATTAGATTTTGTTGTGCATACTCATACATTTTTGTTACGTTCCATGCATGTAAACCAATTCGTTGACGCTCAGTTCTTTTATTATAGTGCCCATTCTTGTACCTCACATTTTTATCTATTTTCTTTATAATAGTTTTACGCATAAAAATAAGTACTGCTGTTTCTGCAGTACTTACATATAACCTTTTTATTTTAATGCTTCTGTCAATTCTTCATTATTGTAAATATATCTATCAGACATTGCAATAACTACTTTATTTTTACCTGTACGTTTAGCTTCATATAATGCTTTATCTGCCCTATCAAAGAATTTTTGCTTAGATTCTCCAAATATATATTCTGTTACTCCTATACTAACTGTGACTGGTTTCTTTATTTCCCTGTATTTCTCATTCTTTATCCCTATTCTAATATTATCTAAAAGACTATAAATTTCTTCTAAAGTGGTGTCAGTAAATATAATAACGAATTCTTCACCGCCATATCTAGCTACTATATCTTTAGAGGTGAGATTTAGTTGAATACGTTTAGCTATCCTAGCTAAAACTGCATCCCCCACAGCATGTCCATGTGTATCATTTACTTGCTTAAAATCATCTATGTCTATTATTGCTAAGTACACTTTCTTTTTATTATCAGCATTAGATATTATTATGTCCATATATTCTTGGAATGTTCTATGATTATAAACATTCGTTAGCATATCTGTTTTGGCTGCTTTTTCTAGTAGAGCAAACCTGATTAATAGTTGCTGTTTATCGGCACTTACCTGCTTAACATTACGTTCTACTATATCTTTATATTCTTGTATAGTTTGAATAGTTTTTACGTATTCTGTAATATCTTTGAACATTAATATGTATCCTCTGACTTTTTCTTTACCTGATAGGGGTATCAATTCTACTTCAAAATAAGCCTCATCACTATATTTATGTGTAAACTCTACTGTTTGGCGACTTTTAGATTTTATATGTGCATATATACTTTCTATGGCATAGTCATCTACTTTTAATGCTTTAAGTGCATTTTCTAATTTATCTGACTTTTTGAGTTCACATCCATTGTTTATTATTCTCTTCATTGAAGCATTAAAACCTACAATATTATAGTCTAAATCTATTATAACAAATGCACCTGCCATATGGTCTACTACCTTTCTAAATGCTATAGGGGTCACATTCAACATCCCTAATTTGAATATAGATATGAAAGAACATAACACAAATATAGGCAATGTTGATACTGTAATATAACATCCGCCAGGTATTATATTAAGTGTAGTCAATATGTCAACAGTCACAGGAATAACTGAACCGGCTATCATTAAAAGTGCTTGTTTCGAAAATAAACCTGCATTTTTAATAGAATACGAAATAAATATTATCATGCCTATTAATATACTGGAATAAGCGTAAGATGCATGTATAAGAAATCCAGGACCGAATATTGCATCTGGCAAAAATGCACTGTACTTCTTAAAGAATAGATGATAATGTGGATCTGTTAATATAAAAAAGGCTGTAGCCATTGGCCCTATTAACGTAAACGCATATTTCCAATTAAGTTTTAACTTAGTATTTATAAATACAAGAACAAATAAAAGATACGATACACCTGTCAGCCCCACACCCACATAATTAAGTAACTCGACTGGCAGTATAAACTGCTCCTTATTTGTCATTAGTAGTTTATAAAAAGCTCCTATCGACCATATCTCAATTGAGATTAGAGTAAATATGAAATACCAGTGTACTTGTGTTTTATTTTTACTGCCCAATACAACTGCTATCAACAGTGCTGTACAGCATATCGATAGTATAGTTAATATTAAGAACATGTAGTGTAGGTATCCCTCCTGCATAAACTCAACTAGTCTGCTATAACTGTCTGGTTTTTGCCACTGTTTTTTGCTTTATACATGGCTTTATCTGCTTTATCAAATAATATTTCCTTAGTGTAACCAGGCTTATAATCACATATACCTATACTTATAGTTACTGGCCTATCAATTTCCCTGTATTTTTCTCTCTGTACAACTTTTCTTGATAATTCTGCTATTTTATAGGTCTCGTCAATTGTTTTACTAATAAATATTATCGCAAATTCTTCTCCGCCATAACGTGCAGGAATATCATTTACTGTTACCATTTCTTTGATTTTTGATGCTATTCTCTTTAATACTATATCCCCAACAGAATGTCCAAAGGTATCGTTAATCTTTTTGAAATCATCTATATCTATAAGTGCTAATTGCATATTGATATTTGTATTTTTTATTTGTTCTAGTATCATATCCATATATTCATGGAATGTTCTATGATTATACATGTCTGTTAAGGCATCAGTGTGCATCATTTTCTCTATAATAGCATTTCTTACAAGAAGGTCTTGCTTATCTTGAGTTATCTGCTCAAGATTCTTTTCCAAGAGCGCTTGATAATCTCGTATTGTTTGCATGTTTTCTATATGAGCCGTTATATCTTTAAAGAATAAAATCGTTCCTATATGCTTAGTATTACTATAAATAGGTGTTATCTCTATATCTAGATAAATGTTTTTATTCTCTTTTTCTATACACTTCCTAAATACTAAGGTGTCTCCTTTATTTATAGCTCTGTCAATATAGTCTTTAAACATGTCTATATCTTTTCTTTTGTGCCATGTTTTTGATAAAACATCTGTTATATTAGTATTCCTCTCAATTGTATGCCCTTTTCCAAGGGTGCCTATAAATGCTTTATTATAGTCTACTACTCTGTATTTGTCGTCTATTATTAAAAATGCATCTGTCATATGATCTACTACCTGCTTTAATGCTATAGGCCCTAGATCAACTAGCTTTGTTATGATTTTCTTAAATACCATTTAAAATCCCCCTAGCATCTTCCCTTATTCGTACACCTATGACCCCAATATACCGACAAATGAAATAACTTAAAATATAATAAATGGATACGCTGCATCATATGCCTTAATTAAATACACTTACTGTATCTATTAGCTACATAGCTGGCATATGAATAAGGCTTTATCTTTGGAGTAACCCCACTACCTTTAAACCACCTTAACATTTCATTTATGAGTTCTCTAGTACGACCTTTTCTGCCAATATCTAGATGCGCTTCTTGTACAAAGGAGAAATTCTTATATTTTACCATATTGTCGATTATATTATCCTGTAACTTTTCTGTAATTTCATGTAGAGTAATATATGTGATTTCTGTCTCTTTTGATATTTTATCATGCAGCGACCATATATTTCTTAGTTCGATTTGCTTTCCTATGCATGCCCATGTTCCCATACCTGCCCTATGTAGTATTATAGCAGTTGCAAAGCATGTTTTCTTTCCGACTACTTGAGAATCAGTGCCCACCACCAACTTATATTCAGTGTATGGATAATCGTTCATGAATTTTTTCATTTCTTGGATAATGTCATCCATCCTCATACCACGTCTTGTCGAATTAAAGAATAGCCTATCTTTATTAAGAAACATATTTTCACCCAATCAATACTTTACGTCTATATTTAGGACAAAATACTATATGATATTGATTAAGATATACAATCCCATTTTTATGAGTATATTTATCGTTCATTAGATATACACCACCTATCTAATTATAATATAGCATAATATTAGATAGGTGTCAAGTATCTAATAAGCCTTCATCCCAACGACTAAAGTCGTGGGCTTTCGGCTAAGTTTCATGTAAATAAGGGAGTATAAGAATACTCCCTTATCAATATTTCTTTTTATATTCTATATTCAAGATACTAATTCAAGCAATCAATAGTACTGTTTACTCAAATAAATCTCTTTGACTTTTTTGTCTAAGATACTCCTCTACCCTAGGGACACTATTTGTTGAATAGCCATCCACTGTTATAAATTGTATTTGACTGTTATTAAACATATTGTTTGCTTGTTTAGCTTTCTTTAATGTAAATTTATTACCTAAATTTAAGTTCCATATTTTACTGAAAGCAAACATGTTGTTTATGCCCACTACATTTGATGTATCAAACTTATCTCCTAAGAATAATATAGGTATTTCACATCCGTAGAACATTTCTACCATGTCTTTAACTTTAGAAGTGTCAAACTTATTCCCTAAGTTTAAGCCACTAATCTTACTCTTTTTAAACATATATGACATATGTTCAACATTGGAAGTATCAAAATTATTTCCTAGATTGATACTGTTAGCTTCGCACCCGTAAAACATCCCTTTCATATTTGTAACCTTAGATGTTATAAATTTGTTGCCTAATATTATATGTTTGATTTTGCTGTCATAAAACATATGTTGCATGTCAGTTATATTTGAAGTGTCGAAATCTGTTAAATCTAACACTTCCCCTTCAAAATCTGCAAATACGGACTGCAAGCTACCTTTTACATTCGGTCCCATTATTACCTTTTTCAGCCCAGTACAGTAACTAAAAATTCCTATACTAGCATAATCTATCGCGAATCTATCTACAAAATCTGGGATTACAACAACCTCTCTATGTGGATTGTCATAATATCTAGTAATAAAAATTTCACCATTTTGCTTTGCTACTTTAAAATCAAAGATTTTACCTAAAATATTCTGTTTTATTTGGTATTGTCTAAGTAATTCGTGTTTATGTTTAGGTGTATACATTGTCCTCACCTCAACCCAATTTTACATCCATTTGTTCCATCTATATATCCATATCTATATCTAATACCTATTTTATCGCAATCATCTATCTTTACTACTTGATGTGTTTCTGCATTTATATATCTCCAACTAAACTCACAAGTTATACCTTCCCATGAAATGTTGAAGTTATCTATAAAAAATTGTATATGGTAATTAACTTGTCCTGTTCTTCCTTTATAATGAGGAGGTCTTATACTTATTATTTTACCATCTACAGTAAAACTATTGTTTGAATAACACGCTGTTAAACTTAATATTTCTCCTGATTTGTCTAATTCAACTAAATCTATGACTCTAGCTGCATTATAGAATGTCTCTTTATTATCAGCGCATAGCACTAAGTAACAATTATCTTTGCCCACTGCATTAAAGTGTCCGTAGGATTTGCCAATCTCAAAGCTTTCTATAACATTATAACCATATTCATTAACTTTTAATATCTCTATTAAAGCTTCTTTACTATTACTATACTTTTTCAGGGCAATATAATGCTTATTTTGATACCTATGATACCCAAAATAATCTTCGGCGGTGTTTATTTGATTATAATAATCTTTCTTGATGTCATATATCCATATTTTATAGTCTCCTAATTTACCTTCTATTATTAACACTTGTTCATCGGAAATTTTATAACATGATGTAATGTTAATAAATTTATTGGCTATGATATTTTTTATATTTTTTGATGTATTATCTTTCTTTATAACCTCGTACCCTCCAAATATTGGACTTATAAACTTCTTTCCGTTTTTCTCGACTACCTTACCGTTAGCTAACCCTAACCGTTCAGCTATATCTATCGTATTCCTAATATCTAAATCTTTAACGCATCCATTAACATCTGCTACTTTGTATCCTATAATATTTCCAGATGCATCTTCATGTAAGCCTAATATTGTACACGATTGTGATTTACCAATTACTCCGTATCTTTCTATAGAACCATTGATTCCTTTTAACTCATTCCCGTCAATCATCAAATTTTCAATCTTTGTTCCTGCTTTAAGGGCTTTTATTACACTGTTTATATCAGCGTCTTTGACTTGACCTGTTGTAGATTCTAGGAGTCTTATTCCTATTAAATTGTTTTTATTTTTTATTGTGCCTATCATAAAAATTGGCATAATAACTACCCCCTAGTATGAACCATGTCTTTTTTCGTCTTTACCATCTCTCTTTCAGCCTTTGTATACTTTCTAACAGTTGATTCAGACATATTTAAACGTATTGCTACTTCTTTAACCGAAAACCCATTTCTTATAAGTGCTCTCGCTGTCCATATCTTTTTCATCGGAACTGACATATTAATACCTCCTAATCATATCACTATTAAACCTTTGATTAGTTATTTAATACAACAGTGTCTATGTTATAGCTTTGTACTAATTTATCAATGAATGATAGCTTACTACAATTACAACGCCCTCTACCTCAATAATTTATTATATGTTTGTATCGTATTGGCTGAAATACTTCGCTATTCTATATTGAACTTTTTAATTCTTTTATAGCTTCCCTTACCCTTTTTAGGTGTATGAATTCTAGTTCCTGTATTAAATCTTACTAATGTTCTTGCCTGTAATTCTACTCTCTTATTTTTCTTTTTCATATGATACCTAATATATCCCCCTATCCAAAATTTTCATATTATATTTGTTAATAATGTATTTTTTATAGTATACCATTTAACTCATATAATAAACTGCTTTTTTACAAATTCAGAATAAAAAATATCATTGCGGTATATGCAATGATATGTTCGTTTAAATAAATGTCTTTATATAACCTATACTTATTATGTTAACTGAATTGCTTAAATTTTCCATACATAATTTTCTTCTTTAAGGGTTATAATATTATTGCCTTCACTCAGGTATAGTAGTACACACCTCAACTTCTGTTGTGATGGCATTAATACTTTACACGTATTAATGCCAAATTTGTTATGTCTATTGCACTGATTTTGTAATCTGGATAAATCTCTATTATTTCAAATGACTTAATAAGTTTACTTAGTTCTTGTTTCATAGCCTGTTTTATTTGCTCTATCTATACTATATTATTACATAAAAATACCATAGCTTAATTAGCTATGGTATTTTATCTTTATATTAAGATAATTTATCATTTTAATTACGATTTATAATCTCTTCCCACTCTATTTTTTCAACGTTTTTCATATATTCTCTTAGCTTGCGTTTACTGATACTATCTATTCCTATTAGTTTATAATCTCCTTTAATATAAAGAGGTGACTCCCCAAATAGTAAATGCTCCAGTCCTATCAACTCTATATCACCTGGCACATTGAACATTATACAGCCATCATCCCAATAAACATTTTGGATGTTGGTTATCCCCATTCGACCTGTGATTATTTTAAAGTCAAAAAATCTATTATGATGTCATTTTTAGTTACTGTAACTTTTAATACCATATTGTTCTCCTCAACCCTTATCTATATTTAAAAGAAGTTCCTATATTATACTTCGCCATTTTCAATGTATTTACTATGTATTATTCCATATACATAGATTGCTTACATTTATTACAACTATCTGAACCGCTTGCATGGTTATGCCTCCTGCCTAATAACATACAGTTAACTCCTCTATTGCATGTTATCGCCTATTGCTGATAGCATAGCATTTGTTATTCTTAACCACTCTTCAAACGTACACTCTGAATATCTACCATCTTTGTAAACCGTAAATGCTCTGCCATATCTTTTCTTACCCTCTGCTACATAAAGTATATCTATATCCTCAAACTCCATTTCCTTGTATATTACACCGTATTCTACCGCTTGCTCTACAGATGGTAGCTTATTCTTGTAAGTATCAATTGGCAATGATGTTGGAGCCAAAAGTTCCATTTTAAGTTTATCTTTTATTTGTCTATTTCTGAAATATTTTGATGCTCCCATATAATATACTCTCCTTTAGCTTCTAATATAGAATGTGAATAGTCTCTATATTAGAGAGGCTATTCAAAATATTATTTAAGTCATTTTGAAAAATTAATTTTATGATTCATTTTGTAGTTTTATATTCTTACTTTTTGACGCTTTAAAGAAAATCTGGTATACCAATACCCTATTATAGCATTTAATAAAGTTAAAATGGCATATATAATTTGTCCTGTTTCTATTGCCAATGTAAAAATACTACAAACCTTATTATACCTTCCATGGTTGCCTCCATAATTGGCTGGGGTAGCTGGATTCGAACCAGCGTATGCAGGAGTCAAAGTCCTGTGCCTTACCACTTGGCGATACCCCAATATTATTTATATTGCAATATCTTTTATTGGTCGGGGTGACAGGACTCGAACCTGCGGCCACATGGTCCCAAACCACGTGCGCTACCAGCTGCGCTACACCCCGATAAGTGAACTACCTCCACCTATAGAGGTGGTGGCTTCGTGGTCAATACTCCCATCGGAGCAAGTTTACCCACGCTCAAAGGGCTGTTCCATCCCCAGGCTTACCATCTACATGGCTAATTTTAGTAGGTTCTTTGCTGCGTTTATATCTCTATCATGTATAGCACCACAATTTGGGCATTTCCATTCTCTTAGTGCTAAATTCTTTACATCTGTATTTTTATAACCACATTCACTACATATTTGACTTGATGCATATTTTGTTGGTGCTATTATTATTTCTCTGCCATACCATTTAGCTTTGTACTCTAACATTTGCCTGAATTCGTACCACGATGCTTCTGATATTGATTTTGCTAAATGATGATTCTTCAACATATTCTTTACTTTCAAATCTTCTAAAACTATCACTTGGTTCTCGTTGATAATTTTAGAAGATAGTTTGTGTAAATAATCCCTTCTTTGATTTGCTAATTTTTCATAAGTTTTTGCTAATAATAATCTGTCTTTTCCCAATTTTTACTTCCTAGTTTCTTTCTTGACAAATCTTTATTTGATTTTCTTAATCTTTTTTCTGTTTTTCTCAACCACTTAGGATTTTCAAATACTTCTCCATCACTTGTTACTGCAAAATCCTTAATTCCTAAATCTATTCCTACTTTCTTATCTGTTTTGGGTAATGGTTTTATTTCTGCTTCTACAAGTATTGAAATATAATATTTATTCGTAGTTGTTTTAGATATTGTACAAGATTTAATTTTCCCTGTAAATTGCCTATGTTGTTTAATCTTTACCCTTGATTTTAGTTTTGGAAGTTTAATATATCCATTTTCAATATATATAGTTCCATTTTGATTATTAGTTGTATAAGATTGTTTATCCTTTTTTCTTTTGAATTTAGGAAACCCTATGCTTTTATCTCTAAAAAAGTTTTTATATGCTTGCTCTAAATCAAGTTGTGCATTTGCTAATGCTAAACTGTCTACTTCCTTTAGAAAAGGAAATTGTTCCTTATATTGAGCAGGCGTATTATGCAACATCTGTCCAGTTTCTTTATAATAATTTATTTTATCTTCCAACATCTTGTTGTATATGAATCTTACACAACCAAAACATTTAGCAAAATATTCTTGTTGTTTTTTATTAGGATATAATCTAAATTTGTATGCTTTTAATATAATTACACATCACTTCCCTTGACTTTCTATATGTCGCTTTATTACATCAATTGATACTCCCCAATATATTCGTCAAACATTTTCGGCAATTCATCTCCCACTTACAGAAGTTGGGAGACTTCTTGCCAATTTAGGTTAAACCTCATATTCATTTCAAATTTCATTATATTTTATTTATCTGATTCAATTATAGCCCAAACATAAATATGTGACGTAGTAAAGAAATCTAAGATTAATAATGTCACACTTGTAACTAGCAACCCCGTACTTTGCAATAACATATTACCACAAATAAACGTTGTTGAAATTAGCAACGTTATTGTAGTAGTGGCCGCCTTTTTCATTTTTCCTATGCTCCATTGGATAATTACTATTTTTCTCTTCTGTCAAATACTCTGTGTCCACCATATTCTATAACAAATATCTGGGACTCATGGAATTTACTTTTTACTATTTTAGGTGCATAGAAATATATTATTCTATGCTGTACCGCAGACCCACCTTCATCAAACACAAATGATACCGCTCTCTTCACTTCTTCACTTGGCTTTTTATTGATATTCTTAGTATAGCTTAAATTTTTCCAGACTTCCGGTACACTATATCCAAATGTTGTCATTGCATCTCGTATTGCTTGAGCCACTAAAACTTGTCCTTCAAAACCTTCCCCGCCTGCTTCTCCCATTACTATTCTTTCTGCTAAATCTCTATGCTCAGGAGATAGCTCAATTTTAACTCCCTTGTAATTTTCATCAACCACAGCAGGCGTAAGTAAAAATTTTGCGTTATTTTTATCAGTATTTCCTCTGCTGGCTATATGCTGTGTTGATTTTTTACTTAAATCATTTGCTTTAGCCTCTATTATTGAATCTAACCTAGTGTTTAAATCATCTAGTTTTCTTATTATTTCTTCCTGTTGTTTTTGCTCCATCAACTGCCTATTCATAGCTTCCTTTTCTTTGGCCGATTGAATTATAAAAGATTTTTCTTTAGCTGTTATGGTATCCCTTATATTTATATTAGAAGTTATCATATTTTCTATGACTGTACTAGTTCCTTGTATTTTATACAATCCTCCGTACATCCACCACATTACTATGTATGTTGCTACAAATACTGTTACTATCTTTTCTATGTGCCTTTTGATAAAAAGGCAATTGTTTTTAAACTTAAACTTAGTACTAATAAAAACACCCCCAATAATCTAAACTAACCATTTTTATAAATAATGCTCAATTATTAGTACCCAATACAGATTTACTATCGCCTCACACTAAATTTATTGCATAAAAATATATCTCTATATAAATTATTTTCTTTATTATATAATATAGTATATTTTCACGTAGTTTGACTGTATATGAGCAAAATAAAAGCACTATAGATAAACTATAGTGCTTTTATTGTAGTATATATTAAATCGTTTTCAATACGGGTAATTGTGTAAGTTCAAATCCTACTCCTCTTAATATTAACCGCTCTCCATATAGCTGCGCCCTGGCATTTAATATTTTTCCCTGTCGAGCTAATACTAATACCTTATCCCTAGACAGCTTCTTCTCTTCCCCGTTCGTTGTCTTTACCACATATCCAACTGTAGTTTTACCTTTTGTTATTCTACCTATCAAAGTAATTTGATTTTTCATAATTTTTTTCTTGTTGTTATCATCTTCTCCTCTGATTTTGCCGCTTGATACTTCAATGACTGGTAAGTCGGTTAGTTTACAATTGATACCTTTCATTACAATAGTATCTCTATATCTTTGGGCTGTGCAGTTTACTATTTGCTTTGTTAAAGCCATTTGTTCTACCGTATCTTTAGCCATTACATGGTGATTACCTAAATTATCTATTAAACCGTAGCCCACAACTTTGACCCCGTCCATATACCTTGTTATTATTTTGCACTTAAGATTTCCATCTACAGGTTGTGTGCTAAAATTCACTGCAAACATTTTTATCCCTCCGTATATACTTAAAATTCAATTGGTACATTAACTATATTGGCAATTTCCTCTAAATTGACCCTGTCTCCATTGTCTTTAAGATAGATTAATAAAGCCCTAATCATTCCCTCATAACGAGAAATAGGGAATATAAAAGCTTCTTTACCGTTAGTTAAACCTTCAATTTGCTTATGGTCTAAACCAATTATCTCATATATTTTAGTCGGATTGATCCAGCTACTTAAACAAGTCCAGATTAATTCTGAAAGTTGCCTAGCCTTTTTCACTCTTTCATCAAGCACTCTTTGGGTTATTCCGTGACAGACTCCATTTGGTAAAGCTATAATCAAGGAGTTGTTAAGTATTCCTTTATATTTACCTATTTTATGTAAAGGTATATATGTATACCTATTACTAGCTATAGATTTATATATGTAACCCTTTACTTTACCTGCTGAGCCTTTAATTACATATATTACCCCATTGATTTGCATTTTTCCCACGCCCTCTTCTATTTTTTATTTTCAACAACTTATTTTTATTTGTTCTGTATATCTATTTTTATTTCAACTGAATATGCTATTTTTCTTACTAGTCTAGGAATTTATTTATACTTATCATCCTTTTATCTAAATTATTCTTAAATATTTAAAAATGAAGGTTTTGTATAGACTATTTAGAAAAATTATTGAAGTAGTCCAAACAAACCTTCTCTGAATCTATCCATCCAATATACCATATCAGCGTCATATCCCTTTACTTTTTGATATCTATAGGTAAAGTCCTTAAGGAGATATGACCTTAAGTCAAATTCACCTATAACAATATTTTTATATTTAAGCAATATCTTAGCCTTAGTTGCTCTTAAACTTACTATATGATTTAATCTAACATCAGAACCAATAGTGTTTATAGCATGTGCTATATTATCTTTCATGCAAATACCCCCAAATTGCCTTGTTAGTGCTATGCACCAACATTTGAGAACAACTATTGTCAATTAGCTTAATTTTATAGTTACTATAACTTCATAATCTAGTTCTGATGCATGATTGTCAAAATATAGCTTTCTGATTACTATATTAGTACTTCTGTATTAAAATTTAATAACAAGTCTATTTATAAGATTATTTACTTGAATTTTTGATTTATGTATTTTTGTAGTGCCTTAAACGCCTTAAACGCTTCAACAGTATCTTTATCCTCTGTCACCAAATATTTTCTAAACTCTGACTTATGACATCCTTCATCTACTTCAATGTATAGTTTATCATCTTCTACAAAAAGATCTCCATTGAATCTTAATTCATCAGCAATAGCCCCTAAACAATCTGTTATTGATACTTCCACCTTAGTTTTTATCGTTCCATAAACTGTTATATTACCTATCATAGTTTGAACCTCCTATTTATAATAAATGTTATTAAAATCTTTATGCAATATGTTTTACTACTATGTTATTGTATAGTCTATAGAATCCTATTTTCTCATAAAAAGGTAATAGTCTTTCATCTATCATATCTGCGTATAGCCATTTCTTACCTTGTTTTATCAACTTGTCTATAATGTATAATATTAATTTTGTTCCGTAACCCTTATGTGTATATTTTCTATCCACAACTATGGATTGTATTATGCTACATTCTACCGGATTAATATAATCTACTCCCAATGGCTTATCAAAAATACTCATAGTAGTATGATCAGTTACTGATATTGCTCCCACTAATTTTCCATGACTATATATTCCATATGCCCCAGAATTTTCTCTGTATTTTCTTATGTAATCTTGTATATGTTCTACTAGATAATACTTATTCCCCACATCAATATAAGATAGATTCTTTATATCTTTATAAGTGGTTAATGGCATTATACCTTCAACCGCCCATGCTCTATCTAATATTATCAGCATGTCTTAACTCACTCCTGACAAGCATCAATATTTACCCAAGTTTATTTCTACCTTTTTCAAGATTACATACTCCCCAATAATCATCTTACTATACTTTCTATATTAGAAGATATTTTACAGTTCTTCTATATGCCATAGATAGTATAAAAAGAGCCCTAGAAAATCTAGGGCTCTTTTATAAATTATTAACCGCACTTACTATAACCGCAATTCTTACATATTACGCAACCACTCTCATGCTCTAATGAAGCCCCACATTCAGGACACCTGTTTCCTGATTCAGTTTTTACTATTTTACCTTTTGCAGTAGTATCAGTTTCTTTTGGAATAGCTACTGCCCTTTTGTTCTTTAGTCTGTTATCTACGTATTCTATAACCTTACCGATTGCGTCAGGACACGATAGAATTCTAACTTTTCCATTATCTAAGTTCCTATTTACAGTTGATGGACACCTTATTCCCTTCAACTGGTCTATGATTTCTGATACACTCACTCCTGCTCTGAGTGCTATTGAAACTAATCGAGCGGTTGCTTCTGACTGAGAAGGACATCCCCCACCTTTACCGTTAATTGTTAGTACTTCACAGATGCCTTTGTCATCATAGTTGACTGTTATATATAGTTTACCGCATCCAATATTAACTCTCCTCGTGCTTCCCATTACTTCTGTTGGCCGTTTTCTAGGAGCTACTATAAAATCTTCTTCTGCATCTTCATCTTCTTCACTAGAGGGTATAGCTCTACTTGTTGGAAGAGTTTCTTTCTTAGTTCCTGCTGTGTAAACCTGATTTTCTCTGGAACCATCTCTGTAAATAGTAACTCCCTTGCACCCGAGCTGGTATGCTAATGTAAATACCTGATCCACATCGGCTATAGTTGCACTATTCTTAAAATTAACTGTCTTTGATACCGCATTATCGGTATATTCCTGGAATGTTGCCTGCATTTTTACATGCCTTACAGGAGGTATATCATGTGCTGTTACGAAAAGATCTCTTATTTCCTCAGTAAATTCATCTTCCATGGAAGCTATGCTGCCGTGCATTTTGGCTACATAATCTATAATAGCATCTACATTTCTACCTGTAGATTCCAGATAGAATCTAAAAGATGGGTTTACATCATAATATGTTCTTCCATCCATTACTGTCTTTGTGCTGACTAAACCGAACAATGGCTCTATTCCAGAAGATACTCCTGCTATCATAGATAGTGTTCCTGTAGGAGCTATCGTAGTAATAGTCGCATTTCTTATTGGTTCTTCATCTTTATATATAGACTGCTCAAATAATGGGAATGGCCCTCTTACCTTTGCTAATTCTCTGCTTGCTTTTCTACCCTCGTCACGTATAATCTTCATTATCTTACGAGCCATTTCAACAGCTTCATCGCTGCTATAAGATATACCCATGTAGATGAGCATATCCGCAAATCCCATTACTCCAAGTCCTATCTTTCTTGTTGATAATGTCATTTCCTCTATTTCTTTAAGTGGGAATTTATTTCTATCAATGACATTATCCAAGAAATGGACTGCTGTTCTGACTGTTTTACGGAGCTTTGCTTCATCAAGCACATAGTCTGTTCTATATCCACCACGAATCTCTCTGTGTTTGCCGCTCTTTTTCAACATTTTGACTAGGTTAATTGAACCTAAGTTACATGACTCGTAAGGAAGAAGAGGTTGTTCGCCACAGTTACCGGTGAGTATACCGTTAAACATTCCTTTATGTCTCTTGGGCTCTGTGAAACAGAAGCTATCTTCAGGAGTGCTGTCTACTATTTTTGTTACTGTCAGATACCTTCCTGCTTCTCTTATTGCTAAATGAGAAACAACTACCCTATGAGTTTTTAATCCAAGTTCCACCAGTTTCATTATATTATATGCACTTATAGTAAGCCTATAGCAATCTTGACAGTAATACTCCTTAACCCCACCCTTTCCATTTGTCATTTCCTTAAATTCATCAACTTTGCAAAGATTTAATGTACTACCCACACCTAGCGTAGTAAGCATCAATTTTACATCATATAGTAATTTATAGTTTGTAGATGTTATTGATACTTCACCGTACTCTTTACTAATAAGTGCCCCATCAGCATCTATTAAACCTGCTAGCCAGTCCAATCTGGATTGTATACTCCAATTTACTCCTGGCACAAAATTTTTATTGTAGATGTCATTATCGTTGAGACAGCAGTGTAATCTATCCCCGTCGCATTCGTTTGTATACTTAATGTCTAAATATTCTTTTATTCCCTTCTTCTCTCCATATAGCCATATAGATTTTCTATCCCCAGACTCTTGTATAGACCCATAGCCTGCAAAGAATCCAGCTGTATATGCTGTTTTTCTATCTATTTGCTTTTCGCCTTCTATTACTGGGTATTTAAACTTTGCGAGTTTAGTCCCTTCAACGAGTTCCGAAGCTTCTACAGGTCTTTCTTCCTTTTCATATCCATCTGTTATATAAAATTTATGATATGGCGTACATTTCAAGAAGCTACCATCAGAAAACTCTATATACTTCATTGGCTGGTTTGTTCCTGTCTGTCTTACAAGAACTTCTGAGAACTCTTCTCCGTTCCATACCTTAACTGTCTGACCTACTACATCCTTGATTTTTACATAACCTTTATCAGTCAATATGACCGTATCTCCAGATACACAGGGGTTGGTACTTTCAATTTCACCCTGAGAAGGTACTGGATTATCTCTATTTACACGGTCAATGAATATTATTCCTGGCTCTCCATTTCTCCACGCACTCTCTACTATAGCCGTGTAAACCTCTCTTGCATTGAGTTCTCCGACTGGTTTCTTAGTTCTTGGGTCTATCAAACTATAATTTTCATTGTTGATGACAGCGTCCATGAATTTTTCAGTTATTGCAACTGAAATATTAAAATTAGTTAGTTCACTATTATTCTTCTTGCAGTTGATAAACTCCATTATATCTGGATGGTCAACACGCAGAATACCCATATTGGCTCCACGTCTACGGCCACCCTGCTTGACAGCTTCTGTGGCTGCATTAAACACCTTCATGAAGGAAATAGGTCCTGAAGCTACCCCGCCTGTTGTTTTAACTGTTGCTCCTTTTGGTCTCAATCTACTGAAGCTAAAACCTGTATTATGAATTATAACAAGCTGACCACTGGTAGCCGCCATGTAGTTATTATTATTTTTTACGGTGAGGTCATACAAGGCTTCACAAGTGCTCTCTGTAACAGACGTTACTACCTTACATCCAGAAAGCAACCTTTCATATAGTTCTGTTAAACTATCTATCGGTCCTAGAGTCTCTATCAATCTTACGAGTGTTGATTTACTTATTTTTCCGCTCCCAAGCCACTGTGTTAACCTAAACGTTTTATTATTTATTTCCACAGGTTCTCTATAAGCTGTTACTGGTATATTATATAGTTTATAGTATTCTTTAGGAAACTCGATTGCTCCATGAACTACTCTCTCAGCATCATAAGTATGCCTGCTAGTAAATGCCACCACTTTGTCTATAGTACCATAAGCCGCTGACATTATAATACTATAGATAGGCTTCTCGTTTTCATCAACATTTTCTCTGTACCTATATGTAATATCTATCCCTAGCTCTGAGCATAATGCCATGATGTCTATAGCCAGTTGTTCTGATACTGTATCATAGATGTATTGATTTTTCTCTTTATTGTACCATCCATCTCCGTCCAATAAACCTGCCAGGTAGTGAACTTTATCAGAGTAGCTTGCACCCCACACTGATTTAGGGATACGTTTATTATAACAAGTAATTGGCTCTCCCCAATCAAATTCTTTATATATCTGTTCTGCTTTTTCTCCGTATACATTAACCTCAAATATGTCAGTCTTAAATCTAGAATCATTTGATAGTTTATCAGTGGTATTTAGTACTGCTGCTAGCCTATCTGTTACTTCTCTGGAAGATTTAAATAGTCTTACTCTGTATACTCCATTTTTCATTTGGTCAATAGCCCCATCAGATGTCAATACACCCAAAGCCCAGAAATACTCTTCATCTACGGTGCTTTCCACATCATATTTTCCGCCTGATACTACTAAATCGCCAGGCTTAAGCTCATCAGCACGTTTAAACACTATTCCTTGTTCTGTCAAAGTAGCAAATGGATGCCAGTCTGTTGTAATAACGTAATTATTCTTGCTGTCGAACTCTATTTTTAGTATCTTTTTATCTTCTGTTGTATAAATATGGGTTTGCTCTACTTCTTCATAGGAGTGTATACCGGTCTTTTCATTAATAGATAGGACTTTATCCCCCACTTTTACATCTTCAATGTTTTTAACCCCTTCACTTGTAAGAACTTTAGAACCTTTTGCTATGCAACCACCACCGCTTTTATGAATAAGTGCTGCATCTCTTATTGCATTAAATATACCTTCCATACTATCTTCTACAGGAAGTACGAAGCATGCAGATAACTGCCCCATGTCAGTACCTGCGTTCATCAACGTTGGAGAGTTCGGCAAAAACTCTAAGTTCTCCATTACTGCTAAGAATTCCTTCTCTGTTGCCTCTACGTCACCACCATATTTTTCATCTGCCTTTGCTATATCTCTAGCCACCCTCTTAAATAACTCCTCAGGAGTTTCTATTGGTCTACCTTCTGCATCTTTCAATACATACCTCTGTGTTAATATTTCTCTTGCTTTTTCACTAAGTGCCATTTCGTATCCTCCCTATCTATTATAATATGATGTGCGCATATAATAAAACATATATTGTTGAACAATACCAGCTACACCTTTAAAAGGTGATATATCTAAATACCCATTATATACTTCTGATATTATTCGTTGTATCCACACATCAATTGGAAAGGCGTCTACATGCCCTAATCCAAATAGCAATGTACAGTTAGCTACTTTTGGTCCTACGCCATATAATTTAAGTAATTCCTGCTCAGCCTCGTCTTTACTTTTTAACTTCAAAATTTCTAAATTGTATTTTCCACTACTAATTAGTTCTGCTACTCGATAAACATAGTGTGCTCTATAGCCTAACCCTATACTAATTAGTCCTCGTATACCTGCCCTAGTTAGTATCTGCTCTGGTGTCGGAAATGCATAACTAGTCATATTATTTAATTTAATTTCATCACCGAATAAGGTGCACAACCTTTTTATTGTTTTCTTTATTTTTGGTATGCTACGTATAATAAAAAGTAAGCCAAAAACAGGCTTACTCTTACAATAAAAACTTAAATATGTCTATTTAAACTTTGCGTCTCATTTTATCTAAATATAACTGTAGATATTATATTATCATAGGCTTCTCTACAAGCATCTATATACGTCTTTAATAATTGTTTATTCTTAACCAATTGGTCATATTCCTTAGTTAAACAATATGTTCTTACGTCTAAATATAATCTCTTACATACCATATAAGTTACCATGGAACTTAACATTTCAATATTTAGTTGAGAATTCTTATATTTACGTATAATTAATATCTTTATCATTGGCTCTAATAAACTCTCTAGTTTTTTCTCTATTGTTTCCTTTTGCCTTATCGTTAAAATACCATTGACAACCATCCAACCTTTGCTGTGCCCTTGCGCATATTTTATCGGGACATTACCCTCTACTACGGTACCTAACTGTAAGTGAGTTTGACATAATTTTGCAATGTTATTATACAATAATTCATAAGAATTTGTTAATGGACTAGACATCCAATCATGAGCTTTTCTCACTAAAAATTCTCGTAAAGTTTGGTTGTCTGTAATATTATCTAGACTGTCTCTCTTTTGCTTTTCTTCCTCTACTATTTTGTTTTCAGTCTGGATAGGCATTGTAGCTATAGCTTTTGTGTACTTCATCAAATCCTTATCAGTCAATCTCTCAATTTCTCTTAGTTCAGGCGAAATAATTCTTACTACGCAGTCATCTGCGTTAGCCTCATTTATTACCTTGTTTCTTATACTATTTTTTAATTGAATGTATGAAACTCTATTAGGTAATGTTAACAAGCCCTCGTATATCAAGCATGTAAATTTAACTTCTCCATCTTCGCTATTCTTATATTTTGCACTATGCCCTTTATATTGACACCTACCTAAACTACTTAATATAGATTGTATACTTCCTAGTATATTATTAGCCCTTGCCCCTTCTACTCTCTCCATTATACCTGCATATACTTCTACTAGTGCTGTTCTAACCCAGCCTTCCCTCTTTTGCTCCTCTATTTGTTTCTTTATTTGTTCTCTCGAAATAGTTCTTGGTTTATATTCAATCGCATACCTATCTATCGTATTATCAAAATTCTTATACATATTGAAATGATAAATTTTGCTGGTGTCGGAGAAAGTTTGAACAGTAAGTTTAATTAACTCTTCAATTGCTTTATTTATCGCCTTACGTTCTTCTCCTTCTGGATATGGCTTATAATCTCCATAAACTGAATTTCTTCTAGTTGAGTGAACTAGATACTGACTCTTAAACCCTAATTTATCTTCTACATAAGATTCAAAAGCCCTAGCAAATAGTTCTGTTGCCTGAGAATAGTATGGCTTTGCTCTATGCCTATCTAACTTTTTAGCTGCGTCATAGTAATTTGTTGTTACTGACTTAGCATATCTAAATTTGCCAGTTTCTTTATATATTCGTATTTCTTCCCTCATGTGTTCAACTCGCTGTAATATCATTTCACATGCATCTCTCATGTCTTTACTAGGAATTATGCCCTTTATGTCTTTGTAAAGTTGAACAAACTCATTGTATGTTCTCCTGTCCCCTGTCTTGCATAGCTCATCTCTAAGCAATTGTATCTTTTCCCATTCTTCGTCTGTTGGCTTTCTTCTACGCCCACCATTATCTATATTAAAGTACATTAACTCTCCATTTATCCATCTTCTGAGTATCTTATTTAAGTACCTTTCTATCTCTGCTTCATATCCTTTTAATGTTTCTTCTGCAGGTTCATCTTTATATTGTATTGTACGCATTACCTTCTTCATAGCATCTGCTATATGTTGATACTGAGTATTTATAATTCTTGATTCTCCAGATAAAAATTTTGATACTCCTTGTACACCACACCTAGAACCTAAGAAATCGTCTAATGCATGCCCCCACTCATGAGCTAACGAACCTGCTCCCCTTAGCTTTGTAAGATTAATTACTACTCTACCAGGTTCGTAGTGAGCTACTGCGAACCCACTTCCACGCGCTCCGAATGCTATCGCTAATGTTTGATTATTATAACTGCCATGAGGATAGAACGAAATAAACTCAAGTGGACACTGTAACACATATGCTAAGTCAACAAATGCATCGAAGGCATAGTTTAAATATGCTTGCCTATCTTCTTGAGTATTCCAGTTGCCAAATTCTCCTCCACGGAATTTGAATATTTGTAATAGATGGTCTCCACTAGCGTTATGCCCATTTCTCAATTCTGGACCTGTCCTTTGTATACGTTCGAGCTGAGGTCTCACTATTTTAACAGTTTTACTCTCACGTTTTTTAGCGTTTTTCTTTCCGTCTAATATATCTCTAAGATCTGTTTTAGCGAATTCCATTGCTTCTTCAAAACTATCAAATGATTCAGATACTAGTTCTTTGTTTCCCTTCATAATATAATATTTTTTATCCCAATATGCCTTCTTTATATAAACTCCCTTGAGATCTCCTCTAAACTCGTATGGGAAGTTTTGTATTTCTGTCTCATGGGATAATTTTTCTATATCTCCATCTGAAAATACTGCGAATCTCAAGAAATTATTATCTAATCCGGGTACGCTTCTAGATTTTTCTGTCCAACTATTTGTGTCATTTTTATACCCATGCCCAACTAATAAAATTTGCGTAAATTTCTTTATATCATCCCTGGTCTTTATTTGCTCACAACTATCCCTAACGTCTTGTACAAATTGAATATATTTAGCTGCCCTCTCTTTATCCCTAGAGTCCCCATATACTTCTGTCTTAGCTTGTAATTTATCTCTTATTACTTTCATAAAATATGCGCAGATAGGCTCCATACCATTTGCGACATATTCCTCATAATCAGGAGTAGGCCATACATTTTCCTTGGTGATATAGTCTAAATACTCCCTTTCATCTATATCATCAAGGTCTGATATTAAAATCCCTCTTTGTCTCCATAAATCTTTCTTTGCTCCACCTATCTTTTCACCGAAATCCTCTATACGTGACATAGCTATACCTCCTATGCTTATCGCCTAATTCTCACCCACATCTTTTTATATTTCTTCATTTCTATGTATTGTCATAAGTCATTTAATTAGTATTATTTTGAATATTTTCTAAATTTTTATGTATAAATAAAAATAGCCTACTTTTATGTAGGCTGCCTATATTAATTATGCACTGTATATTACATGTCCATTAAACTGGCATGTGTTCTCATGTAGTTTTGTAATATATCCCAATTCACTCCAAAGTGCTCATAATATTGCCTAGCTGCTATATCCGTATCTACTATTGCTGGAATCCTATCATGAGTTCCTCCATGCCTATATAGCCATATAAAACCTTCTATGCAAGTGTCTATAGCTGAATAGATTGCCGAGTTCACTTCTCCGCTGTCTTTCATTGCTGCTTTCAACAATATCAAATCTGTTATTTGCCTGGCTAACCGTGGTTCAGGCTTGAGCTTTTCGCTACCTGAAAATTTCTCGTCCAAATATTTTCTTACTGCTTTATAAGACCTCATGTTATCTCCTCCCTATGTATTAAGAATAATCGGCAAATGCATAGGTTATTAACTCTTCCTCCATAGATAGAGCCGCACTTACTGTTCTTTTAGCACAGTCTACATGCCTGTATACCCGTCTTTTTTGACTATTTTTTAACTTAATGCTAGATGTTATCGCTAGAGTACCTGCCGGTATACATGTTTTGCAGTCGATACATAACCTATGCTCCCTTACCCTTACCGCTTTAGCAGATATTAAACCATGAAATCGTACCGCCCTATCGTCTAATCCATGTATTATTGAAATTATTTTATCGTTCACCTCTTTTTATAAGCATCTTGCACATCCATATGAATTCCCCCATTTAATTTAATCATACCAGCCTATATATCTTAAATGTTCTCTACTTGGCTTTCCCTTGTGCATGCAATATGGTATTCTACCTATTTCTACACCTTCTAACGGATAATCCAAATAAGGATTAAATTGGTCACCTGTAATATCTACATATAATACCCTGTTTCCTAATTTGCTTAACCCGTAAACTTGCACCCAAGTGTGCGCATCTGTAGGTTCATTTGTTATATTATCACAAGTATCGTACCAGCACCAACCTTCAACTGTCTTACATTTATATCCTCGTTTTGTTAACTCCTTACACAACGCTTCTGATGCCATTATACATTTTCCTGCTAATTCAGTACCTGTACCATACATTGATTCTAACTTCTTTCTAAGAGCTGTTGCTACTGCTATTATATCTGGATAGTACTTCTGTACTATGGCTAATATTTCTCTCTTTTCTCTATCACTGTTATTCATGCTTCTCATAACATTTACCTCCTTGTACCAGCTACGACTTTTTATTCCATTATTTCTCCACTTACTTATTATAATATTCTTTATAATGTTAGTTTTCAAGTGTCAATTTTATACATAAAAAGTAAAGGCGTAGGTTACTTTTAATAATACTACGCCTTTACTTGAATAAAACTTATATTATTAAGCCTCTGTGTCTACAATGTTGATACTCAATTCCCGCATCAAATCTATTGTTACATTTCTATACATCTGCCCCCTGCATGGCTCTACTATCCTTACTTGAGGTCTGGTTGGCATTATATTATTTATTCCACTTACTATAGCTATATCTCCAGTGCTTAACCTAACATATGTACCCAATGGATAAGGAGCTATGCATCTCCTAAAACTTTCCACAGTTCTAAGGTCAAACCATTCATATGTCATTGCTACAATGTACTCTACAACTTCACTCGGATTGATGCGCCTCCTATAAACTCTGTCTGATGTCATTGCATCATAGATGTCAGCTATTGAAACTATTCTGGAGCATTCATGTATTTTATCATATGTCAACCCCATAGGATAACCGGAACCATTTGATTTCTCATGATGAGTTAATATTATAGCTTTTGTTATTGGACAATATTCTATACAATCTTTAACCATTGCATAACCATATTGTGGATGTTTCTTAATTTCTTCAAACTTAGCCGGTGTTAATTTACCTGGCTTGTTGATTATTTCTTTTGGTACATATACTTTTCCTATATCATGAAGTAGACCGCCCAAACACAGTTTTCTCAACTTGTCTATTGGATATCCCAAATGGACACCCATCATTGTTGCTATTACAGCTACGTTAACGCTATGACTAAAAGTATAATCATCCTTAGTTTTGATATCTATAAGATTTATAAGACTATTTCTATTATTCAATACGTCATCTACAATATCATTAACTATGGAACTTACCTTCCCATATTGGGTATCTAAGTCCATAGCTTTCTTCTCAAAGATGTTCTTTACTATCTTTTTAGCTTCTATCCTAGTTTTTACGCTTATTACATCATCAATTACTATACCTTCTGATATATGATCTTCTATGTACAGAGCCTGTATCCCTAAGCTTTTTAGTCTAGATATAAGTGCTCCTGTCAGCTTTACCCCAGATGATAATAGCACTTTGCCGTCATCGCTGAAAATAGCCTTTCCTAGTAAATCTCCTTCCCGAACACTATCTATGCTCGCTATTCTCAATTTTACCACTCCTGTGCTTCTTTTTTTACTGTATTTTATAGTTTTTATTTTTCTATAATTCCATATTCAATTTTATCTAATAATATAAAAATGATTAAAATGTTGTATCTTTATAATTAACTACTTAAAGCGTATTATTTGTAACTAAATTTTTCAGGGTCGTATCTATTACCTGTTTGGGTGTCGTATATTTCTAAATGCAAATGAGGAGTTTTTAAATATGTATTTCTACTAGTGTATCCTATAATATTATTTGTATTTATTTCATCTCCCATCTCTACCATAACATTAGTCAATGAAGCATACACAATACCAATGTTATTCTTAGTATTTTCTACAATAACTTTTAAACCATACCCGTCATTTTCATCCCCCACAAATGTAACTACCCCGTCTAAGGATGCCCTTACCTCTTTATTACCTTCTATAGTCAATAAGTCTACGCCCATACTTAACTCTTTAAATCCGTCCACATTAGTAATAACATCCCCGAATTGGGTACCTAATACATATAAATTTTTATCTATTGGTAATGTTAGTACTATATCTTTAAACGTTTTAGAAGAAAGTTTGGTAAGTCCGTTTAAGTCTAAATATTGATTAACATTATTTCTATTTGGTCATTAGTAATATTTTCTGAAGTGCTATTATTAGCTCTATCATTATTAATGATAGTATTATCATTAGTTCCGTCATCACTAGTAGTATATTGATTATCCTTATCTTTATATGCCATTATTTCTGTTTTTCCTGCATTGATGTATGCTGTGCCATTTAATTTTGTATAAGTCTGTATATTTTTTACCACTGCCTCATACTTATCTTCTATTATGATATTACTTGTATCCTCACTATTATTTATCATAAAACTGTTTTTAATATTATTCTGTACTTCATATAGATCTATAATATCTGGAAGTAGTTGTAACAATATTACAACCGCAACTGCTATCCCAACAAAGATGTAGACTAAATTAAACCATTGATATCTTTTCATATTCTGTTGCTCCTTTGCTATTTTATTTTAATATTATTATAATACTCTCTGCAATTCTTGTATATTTGTTGTACCATCCTCTACTCTCATTAAACCATTAACTTCCATAGTAGAGAATCCATTTTGTATTAAGTAGGCCTCTATATCATCAGTAGGTACTTTATTTCGTATCATTTCTTTTATCTTACTATCCATTTCAACTACCTCCGCTATAACAATTCTACCTCTATACCCAGTGTTATTACATGCATCGCACCCCTTACCCTCTCTTACTCTATCTATATGTATTGCTGTATTATTTTTCTTATTTAAGTATTCTATATATAATTTTTCATCAGCAGTTAGTTCTCTCTCAATTGCACAATGACTACATACCCTTCTCACGAGCCTTTGCGACATAACTCCCTCTAGCGTTGCACTTAATATATAAGTATCTATATCCATATCATACATTCTGCTTATTGTTTCTATAGCATTATTAGCATGAATTGTAGTCAAAACAAAGTGACCTGTTAAACTAGCCCTCATAGCTGTGTCTGCTGTTTCGCTATCTCTTGTTTCGCCCACCACTATAATATCTGGGTCTTGCCTTAAAAATGCTCTTAAATAATCTGCGAACTTATAATTCACATTTCCGTCTTGAGATGATGCTTGCACCTGGTTAATACCATCTATTTCTCGCTCTATAGGATCCTCAATTGTACATATATTAACAGTAGGATTATTTACTTTATCTATTATGCTATATAATGTAGTTGTTTTACCGCTTCCTGTCGCTCCCGCTATAAAGAAAATGCCTGTTGTTTTATGTATTATGTTATTTAACTTTTCTATGTCTTTTGGTAAAAATCCTAAATCCTCAAATGTTTTTATTGCCTCATTCTTAGGAGCTATTCGTATAACTATTTTTTCTCCATGTATTACTTGTATAGACGATACCCTCAAATCATATATCTTACCTTTAATCTCAAAGTCTCTTATAATACCATCTTGTGGCTTTCGACTAATTGCTATATCCATAGATGCCATTATTTTTATTCTCGATATTACATTCTTAGCAAAAGATGCATCCATTTCATAGAAATCATTTTTAGATATCAAACCGTCAATTCTATACCTTACTCGTAGACCGTTTCTTTTTGGTTCTATATGTATATCGCTAGCATCTTTTAAAATTGCGTCTGATATAACATTATTTACAAAGTCTATTGCACCTTGCTCATCATCAGCTTTTACCTTTATTTCTACTGCCTTATGTAGATTTCTGTATTTTCTTTGTATCTCAAAATCAAAGGCGAAGTAGAACTCACATTTGATACCTTTCTTAGCACACTCCGCCTTTGTACGTGCTTTTAAAGAAGTTGAATCTCCTATATCAGCTGAAGCAAATTTCCATATTTTATTCTCATTATCTATTTCAAAAGGTATTAAATTATTCTTTTGCATTATTTCTATATTAAATAAAGAATTAATTACACTTTCTTTAATGTCGTATTTATTTAAATCTACATACGTTACCCCACTCTTCTTCTCTAGTCTTTTTATAATTGCTTCTCTGGTAAACCCAAATTGCTCTGCTTTGGCTAAAATAGCTTCATCTGTACTTTCATTTAATAACTCTGTTATTTGTGAACCTAGCTGTATTTTAAGTGCTTTATCTAGTGTTTCCTCTGTTATATAATGATTATTAATTAAATACTCTCCGAGCATTACATCTTTTGACTTTACTTCGGCACTTGCTAAAGCAATAGTTAGGTCATCTTTAGTTATAGCTCCCATATCTACTAATATGTTACCTAACTTTTTTCGGCCGCTATATTCAGATATTAAGTCTCGGATCACTCCTTTTAAGATCATTACATTTTTAACCTCCTGAATTTAATAATTTGCTAAGCTGTGCCTTATCCTCTACAGCCCCGCAAGCGATTTCGAAATTGATTAACCCCTGTTTTATAAGTGATACTGCACTTTGATAATATGTCTGTGACCCAAGCTTTTTATGATTTGTCTGTATTGCGTCGTTAATGCTGCTCGCACTTACACCAGTATTTTGCTTGTCTCTTATGATACTTTTAATAGCATCTGTTACAACCATAACCTCGCAAAGTGGAACTCTACCACCTTTTAAACTTCTTACTAATGTCTGACTTATTACTCCCCTTAAAGTTGTTGATAACTGCACTCTTACCTGCTGTTGCTGTGATGGAGGGAAAACGTCTATAATTCTGTCTATTGTTTCAGCCGCATTTTTCGTATGTAATGTTCCAAATACTAAGTGCCCTGTCTCAGCCATGGTAAGGGCGTTACTTATTGTATCAAGATCTCTCATTTCTCCTATCAAAATTATGTCAGGATCTTCTCGCATTGCACTCCTGACCGCCTCAGAAAATGAAAGTACATCACTTCCTACTTCTTTTTGATGTATTAAACTCTTATTGTTAATATACTGAAATTCTATGGGATCCTCTACTGTTATAATATGTTTGCTTTGAGTATTATTTATATCATTTATCAGCGAAGCTAATGTAGTCGATTTACCGCTGCCTGTTGTACCTGTAACTAAAACTAAGCCATTTTTATACTCTGTGAATGTTCTAACTACAGCAGGTAAGTTTAAACTGTCAAACTTTGGTATTGTCAATGGTATTGACCTAAGAGCACATGCCATTTTTCCTCTTTCATAATAAAAATGTGCTCTGAATCTAGATCCTCCTGCCTCAAAGGAAGTATCATAGTACCTATTCTTTTCGTAATCTTCCTTAGCCTCTTCATTTAGATATTTATTGATAAATGCATCCATGTCTGATTGCGATAATACCATATTCTCTGGTAAAAATATTAGTGTTCCGTTTATTCTTAATACCGGCACTGAACCAACAGTTAAATGAATATCTGATGCATTTTCTTGAAGTGCTTTACTGATTAGATGCTGTATCATGCCATGCCCTCCTACTGTTTATTATAAATTCATTCCTGCTCCAGAAGTCATCTTAATCAATGGTAAATAAATTCCCAATATTATTGGTACAACTATTACTGCCAATAAAATTATCATAGCTGGTTGCATCATCTCTACTAATGCATCTGTAAATTCTTTTAACGATTCTTGTTGATACTCATAGATATTTTCAAATGCTGCCGCTAAATTACCTGACTCTTCACCTACCCTTACCATACTTGATGTAAATTGGTCTACTCTATCTAATCTTGCTATCGAATCAGCAAAACTTAATCCATTCATAACACAAAGTTTCAATGAACCTAATTGTACTTTATAAATGTAATTTTGAACTACATGCGTAGATAAATCCAAAGCATCTGTTAAACTTATTCCGTTTTTCAACATTATCTGCATTGTACTAGAAAAATTATACAATGACATTATTTGTGTGTATTTTTTAATTAAGGGCGCATTAGCTGATATTGATCCAAGTATTATATTTAATTTTTTATTGTAATATGGCACTGTTCTATACAGTATAAAATGTATTAATACAGCTAATATTGATATTAAAGCTAATTTTGGAATACTATCTGCGAAGTTGAATATTAATTGCGTGATTGGTGGTATTTCTACCCCAGCTGATGTGAATATATTTTTAAAGTATGGTAAGAAAAACTTAGAAGCTGCTACCATCATTATGACTAGTACACCTAATGTTACTAAAGGATACATTGATGCAATTTTAGCTTTTTTCTGTACTCCCAATTTAATTTTATAATATTTGCTAAGGTCTGCAAAGCTATTCCCCAATGATCCTACTGACTCTCCTACCATTACAACAGCTATATAAAAATCGTCGAAGATATGTGGATGGTCTCTCATTGCACTGGATAAACTCTCGCCGCTTTGCACCTGCCGTATTAGGTCCTCTATTGTTTGTGTCAATATTTTTCTTTTAAATGAATCTTTTATTATATATAATGCATCTAGCAATAATATTCCAGAATTCAGCAGTATTGACATCTTATGAGAAAATAATACTAATTCTTTTAACTTCACTTTTGATACTGCTTTTGGCTTTGCCTTATCTATAATAGACCAGTCTAATTTAATCGGCTCTTTATTTTCTTTACTCTTCTCTAATCTTTCAATTAAGTTACCACCTATGCCTATAGTTGATATATCCCTATTTACAGGTGGTATAAAACTCGTACTACTCTGTTGATTGCCTGTATTCCTTTGTATAGTTGAAATATTTTCCCTATCCCCTTTAGCATCTCCACTATTTTCTAGCATTATATTAAATTGACTACTATCTGCAATAGTCTTTAATATTGACTCCTTAGCCAATTGTATAGCTTGTTCCATTTCTTCATCATTTAATGTTATTATTTTATTGCTATTTAATATACTTCTTATTTGACTTAATTTGCTTTTAAAGCTACCAAAATAATCCTTTGTCTGTTTCTCTTTTTTAGGCTTAGTACGTAATTTAGTTATCCTTCGAATATCCTTGCTATAATCCGCAATCTTCTTTTTATCTCCTGTTAATTTAGCTATACCTAACTTTATATTATATGTCCTCTTCAGACTTATTATAGTTGACACGTCCATTTCGAACTTAAGTATATGTATAGCCTCTAAACTATTCTCTGCTGTTATTTCTCCTTTTACTTTTTCATCGGATTTATTAAGACCTATAAAATTATACAATTTCTTGGCCAAACCAAAGCTGACCCCCTTACTATAAAAGTGTTACATATACTTTATTAGTTAATAATTCTTTTCTACAGCATATTTTATACTCATTTTGACCTATTTTTATACTGTAAATATATTTTTCTACTATCACTATTTCTTCATAATCCTCAGTATATTCATTCCAAACTTGTTGGGTTTCATTTTCATATATAGCATCAGTTACCTCATAATTAGAAATCCCCATAGTTCCATTTTGGTTGTAATAAAGGTAACTGATATCTTCATATAATTTATTTGTTATTCTAACAAACTCAGCCTTGTTAGCATAAAAGTCTTGTATTCTTTTAATTTGTATAATAGATTGCTCAAAATTTGATTGTAATATAGCTATAATTGGTAAAGTAAATATCAATACCAACATTGCTATAACAATACTAGCTAAAGTTATATTACCTTTTTCGCTCTTAATTAAATTCCTCATTGCCATTTTCCCAATACTCTATATTGAATTCTTTTTTATAAGTATTCGCCCCATATTTTGTAACTACTATCAATTTATTATCAATTATATCACAATCTATATTTAATGTTTTAAAATGTATTAAACTGTTATCATTAAAATTATATTCGGAACCATTTATTATAAAACCTTGCTGTTTATCCCCATTAATAAACGATACTTCATTATATCCTTTTGATAAATCTTTCAATATGCTAGCTTCAAGTAAAGTGTCCATTGTATAAAAATCAAAGTCATTTGATAGCCTTGTGTTTACATCTATCACAGTGCTGACTAACATATAAACTGATATTGTTAATATAGCTATTATTGGTATGTATATTAAATACTCTAGTATTGTTGTTCCTTTATTATTCATTGATGTTAACCTCTTCATTTACATCTGTTTTCTCTATTATAAAATCGTAATTCAAAGACTTATAAACTGCTTTTATATCCACATGTATGGTGTTGTATTCCGTTTTTGAACACTTATATTTATAGGTGATTCCGTTCTGTGTCTCTTCATATCCATCTAATAAATAAAGCTGTACAGTATCCATATTTTCAAGTTCTGTGAGCTTGGTTAATACATTTGACCTATAAAAAGTTGCATCGGAGTTGCGGCTTACTATTGATTTTCCAGTCCTAGTGCAAGTTATAACAGCTATTGCTATTATAGCAATAGCTGCAGTTGCTGCTATTAAGTCTAGTGATATTCCTCCCTTGTTTTTTCGTATTTTTATCATTTCTCATTACCACCATTATTTATAGATGAGTCTTTATACTGACTATATTGTGCATTATTGAATATATTTGTTACTGAAAAACCATCATCGTATGCTCTATTTAAGTTTGCTATTAGTTTAAAATTATAAGCATTATCTATAAATTCGGTTGAAATATTTTCTATAGTAACATTGTATATTTCCTCTAATTTTAATGCAAAATATCCTATATCTGCATAATTAGCCGATTTACCTTCGACTGTCAGTTTACTATCTATAGTTACACTTGTTAATTCAATTGTATTTAATACACTATTTTGTAGTTTATTCAAAACATCCAAATTATATCCTTTGTATCTATTTAATTCATCTATCATTGCTTCTATATTTAATTCAGGTCCATATAAATTTCCACCAGTTAATTCATTATTTTTATTAGTCAATGCTATACTTAATTCATTTAATTTTGCATCTAGCTGCTTTTGCAAAGCATCTAGTTCTTTATCATAATATACTAATACTGTCGATATCATTATAATACAGGCAAACATCGCTATATTTAATTTCGTTAGTATGTTTTCTAATGCCCTACTTTTTCTATTAAATACTAAGTCCTTTAAAGGAAATTTGTTGGAGTTTGTATCAGCAATAGCTAATGCTATATCATATCCAAAATAGTTATCTATATCTTCTAATTTGTATTTATCAATTAAATTTGAACACACCAATAAAGGATATAATCTAATGTCTAAATACTTATTTAGATACATTACTAACTCACTATATATGCTCTCATCATAGGTATAATAGATGCTTTCAATAGTAGTTGACGTAGTCTTACTCTCTAAATATAACTGTATAGAAAAGAGATTAGACCTTATAAACTGCGATAATTCTGATATAACTGGCTCTAACTCTAATTCCTTTCTATCAAATAGAATGTCATCATTAACTATTTTTGTGTCGTCATCTGATTCTGACTCATTAATTTCTTTATCACTTAAGTTTGGTTTTTCTACATTTGTTGAATCAAATTTATGGTTTAGTACGTAATTAGATATCATATTAGTATCTTTTAAATTTACTTTTAGTGTATTTTTATATACAGGCAACTCATTCATAAATAATGTTATTGTAATATTGTTTTGCTGCATACTAAGAATTACTACTTGTTCTGTTTTATTAACAAATCTCGATATACTTGTATCTATTGATTCCACAGATGATATAAAGGTATTATCAATAAAGTCATTAAGATTATTTGTTTTTATAGCTGTTGCTGTTATTAAATGCTTATCATCCTCACTGCTTGAATATACCCATTTATGCCTTATCTGTTTTATATCATAGATGTTCATTTGCTCTTGTATTTGATATATTACACTCTTTTCAATCTCTTTAGCCTTTAAGTTGCCTATCTCAAATACAAAGGAGTCAATATCAGTTGCTATACGTATTTTAGGATTACGTATTTTATGTTTACTTATAAATTTATCTACTATCATTATAACTTGAGATGCGTATTTTTTATTATCTTGTATATCTACATCAATATAATATGTATTATTAATTATTTTTGGCAGGTCTTTGCCATTTTTTATAGCTACACATTTTACTACGCTTCTACCTGCATAAACTCCTACTGTATGATTAGACACGTTAACACCTTCCTATCTTTTTATTCTACATATAATATCTTAAATACAATGTCTGTTTTTATTTTATCAGTTGTTTCATCATAATTGACGCCTATGCTATAAGGTATAATAAAAGATGTTTGTGTACAATATTGAATGAAGTTCTTAGTACTTTCAAATGAACCATATACACTAACTGGTAACACATAAACTTTGAATCCGCTTTCCGATATTAAATTCAACGGTGCTGTTAAATTTATAGCTTCTGCTGTTTCTGCTGTTTCTGTTGTTTCAGTTGCACCTGGTGCTGTTTCATTTATAGCATTTGCATACTCCCCAGGTTGATTATACATATTCGCTAAATTATAGTGTATATCTATATCTACATTGCACTCCTCTGCCCCTTTATCTAAATATATCAATAACTGTGGTATATTTAATTGCCAATCTACGTCATCCTTAGTATATTTTTTCTGTATAGTTATAGTCTGTGAACTCTCTGCTAATTTTACTAATTCTTCTATTTGTCTTGTTGTAGACTCTATACTATTTAATGTATTATTTATTTGCTGTTTCGCGTTTTTCACGCCTGTGTATGTAGGTATTTCACCTACGAATTGATGTATTTGAGGAAATGGGTCTACTAGCACTATTTCTAAAAGAAAGACTAAAATTATAGTTATTAGTGTATTGATTAGTATTCTTTTCATACAATGTACTCTCCCTTTACTATCTAGAAATTATTCCTTAAATGAACCTCTCCAACCTACGCTTCGCTTAGAGGTTGGAGTTTCTTAGCATCATGTATTACTACCTTCACAGATATGTTGTTTCATATCTTCGTTGCAAGCAACGGAAGTATAGCAATACACTAACTAAGCAACTACCTTTCGATAGGGTGGGTTCACACCTTCTACTACTTCTTGCCTAAGCAATACGTAGATACTTTATTTCTTTTGTTTCTCCTAAGTACCTTATATCATTATATTTATACTTAGATAATATATTTTTGCTTCCATGTATGTCTCTATGCTCTTTATATCCACATTTACATACATAATTTCTTGTAGAAGTTTTATTCCTTCTACCACAAACAGGACATGTTTGTGTTGTGTATCCTTCGTTTATTTTGATTATATTTATTCCTTTTGCTTTTAGTTTGTATTCCAAATATTTATATAATTTGCCAAATTGCCATTGGCTTAATTTTTGGTTAGTATTCCTATTTCTTTTCTTCTTAGTATTCCTTTGTACTCCTTCAATATCACCTATCACTACTTCTTTTACTTTATTTTCAATACACCAATCTATATATTGCTTTGTGGTTTTATGAAGTATGTCGGTTAATTGTTTATCTGATTTAGATAATATATATTGCTTTGCTTTATTGTACTTTTTCCATTTTCTACTACCTTTCTTACATTTGCTCATTTTTCTTTGTAATTCTGCTATCTTTTTATTTCTTAATCTTTTTACACTTCTTGCTTTACGTCCAGTTATTATAATTGCATTACCATTTTCACAATATGAACTAATTGTGTGTATTTCTCCTACGTCTATCCCTGCTATGTTTTTATTATTATTTATACTTTCAATTAATCCATTTTCATACGCTAACGATAATTTTAATCCTCTGTCATATATTAATTCAATTTCTTTTATTTTACCGATTGGCAATTCTTTAACATACACTACAATAGGTTGTTGTCTTTTTCCATTCCATATTCCCATACTTAATTCAATTCTGCCATTATCATATATTTTGAAACCATCTTTAGCCCACTTAGTATTATAATGCTTTTTCTTTTTATAAGGATATTTATTGTCCAATCCTTGTTGTTTTGCTTTATGTGCTGCGTCTCTTGCAAATAAGTATTTATGGCATACCGCTTGTATTGATTGAGAATGTAGTGGATATTTGTTTTTTAATGCTTTTTGTAATTCTGTTTTATTAATCCATTTACCATCATTAGCAAGAGAGTATTGTTTAGCAATATCTAAACAATCATTCCATATTTGCGCTGATATACGATTACATTCATACAATCTATTTAGATTGTTTTTAGATGTTTTGAATGTAGTTTTTAAGCAACGTATCATCACTTTTTCACCCACCTTTCTATTCTTATTATATTATTATTTTTATATTTTGTTAACTATTCAGCAATTCATCTCCCTCCTATAGAGGATGGGAGAATTCTTGCTGATTCTCCGTTAAATCCTTATTAAACCTTTGCCCACAAGGCGCGTACTCCCCATCTTTAAGCCATATAAACGACTCGTCACTGCCAGTGGCTCCATTTACTGCGTATGTTTTACCATTATTATAAGTTCCACATTTATGCTCGCAACCATAACATCTAAAGGAATCTCTAACTTTTCTGAATCTCATATGTTACTCCCCTTCTGTTTATTTAACACTAATATATTCCTAATTTAGATTTCGTTTAAGTATGTTAATTTAAAATACTTGGCTATTAAAAGATACAAAAATAAGAAGTAATTTATATTACTTCTTACAATATATCTTAGTATTACGCCACTGTCATATTTAATTTTTCTATTGCCTGATAAATCAACATAGCTGCTTCGGCTCGTGTAGCATATTCCTTAGGTTTTAATTCGTTTTGTATCCAATCTATTATACCTTTGCTTTCTAGTGCTTCTATACTAACCCTTGCATAATCTGATATATATTTTTCATCCTTAAATCTACTCAATGTTTTCTTATCTGATAAATCATATCCTTTATATTTTAGTGCTCTGTATACCATTAGCATCATGTCTTGCTTTGTTATATAACTTCCCGGACTAAACCTTCCCTTTCCTGTACCATTTATTATTCCTAATGATTTAGCAATCCCTACCGCTTTAGCGTAATATGCTCCTACATAAACATCTTCGAATAATTCTATGCTGTCTGATTTTAAATCAAGCCACCTAACTAGAATGACGGCAAAATCAGCCCTTGTTATATTTTTGTCTGGTGAAAATGTTGTTGTAGAGGTGCCTTTTATTATTCCTTGATTCTCTAGTGTTTCTATGGCTGATTTTGCCCACTCATAACCTTTGAGGTCAGTAAATTTACTTGCCCCATATACTTGGCTTGATAGACTTAATACTAATAGTATTGCTATTATTTTAGATAATGTTTTCATCTAAATACCTCACCGCTTAATATACCTAAGTTTTTAATATCTATTCAATATAAGTTTACTTATAATATCCCAGAATAAAACTATCATAGACGCTATAAACACTATTACAAACCCTACAAAATTTATTGTAGTTATTATTTTAATATTCGCCCTTTTTCGTGATATCATTTCCATAATCGCTACTAATATTACCCAACCATCTAAAGCTGGAAATGGTAATATGTTGAATATAAATAACCCCATATTTAGCCCAGCGAATAGTAAGATTGTATATTCAAATTTTGTTAAGTACATTGTCATTATGCTAATAGCTTTTACCGGACCTGCAAAGGAATTTACAAAATCTTCCGTTGTTTTTACATTATTTGAAAAATGATATATAGTAGATTCTACCACTTCAGCTCCCATTTGATAGGTGTATTTACCAGCATTTAATATGCTATTAAACAGGTTAATTAAGCTGAAGCCTGACTCCCTTATTTGTATGTATATTCCCATTATTAGTAGCAATACAAAAGCATATATCACATTGCTTAGTGGCCCAGCTAAAGCTAGTAATAGTCTTTTCCAAGGTGCTGCTTCATAAAAATTCTTCTCTTTGAACATATCATCTCCATGGGAAACATAACCCCCGAATGGAAATAGCCTAATCACAAACTTATAATTTTTACATTGCTTTTGATATATTTTAGGCCCGAATCCTATCCCAACTTCTTGTGGCTTTATTCCTAATAACATACCTACTTTATAATGCCCATATTCATGTATAACTACAGTAGATACTAAAAATAAAATGGCAATTAAAATCTTCATAACAAGTTCTCCTATGTCACTTAATTATTCAACGAAAAAGGCTTATCTCTTTTGAAGATAAGCCTTTTTCATTTTAAAACGGTACATCCGTTACTATTGCTGTGTTGTTATTGCGGTTGTTTAGCTTCGTCCCCTCAGTGTATTTACTGCTGCATTATTTAACTACGTAGTATACAGTAGCCTTTCCGTCAGCTGCAGTATATCTGATAACGCCCTTGTCTGCGCCATTGCCGCTGTCAGCTTCGATGTCCATTCTCTCAGCCTGCTTCTCAGGAACGTTCGTGAGCTCGATAACTACCTGGCCAGCTTCGAGACCTACAGCTTCATTCTTCTCAGTGAGAACTGCATAGTTGAATTCGCCGCCCCACTTGTTCTTGTCCGGAACATGGTCGATGTAGGGACCATTCCAGTTAACTTCGTCAACCTTAGTTACCAAGGATACGAAACCATGAGTTTCATCATCTGCCGGGAACGCACTGTTATCGAAGTTATACATTACCAGAGCCTTAGATACAGACGAGCAATCAGCTATCTGACCAGAAACTCTTGCTTTGTCGATGTTACCGATAAACTGAGGTACCGCAATAACTGCGAGAATTGCTATGATAGCGACGACTACCAGCAATTCGAGGATAGTGAATCCTTTCTTGTTGAGCTTTTTGTGCATGAGTTTGTACATACTGTCCATCTCTCCTTCTTATTATTATTTTTTTATAGTTATTTTTAATAACTACCAACCCCATAAAATTTAGACTATTTTTTATTTCATTTAACTTCCACCCATTTAACAAATCCATGTATATTTGCAAGTCAAATATTATCTAATACCCAGTATTTTTATAAAATATAACAATGTCCTAATTTAATACACTAGCCAAAAAATAGGCTAGAAAATCTCAACTTAATTTTATACTATACTGTATATCACTATTGTTATAAACTTGATCTCTTAGTTTTACTGATACATTAATTCAACCTACCCCAGTTATTCTGATATTTTAAAATATAAAAGAACTAGTGCAAATATGCACTAGTTCTTTGTAAATTTTTATTGTATATTGAAAAATTCCTTATTTTGAAACCCCCTATGCTACATAAGTGTTGCTAAGTATAAATTTAGTAATTCAGGGCCTACTAGATATGTCATTAAAACTCCTAATGCTATTGAAGGTCCGAATGGCATTCCTTCTTTTCTTTTTCGTACTTTAAATAATATTAAAGTAATTCCTATTATTGCACCAATAAACACTGAAAATAACAATGATACTAAAGCCATTCTCCAACCTAGATATATTCCTATTGGAATGTATATTTTAACATCTCCCAATCCCATTGCATCATCTGTTTTGTATATAAAATACCCTACGATTGCTATTATAAGTAATATACCCGAAGCAGATACTGCTCCTAGGAGAGGATTCCACCATTTTATATCTTCATATATTCTCAACTTAATGTCAGTTAAACCATTTATTGTTGCTATTATAGCTCCAGTTATAATGCCGAATACCACTAATTCATCGGGGATTATGTGGAGTTCTAAATCTATGAAGGCGGCTATTAGCATTATTGATAGTAGTATTACAGAAGCTATAAAGTCTAATGTTAAACCAAACTTTAGATACATAGCCACCCATAAGGCTGATGTTAATAATTCTACAAGTGTATATCTAACAGATATTTTGCTTTTACAATACCTACACTTTCCGCCTAAAAACAACCAACTGAAAACAGGGATTAAATCTAGCGGTTTAAGACGTGTGTTACATGAAGTGCAATGAGATGATGGATTTGCTAATGACATTTTATTTGGTAGTCGATATATTACTACATTAAAAAATGAACCGAATATTAAACCATAAAGTGCTACTAAAAATATTACCATAGCTGCATCTCCTTTATTTTATAATTTATAACATATTAAAAGCGTGACTTTCGTCACGCTTTTAATATTGAGCTGTATCGTGCATATGCTGCAGCTCTGATCATCAACGTCCTCCCTTATACAGATCAAGTGTTCACTATTGTTGTTAAAAAATAAAGAAGAGTTACTCTTCTTTATTTTCAGCAGATCAATGAAATGATCATGAAGATGCCTGGGTTGTTTCCTTTTCTTTTTTATTTCCAATAACGGTCAGTATTCCACCAATTAGCGCAAGCACCATGAATATTGCAACAAATGTTCCGCCGAGTATAGCGCCTGCTATGGCGCATATTATTAGTAGAATACTTGGCACTTTTCCTTTTGCTCCAATAGATATTGCGCCGAGAATAATTGTAAGAAAAGAAAACGCTATACCTCCCCAACCAAGGCCGATAACAGTGTCAGCGCCTTCTCCTCCGAAAGCTGCTCCTACGCCGCCGACAAACAAAGTAACTATTGCAGCAATAACTCCAAAGATGCCGGCAATGAGAGCTATAATTCCGCCTGCTTTTTTCATAATAAAACCTCCCATTAAATTTATTTATCAAGGTTAACTATTATTTGTCCGCTACCAAAAACTGTGGGGTCAATTTGGAGTTCCAGCCCTGTAGCTTCTTCCGGTATTTCAAAAACCAACTCTCCCCGGATCTTCCTGCCGGCAGCTACTTCACCATCAACGGATCCTTTTGTTTCAGGGCCTATTGTGACACTGTAATTATAGCCATCGGAATCGAACAGTTTGAACATCATCAGTGAACTAACGGCTTCTGATTCATTGCCGGTGTTCTCAACGGTCACATCCACGATATAGTATGTCTTGCCCTCACCAGGCTTGATGAACTCGTTGCCTTCATCTGTCCGGGTGGAGTTGACTGTGAAAATCAGGTTACCGGCCTTAACCGAATCGCCGATCTTGAATGTCTCGACTTTTGGCTTCTCTTGTTCCTGCTCTTGTGTCTGATTCTGGTCTTGTGCCTCCTTATCGTCGCTCTGCTGCGATTCAACTGGAGTGCCGTCGGTTTTCTCGACTTTTTCGGGCTCTACGACTTCTACGCAACCAGCCAAGAGCACAACCGCAAGAATAAGCACTGCGCTGACTATTCTTTTCATCCATTTTCCCTCCATTCAAATACACCGGGTGGATCGAAATAGATCACATACCGGCCATATTCTTTGAATATGCCATAGATATGGCTATATGTCTCAAATGCTTGGCCATGACTGTAAGACCAACCCCATAGCCGTAAAAAGAACTTTTTACTGTCTGCACATACATTACACGAGTTACTTTATCCACTAAGACAGTAACTGTTACTTCGGTTAGCGGCCCATCTGCTATATTCTCTTGTGAACTACCGCCACTTATAGAAGTGGCAGCTTCGTGGTCAAGGTAGCTTCTGCTACCAGATTACCCACGCTCAAAGGGCTGTTCCATCCCCGAATTGCAGTACGCAATTCATCTCCCTCCTATAGAGGATGGGAGACTTCTTGCCAAGTTAGTTAAGTTAAAAGCACTTTAAAACGACTAGTATCCACATTTTCATTAGTGCCATCACTAGCTACCGCGTTTGAATTACAACCAACCAAAGCTATGCATATAACACTTATTATCGCTAGTGTTATTATAATTGCTCTAAGTACTTTTTCTTCATAACCGCCCTCTGCTATAATATAGACTATGGTGCCGGTGGAGGGATTCGAACCCTCACTTTACAGGTTCTAAGCCTGCCGCATCTGCCAATTGTGCTACACCGGCATGTATTCATATAAACTTATGATTTGACCTCGCCACATGGCGAGGTCTTTTCTAACATCGGTTTAATCCACCCCACCGAAAAGGGAGTTGTACATCAACTCACTGGAACGGTTTTACCTCCCACCGCCAAGTAATTACTATCTACCCGCTTCTACAAGCAGTTTTATTGCTGTCCTAGACTCTCCCTGCACTTCCACGTCAGCGAATGAAGGGATGCATCTCAAACTTATTCCCTGGGGTGCTACAAATCCTCTTGCGATTGCTATAGCCTTAATAGCCTGATTAACGGCGCCTGCTCCGATTGCTTGTATCTCTACTACTCCGTGCTGCTTTACTACGTTAGCTAACATCCCCGCAACTGAATTAGGATTAGATTTTGAAGATACTCTTATCATCTCCATGGGTATCATTCCTTCCTACCATACTAACTTATTAGCTTTGCACTACACCCCAATAAACCTTAAGATGTGAGCGTTAACTAATGTGTAGTTATGTTCTTAATGTTCAAAATTTATGTTTAAAAACATATAGGCCTTGCCATTCGTCACATTTTTACTCTTATCACTTTTAGTCCTTTATATACCTAGCTGTTGTACCCTTTTATGAAAGCCAGAAAGAGACATTCCAAGATATTCAGCCGCTTCTTTAAGCGTACCGAACGTATTATCTGCTTCTATAATTTCTTCATCTGTCCAAATTGAATGTGTACTCATTCAATCACCTTAACTTAATCTATATAGTCCTTAAAGGTTATTTTTGAAGTGGTGCCAGGCACCGGATTCGAACCGGTAAAGCTATTTAGCCGTCAGATTTTAAGTCTGATGTGTTTGCCATGTTTCACCAGCCTGGCACATGTATTATACCCTTATTAGGGTGGAGGCTTTAAGGTTCACCCGCTCCCGCGGTCATGTTGTCAGCCTCCTGCTCTTTAGATTACCACGTCGAGTCATCATTAAGGGAACTCGATTGCGCCGTACTAAAGAGCTCCAGAAAGGAAGTGTCTATGCGGTTTGTACTGCAAGCAAATCCAGTACTCGTCCCTTGCTTTTTTCTCCGATCTAGGGATTTCGCCACCCCATAAGCCTCCTGACTCCATCTCCCTGTACGACTTCTACATCAGGTATGAAGTGACTCCATTCTCTGTAGCCTAAGGCACTAATGTCGATATCCCACTGATTTGGGATATGCTGGCCCGCGCAATCTACAGTTTTCAAAGAACCGCACTAAGGATAGTGACATGTCTGGGTAGCCCTTTCACCAACGTACCTACCCTACAAACCCTGGTAACTCACCACTGGGCTACCCAGACTTATAGGTTGAGCAGTTGTCGTATGCTCCCCACGTCACTGGACGTCAGCCCTCAAATTCGCCGGGAGTCGAGCCCGGATTGTAAGGGTTTTCCTCTGAGCATCCCTTTACAGCTTACCAGCCGGAACACACTAGTAACTTCTACACCGCCGCTTTAACCTTCGGCTAGTGCTGACGAGCCATCACCCGTCATTCTGTAGCCACTAGGCTGTCCTCTACTACGCGGCTCTGGGGCCGGGCTATCCCTACCGGCTCCCTCAGCCGCCTATACTCGCCGCACCCGGTAGTTTTGTTACCCCGGTCGGCATTTCCCGGTTTGGCTCCCATAACCTAGTGGTTTATCCACTAGTTTGGGATGCCATCATATTCTTTGTGGTTTGTCTACCTCACAGCCATTCTACGACTAGGACTTTCGCGAAGTTATCCCTGTGATAACTACGCCACCTGAATGGTTCACCACCGTTGAGGACTTTCAAAAAACTTTTTACCTTTTCTTTTATTTTACATTATAACATATAAAACTGTTGTTTTCAAGGATCACTTTCAATTATTTTCCCATTTCATTTTCTTTTTATTTTCACTAATATATATTTCAACGTAGTTTTACAAGTATAAATTTTTATAACTAGGCACAATTTCTAATAACTAGACATAAGGTATTATTTACAACCTATCTCAATTGTACCTAATATTATATAAATGATTTTCTTACTTTTAAGACATATTATTATATCACCTTTAAACTATAATTGATTTAATCTCACATTTTCTGCGTCTCCAAAATCAAAATACTCGCAATTATTATTATCTTGTATTAACTTTTGTATTAAGCCTATCGATAATAAAGTGCCTAATTTTTCTCCTTTATATGTTATATAAAATGATGCCTTAGCCTTACATTCTGGAACTTGTAATCCTTGAAATTTATACTTTACCGCATAATTATAGCTTATAGATATTATATGAAGGTCATAAAATGGATTTATCTCTTTTAGCTTCATCGCAATAAATTTCTTAGCCTCTTCACCAGCTATTTGGCATGCAGTAAGAGGATCGTGCATTATACACAACATAGTCCTAGCAATACATTTAAAAGTTAATTTATTATATGTATAATTAATATTTAATATAACCCTGTTATGAACTCTGTACATACCTATACCTCCGCCTATAAACAAATAACCGCAATGGTTGCGGTTATTTGTTATTACACGCCCTCTAAACTTAAAATTGGAACTTCAGGTGCTCAGGCAGTTTAGCCTCGTCTCCGCCGTCGTGCAGTATAAAGAATACACATGCACTACTTGCTACAAGAGTAGCTACTATAGTCGTTATTGAAAGTATAGCCGCTACTATTGCCATATTCGCCCTCTTTACTATGCTCATACTAACCCTCCCCTGCTATAGTTTTATTTGTATTGCCATATTTATTTTTAAATATTTTGTATGCTAAAGGCGTTATTGATAATACTTCTAATATCACCGCAACCATTATTAATACCCCATAGTATGAATTTACCAGTAAACTTATGCCGTATGCTATCAGAACAGCTATAGCTGATATAACTTTAAATATTTGTTTCCTTTTTGTAGAGTATATAGGCTTACTCTCTAAGTCAGCTGGAGCATATGCAGATATTAAGGCTATTGATATCGTGCAAATGATTAATTTAATTTGCTCTATTATACAAGGCTGTAAGCCTAATTTATTTATACCTATTGTAGTTAATATTGGTAGGTACCCCATTACAAAGTTACCTGCAAGAGCACACCCTGTATGTGTTTTAGCATGTACCCCACCAGCAAAAAATCTTAATACAGAAAATACTAAACTTGATATTATCACTTCTCCAAAGACTCCAAATATTATTGCTGGTATATACATTAACGGTAATTTATATAATGCCGATATGAAGAAGTATGCCCCATATTTTATTTCTGCTATTTTCTTAATATCAGTGATATTTGCTTTTTCTATGCAATAATTCGCTAACGCTTCGCTTTGCCTTGCTATCAATTTTGCCATCGTATTTCCCCTCTTACACTAATGCCATTTTTATTATAACATATACCTAATTATAATACCCCCAATTTGTTTATTTTTCCAATATTTTTGTTTTTTCGGTTTTTTTGCGCAAATTCTAAAAGATTTAAAAATAAAAAGCACTGTAGTTTCTACAGTGCTTTGAAATATTGTTAATGCTATTTATAAATTATTAACTCTGCTCTAAACTTATTTGATAAAGATATTTTAAAATAACAATTGTCGTTTAGCATTTTACTAATCTGTTTTAATCCCTTTCCTCTAGCTGTATTTTTCACTTTTAATTCGCCTAAACCATCTTCTTTATTTGCTATACTATTTTCTATTATAGTGACCATGCGGTCTTGGAAGTTTTCTATTTTAATAAACACTTCTCTATCTGTTGCTTCTTCGGAATGCTCTATTGCATTGCTTATTAATTCATTGACTATGTAAACATAGTCATCTTCGTTTATTCCTTTTATATCTGTTATTTCATAAGGTATTACTACCCTTAAGGCTATACCTTTATCATGTGCTTCTCCAGACTTCATCGCTATTAAATAGAATAATTTATTATTTTTTATATTAGTTGGCATGTTCTTTATTCGAGTTATAAATCCTTCATTTATTTCATTAATGTATTCTCTAAGTTTATCTATATTGCCTTCATCCACTAATGCGTTTAATATACTCATAATACCAAAGAATTTATGTTTTAAATCTACTAGTATTTCATTATATTCCTCTTGCATTTTCAACTTTTCGTCTCTGAAGTCTGTTTGAATTACCATTCTTACAGCAAATATATTACAGATTAATGTTAACAATGTTATAGAACCATACGCCACTATCACTATGTGCTTTGTTTTATCTATAGAAAAGCCTATCATATAAATAGTTAAAATCATAACAGCAATTGCTGATATCATATTAATTGCTATGTTTTTATAAGTAGTACTCTTTAAACCCTTCGCTAATAAGCCTATAGATTTTTTTGCTCTAAAGATTTGCAGAATCAATAGTTGAAATACGTTTATAAATACATTTCCTACGAAGTATAATAATAAATTATCTCCGCTGGCAATTTCTTCTAGATTCCTACCAAATGCCATAAACGGGCTTAATACTATACTTTCACCTATAGCCATAGAAGTTAAGGCTATGCAAAAAATAAAAACTGCCCTCCAAAACTTGGATTCTAGCAGTTTCAATATAAGCATAAATGGTATAACATATATTAATATCTTTAAAACAACTTTTATTGTATCGCTATCTAAATATTGAATGCCAGAATTTAGTGCACTTAGACTAATTGAAAATAATAGGGAGAATATTAAATGTTTTCTTATATTACTATCCTTTTTATAGATATACTTATCAAAAAGTACTACATTGTTCCCAGCCGTTATTAGAATAATAAAATTGGCTAAGAAAAATCTTAAGATTTCCAATCTATCACATCCTAGCTAAGCTTTTTATAAACTCTCTTACCCTCTTTGTTCCTGATTTGCTTAAGTACATCTTTTTATTTATATTAAAAGTATCGCTAATAGACTTAATTGAAGTCGTGTCTATTTCTATTTCTTGTCCTTTGAATCTTTTCACATAATCCATGTTTACACATATATTAGAATTGCACTCTATAAACTGCTCGCTAGGAAGTTTTGATATTATGCTTTTAAAATTAAAAGTAGAAGGCAATATCTCAACCGAATTTACTGTATATATTTTCACTCTCCTATCTTCATAGATGATATATACTATATCTCTATATGGAATTCGTATATATTCTTGGGCGTATATTTCCAAACATTTAACTGGCTTTACTAACTTTGCATTTAGTCTTATTAATGTATTTCTAAGATCCTCTTTATTTAATGGCTTATGCAAATAATCAAAAGCACTTACTTTAAAAGCATTACCCATGTATTGGTTATGACCAGTGATAAATATAATTTTTATGCCTTTATCCATTTCATCTATTTTTTCTGCTACGTCCATTCCATTCATTTCTACAGTATTTAAATCTATATCTAAAAAACATGTATTAATAATATAATGCTGCAAATTATCCATAAAGTCTTTCCAACTCTGGCTGGCAAACTCTATATCTATCTTTATATCGTTTTCTTCTGCTATATCATATAGCATATCTTCGAGTATATTGATTTCCTTTTCTTTATCTTCGAGTATTCCTATCTTTATAGCCTGCTTTCCCATAGGACTACCCTCGCTTTATCATAAAAATAGCATATACTGTGTATATGCTAAAATTTTTCACAGTATATAATTATAAATCTATCTATTTATCTCTTATTTGCCAGAACACGAATTTTTCATTATTGATTCCAACCCTTATTGGATATCGAGTAAACTCTATCCATTTGTTAAATATTTCCTTAGTATAGAGGTATTGAATATCTTGTAGAATTGCTTTCTTATCGAAGTTAACTGTTCCATAGAATTGAATATCTCTTAGCTTATCAGTTATATTACCTTCTGCTATGAAAATATTACCTCTTTTGTACATGTACCTTAAAGGCACTTTTTCTGTCGAAGCTTCTATTCTAAAATCGCCGTTTACTTTTAGTATAGCTACCGCATTATAATCTTGAATTTTATCATACTTTATTCCATCTGATATAATGAAGACAAAACCTTCTGATGCTAGTTGATTTAACTTATTTTCTAGTTGCTCATAATTATTAGTTGGTGTATCTTGCACTATAAATGGAAATTCGCTTTTACCTTCCCAGCCCTTCTCCCATTTTGTTACTCGGTCTGTCCTGATAGTAAACATCCCATAGTCTTTTGCAACTTTTAAAATTTCTTCAACTTTTTCACTTATAACAGTATTATGAATATTTAAGCCTTGATTTTTAATTTTTAAAATACTTGCTATTTTAGAATATCTGGAGTCGAACATTTCATACTCCTTTTATCATATTTCCTTAATACTTACTCCTTTATATATGCGAAAGTTGTCACATCTAAACTCTCCGTCAAACTCTTTCAGTTCTAACTTATTGCAACCTAGGCAATCTCTACATTTAACTCTCAATGGTAAATGTTGATATTCTCGCTCTTGCTCGTTCCTTTTTATATTGCTGCCTCTATATGAATTATTCATGACTCACCCAGAATTCCCATCATTGAACCTCTCCACCTTACGCTTCGCTTAGAAGGTGGAGATTCTCGCTTCATCAGCCTCGTAACCTACTACCTCCACGAGCCTCACATCGGGTCGTTCCAACCCTAGTTTAAGTTTATATTAAGCCGTTAAGCCTAATTCCTTTAATCCTTGATTGAGTATATTTATTGCAGCATTGTTGTCTCTATCGTGCTTAGTATTGCATTGTGGACATATCCATTGTCTTATGTTTAAATCTTTTATATCTACATTTTTATACCCACAAACATTACATGTTTGACTTGAAGCATAAAATCTATTGATTTTATGATATGTTCTACCGTACCAATTAGCTTTATACTCAATCATTCTTGCAAATTCAGACCAAGAAACATCATTTATTGCTTTTGCTAATCTATGATTCTGAACCATACCTTTTACATTTAAATCTTCACTTATAATCAGTTGGTTTTCCTGAATTATACGTGTAGATAATTTCTGTAAAAAGTCAGTTCTTATATTTCTTATTTTTTCATGTAACTTAGCAATCTTCTTAGAATGTTTCTTGTATCTGTTACTGCCTATCTTTTTTCTTGATAATTGACGTTGAAGTTTGATAAGTTTCTTTTCATATTTAGATAATATTTTGGGGTTATTAATTATCTCTCCATCTGATGTAACCATATATTCTTTAATGCCTAAGTCAAATCCAATAGCATTATTATTTTGTGGTAATTCTTGTATTTCTTCTTCGACTAATACTGATAGGAAATATTTATCTGTATTAGTTTTAGATATAGTACAAGAAGTAATTCTACCATTGAAATATCTGCTATTAGCAAATTTAATTAATCCAAGTTTAGGTAGTTTTATTTTATTGCCTTTAATTTCAATGTTATTATTTACATTTTGTGTTCTATATGACTGTTTAGGATTCTTTTTAGTTTTAAACTTCGGAAATCCTACTTCTTTTTCACCATTTTTTATACGTCTAAAAAAGTTTTGATAAGCAGTATCTAAATCTTTCAATGTTTGCTGTAGGGAAATACTATCAACTTCTGTGAGCCATCCATATTGATTTTTAAGATTTTTTAAATCATTAGCACAAGCATTATAGCCTATAGACTTTTGCTCTGTTTTATATAATTCAATCTTTTTATTGAGATAATAGTTATATACAAATCTACAACAACCTATAGTTTTATTAATTAACTCTTGTTGCTTTTTGTTAGGATACATTCTATATTTATAGGCTCTTAATATTGTTTTCAAGTATTTCACCTACCTTTCTAATTTTATTAGAATATTATATTTATATTTTGTCAAGCCCCAATTCATCTCCCACTTAAAGAAGTGGGAGTATTCTTGGTGATTTAAAGATAAAATCTTATGTCATATCCCTTATCTATACAGATTGTCATGAATGTTGCTATTGCATGTGCATACGCTCCTACCGCCCCACTAGAATTCTCCAGTGCTTTGAATTTATCTCTTATCGGAGGAATATTTTTATTGTATAGCCACATCGAACCGCTAATAATATTGCTCTTTTCTATTGGGTATCCAGCCAACTCAAAAACTTTTCTTACTTCTTTTGTCATGTTGATTGCCGTATTTACTTTGTCTAAAAAGTTAACCCCTTTAAACTCCGTTGATTTGGCTATGTCGTAACCTCTCCCGACTTTTCTGCATGCATACATCTTCATTTATGTAATTGCCTCCTTCTATTTATTTTTATAATCACAAATTCTTACGCAAGGAAGCCACTGGCTTTAGCCACGTGGAGGAATTGCGTCTTTTACAAAGAGGCTACATAAGATTTGCTACTTCCTTTCTATAACTATACCCATCAAAGCGTTGTACAACTGAAAAATATTTATGATTTACACCTTGTACAACTCTTTGACCTTCCTTGTCTTTAATATCAAAACTACCTGATTTTCTACATGCAACTTCTCCGTACCAAATGCCTTTATATTTCCCTTTTGGTATTTCAGCTTTAACCATATCTCCTGTTTGAAAACCAAAGAAATATTTTTGTCTTGCTAAATATCCTCTCGGAAAGCCGTATTTATCTAAATTTGTTCTACAATGACTCCCTCTACCTTTTGCTTTTATATACAAAACATCTTTTGTCTTAAAATATAATTTATCTGGTGTGCTTTGACCTACACAACAAGCATCAAAATAATGTTCTTTTGGCAATCCTAATTTAATCCTATTCATCTTGGTTAAAGCACCTGTAACACATTCAACTGGTAAACTAGTTCGTAGTAAAACATCATACACTTTCCATCTAGTAGAATTTACTACAGAAGTATCTTTTAATGTTTCTTTAACTTGTCTTTGTACCTCTGGATAACCAAATTCTTCTGCTGTCAAATTGCCTTTCTTTTGATTGCACTCATGACAAGATAAACAAAGGTTGTCTATTCTATTTGTACCACCTCGTGATTTTGGTATTATATGTTCTACTTCTAATGGGACGTTTTCTTTACCACAATAACAACATTTTCTGTTGTATTTTTCTAAAAGGTATTCTTTTACTTCATAACCTTGTAATGTGCCTTGCTTATACTCTATACCACTAATTTCTGGATTTCTCATTAATTGAGTATCAAATTTAACATTTTCATAAGATATATGAGTTAATGGAACTAATTTTTGTAATCTTTTAACCCATGTTTTTATATTATTAATCCTACTTTCAAGTGACGGTGGTATCCATCCTTCTTTTCTTCGTCTATTTAAAAATTTTGGTTGTCTGTAACGCAAATTCTTATTTCTTCTTCTTCGTCTATAAGAACGTCTTTCATCAAGTTTCTTTTTAATATCTGTTCTGTGGTCTATTTGAGCTAACCATATTACATTGTTATTTTGTAATATAGCCAACCCTGTATGTTTACTTCCATAATCAATTTTTAGTCTATATTCTTGTTTATTATCAGTGTCATCTACTGCTTTTTTAAGGATTATTGTAAATGGGTATCTTCTAAATATTGTAGCCTTACCTTGTTTAAGCAATTTTCTTGCAACTGCTTCATGGCAAGGCGATAATGGCTTTTTATTTGCATCTAAAACAAATACCATAGGAATTTCTCCTTTCTCTGCTTACGCAGGTAATGTCCTTCTCGGCAAAGTTATCTATGCTTACATGTACAACACACTGGCTTAACCCACTACACCTGTTTAATGTTGTACGACAGGGTTTAGGACTGAAGGAGCATCCTAAAGTGTCATAACATAGATAACGTAGGTTCTGTTTCAAACCTTAGCCTGGTCAACATGGGGCTATCAAGCCCACGACTTTAGTCGTTGGGTAGTTGACCCCTCAATACATATTAGTTTAATTATATGAAATTTATTTATCATCTTTGCATAAGCTGTCAGTCTCCTGCAATATTTTGTTTATATAATTATCTATGGCCTGTTGTGGTATAGCTTCTATTACTGCTCCGTATAAATATCTATGCTTTGCATCTTTTGTTTCTTCCATTCTTACTATGGTTGCATATATGCTGACTAATTGGTCTAGCAACACTTTAATATGAATTATATCGCCTATTTCATGCTTTTCATCAGATACAAAAGCTAACCCGAGTTTGCTTATATTCACTAGTATGCATTGGTGTGTAACACCATTTAAAGTGTATTCAGCACGCTTCATTAGAGATACTCTTAATGCTCTGCGCCTTTCTCCTTCAAATTTATTCATGTTTCTACGTCCCCTTTCTTGTTAACTGGTAGCTTTGTGCCTGTTTTGTAACTGTATTCTTTGTACTTCATAAACATACTTTCTTATTAGTTTGTTATCTTTATCAAATAGTGCTGCTCCGTAATCAATTAAATCGCTATCTTTCACTTTTATTGGATGTCTAATTATTTGAGCTTTTATGTTAACCATTTCATTTAATAGTTTAATATCGAAACTTATAATGCCCCCTACTTTATGTTTTTCTTTGGATAAAATACTTACCCCCAATATACTAATATTATTAAGTATACCTTTATATAATTTACCTTTACACTCATATGTTATATCTCGATATACAGATACCCTGAAAGCATTCCTTCTATTATATGTTATTCCTGGCTTATCACTATGTAATGTTATAGTTGGAATTATATCCTTATAATTTGTTTGTATTAGTCTACATGTCCACCTTATAATTCCGCCATTTATCACTGCTATTACTTCTATAGCTTCACTTTTTGATAATTGAATATATTTAACTCCATCCATAGGAGCCAGTAAATTTACATTACCATTTTTTATGCTTTCTACTTTACTACTTATTTGTTTATCAAATCCATTTCGTTCTATTTTAATAATAACAGGTGTTCCTACAGAAAGTTGGTTCAACAGCAACTACTACCTCTCCTTTCTTAATCTAGTTATAATTCTGCACCACGAATCGAAATTAGTATGCAAAATTTAATAATAAAAATACCACATAAAAGTGGTATTATTAATGATAATGTGTATTAATCCAAGCATTTAAGCTCTCGAATATGTAATTTCCTTAGTTCTGGATTGAAATTTGGATGATAATCCTCAGCCCTATCATCTTCACTCCATGCAAACCATAAGTCGTCTGTTACTTGAATTCCCCTATTCATATAAATTAATGTCATTGTATCATATTTATCTAATCCCATAGATTTTAAAAACTCTGGACCTCTGTTAGGTGCTACCCGCCCTGTAAGAATTACCTCACACCTTTCTTGGTCCCAATACAAAGGATATAAAGGCCATGGAAATTTGGCTGGGTCGATAACCCACCCTTCCATTTTCCAATTATCAGAGATATTTATTTCTGCTACCGTATCATTACCATTTTTAACATATATTTTATTTAATTCAACTGGTCTATAAGTTATAAATCCTGTTTTTGGATTATGGTACACTTAAACCAACTCCTTTAACTTGTCTGATTGTCTACAGATAAACTTTGCCATCGCCTCTGCTCTTTCTGGGATTATTTGTTCATATCTATCTGAATTTTGTATTATATCTAGAACTACATTATAATTGATTTTGTCTAACTGTATAAAATTTGTAATTTTTGAATTACAAAGACATAGTGCGTATCTTAATGCTTCGTATACATGCTCTCCATTGCCCATTCTCCCAGAATAATTGTCCTTATTTAACCAATTTATTGCTGTGTCATCATCTCTCATTGAATATAAGGCTAATCCATTATCGTATAATTTATATAAATTTAAAGTACCTTTTTTAGTTTGTGTAAAAGCTATATTTAATAAGTGTCTATCAATTTGACCAGTTAAGAAGTCAAAAGCTAATAATTGAATAGATTTATATAATATTTTAGATTTTTCTCCAAATAGTAATAGAGTAAGTTTTATATATTCTTTAGCCGACAACTCAATTGAATTATAAATCTCATTGGCATGTATTAATATTTTTTCTGATTTTATTTCAAATCTGGAAAATACACCTATCCCATACTCCGTTTTTCTGACTCTTGCATAAACACATGGTATTTGTAATAAATTAGCTAATCTATAGCATATTTCTTCAACTATATGGTCTTTACTACCAGAATTTAGTGGTAGCTTAAATATACCTTGTTCACCTTTCATTGTACATATAAACTTATTGTTGATGCCTTTATAATTTCTATTTTCTTGTATATTGTATAATTTATATATTTCCTTGTTTTGCATTTTGTCCTCCTGTTTAATTATAATAATTTACACCACTAAAATAATATCCTAAACTTATTCTATAATTATTTTCCCACTATTGTTTTGATATACCTTTCTTTTCACTACTGTTTTAAAAGATAATAATGATGTTATAGTATACACGACCACTTCTTTTTGCTGAATTTTATCTTGTATAACAAATAAACTTGCTTCTGCCTTGCATTTTCCATATCTTAAATTAAATTTATAAATTGTATGAGGCGCATGAGTATCCCAACTATTTATTGCTACATTCCTATATCGTTTAGCTATATCTTTATAAGCTGCAAGATAACAGTCTAATAAGGTGTCTCCACCAGAGTATGTAAGTATAGCATATTTATTGCTTTTATCTATTCTATATTCTATGGATGTATAATCTAATTTTTTAATTGAAGTTAGTGCGCCCATTATTAGCCTCCACTTAGAATTATTCAATTGATATTTACAATTTTTAATGAAATTACTTTAATTAAAGCTATTCATTTATTTATATCTATAAATATTACGCCCATTTCCCTATTATATCTACTAAAAGTTAATTTGTAAGCCTGAAATTATAGATATTTGCATAAATAATAAAGCCCATTATAATTATAATGGGCTTTATTCTAATGCTTGAAATAATTAAAATATCTAATATGACTATTATGGCTAATATTGCTATTATAGCTACCATTACTAATAGTTCCAATATAGTAAATCCTTTGCTTCTACACATACATTTTACCTCTCCCCCTTTTTCATTTCGATTTATTTTATCAATTATCAGTATATCCACTAGGGTACAAAAATCTATAAAAATAAAAACTACATACGTAATGTATGTAGTTATGATATCATATCTAAATTTAAAAAGTTAGAAAAACTTTCTCAACTGTTTAAAAGGATCTATAGTTGTCCTATAATATATTCTATTATACATCGCTTTCTTAGGATTTGTTAACCAACCATATCCTCTTGGAGCTTTTAAACCTAAATTGTGCTTTACGTATCTCGCAACACTTGTTCTTGCTGCTATGCTTTTTCTTAAACTTGGTCTGCGAACTCTGAAAAGCATGTACCTCCCTCCTCATATAACATATTCTGATATAATATAAAATTCATGCTATATTACATGTATGACTCCAACAACCTTTTTAAATCTGTCGTATCAGAAGATGGTCTAAGCGTTGCCATCGTTATATTATAGTCCTTGTCCTCGTCATATAAGCTGTTATCTTTAATGTTCTCTGGACAAAATACAAATACCTGCTTAACAGCTAGCTCATCCCTATCTACTCGTACTATACCTATCTTATAATCATTTAATTGCTCCATTACTGAAGGTCTGTCATAAGAACTTGCTTTCTTTTTATCCCAAACTCCCCTGGGGTCTTTATATTTAGCATCTATAACTATTGAATGTGTATAAGTACCACTTTTATATATGTCTATTCGCATATCTGGTTTATTATGCTTCGTTCTTGACCAGACCCCGATACCTTCTTTAATTGCGTCACTACGTGCCTTAGGAATTTTAGCATTAAAATGCACTATCAAATACTCATTATCGTTTTTCTTCATTTGTATGCGTGTTTCATCATCTATTATATTGATTGTTCCTAATACATAGCTGATTTTAACTAAATCGTCTAAAGGCGTATATCCCATTTCCTTTAATACCTCAATCAATTTAATGAAACACCAATATTCATATAGCCTGTCTGTCGTTTTCCACTTAAGCACTATCTTAGCATCTTTTTGTAGATTAGCTTCTGTAATAAGACTTCTGTATAAACGATAGACGTAATTGTATCTTCTTTCTCTGGTTAGTATCATTGGTATCTCACGATTTCTTAATTCACTTATAGTACTAAACGTTTTATTCTGTAGTAATGATTTAAAATAGTTGATGTAGAATATACTATTGGCTTGAATCTCGATTAGTTTATCTAAGGTATATTGATACCTTTTAATCTTTGTCTCCACTTCATTATAAAATCGCATCTTTCTTATAGTCTCTCTATAATATGGTATAGTTTCACTAAGTTCTGTATTAGTATTATGCAACATTTGAATAAAATCATTTATCATATGTTTTACCCATTGGTTTGGAAGGATATTATGGTCAAGTACAGGAACAGGACAAAGCATCGTCCTGTTACCACTCCTAAGACGATGCTTTTGCCCCTGCTCTGACAAGAGCCAAGAAGATGATTTTGCATCCATATTATGAATCTTATGCTCAGACAATAGCTGATATTCTTTCTTAACTGTCGTTAATGGATTAGAAGCTATATCAGTCAGGTAGTATCTCAATTGATTAAAAGATGATTTTAAAGCACTGTACCTGTCAAGGTTTAATGGTACAATGTTTTTATCTTTAGCTAAAATAGTATGCACATTCGTAGTTGCGACTTCCTTAGCTAACCCATTTGATATAGCCTCTATCTCCGCACGAAGTTTATCTAAGTCATCCTGTTGAAGTCTTTTAGGCTCTACGTTTATATAAGAATAATATACTCTATCATCCGTATAAACCTCTATTTGGCATCTTCCAGGTACAAGAGGAAAATAAGTATCTCCATCTTGTATTGCGTACATTTTAAAGGGCTGATTGGCTCCGATAGTCGGCAATTCATCATTTCCTCTTGCCTTCATTAACATATCGAAGCCATCAACGTATAGTCTTGCAGTACTACCTTTAGGTGCCTTGAGTATCACTTCTACATAGCTATATTCCTTTATACTTACATTAGTATCTATATCCTCCTCCTCGGAGTCAGTGAAAAAATCTACACTACTCGATTCAACTCCACCATTATTACCTACATTAAATATTACGTTGAATGGAAGGTTATTACGATGTATAACCATGGCTCTGTAACTCCTTCTTCTTAGTATTAAGCATTTTCCTGCTTAATTCAAATTTGCTTATGCTACTATACCTATTGAATAACTCTTCCAACTTACTAGAATAGTTGCCTGTACCTATAAGTTCCTGAAGTTCTCCTATAGTTCCTCTGACTTTTGGCAATATTCTCTGCACTACCTGAAGATCAAGGGCGTATCCCCTATCAAAGAAACTTGTCAAAGCGAACACTGGTATATTCTTGATGTAACGGTCTATATAAGCTATTACCCTATATCCAATAGGTTTATTGATATATTCTGTCAGTAAACTGTTCATTTCGTCGAAGAATTTCAATTCTTTATCCTCAAGTTCTATAAATGGGTCTCTGTTAATCCACATATCGTATTGCTTCATTGAAATTTCATCTAATTTCTGCCTCGTATCTTTATGGAGCCATTCATCTTCCCACTTGTCCAGATTATTTTTCCAGCTTACAAAGGATAATACTCCCGTATGTATAAGATTTGCTCTGTCAAGTACTTTATCTGAAAATGCCTGCGTTGTTTCATCAGTATTAATTGTACCGATAAAGAAGACATTATCTCCCAAGGAGATTTCTGCTGGATATCTGGAACTATTATAAAGCGATGTTTCCCTATCCTTATTGTATAAAACTATTTTCCTATTTGTACCACTCATTTCCAAACGGCTTAGGAACTGACTGAAGTAATATTCAACCCTAGCCAAATTCATTTCATCAAAGCAGATGATGTATATCTTTTCAGGATTAAGCTCAGCTTCTCTAAGCGTATCGATTATACCACTTTCAGCTGGTCTATAAATATTATTAGCTACATCCATAAATCCTAAAACGTCACTATCATCGCTCCAATTCGGCTTAACCGATACCATTTTAAACTGACTGTCACTTAAACCAAGAGCTTCTTTATATATAGTTGCCAATTTAGTCTTACCGGTGCCTGATATTCCATTAAGAATGACCAAACCGCCTGTTTTCATAGCTGTATGGAAATTTATAAGTGTCCTATCGTCATAAAAGAGAAGGTTGTCTTTAGCCGTCTCCTGAAGCCTTTTTATAAATGATACTTCATCCTCAAAAGTTATACGTATTATAGTCTTTTTCTCATTAGTTTCAATTAGTGTATCTACAACTATATCTTTAACTTCCTTTGTCTCTGTATCGTCTGTTTTAGCAATAGCTTTTTCCACTACTTTATCATCTGTATTTATAGATGCTAATTTTAAGCTGTCTACTATTTCCTTTTCAATTGGAGTAAACAACTTAAATTCCTTGTCTCTACCTAACAACTGCTGACAACTATCTTCCATAAAGATGATTTTTTCATCCCAAACAAACGCTAATTTGTTTATGATTTTGTCAGATTCATCGGTAATGTCCCAAGCCAATCTCTTGACATCACTCCCCAACCACTTAAAAGTAACTGTCTGCAATTTTCCAAGTTCATTGCCTTCAAACTTTCCGTAAAGGTATCCATTATTATATACATAATTTATGCTGTCCAAATTAGGGAGTTCTTGTATTTCTATAAAGTTCATTGGGATCTGTCCGCCATTCAGAATCCTGCTCTGGAATTCAATATCGGACATATTGATGATTGGTATTATATTAAATTCCGACTTAAGATTTATTCCTTTTGGTTTATCTATCAACTTGATGCTGTCTTTCGCAATATTTAAATGTCCAGAATCAATTGATACCTTAAAAATTACCAACTTACTTTTCAAAAACTTCTTAAACTTCTCGGCTATTTCGTCAAGTGAATCTGACTTTGAATCCTTATGCTGAGCCCACTCTGCAACATTCGTCATGAAGCCATTAAAATAAATTGCATTAGTATCCCCTTTCCAAACGTCATATACCGCCTTTGGAATAGGACTAAGAGCTTTAATTCTAAACTGCACTTCATCTACCTTGTTTACAAAAACTGCTTCTGGCATTCCATCGTCTGCTTTCAACATTCCTATCATTGGAAAATTAACTTCTCTACCCATGTATGCTAGTTCTCCTTTCAGATAATATTTAATAAAGTTATTATTATTATTTCTTTCATAATATAAAAAAGCACCTATAAACGCTTATAGGTGCTTTTTAAAGCTATAAACTAGTGGATATTTGTTTACCCCATGTAGTTGCACAGAAGAAATTCTTTATTACAGCTATAACTGATAAATCTCCTTAGTCAATCGCCATTATCTCTTGCACATAGCCACATCCGAATGTACTTCCCTCTCCTACGACTTTCATCTTCACTGCCCCTTCAGGCACTACTAACTCGTACATTGCGTCTGCTCTATTGTATGCGTCGAACCATGTATTAGTCATATCCCTACTCTTGCAATAGGTTGGTATCTCTGTATCATTAGAATCCACGAAAGCTACTTTAATCCTATCATACATTCCATTTGTTTTAGCTGATAAATTAACTCTGATTGTTCTGCCTACGATGTCCTCACTCCATGTTACATATGCCGTACCTTTTACCTTAGACCTTGTATTTACATCTTTATCAAAAGCTTCAGGAGTTAAACCTCTCCATGTTACTCCGTCTGAAGATGGCTTAGTTGTGAATGACAACATATACGCTGCACTAGCTTCATTATTCTTACCCATAACATAGATGTTATATTTATAAGTTTTATCACTGTACAGAGGCGATATAGTAAAGCTGTTAGTTGTTGTAGTTGCTATATGACCATCCTCAGCATCTAATACTACTATCTGTTTAAAGTTAGGATTATTAGGTATATCATACGTTACTGTTACACTTTTCTGTGTTGTCTCGGCCTTTACATTTGATATCTGCTCCATGCCAGTCTCTACTATATAAACCTCTTGCACAGGGAGCAAACAACCATGGATTTTTACTTGGGCTGCCCCTTCAGGTATAGCTACTCTGTATTCATATATAACAGAGGTGTTTGTCTTTGATGTACCGAATTTAGTTCCTCTGGATATAGAAGGATATAAGCAATCTGTTAATAGCTCTCTTCCTTCATTATCTACAAATCCTACATATCCAAAGGTAAGGTCATTACCTGTGCCCCTTATTCTGAATGCTAATATTTTACCTGTCGTACTTCCTACTAAATCAAGATAGTGCACAGAACCATCGAAACTATAAGGTATTTGATGCTCTGTGTTGAAGTCATTATCAGTCATTCTCTCATAACCAGCAGGAGCCACTACTCTAGCTGCTTCGCCTACTACTATAGTTTTGCTTGTCCATTCAGACCATAAACCGTTACTATCTTTAACCCTTAGCCTAATGGTATATGTGCCTGGTTCAGGATATTTTTCTTGTGCGCCTTCCCATTCAGCTGATACTATAGTTGCCCCATCAGCTGCACTGGAACCTTCATACGACCATTTAATAATGGTATTCGTTGTTATTCCTGATGCCGGAGTCATATTTATAACTGCCGTAGGCTTCTTGCTGTCTCTTGACTCTGGATGAGGCATTGTACGGCCAAATATCCTTTCATTGACTACAGGCCCTTCTTTCTTACCAGCAGTAGTACGTAATTCGTATGGTATTTTATAGGTTTCTCCTAAGTTTGTAGTATACTCGTCATACTGATTCATATTAATTAAGTCTTCTAATGATTTTTCAGTGTGATATACCTTTCCTTTATAGTCTATATACCAGTAAGAAAAGTGTGGAAGCGTTGACAAATATTTCGGACATAGCCCTTCTCCATCTTCGTCACTGGTAAACTTCAAGTTTTTTGGATCTCCGAAAACTGGTTGACTGCCCTGCAGTGTAGGGTAATAGCCTTTCTCAGTATAAAACATTTGAGCTGCTTTAGTTACGCTGTTAATTTCGGCTAATTCCCTACTGTCTTTACTCTTATCGATTTGCCCCATAAAATTTGGCACTGCTATAACAGCTAGTACCGCTATGATGGCTATGACGACTAATAGCTCCAAGATAGTAAATCCTCCAGTTTTTCTCATATTACATCCCTTCCTCTACCTTTCGTATTTATTTTTACTCTTCTTTAAATATACTAGTCTATTTCGAAGTTTATAAATTACATATGTTATGCTATCCCTATTTGTACATGTCAATAAAAATATAAACGCCCTATATTCTAACTATATAGAGTGTTTTATATTGTCAGTATGCTTAACTTATTAGTTTTCTAGTTGTATCTTATTAATTATATTTGAAGTTATACATTTGCTATCTTGATAAACTCCTTTTGATAGAAATGTGCATCATTCCAACCATTAAAATACATAAGCATATCTACTATTTTGGCTACATTGTTTATTAAATGTAATTCAGTAAGCTTAGCAGTGATTCTTACCATTCTGTAGGCTGTTCTCCCTTCACCCGCCTTTACCCACATTTCATACCGCTTAAATCTTTTTAAATCTAAAAATCTCTCGCAATATAATTTACCTGCTATTTCTACATCTATAAACATTGCGTCTATGTAACCCTTCGTTTTAGACGGAGCGTCAAGTATTATTGGAATATGCTTATGTATATCTAGATGCTTTATATACTCTGCTAAACTGTTTTCTGTTAAATTTTCTACGCTTAGTTTTACTACTTGCTTGAAACTCATTTGATTGTATAACCGTTTAAGTTGTCTATGCTTTCGTTTTGCTATGCTTGGAGCTGTTTCTATAATAGTATCTTTTATTATAGATATTACTTCCTCTTTATTTTGGTCATTATGTGGTATAGCTATCAACCATAAATTTGCAAGATTTTCTGCACTTTCTTCTAATGTATCTGCTTTTATGGCTTCTAGTATTGCTGCTTGAGCTGGTGTGAGTCTACCCCATTTACTGCCTAGTATCTTTTTGACTGACTTTTTGATTTTTCTTGTGTTCATATATTCCTCCATTTAGTAGTATTATAAGTTTATAAAGATAAATATTTTATTTATTTGCGGTTTAACAATAGTTTCCAGTTAACTCCTCTCTATCCCCAGTATCCTACCACATTATTTTAAATAATACAATAGCTTAAAACAATAAAATTTATTGACATTTATAGAAAATTTTGAATGTTTTAACAAAAATTATAGAATTAAATAGGCACTACCAATTTAGTAGTGCCTATAATATTACTTAATGTTATTACCCCACATAACTTCTTTATAGTAAACTGGTCAGTACGTGTTAATTGGCTTATCATGTAAAGGAGGATGTGCTAAATCTTTAAAGATATATTCATCTAATACTACATTGTCACCGTCCATCTTCCAGTCGATGATTAATATATCCTCATTATCAATATTATCAGCTAGCTTTGTTACGCCTTTAATAGTATCTTCATGTATAATATTAGCATCTATAACAAACTCTAAGGCTTCTAAAAAATTATTATCTATGTCAATACCTTTAACTTGTTTATATACATCTTTAATTATAGAAATCATTCTTCCTTTGGATTCTGCAACGTTATCTCCAAGTATATCAATTGCATATATGCTACTAACCGCTATAAATACATTTCTATCAAAATCGTTCAAATCCAACTTACTTGCTGTTTCTAATTTTCTCCTAAGTATTTCAACAATAAAATTGCCATTACCAGCCGCTGGCTCTAAAAATTTAGAGTCAATTCTATAGCTTTCATCTTTAACCATATCTAACATTTCTTTCACTATATGCTCTGGAGTATATACTTCTCCATACTCTACTACTCTTTGCCTTGATTTTATACCTTTAGCCGTCATGTTAAACTCCTTAACTACCTCTAAACACTTAATTTTAATATTTTCTATTATAATAAAAAGCACTAACCTTATGGCTGGTGCTTTCATGTTTTGAAAATTATTTTCTCACTATTTTTCTTTAGGGTATTTCTTCATTCTTTTATATCCGAGTTGCTCTATTAACTCGTCTATCGTCATATCGCGTCTGGCAGCATATTTATATAATAGTATATAGTCATTATTATTTATTGGAATATACACAACATTAGAGGCTGGATCAACTTTATATTTTTCTAGTATTTCTTTATATCTATTTAATGCTTTATTACTTTTAGATTGTGTAGTTTTAAAACCATATACACCTAGTTTCTTAGCAAAATTACTTATGTAATTTTTATAATGATATCGCCTATTATAAAATTTCTTTGCTAATGGCTCAGGAAGTATTCCGTATTTTTTATTATCTACAGTAACAATTTGTATGTTATTATATATTTCTCTTTCTAAATCATCTCTTATATGATAGTATTTATTTAAAAGTATTTTCTTTATTTCGCTTGGAATATCAAACAATACTTTGATATTATCTCCATTTTTTATTAGTATACAAATATCTTTGTCATTGCCTCCAATACGTATATATGTATCATTTACCTTGTACTTATTTATTAGCTTATCTGCCATATCTAAGATTATATTCTTTTCATCTTCTATTAAACTGTTCTCTATCCAATTTGCGTTACCTATTCCAGATTCAATCTTCTGCCTTATATATTCCTTAGTAACTCCTACTATATCCCCAAGTTCTTGTAAAGTAAACCCGTATTCCCATACTAATATTCTTAATGCCTTGGCATCTATTTTGCGCGCAGGTATATTATTCTTTAGGTGTGTTCGCGTAAATTTAGGGCTTATATAACCTTTGCTATTCATATAGATATAATGTTTTTTACAATATCCATGGGTGTATACTTTATTATTGCAACCGTCTGCCATACAATTTTTAATACGCCTATGCTCTTTTTCAGGTGTTAACCTTCCATGCTTTCTTATCTGTTGATAATGTTTTCCACAATAACCACGAGATACTACTAGTCTATCACAGTTAGGGGCTTTGCATGTTTGCATTATACGTTCCTCCTATGTTTCCATCTTTTCAGAATTCTGTAACATATGATATATCCAATTCGCTCTCATGGCGAATTTTTCGTCTCGCTTTATGCACTCCTTTTGTTTTCGTTCTGCTCTCCTTTTCCATTTTAATTCTTCTTTCTTACGTAATTGCTCTTTACGAGCTTCTTCCTCTCTTCTACGCAGTTCTTCCTTTTGTCTTTCAGCTGCCCTCCTCTTTTCCTCTTGTTGTTTAATTATTTCCAATTGCCTGTTCAACTCTTTATTTATGTCGTCTAAACCTTTATCCCTTAACTTCTGACTAATCGCTTCTATTCTGTTTCTAGCTGCTTCTCTTTCTCCCTCTGTCTTTCCTTCTCTAGCTAACCTATATAAAGGTCCTAATATTCGTTCATATCGCTCTAATTTATTTAGCATATTCTAGTCTCCCAACATTTTTCTATTATCATATATTTGATATATTAATGCTATTATTTAAGCCATAAAAGCATAAAAATAATGTCAGCATAACTAGCTGACATTATTTTAATAATAATTATTTACTTATTATTTTGCTCAATGCTATTAATAAAATGTAAAAGATTTTCTACTGCCGCTAAATGACTTTGTATTATAGATTTTCATGTTATCTTTTATTTCTTATTATGTATCAATAATAAGAATGATTTCTTAAACCTTTGCTGTTGTTTACATCGCTTATTACATTATTTGGGGTTTCATTGTGTTTTATGCTATAAATTGTTACGTCATCTTCTATATTTATAGGATTTAGGTCACTTTTTATATTATGTTCAAGTATTTCTTTAACACGCTGTTCTTCGTTAGTATCTAAAATCGTACCTTCTAAACCTTAATGTAATCCACTGCTTTGACAATATCATTAAACTCTCTGTTAATAATTATATCTCCGTCACTATTTACCTCTCTACGTAGTATATCCTCAAGCCTTTGTCTTGAGAGCTCTAATTTCGGATGTATTTTAATGCTACATTTTACTGTATTAGAATACATATCATATTCTGGTTTAACATTAAATTGCACTATGTCATTTTCTTTAGTATATTCGTTATTGCAAAGTATTTTCTTTAAAATTTCTATGCCATCGTCGCTTAATTTATCAAGTTTTTTAATCATAGCATCATTGTATTCTTTAACTAGTAATTGCCTTAACCATTTAATAAACCCCTCCCTCTCCTTTAAGCTTTCGAATTTTAATTGCTCATTATATAATATTGCAGTTTGCCTCAATTCTTCGCAATATGGTGTTATATTCGCCTTTAATGTAAATGGAGAGTGTTTATTATACTTATCAACACCCTTAATAAACTCTGCTTTGTAAAGCTTAGGAAGTAGTTCTGTTCTTATTCCTAACCTTTTTGCATATTGTTTAAGGTCCAATCCTATCTCATCCTTAATCTTAGATGATACAAATTTGTCTATAATTGGTCTTGATATAGGTATTGTTTTATACAATAAATTTAATGACAATCGTATTCCTAGTATTACCAATAACCCTATCCCCAAGAATTTTAGTATCGACAACAATGGCAATGATGATTGACTAGCATATTCTACTATAGAAGTACCTGCAGTAACCGTTTTGACTAGTTCAATATCATTACCGCTTGAATTAACCAAGGAATTTGCAAGAGTTTCAGCAGTATTATCCGTTGTTTGCTCTAAAGACCTCATTCCCCATATCAAAGTAATTGCCATACTAAGTATAGTTGCTATTGCTAAACTGATTATTTGATATCCTATTGTCTTTACCACTCTATTGTCGTACATTGATTTGTGTTCCCTCCAAACTTATAAGTTATTTACTCTCATAAACTTTATTTCTCTGTGCTTTACTCGCTTATATCCTAGCTGTGCCACTAAATCATCTATCGTTGTATTACAATTATATGCTCGTGCCCTTAAATCTGCATAAAGCTTAGTTCCTACTGGGATATAAACCAAGTTAGACTCCTTGTCTAAACGATATTCTTCCAATGATTCTCTAAGCCTTTCTATTATTTTTTCATTGCTTTTGATACGCTTATCAGCAGTTTCTTTACTGACAAATGCATCTATCCCTAATAGTTCTGCATATTCCTTTATTAATTGCCCGTTGTTTCGGCATCTTATATGTAGTTTATGCAAAATTTCTTTCGGAACTACTCCATACTTTTTCTTGCCTTTTTGTATTACTGCCATGTTCATATATGCTAATTTAGTTAAATTATCTTTTAAATAGTATTTATGCTCTATTAGTAATTGCTTTATTTCCGATGGAATATCAAATAATACTTTGACATTGTCTCCATTTTTTATAATGATACAGATATCCTTATTATTTCCAGCTATATGAACATAGATATTGTCATCTCTATATTTATCAAGTGATTTATTCATCATATTTATGATTATTTTCTCCTCTTCATCTGTTAACTCTTTAGAAATCCAACTACTATTGGACTTATTATAGTCTATCCTTTTCTTAACTTGTTGTTTGGTTAACCCTACTATGTTTCCTACATCAGTTAACGAAAAGTTATAATTATGTATTAATATTTTTACCGCATCTACATCTATTGGTTTACCAGCAGGACCAGATGTCTTATCTATATGTATTACTTTACCATATTTAAGCATCTGATTATAGTGTCTCGCACAATACCCCCTGGCATAGGTTGCTTCTCCACACCCCTCAACACTACATATCAATTTCGACTTATTACTAATTATACGTAAACTACTATACTTATCCTTGAATTTTAAACCTTCTCCATTATGTCTATACATATATACGTAATGTCTATGGCATAGTCCGCGTGAAAATGGTTTTTCGGAGCACCCTTCAACCACGCATTCAGTATATATTTCTTTGTCTGGCTTCAACTCTCCATATTTCCTTATTTGAATATAATGTTTTCTACAATACCCTTTTACATACACTTCTTTATTACAATGAGGAGCACTACAAACTGCCATATAAACCCTCTTTCTATGGTTAATTACTATTTATTTTTAGTTTATATTTTAAAATGTCTCCTATACTAGCCCCAAATGTCTCGTTTTTAGAATTGAATAACTTTTCCAATGCTGCATTCCTAGATTTCATATAATTATTATCATTTATTACAGCAATCAATCTTGCTGTATTGATAGCATCATATAATGCGCTATGCTCTCTTCCATCAAATTCGATTCCAGCTATATTAAGAGCTTGAGTTAAATTAGTACGTTGCTTTACACCAAATGCTTTATTAAACAATACCTGTGCGTTTACCCAAGTATTAATTGGAGGAGGTAATTCAGGTAAACCTGTTAGTCTACAATATTCGTCATTTAACTGCTTATGGTCTGATTCACTCCACTCATAAAGAATTGCTGCTGGCGATTTAATCCAGTCAATAAACTTATTAATCGCTTCTAAAAATCTAGGAGCATTATCTACCATATTTACAGTTATGCCAGTTAATTGAGTACACTTATCCCCTATATTTTCTACGTAAATCGGCCTCACATATGTTTGGAATGTATCAACAATATTGTAATTATCATCAAGTTTTACTGCACCTATCTCTATAACTTCAACGATACTATTACGCCTTGTCGGGCATGTCATTTCAAGGTCTATTGCTATTTTTACCATGTTTAAAGCCTCCGAAACTATTTTAACTTTTTTTATTTCTTATATCTTTGTGTTCCTTTTCTTTTTCTTGTTTTTTTTCTTTCTTCAATCATCTTTCTTTTAAGTGCTAGTATTTCATCTAAATTTGCTACGTCATCCTTACCTTTAAACTCTCCCACTGAAAATGCTTTCATGTTTTCGTCTATTTCTTCTTGATTTATACCTATATATCTTAGTGTAACTTCAGGGTCGCTATGATTAAATATAGCCATTAATTGCCTTATGTCTTTGTATTTCTTATAATAAAAATATCCGAAAGTTTTTCTCATAGAGTGACAGCCTATATTCTTAGTTATTCCTACTGCTTTTGCTGCCTCCTTAAGGTTTAAGAAAAAGCCTACTCTAGTAAGCGCCTTTCCTCCAAATCTGGAAGGAAACATAGGTTCATCATCAGATTTACCTTCCATATATTCTAGAAGTAGCTTTTTTAAGTTTTCTGGAATTTCAAATCTTACGTCTTTTTCAGTTTTCTGCTGCGTTAAATACACATATCCCCTATTGCACATTTCCCTGAAATATCCTACTGTATAGTAATCCTTCTTGCCTGCCTTACGCATTTCTTCTCTAAGGTCAGGTGGCATCTCTAAAAAGTCTGATACCCTCAAACCTAAATTGACTCCTATTTTAAATATAATATAATCTCTATAATTAGTAACACGTAAATATTCTTCTAACTTTATGATATCTTCAGTTTCCATAATAGCATCAACTTTCATATATGATTATCTCCCCTTACTTATAAACTTAACTTTTTTGTTTAGTTTCTTAATTATGTACTCGAGATAGTTTAACTATATAAACAATTCTGCCTAACCTTATAATTATGGTACGATATTCTTTATATTCCCCATAAACTCAAAATCTATTTTTGAGTCTCAAATTTTACCCTCTTTTCCAAATCTCAAATTATTCCGAAATTTTGTTAGCTTCGAGCATAAAAAATGTTAGATTGACCTAAATCCTTAAAACCCCTATGGCTCTAAGGTTTAAGCCTCTAACTGACGGAAATTCCAATTCTGTTAGATTTATTATTTACCCAATCTTTTCTTTTCTTTGACGTACTCTGCACGACTAAAGTCGGCAGATTCTTTCCTGTATTGCTACAGGCTACATTGCATATTCGGTTCATACCGAATACCAATGGGGGACGCCATAACTCCAACTACTTGGTTTTCACCAAGATACTTTTTGCGTATATTTATAGCACCAACTGCATCTCTATGATACTCAAATCCGCATTTACATTTATAATTCCTATTGTTTGGTTTGTGCTTATTATTACACATAGGACAAGTTTGTGATGTATATTTTTCATCTTGCAATACTACTTTCATACCTAATCTTTCTGCTTTATATTTTATCATTTGTTTTACTTTGCCAAAAACCCATTGATGCAATCTTTGATTAGTAGTTGTGCCATAATCTATATTTTGCCTTATATTTCGCACATCACCAATTACAACTGTCTGAACACCCGATTTATATAGTGTTGAGACTAATTTAGTTGTTTGTTTGTGCAAAATATCGTTTATTTGATTCTGTATTTTAATTAGTTGTTTTTGTTTAGATTTTAATATCTTTTTCCATCTTTTTGAACCTTTCTTCTTTTTGTCTAACATACTTGATAATTTTGCTTGTAACTTATTTTGATATTGTCTCTTTGACCTTAATAACCTCCCATTGATAATATAACTTGTGTTACCATCATATGCTACTGCTAAATGTATTTCTCCTAAATCTACTCCTGCAACTTTATTATCTAATGGTTTATTGTTTTGCTCTTCTTGATAAATTGCTCTTAATTCATATTGTTTACCATCCCAACCTATTTCAACAAGTTTAGGCAAATTATATTCCCAATTGATAATTAATGGCTTATTACCCTTACCATTAGATAATATAAGTTTATTGTCTTTTATTTTTATAGCACTGGATTTCCATTGAATTTTATAATACTTTCTTTTCTTGTATGGAGGCTTAGCGTTTTTATCTTGTTTTCTTCTTTCCTTCCATGATTTAAGTGAATTACAAAAACTTTGTACTACAGCATCAGCACTATGAGCATGCAGTTTATCTGAATTATATAACCTCGTTAAACTGGAAGGTTTTAACCATATATTCTTTTTTCTAACAACGCGCCAAAACCCAACTAATGTTTTAGTATACAATTCGCCTGCTGCTAATGATAAACTATCTAACTGTTCTGTTTTGCCCAATTTCATCTTTCTAACATAATACATAATTTCACCTCCTTACAAGATAAGCATAACATAATATTAATATAAAATCGAGTATTTTGCGTCCTAACCACATAACTAAAGTCAGTGGCTTGCGGACGCCATAGTCTTGTCAAGTCAGGATAATTGTAGCAGATCTGAATCTTCTATTAAATCTCTAGCCTTTTATATGAAATCATAATATAAAATTATATAGAATTAAGGCTAGTATTTAATAAAATGTTGTCATATCCCAACATTTTATTGATAAGCATCTTGTGCGTAGACAAAACAAAAGCCCCATAACGGGGCTAAAATTATACATTAAACTTCTTGCCGCAGTTTTGGCAAAGCGCCACAGGCTTGGACTTGGTATGTCCTACTCTTTTTGGCACCAGAAGCCACAAGCCACATGTGAAAAAAATTAAAAGTATTCTTCCCAAGCTCCAGAGGCACCCCGACTTTTTTATAGTTTGGGCGGTATCCATCACCACATTAACATTTTCGCTCCCACATCTTGGACACTTCATAAACTTACCTCCTATATATGCATTTATACTCTAAATTGGCTAGCTCGTTCATTTGCATCAGTTAAATACTTGTCAATATCCATATCTTTACACTTCCCAACTTATATTTATGCCTAACTCATTGGTTAGTGCCTTGCACTTCTCTATAAATCTTTGTTCAACGTCTGATATATTGGAGCTATCTATATACTTGAGCAAAGGCTCGTACTCAGGTTTCCATAACTGACTTATATTCCAATAGTCTCTAGACTTCATTAACTTGCGCCCCTCTAAGGCTAAGACTATATTATCAGCTTTAATCACTAATTCCATATCCTTAGAAGTTAATTTATCTGCTATCTGAAAATACTCTAATATTGCTCGCTCTATCTTACCTTCTATCTCAAGATAGTCCTTTAAATATTTCTTAACCGGTCTGCATATATCACTAATATATGCTTCCGACGCGTCATGTAATAGTCCATATAACCTAGTTAAAGGTGAATCCCAGTTTAAATATTCTTTTATTACCTGTTCTACTAACAAACTATGCTGTGCTATACTCCAAAAGTGTAAGGTGTGTCCATTAAACCTGCATATCTGAGATAATGAATGCGCTATATCAATAACGTCTACTTCTTCTACTCTGGGATCTAACGGCCAAAATTCATTACCTTTGTATGTACCTACAAAATCACCTTTTCGCACTAAGCTAACACCATCTTATAATTATTTATTGTCTATTACAAACCCATTGACTAGTTCATCTTCACTCATTGTGTATTCTAAATCTTCAAAGATTATACTTATCCTACTTAAAAGTAATAATACATATCTTATGCGCTGTCTCCAAGTTTTATCTCGTGGAGTTTTTTCCTTTAATTGCTTTAACCAATTCAAATAATTATTATAGGCTCTCTTTAAAGGTAATAACAATTTGTTTTCATCTTCAGTTATCATGTAAACCCCCTGTTAATCTTCTATTTTACCATCTATCCAAAGTTCTCTCATAAACCTTTCTGCTGCTTTATATGATGGGAATTTACTTGCCTCATTTTTAAATGGTGTTAGCATATAATGACCTGGACTAGTCATTATTACATACATCCCCTGAGTTTTGATATAATGAGGTTTTATAGTAGATTTTCTATATGACATACATTTATCCATTATAGGTTCAAGCAATTTATATGTTTGCCTGTAACTTGGTAATTTACCTCCATTCCTTTCTTTTATGCGCTTTAGTTCATCTACTAGCTCCTTTATAGTTACTTGTGCATTAACTCCATTATATAGTTCAAGTTCTAGTGCGAATGCCATTAGTGAATTAAAGAGCTGTTGACTCCCAGTTTCTTGCATTAATTTATCTTCGTATAACACCGTATTCATAGCGCCACCTCCAAATTCACTAGATAATTCGCACCCCCATAAAATCATTAAATTTTTCTAATTATAATGTCTCTATGGCTGTTTAGTTAATTTTAATTGGTTGTATGCATTAAATTATCAAAAGTCTTAATTATAATTTTTTATCGAGATTTTTTCATTATCCTTTACCCAGAATTTTAATAAATGCTGTATTATGGAGTATCTATTCTTTAGGCAAAAGATAGCTTTCTATGTTTAACATCCCTGTTCCTATCATTTTATTTACCATTAAACAAACTGCTGTTGCATCATATCTAGCGTCATGGGCCATTCCTGTATGATCCCCATATATGTCCTTTGCAAATTCACTTACTTCTTTTTCAGTAAAACCTAAAAATTTAAGTGACTCTGCTACATTAGGCCACTTGTATCCTCCATATTTACCTGGAAGTTTTATCTTATCAGTTAAAAATGTCAAGGTGCATAATTTATGTTTAAAATCAGCGTCTATGCCTACTCTAGAAAATTCTGCCTTTATAAACTTTAAGTCGAAGTTTATGTTATGTGCTACTAGAAGTGATCCATTGAAATCTTCAAAAAATTCTGCTGCGCGGTCGGCAAAAACTTTGCCTTTTGATAGTGTATCTAACATATCTTTAGTTAGCCCATTTACTTTTGTTGCGCCGAGGTCTACGTAATCTACTTTAAAGAATTGATTTACTCTTTTTATTAAATTATTTCCTTCTTGTACTATGTAAGATAGTTGACAAATCTGCCCTGGCTCAAGTCCCGTTGTTTCAGTGTCTAAAAATACTATTCTCATGTTTTATTTTATCTCCTTCTGTATATTTTATATTATTACTTTAAACTATTTATTAGTATAACTTATAGTCTATTTACAATATTAAATGTATTACCTCTGTAAATATTTCTCCAACTCTGCCCTGATGTTATGTATTCTAGTCCATCTAGGATTGGTAAAGCATATCCTTCTTTCATCAAAGTCAAACTCTACTCTGTCAAAATGCTCAGGGCTTATACTGCTAGGCGGATAATGCTCAATCCATACAAGGTGTCTTGGATTTATATTGAAAGCCCTGCAAACTTGCATTGCTACAAGTTCTGCTACATTAGTTATACTTGCCCCTGTATTATTATCTAATTCTGTTGCTATTACCACATTTCCGTATATTTCTATATCGCAGATTGCTAAATTACCATTAAAATCTGTATAATGAAATATCATACCTATATCCCCTTATAAATATTATCTATTGTTTATATTGATATTTGAGCTGGTGAATAAGTCGTCTTAGGCAAGCATAAATAATTTATTATCTTTATGCTAATGTTTATTCCAAAAGTTTCTACGATTATATACCTAATAACTTAAATTTACAATTTTTATCTATTATTTAATATACCAATGCAATCAAAGTTGAATAAATAAAATAGGGACTTGTATTTCTACAAGTCCCTATTGATTACTTCATATTACAGCTGTTTTTCGGCTATAGCTATAAGCCTCCTCACCATTTCACCACCGACCCTGCCTGCGTCTCTCGCAGTTATATCTCCATTATATCCAGGCTTCAGGTCTACTCCCAGTTCACGAGCTATTTCGAACTTCATCCTGTCAAGGGCATCCTGCTTGTTCTCTACAATTACCCGATTTGAATTAGTAGCCATCGTGTAAACCTCCTTTTTATTTGGCTTACACTATTATTATAACCTAAGTCTAATTTATTATACCTATAGATGTTACCAATATATCTATTATTCATCATTTAAACCATATATGTATTCTTCCTCTTTCTTTGCGAAATTCCTATCCAAAACAATGACATCTCCATTAGATTTATTAACTCTGAATCCGATCTTTTTATATATCTTCCTTAATTTATCTTTTTGTTTATTGTATTCTTCTTTTAATAAGATGAATTAAATCATTAATCTTCAAAATAGTATCAGACGGGCTATTAGTTTCTGATATTCTATCAACAATTTCTTGTGCAACTCCTATAAACATTTTGATCCTCCTTTACTTTATAATATTCTAGTCGCACCATTCGATACCGTTCTTTCCTTGTTTATTTATCCTTCTTTCCCCTCCATCATCTTCCGTATCTTCTCCAACTCATTCACGCATTGCCGTAATGCGAACCATATAGGCAATATAAATGCACATACAGCAAACATCCATCCTACTCCGGGAAGGCTAAGAAATTCTTCGTCACGAGCAAATATCGCAATCATAAAAATCAATATATACGCAATGTAAATCACTTCTTCCCGCCTCCTATCGCCTTGTCTATTTCTGCAAGGGCTTCATATGTTCCTGAGCTGTCGTAAAAACTATCAAATGTCTCAATGTCTCCATTCATATGCCAATTCAGTACTTCAAGTCCTATTCCATATAGCTCCCTCCAATAGTCAAGTGCCTCCCTCGCCTTCCTCAACGCCTCCCTCATCTTCGCCACCTGCGCCTGTAGTTGCTCATTCTCCTGCTGCAAGGCTTCTATGGTATTTAGCAGTTCAAGCACCCACTTTTTAGGCATTTCTATTTCTTCTGCCTTCAGCAGGGCTAAATTCTGTCTAAACTGTTCTATAGTCATTTGTTCTAAAAGACTCTTTTCCATACTCAACCTCACGTTATTCAACCTCCTTCCCCCCTTCCCTCCACTTCGGACATATCTGCGGGCACATCTGCTTTGCAATAGCAAATACAAACTCCTTATCTCTCTCGCCATCGTTCATTAAGTCAAAGTAGCACGGCTTTTGCAAGCAAATATCAGGTATCTTCTCCGCCTCCTGTTTGTAGCGGGCAAGTTCGGCTTTTAGCATGTCATATTTCTGGAGTTGTATTGTGATTCGCCTTTTCCCTGTACCGCCGCATTCTGGGCAGGATTTGATGTAGTCTCCTTCAGGCGAGTGCACTTCGATGCGCCCATCGCCCCAGCAATTCAGGCATTTGTCGTAATTCATCCTTCCTCGACCTCGCTTTCCTGACATTCCGGGCAGTAATGTTTCCATTCCCCGTCAACCAATTTCTTTTTCCAGCCTTCATAATTCATAAAATCAATAATATCCGACCAATTATCGCATTCTTGCCCTGTTCCGCAATTATCACAAGTGACCATGTATTTGTTTTTGTATATTTTCTCAATCAAACCAATCACTCCTTAGCTTAGTTTTCTGCCACACATGGGACAGAAATTGATTTTGTGATTGTCACAGAAACCGGGATAATCCGAGTCAAATATTTGCAGATACTCACCGCTTACAGCTACAAAAATTCTTGTTTCGTAGTTCTGGCAGATTGCTAAATATTTAGATGGGGTTCTGCAATATCTGCATTTGCCTTCTCCATTCCACTTTTTCATGACCTTTAAAGCGGTTTCGAAATACCCTTTTTGTTCTATTAACTCCTTCTGCAATGCTTCAGTACACTCTGATATAATCTCATCACTTTCTCTTATTGCATCTTCAATATCTGATATAATATCATCACTTTCTCTTATTGCATCTTCAAAATAAGCAATTGCTTTCTTAATCTTTGTCAGCATAAAATCGCCCCTTCCCTCATATCCTCTTCCCGTTGTGTCTCCAGGGCCTCCTTTTGTTGTATTCATGTTTCAGCCTGATCGCCTCGTCAATGTCGATGCCAGCGTATGCACAATAGTCCAGGATGCGGATGATGCAGTCGGCGAGTTCGATGGGGATGCCTTCAGGCTTTACATCTTGGGGAAGTGGGCTGCTCAAAGTATAGTAAATTTCTGTGGTTTTGCACCCGTCACGATATTCTTCCAACGCCTCCGACAGTTCACTGTGACACAGCGCAATGATTTCACCGAATGACCTTTCTTCATCCCACCAACCGTGATCCACGGCATTTTGATGAATTTCTTTTGCAAGTTCATTCAGCATGCAATTCCCTCCAATCTCTCTGCTTCTTCTTTGGTGATCCGCTCAAACTCGATCACCCATACCCACGGGTTTGTGTCCCATCCGTAGCCATGCTTGGCATTCAAATATTCCCAAAGCATTATAAAGTCATCTCTTGCAGTAAGTTTTCCGATGTTTTTCCATCCATCGTTTAATAGTCTCTCATGGCAACCTTCCGCCTTTGCATCTTCCTCTGTTATATCCTGCAACCTCTCAACCCTAACATTTTTCACCTGGAGGAATATCCGGGCTGCTTCACGTGGCATGTGGATGGAGGGGCGCCATGTAATCTTTTTGCCAATATGGTCTATTTCTGTTGAGCCTGTATAGGGTTCTATGTATGTTGCCTTGTACTCAATGATTCCACTACTTACTGTTGCCCATGTTTCCCGCACCCAGAGTATGTCGCCGGGCTGATATGACAGCTTGTAGTATCCGCTCATTGAATTTACAGAATGGTATATTAAGCCGTCTTCTGTAAGTTCAAGGCGTTCTTCTGGTGATGATATGGGTTGTCCGTTAATCTTTACAACCCCTCTCGTCTGCGTTTTGCGCCCGTCAAGGATTGCCTGTACCATCGGCGTGGAAAATATTATTGGCTTCATTTCTACCCCTCCACTATTTTATATCTCCGGCATTTCATCCCACATCTTGAAATAATAATGCCCTCCTGCGTCATACCGTTCCAGGCATAATGACCAAAGTGGAAATTGCGAAAGGGTACTGATAATAGCTTCATTCCCACTCCAACCAAAAGTGTGGTACTCCCATACCTCTCTTTCTTCTCCACGCACTTCTTTTTTAGTTAGACCAACCGCAGAATCCCCGTAATAATTTTCCTTGAGTGCGGCATAAAAGGCTTTTATGGCCTTTTTTAAGTCTCCGTTCAAAACCTTTTCTAATTGTTCCAGCGATTCCTCAGTTGGATAGCCGTCATCATCCCATTCGATTATGCTATTTAACATCTCCACCTTTTCCAGCACTTCATTTCCACAGTAGACACAATCCTCCGCTGTGTCCGCTGCAGTATACCGCTCCCCACCACATGCGGGGCATTTATAACGGTTCATGGTGTAACCTCCTTTGTTTCACATTACAATATTAATCACAGCCATTATAAGCAGTATTGTCACATATATTAACATCCGTATTTTAACAACACTCCAGCGAACATTTTTTTTCTGAAAATATGTACCTTTCAAATCACACACTTTCATTATCATTTCTCATTAGTTTCCCGTTTATCGGATAAAACCATTGATATGTAGGACTTTTGCAAATATTTTGAAACTCCATGTAGCATTGATATTGTGGGTTTGGAATAGCCACATATCTCAAACACTCCTTTTTCTTTTCACATGTGGAATTACGGCACATAGCTATATCTGGCATATAACCATCTCCTTTTATTTTATATTATTATTCTATAAGACGTATTTACGATATCACATTCGTTTTCTTGGTCAAGTATTTTTCTCAAATTCTTTGAATTGTTCATACCCCAATTCTTTAGTATGTTTATTACATAATGTTTTAAGCCAACTTCCTTTATGTACTGCTGAGCCATATTCTCCACATACTTCACAAGTTTTAGCACTTTCTTCTTCATATTTATCTATTATTTCCTGAACGCCATCAATATAATTTCCTACATAGAAACACAATTTTCCATATTTTTCTTTTACTTGGTATATTATTAAATCATTTATGTTTGCATTTTTAGACTTATACAAGTCGTCTATCTCCTTGCAACAATTGTATATTATATTAAACCATCCATCTTCACATTCGCAAGGAGTTGGGAAGTCTAATTTTTTACCCGTCCATATATGTTTTGCTTCCATCCAAGGAAAATCTTGCATTAGTTTTTCTTCTAGTTCTTGTTTCATAAAATCACTCCTAATATATAAATCAAATGAAAGTTTTATCTAGTCTATTACATTTAAATAATCAGCGACCAAATCCAGTGTTTTTCTTATAAAAGATTTATCTTCATTACAATCCATAGTCTCAGTATAAGCATTTAATTTTATTTCTTCGTACGGACTATCGAAATCTTCTCCATCATTTCCAGCAACCTTAACTATGTCGAGTGTCCCAAAGCCAATATCTGAATTCCAATAGATTCTCATTCCACCTTTTATTTCATCTATAAAATTTTCATTTTCTTTTACTGTAGTTTCGCCAGCTATTTCCACGAATCTATCTATTTTGTTATGAAGTTCGTTATCATACAGCAAAACACTGTTTTGGCATATGTGATAAGTTTATTATCCAATTTTATTAGAAGTTCTCCTTCATTATTAAGTTTAATACGATTAGATACTCCTGTTGTATTCTCTTGTATACCGTCAGAATCATTGTGCACTTGAATGGTAATATCCTTCTCTTTCAAGTCTTTACTTAGCATCTTCCACGGTTCAAAAATTATGCAGTCCATTACTATTATTACTAATAGTATTAAAAGTACAATAATTATAAAATTAGCTAAAGATTCAGTAGGTCCCCCTATCTTTTAAAAACATAAATCACCAGTCTCCTTTCTGATATAATTTTATTATCATTTTTAACTAAAATTTAGTATTATAAAACGATATAGCTTATATTAATCTATTGAATGCTTCATTAGGTCCCCAGATACATGGTCTTTTACATTTCCAATCGGGGAATTTACATCTAGGCGTATCTCCGTATCCTTTTAGTATATAGTCTATTCCCAATCCTCCAAAATACCCACTTTTCTTAATATATGTTTGTAGTGTTTTTCTTGTTTGTATCATTATTTCTAACTGTGAACATCCACAAAGCCTTTCCATACACTTTAACATAAAGTTTTCATATGTTCCTCGCTCGTTTATCCTTACCAGTGTGCCTTGAGGGAAGAAATCCGCTATAGAAGTTATATCAGCTAACCATTCTTCCTCAAGAGCAGAATTCCCTTGATTTTCTGCTCTTATCAACATTGGTACATAGAATTTCTTTTCATTTTCATTGAAAAGCATTTTATATTGAAGTGTTCTATGTCGCTGAGCTTGTGCCAGCATAGCAAATGTTCCGTAGTACGTAGTGCAATATGTCTCCCCGAATTCTTCGCTACGTGTCCTTACGCTATCAAATAAGGATAACCTTCTATTTTTAATTGCGCAGTCTAAACCTTCAACTGCAAAGCCTTCTGTTTCCTTCAAGAATTCTTTGAATATTTGTTTTAACCTAACTGTAAAATTCGTATCCTTTTCTTCTTCTATGTATTTTTGCATCATATATCTGATGTAATTAATTTGCCTAAGGCTTGCTGTATATTCCATAGTAGTTGGGGTGAAGACACTTATCATGTACCTTGCATTTTCTTGCGCAAGTTTTGTGACTTGCATACTTTTAATTTTAGGATACTTGTTTTGTATTTCTTTTTCAAAGATTTCTATCCATTTATTATATAGTTCTAACTCTTTTGGTGATGGATTCATTCGAGTATACCTAGCTGACTTTTCTGATGTTGTATACATACATTCATTATTTAGTACCATAGCTAATATTTTTGGTATATCCTCTAACAATAAATTGTATGTAGGATGGTCGTAAACGCTGTGGTGTGCATTGTTTAATGTCAGATTAACTCTAGCCTGAGTTTTCTCTGCAGGTTCATTTAGTATTTCATCAAAAGTATTTGGCATATAACAAATTCCAGCAGACTTTCCTCCAAAATCTAATGCCTCATTGATAGGAAGTTGATACCCAATTTTTGTCGACGCGATAATACTTACTTTCATATTTACCTCCAAAAATTACATTATTTTTTCTTAACATAATAAAAAGCATATACTTATGTATATGCTTAAATCAATTACTTTGCTTAATTTATGCTATACATTACTTCAAATATTGCATATTACTATATTTATACCAGTGTTTTCAAACTCCTTTATTATTATATCTCTTACATCACGCCAGATTAAACCGTCTAAACCACATGCTATTCTAGGCATTGCTATATTTTTGATGCCTTTTCTGAAGGCATCCAATTTCATGTATGCAAAGCTTTCTGCACAGAATAGTATGTAGGCTTATGCCAATGTAATTCTTTAGTAACTAGATTGTATACTGAACCATTTTCACTGGTAAAAAGTATGGCATCTCCTACCTTTGGGTTTTGACTTAAGCAATAATCTCTGATACCGGGAAATTCTTGAGTGAATATTGCCGCTACGCCATATGTGCCGGTTTTACCTTTACCAAAAGCACAGTTAGCACTAATGCAGTGAGCTAATACATATTTTGTTCTGTCAAGTTTAAATATATCAAATGATATTTCTGTAAAATTATCCACTATTTAACCTCTACATTGTGACCTTCACCATATATCAAACGCCATGCTTTGCTTCTATTTTCAGATTTAGGTTCCTCCTTAGGCTCGCACTGATGTCTTACTATACTGCACCATCTCTTATATTTATCACAAAAACCGTCAATATTAAAATTACAATGATGACATACTATCAAACCGTTCCTTTCTCCTCTAGTTACCTGTGCCCTCCCAAAATAACCCATAATTATCCTCCTTTATTCACTAGCTTTGAAATTATATACAGGTTTTATTATATCCACTATATCAACAGTATCTCCAATATTATCAATTATTTCCTGCATTGATTTATATGCCATAGGTGCTTCGTCTATTGTATCTATACTTACTGATGTAGTGAATATACCTTCCATTTGTTTCTGATATTCCTCCATAGACAGAAGCTGCTTCGCTTTGCTTCTGCTCATTAAACGACCTGCGCCATGAGGTGCACTATAATTCCACTCAGGATTTCCTTTGCCTACACAGAGTAAATCTCCATCTCTCATATTCATAGGAATGATTACTCTCTCACCTGCATAGGCAGAAATAGCTCCTTTACGGATGATGTTATCCTTAAAGTTGATGTAGTTATGTATAGTCGTAAAGTGGTCAAGGTCACTTAATTTCTTACCTAACCACTTGTCGAGAATAATTTCTGCCATTGTTTCTCTATTCAAAACTGCATATTCCTGGCATATCTTCATGTCATGCAAGTATTTATCTCTATTTTCTCCAGTTAAAAAGCATAGTGCTTCAGGATATTTGGGCTTTGCCTTATAATATTCTTGCTCAAGTTCCTTAAGGGCTTGTTGAATGAGCTTTTGTTTTCCGTTTGCTTTGTAATCTTCTATGAGTTCTTTCTTCTTTATGTTTAAGTCTCCAATGCCTGTACAATCTCTTATAGCCATCTTCTGATAAATCTCCGCTACCTGCTTTCCGAGATTGCGACTTCCAGAATGAATGACAAGGTAATAGTCACCTTTAGAGTCTATATTAACCTCTATAAAGTGATTACCTCCACCCAATGTCCCAATGCTATTTTCTATTCTTTCTATGTTCTGCAAATCTTTATAGCTGTATAAGTCTTTCAAACTCTCGAACTCTTTTGCTTTCTTGTCATGTGTATCCATACCAGAAGGTATGTACTTTCTTATGATGGTGTCAAGCTGCTGTAGTGTTGTAGTATCTATTTTGCCAATATTCACCACAAGCATACCACAGCCTATATCAACACCTACTATGTTAGGTATCACTTTATCGCCAAGGTCTGCCGTAAAACCTATGACACAACCCGCCCCAGAATGGACGTCAGGCATTATCCTAACCTTAGCCCCCTTGACAAATTCCTGGTTACATAACTCTATGATTTGAGATATTGCCTCCTGTTCTATATTGTCTGTAAATACTTTTGCAGTGTTATATTTTCCCTGTATCTCTATCATGTTAGTTCCACTCTTCCCTCTTTATTATTTCCTTAAGAATCTTTGAACCTCTAAAGTACGTTCTCAACGAATGCAAAGCCTTAATTCGCGACTGTCTATCCTGTACTCTAGTACATAATCTGTCGCAAAATTCTTTTATTCTTTTGTTATAAATATCTTCAAGCTGCATAAACTGCCTGAAGGCCTCTTCCTTATTGTCTTTTATTATTTCTTTGAGAAGTTCATTATAAGTAGCATTTCCAATTATCACAAAGGGCAAGCAGTCTTTTTTACGCTGCTGCGTCCAATCGGCTAGCAACCTGTTATTATAAAAGGCTGCATAAGCGGACGGAAACCCAAGATGTCGTGAAAATATAGTCAGATCTTTTGCATCATTTTTAACAGAGTCATTCCACTCTATTTTATCTGCAGTCATATCTATTAACTTATTAGTTATATTAAATGCTTCATTTTCATCTTCATTAAATTCATATGTCCCTTCGCATTCTCCTAAGATATATTTCTTCAATTTCTCTATAAACTTCCGGTCGTTTCCCATCATGTATAACTGATTATTTATGACAGCGTATGCCGTATGTTCAGATACATATACTATAGCATCCCCAACCCTATATTTATGCAAACATGACGAGTTAAATACTGGCTGACCGAAATCATATAAGAAAGCGGCTTCAAACATTCTTCTTTTTATATTCAATGGAGATAACACAGAAATATCAGATGTAGTATCATTGGCTCCTTTGACGAATATATACTTGGTGCCGTTATCCTTCTCTTTTACCACATATTTATTAGGCCTATCCAATGCTACTACGCCCTCTTTAATAGAACTATCTCTATGTGGATAGCACCTTACTACTTTTAGTTCGTCATTTACCTTATCATATATTGCTGCATACCCCTGAATCCTGCCATCTTCTGACTTATTAAATATTGCGAAACCTATTATGCCCATTCTCCCTTTCATAAATTTATTTCTGAGTATTTAAAATAAATTTATATATTTATTTTTTCCCTTATTTTTTCATTAAATATTATTAATCTGTTGAATTATAAGTATAATAAAAAACACTAGGCTTTTGCCTAGTGTTTGATAATGTTTCATTTATTCTTTATATGTAGTCTTTGTATTTATAGTGATAGCTTTAGTTTTGCTATCATACTCCACTCCAAAATTTATTGCTTTTCCAACATCACGGAGTTTAAAGTAATTGTTTCCATCAATTTTATACGCAGTAAACTCAACTTCTTTGCCGTTAAGATAAATCTTTGAAGTTGTTGGAATTGCAACCTTATCCGATTTTTTCTTTATAACTGTTAAGTTGCCTTTGCTATCTATAATGTATTCTTCATCTTCTTTGATTGGCTGCAACTCTCCGCCAACTGGAGTATATGGCTTGCCTGTGGTTAACTTTATCGCATTATTCTTGCCATCCCACTCGACTTCAAATTGCTTTTCTGTTCCCCTTATCGCCATAGCAAGGTCTCTGAGTTTGAAGTAGTTATTACCATTTATATTATAAGCGTCAAAATCTATCTTTCTGCCATTCACATAAACTGTTGAACTTGTCGGCTTAGCCATTATTGGTTTTTTATCACTGTAATTTGTATGACCTCCATATATAGGACTTGAATCATTCTTCGGGTCTTTAATAGTGTTGGGGTCAATTTCCCATTTATCTAAACTAAGGTCGATTGTAGCCATGTCAGGATGTAAAATAGATAAAACCATTTCGTTCTTGCCTAAGCAACGGGCATCAGCCTTCATTTCTTTTATGTATTCATTAAATCTGTCGCTGCCCAAAGGAAGTAAAAAGTATTGCCTTTTGGCTAAATCCGTTATTATTGTTGGTGCTCCGCCTTCATTCTTTATTACCGCAACTATTACCTCTCGATTTATTCTTTTAGGCCCTACGCAGTTCCATGTTAAGTCCCATGCATGCCACTGACCATCTATATAAACCATTGTTGAACGATGCTTGTATCCATAAATATATGTCCATGGTACACCTAACCTGTCGCATATCTCATGAACTGCATCGGAATATCCACTACATACAGCTGTTTTATCTATAAATACTCCTTCTGCAGTTGAATATCTATTTACATCAGTACCCCCATACGTCGTAGTTGCTGCTATTTTATCATTTATGTATGCTAGCTTTTCTCTTATAGAACTATATTGATTAGCTTCTGCTATTATTTTATCAAGTTCCTCGTCTAATTCTTTACTGTTTTTTAAACTTGGATGTATATCAACAGTTACTGTTATTTTTAATTTGTCTCCATCATTAATTATTTCTTTACTCTCAACTGATAAACTTGCCGCATCGAATAATATCTCTGATGGTAGATCAATTGTATCTCCTACTCCCTGTAAACCTATGACTGTTGTTTTTATTCCTTTTTTATAGTTATCTATTATTCTTTTACATATTGCTATCTCTACATTTTTATAGGGGATATATACTTTTGATGCCGGTGATACTGTACTTACTACATTTGAATAGACCCACAAATTCTCAAGATCTTCTTCTGCAAAAGTTACAGATTGAATGCATATTACTAAAGTTATTACTGCTATTAAGAGTGATATTATTCTTTTCATAACGCTTACCCCCTCAAAATTTTCCTTCATTTTTATTATATTTTACCACACTATTATATATTCTTCAACACTTTTTAATATTAATTTTAATATTTTTTAATATTTTTCTAACTCATTCCCTATTATTTCCATCCACGTCAATAACGCCTTCAAAATATTTTAAGCTGTTAAATACATTTGCATCATACTTATTATTTATAAACGCATATCCGTATTTTGATTTATTCAACTTTACTATATCTTTATTTTTATGTAACTGTGTATTTACTGGAACAAATCGCCTTATATATACTGATACCGTATCTCCTATATTTATTTTGCTGCCATCTTTTCGATAAGCTACGAAACCCCATAATATATTATTCATTTTAACATATCTCGAATCATAAGCACCTAAACAATATTTGTTGTATGTAAACAACAAATCTCCCGTATTTTTGTCCCTTAAAATTGGGTATACAGAGTACCCTACTTGCCCATCATCTGAATATAAAAGTGCTACAAATTCTTCTAAAATAGCTTCTATGGGCTGCACATGCAATAAACCATTTAATTTGTAAATTCTTTGTATATAAAACGCTATATCTATTATTATAAATCCCACTCCAGCCACAATCATAAAAGTATTATAGATTACTGGGTCATCATTAATAGCCTCATTTGTGAGGATAGTGTGTAGAATAGCATATATTATTAATTGCCCAATTACAAAAATAAATAAAGATATTAAATTTCTTTTCTTCATATCTGCTATTCTCGGATTCATTATATAACCCCCTTACATTATGTCCTTAGTGAACTGCTCCCACTTACTCACTTCGTTTGTTGAAGTGGGAGCTTCTTGGTCAATGGCAGTAACCTGCCAAGGTTCCCCAAGCTCAAAAGGCCGTTCCAGCCTCGGTAGTGCCAAAACTATATAACTAGTTTCAGCAAATTTTTGCTAGCATTTATATCCCTATCGTGATGCGTGCCACATTTAGGGCAAGTCCACTCCCTCAAGGCTAAATTTTTTACTTCTTCATATTTGTATCCGCAAATACTACAAAGTTGACTGCTTGGATAATTTGATGGCGCTATAACTACTTCTCTACCATACCACTTAGCCTTATACTCTAATATTCTCCTAAATTCACTCCAAGATGCTCCCCAAATATCCTTAGCTAGATTTTCATTCTTTAGCATATTCTTCACTTTCAAATCCTCTAAGATTATCACTTGGTTATCGTTAATAATCTTAGAAGATAATTTGTGTAAAAAGTCTCTTCTTTGATTAGCTATCTTCTCGTGAAGTTTTGCTAATTTTAATCTAGCTTTCTCTCTATTCTTACTGCCTATCTTCTTTCTTGACAGGTCTCTTTGTAATTTCTTTAGCCTTTGTTCTGATTTTCTTAGCCATTTTGGATTTTCAAATATCTCTCCATCACTAGTAACGGCAAAAGCTTTAATCCCTAAATCTATCCCTATCTTCTTATCTGTTTTAGGTAATGGTTTTATATCTTCTTCCACTAATACTGATACAAAATATTTATTTGTTAATGTTTTACAAACTGTAACTGATTTAATCTCACCGTTGAACTGCCTATGCTGCTTTATTTTTACCTTGGATTTTAACTTTGGCAGTTTAATATATCCATCTTCTATGTATATAGTTCCATTTTGATTGTTAGTAGTATATGATTGTACTCCTTTTTTCTTCTTGAACTTTGGAAAACCAATAGACTTATCTCTAAAGAAATTTTTAAAAGCTCTCTCTAGATTTAATTGTGCATTAGCCAAAGCTAGACTGTCTACTTCCTTAAGAAAAGGATACATCTTTTTATATTGTGCTGGAGTATTTTTAAGCATTTGTTTAGTTTTATTATAATGATTTATTTTGTCCTCTAGCATTTTATTATATATAAACCTTACACAACCGAAAGTCTTAGCAAAATACTCCATTTGCTCCTTGTTAGGATATATTCTAAATTTATAAGCTCTAAGCAAATTTCTCACCTCACTCCCTTCCTTGACTCTCAATATACTTCTTTATTACCTCTATAGGAGCTCCTCCAGTAGTTAATAAGCAAAAGCTCCTTGACCAAAAGTACTCTTCGACCGTTTCTCCCTGCTCTATGCAGAAGCAGTTTTTATCCAGCGGTGCTCGCGGATAATACTAATGCGAATCAAGGAAAAACCACGGCGCATTCTCGTAACCCAGCGTATACCAAACCCCACCCGGCTGTATTGAGCATCCGAAACCCGTGTACTGGTCAAACTCTCCCCTTATACCGGGCTCCCATTGTACCCGCCGGCTGCCGCAGCGCATGTAATAAGGCGACGCCGCAAAACCGGTCAGGCGTCCGTTTCCATAAGCAAAGGCACAGGGATGTGAAAGCCGGTCACTTCGCACCATCCACCATGGGGAGGCGGGAAATTCGCCGTCTTCCCGGAGGCGCGGGCATTTGCTGTCCACAACCAGCGGTGTCTCCCCACGGTTCGTGCCATACATGAAGCCTGGCAGGAAAAACCGCGGCGCAGGCGCATCCACGGGCAGTGAAATACGGATGACACCTTTCCACGGTGTGCTCCCGGTGTTTTTTATCCGGATGTATACCTGATACGGATCATCCGATGAACCGCCGCCTTTCTCACAGATCACAGATACAGTCAAATGCTGTGTTTCCGGCGGAAAATACGTTATATCTTCCCCAAGAGGACGTGCAGTAATAACAGGACTTATCATTTGTTTTTCTCCTTTTCGTTCTGGTCATGCCGAAAATACCTGTTTGACAGCATCAACCCAGTTTACTGTCATTGATTATTTTTTTCAGATGATATTCTGCCGCTTCAGTGAATTCCTGGCTGTCCAGTATGCTTTCGATCTCATCTATTCTGCATATATGGACTTTATCAACTTCAAACTTATAATCATCCGCTCTTGCTGATTCTCCATTGATTTCCCTTAAGTCATGATCAACATAAGCATTAAGTATAGCAATGGGCTGCTTTTTAACAACTCCGGCAACAATACCGGTTATTTCCAGGTCAGAGCAGTCCAATCTTAAGTTGAACTCTTCTTCCAACTCCCTTACAGCGCAGCTTCTTATAGGATCATCCGTATTCCAGTCGATAAGATCCACGGCTCCGGTGGATGTGACACTATACAGGTTTTTGCCTATTCCTACATTTCCGGACCGTTTCACCAGCATTGCATTTCCATATGTATCTACAACCTGGACACTTATCGCCAGGGCATTCGCCAAGTTGCCATTTAGTATCAGGTCTTCAAATCCATTGCATTCTTTCAATGAGGAATAGTATTCCAATAATTCCTGAAGACTTTTAAGATATTTGTCATTTTTGCAGTGTTCCTCTGCAAAAACCCTGAAGCCGGATATGTCCAGCCTGATGATATTCGTCAGCAAAAGGCTGTAGAAATCTGTGCGGGATATTACAAGTACGCTTTTATCACCTTCTGTCCTGACAGCATCCAGTCTTACATTTTCCGAATTGAAAAATTTCCCGTTCCTGTAAGCGCTCCACATCTCGACTATCAAATCTTTAGTTTCGTCTGAAAATGGGAGCTCATATTTTTCATCGATTTTTATATATTGGATCTTCTCCTTTAGCAGGTATTCATATACTGCCATATGCGCACCTCACTAAAATATACGTCAGGTCATCTTTTTTCCTCACTCTTGCAACACTATTCCGAGCATCATCCTGCTGGCATTTCCGCAGTGCGTTAACGATATGTTTCAGTTTTTCCGCATCAAATATCGATCCGTCAATAGCTGAGATCCCAAACAAATCGAATGCCTCCATCAATCCGTCAGAACACCCGAGGCACATCGTTTCAGGATCAATATCTATCTCTCCCTGGATGGCATTGTCGATCCCGGCGCAATCTACCGATCCGATCCAATATCCATTTTCAGTATTCATATATTTTCTTGTATCCCTGAGAAGTTCGATCTTGTTTTCATATGTCAGTTTTCCGCTCTTTTTTAGCGCTTCAATGCCGGATCTGTTCTTCTCTGTAAAAACCAGGAGTCTGCTGTCAGTCAGCTTTATGATCTCGCCTTTATTCTTTACCAGGAGTACGCAGTCGCCCAAAATATAATACTCACATTTCGAACCGGTCATCCTGGCCAGCAGAACTGCAAAACTGGGAAGTTTATAAATCTCATAGTCTTCCGTTTTCAGGCTCAGCAGCTTATTCGTGTCCGAAACCGACTTCCTTAAAATATCGGCCAGTCTGTCTTTCCCGTTGGCATTATCATAGATGCACTGGTTCAGTTGCCTGACATAACGCGCAACATCATCACATCCGAACAAATTTAAATGGTACAGATCAGTTGCCCCATCAATGACCCAAAAAATGTTATCCCTGTATCCATACGCGTCCTCGTTATCCGGTCCGTCTCCGCGCTCTGAATAACTGCTCAACACTTCCATCCAATCACCCTACTTTTTTATCAGCTGGCCGGAATCTATAACTATATTCTGCCCTGCTATTGATTTATTGCATATCAGCATATATACCAACTGCGCTATGTCCTCCGGCACGGCAAATTGCCCCGTAAGGGTACCCTCTCTCAATTTGCTCCACTCTTTTTTTGATTCTCTTAAGGTAAGTTCTGTTACAACTGTTCCGGGCGATACCACATTGACACGGATACCCTTTTCTCCCATTTCTTTGGCTATCCCATACATGAAGCCTGCCAGTCCGGCTTTAGACGCGCTGTATCCGGCTATTCTGTATGCCGCCATCCCATTTATTGAAGAGATCATAGTGATCGACTTGTCTTCCTTCGAAGCGATCAAATACGGCAATACAGCATGCACTGCGTTTATATGTCCAACCAGGTTCAGTTCTATGGATTTCCTGATCACTTCCATATCCGTGTCTGAAAAATCGCTCCATTCTTCAGGAAGGACACCACCTGCCACAGTAACTATTCCATCGACTGCTGACCCGTCAAACTCCTTCCTGAAAGCCTTTGTCAAGTCGTCATATTTTGTGACGTCGCAATGGATAAATACCTGGTTCGCCTTCTTTTCAGGCTCTTTTACATCTACCACGTATACTTTGTACCCGTTCCTTAGAAGTACTTCTGCTATTGCCGTACCAATAGTACCGCTTCCGCCGGTAACAATAATATTCTTCATCGCTGTCATACTCCCCAATAACCTCGTTCCTGGATTAAAATTATCCTATCACTGCAGCTATTACTATTGCTCCAATTATCAGTATTACTGCAAAAAGCATGAACAAAACCATTGCCCTGGTATTTACACTGGCTCTTGCATTTTCCCGGGCATTATCTTTTTCACTTGATTGTATGGTTTTTCTTGCACCGTTGAGAATGATAAAATGAAAAAATGAAAACGCCATTATCAAAGTCCCAAGAAACAGCAGCATAACTACACAAGCTGAGATCATATCAAGATTCAGAACGACCTGCGATGTAACTACGATCAGTGAAATAATACCTGAAAAGAAACCCAGCAATTCCAGTGTTCCCTTTTTCTGTTCCTCAAGTTCCTCTTTCAATGTTTTTGAATCCTGGACCAGTGCTTGTGTCTGCTTCTGGATCTCAACAGTCTTTTCCTGGTTATCTTTAGCCTCTTTAAGAGCAACATCGATCTCCTTCAATCTGCATTCCGTCTTGCACCTCAATAAAGCCGTCTCATAGTCAACGATTTTGATAGCGTAATCTTCGCGGGAACTATCCTCCATATCAATAGCCCTGTTGAAAAGTTTCTCCGCTTTGTCATACAACCTGCCTGCTTCTTCAGGACTCCCTGTAAGATCCCTTTTCCATAATATGTTCATTTTAAACTTCCTCCTTTGTATTTTTATTATAATTCGATTCCAAACTTTTCAATGAATTCTTCTTCAGTTAAGACTGGGATTCCTAGTTCCTGGGCTGCACGATTCTTTCGACTTCCTGTTGTCGTGTCATTTGTTATAAGATAATCTGTATTCTTTGTTACGCTACCTGTTAACTTTCCGCCTTTGCTCTCAATAACTTCTTTCAGATGATTTCTGCTCTGGAATATATAAACCGCACCAGTACAACAGAATGTCATACCAGCTAAGGAGTTGTCAGTGCTTTCTACTTCAGGTATAATATTCAATTGCTTATAAAGTTCTACAAATTTTTGTATGTTATCTACATCATGGAACCATTCATAGAAGGAGGTTGCTATTACTTCTCCTATACCACTTATACTCATTAAGTCATCTATATCCATATCTATAAGTGTTTTTAAACTATATTTAGCTGCTTTGATAAGCGTTTTTGCTGTTTGTAACCCTATATTTGGTATTCCTAAAGCATATATCAAGTTAGCTAATTTCACATTACGAGATTTATTGATAGAAGCTATCAGTTTTTCATATGACCTTACTCCAAATCCTTCCATGTTTATAATTTCATCTCTGTATTGTTCAAGCTTGTAAATATCTGCAAATTCATTAATGAACCCTGCATCCATAAACTTCTCTAAGGTAGATATGCTTAAACCTTCAATGTTCATTGCATCCCTTGATACGAAATGAGTGAATAGCCTTAAACCTTTCGCTGGGCAGTATTCATTAGTACAATACAGTGTTTCTACTCCAGAGCTAAGCTCTATTCTTATTTCTGTCTCTGCCCCACATACAGGACATTCATCTGGTATTCTGCAAGTCCCACTTCTTGTGAGGTTTTCTGCTATCTGAGGTATTATCATATTTGCCTTATAAACCTGCAGTATGTCACCTACTCCTAGTTCCAGTTCTCTGAAGATACTTACATTGTGTACGCTTGCTCTTGACACTGTACTTCCTTCTATCTCTACAGGCTCAAATATCGCCACTGGATTAATTAGCCCGGTTCTGCTGCAACTCCACTCTATATCTATGAGTCTTGTTTCAGCTATTTCATCTTGCCACTTAAATGCTATGCTGTGTCTAGGGAATTTTCCAGTTTTGCCAAGTGATTCGCCATATTTTATGTCATTGAAGGTCAGAACTAATCCGTCTGATGGAATATCAATAAGTTCTACCCTCTTCTTAAAATATTCTATAGCTTTTTCCATGTTTTTAGCATCGACAGTTACAGATTCTACACAATCAAATCCGTATTCTCTAAGAATGTTCATGGCTTCTACAACTGTAGAAAATTCTCTGCCTTCACATTTTACCAAATTAAAAGCATAGAATTCAATATTTCTTTCTGCTGCTATACTTGAATCCAATTGCCTTACGCTACCAGAGCAAAGGTTACGAGGATTTTTATACTTAGCATCTACTGGCTGCATTTCGTTTATCTTATTGAATACGCTATACCTTATAACTGCTTCTCCTCTCACTACTACCTCGCCTTTATTAGGTATAACCTTAGGTAAGTTCTTAAATTGTTTAGCATTATGAGTAACATTTTCACCTATCTCACCATTACCCCTTGTAACTGCCTTTAACAATTTACCGTCTCTGTATGTAACTACAACAGTTAACCCGTCCAGTTTCCATGAGAGTACTCCCAACCTATCGCCTAGGAAGCTTTTGAGTCTATCTACTTCCTTAGTCTTATCAAGACTTAACATTGGAATAGTATGCCTTTCCTTCTGAAGTCCACTGACTACTTCATATCCGACATTCTGAGTGGGACTGTCAGGCAGAGCATATCCGAGTCCTTTTTCAAGTTCTAAAAGTTCATCATAGAGCTTATCATATTCATAGTTGCTCATTATTTCTCTATCTTCTTGCTCATATGCTCTGCGAGCTTTATTAAGAAGTTCTACGAGTTCTTTCATTCGTGCTTCTTTAGCCTCATTTATTTCTTTATTCACTTTCTTTGCTTCTTCTCTAATATCAAGTGCCCCATATTCACCATTTATTGCGCTTAAATACTTTTTGCCATCTCGCTCACAAACCCTCCCGTTTGCGACTTTTATACCTTTCTCGTCTAGCTTGATTATATCATCAACCCTAAAGTTCTTGATTACTCCGTTGCAGTCACTGACCTTGAAACCTTCGACTTTGTCTCCATTTTTAATAGCTGACAGTATGGTTATAGATTGCGTTTGCCCTATAACCCCATACCTTTCTATTGAACCATTTATACCTACTATCTTATTATCTATAACCTGAATGTTTTCTATCTTAACTTTTCCGCTGCCGACAAACTGTATGATTTGCTCTACTGGCACATCTTTTGTCTGACCTTTTTCAGAATCAAGCAACCTTACGCCTACTAGCTGATTATTTATCAATATTCTTCCTATCATAAAAAGTGCCATAATAAATTCCTCCCGAATTATAAAAATTCATGTATTGAAATATATAATTCTATTTTTGAATACTTTTCGGTTATATCCTAAGAATATCTAAGTTTATTTATATGTCTATTTATCTTCTACTTTTCCTAGTATCATTTTTATCTCTCCTGTTTACATTTTTATTAATATAGTATCGAAGAATTTGTATCCTAAGTTGCATACTATATTTTCAAATAGCTCAAAATCTTCCGCTCGTCCTCCGTATAATTCGAATGTAGTTAGCAATAATTTGATTAATAAATCTTCTATCATATAGTATTCATTTATATGTTCTATTGTAGCAATAATATTTTTATTGATTATTCTGCCATTTATTACAACATCGAAATTTATATTAACTGTTTCATAGCCGTCCTCAGATGTTACTTTTGTATATGGTTGAGGTATATCAATACCTCCAGAAGATATCACCTTCCAGAATTGGAAGACAACAAAACGTATCACTTCATCTAAGGCTCTGAACTTTGTTTTATAATTTAGCTTAGCCTTATTATATACTGCCCGTAGTTCCATTGCTTTTAGTATATATTTTAAACTCTTAATCTTAACTAGCCTTTTGCCACCTTTTTCTATATATGTATAGTACAATATATTTAATTTGAACAAATCTTCTTTTGATAATGAATAACCACACTTACTTAAGTTTATTATCTCATTTCTAATACTTTTTAATGAAAATTTAGGTATACTCATTTCTAACTCTCCCTTTATATAACTTAACAAAAAAGGTACATTAGAAATGCACCTCCTACATTAGCTGCACTATTATTATCTAGGTCTTAATACCACATAAACTGCGTTGTTCTCCGTTTTTATATCGCCCACTGGTATAGCTATATCTGAAACTAAATCTATACATTTCTGTAATATGTTAGTACCATTTTGTATGTAAATCATTTCTCTGCCCCTAAACTTTATAGTTATTTTGACTTTGTCTCCCTCTTGTATTATTCTCCGAATATTTTTCGCCTTTATTTCTATGTCACGAGGCATTATTTGACATCCCATTTTTATTTCTTTTAATTCTGCTTGTTTAGCTGCTCTATTTGCCTTCGCTTTCTTTTCTCTTTCATATTTAAGTTTACCATAGTCTAATAACTTACATATTGGTGGATTTACACTATCATTCATTAGCACCAAATCTAAGTTTTCTTGGTCTGCTAAGTCTAATGCTTTATTTATATCCATGACTTCATCAATATCATTGTATATTACCCTAACTTTCTTATACCTTATTTGCTCATTTATTAAGTCTTTAATATAAATCTACTCCCTTCTATATTATATATAATAATATATAGCCTGTTCCCACAATCGTTTGCTAAAGCTATCTTTTTACGTTATATATTAAGTTATATATTGTTTATTCTCAATATTAATAAGTAATAAACAAAATGATACTGAACCTATAAACTCAATAAAATAGCGGCGCAACTCTATTGCACCGCCATTTTTATTGAGTTTTAGACTTACATGTCATCTTCAGTGTATTCGTTGTAATCTACGTCAAAGTCATCAAAATCATCAAAGTCATCGCAATCATCTGTATCTGGCATCTCTAAGTCATCGAAAAGGTTGCTATAGGGGTCATCTTCATCTCCATGGATTTCCGTAAAATTAATAGATACACCATCATTCGTATCTTCGATGCTTTCTGCATCTTCTTCGATATGCTCAGATACAACACTCTTTAAGAAGTCCTCCATAATAACCCTCCTTTATCTTATAAATAATGCCGTTTACACCCCATATACTTGTTAAGTTATTGTATATAATTTTAAATATCTATTCCTTTTAAATTCTCAATTACTGCATATATTCACGCTAAATATATGTATGTCTTATGCCTATTTTTTAGCTAGCATATTGCTAAGCATAAATAAAAAAGCACACCCACAAGTTGAGTGCGCATCTATATAGTAGAGGCATAGGTTATCAACTTCTCATTTCATATTAATTATATCATATTTTGCTTAATTTGTCAATACACTAGTCTATTTTATGTGTCCAAAATTTTTTATCTTGGTGCTACTACTTGTACGGTTGGTAGATTTCTTAATTCAATACCTATACCCCTTAATATCTTTTGTTTACCACATAATTGTGCCATGGCATTACTTATTAATTTTTGCCTTGCAAGCTGCCATACCTTCTCTTTGGATAGTCTGTAAGACTTACCCATTTGATCTACTACTACGTATCCTTCAACGTTATTCCCATTTACTATTCTTTTAGTAATTGTTAACTGAGGTCTTGACCCTTCTGCGCAATCCATCATAGATGTTCTTAAATTCATTACGGGTAATTCGGATATTCTTATTCCGACTCCTTTTATATAATTTACACCGTTATACTCTATTAAACGGCAGTTATCTATGAGTCCTCTTTCTGCTAATTTTTCTACGTCTGATTTCTTGCATCTTAAGGACTCTCCATTAGAGCTTATGAGATGGTAACCTACTATTTCATTTCCCTCTAAATATCTACCTGCTAGTCTATATCTTACTGGTAATTTTTCAGCTATACTCATAGTAACCACCTCCAATCTTTATGTTTAATCAAGTGTCGTATTGTTGTATTTATTAGTGTATTATTGTTGATTCTCCAATTTTTATACTAGTCTAACCATTTGTTCGTTACATTGCCTTTTCTCCTATAAGAATAAAAAATAGCAGGATTTTTCTCCTGCTATTGTATAGTCTAATAATGTCACTAGCATATATTAAAGTTTTAACTAGATTCTTCTAAACCTTAATCGTTTATTAAATTTTTTATACTAGCGGTATCTTCAATGTTCTTTTATGATAATATAACTAGCCAAGCTATTTTTATATACTAGCCAAGCTATATGGGCTATTACCTACTTGCCTTATGCAATCTACTGCATCCTCAAAATTTACTCAATACCAAATTTTTTATCTAAAATAGAGATTAGTTCAACGCTATTAGTTATAATAATCTCGTCTATTAAAGGTTCCCCTGCTGCACTTCTTTCCTCATTCTCTGCTCTCTGTTTTTCCAAAACCTTTCGTGCTGTTAAATACTTATTTGAAGAAGTATTTCCATCACATACAAGTGCATGTACACTACGCGTTACTGAATTCATTAAAATCGCATTTATTTTTCCTTGGTATCTTTTATTAATATACTCTATATACTCTGACTTATTTGTAAAACCTTGTATCACACCATCTATTGCTATATAGAAAGTTTTCCCTTCGCTTTTTAATATTTCAAATTGTGTTTCTCCAAATAAAAGTTCATCTTTGTATTCAATTAATATGTTATAAACATTAACTGCCATGACTCCTGTGTCAGAATTCCTAAGCCCTAACTTATCTGCAATCAAAGGAACCTGAAATTTTTCAATCTCGTTATACGCTTCTGATAAACTGTTATATCCTTTGAATATTTTGTATGCTGTTGTTTCTATAGTAGGTATGCCAGAGTACCATACTAGTTCCCAAACCTGCACTTTTCTTTTCTCTCTATCACATATGGCTGCTATCTTTTCTTCGAAGGAGTCTATCTCATTACAAGTAGCCCCTTCTTTAACTTTATCCTCTAACAAAAATACTTGAAAAGGAGATTTTAGTTTAAAAGTACTACATATAATTTTGCAAGTATCTTTGTCCCAGCCGTCTACTTTCATTGCCCTTACCATAGACTCTAGCCTAGCTGCTATCTTCAATGAACAATACTTGTTCGGGCAATATATTTGCCTAAGGCTATTTGTAAACTTAATTTCTTCCCCACAAGCTTCACAATGTGTCGGTATACAGTCTATAACTGATTGTGAAAGTAGCTGATTATTTATAACCTCACTTATTGGTATACCCATTTTATACACCCACTTAATACCAAGGTAAATCATCACTATCAATATTTGTATTATCTTCTTTAGTAGCTTTAGGAGTTAAGTCTACAACAAGTATATCCTGATTTGAAACTTGTTTGTGCTCCTTACTTTTTGTAATAACTTCAGATTTAAGACTATCCAGATATGTAAGATAGCTGTTTATGCCTTGTCCTTTTATATTTCTAGCTGTGTCATACCACTTCTCTGATGTTGCCCAAAAATTAACTGTATCTACTTGAAGTTGCCCATTAGGAAACTCTTTGACTATATAACCACTCTGCTCGATTATACTTTTCGCCCTCAATGTCTTATTTATTCCTTCTCGATTCATAGCAACCTCCACTATATTACTTCATATATAAATATAATATAGCCAGTTGCTATGTTTAGTCATATTTAATTCTCTTTTGTAAATATTCATAATGAGGCTTATAGCCTGCCATGGCTGCTTCTTCTACATTATTATAATAGTTTTCGACATAATTCATTAATGTCTCCGGCAACTGACCCTCATAGCAATAATATTTAATATTTGTTTCAGGGTCTATAAAAGCTATTACTACCTTTTTTCTGACAGTGGTTAAGCCTGCTATATTTACTACATCTATTCTATGAGTAGATGCAAAATTTACTCCTTGCAAAAGAATTAATAAACTCGGGTTTTGTATAGGATTTATACCTGTAGATGTTTGTATCGGAGGTAAATAAAATGTATAATCCCAACCTTTTCTATTGATGTTTGTTTTATCAATTTGATACAACATATCTCTAGTAATCTGAGAATTTATTTCTCTAAGTATAATATTTCTATATTCTTGACTAGTTGCTCCAAAAGGCCTTGTAATACCATCCTTTACTTCTATATTACCATAATTTTCTCTTACTGATACCCAGCTTTCATTCCTAAGATTTACTGCATATAAAGTATCGTCTCTATTTATAGTATATGGTTTCTTAATACTCCACCTTAAACCATATTCATTGCCCATAACCCCATTATCTGGTGTTGTATCAATTTCTGCTAGAGTAGTTATATAATACCCATCATTGCATGCCAAAACAGCTACTGGTATATGCTCTTCTATAAGAGCCTTATTTTCTTCACTAGGCGACATATTGTAGTTTAAACACATCATCGACTCAAATACATCTAAACAATCTCCTGGATTTATCACTACAGCGTCTAAGTTTATATATTCTATACCTATATCTTCAACTTCAATAGTAGATAAAAAAGCTGCTTCAGCCGAATAACTTACTGCTGCTTTAAGCCTTATTTCTTGAAACTCTTTCTCTATTACTACAGCATTATTATAGTATACTACTAACAACATTATAAGTATAAGAACAGCGAATATATTAAATACAACTGACCAAGTTTTCATTACCTCACCGCTCCACTAAGAGTAAATTCAAATCTTCCTGTATCAACTTTTAGTAACCTATATGTCAATTGTCTAACTGTAGATATGCCTATCTCTCTAACTGTAACTTGTACCACATCTCCAGTATTCATATAATGTATAGTGCCATCAAAATTTGGATTTGAAGAATTCTCCCCTTGAGCTGCAAAATAAACCGTTTTTATTGTGCCGTCCGGTAGTTTTGTAGCTGTTTTTATTAGTCTCTTAACATCGACATCTAATATTAACCCATGTGAATTTACATCTAAATACAATTGGTCTAAATCTGATTGACTTATTGAACCTTTATCAGTTACCTTATCTATGAAAGATGTAACATCATTTAGAACTAAACGCTGAGCCTTCATATTATTCGTCATATATGATATTAATAATGGCGCTAATACAAGCATTATAAATATTAATATAATAGAAACGATTTTGTTAATGAAATCGCTCATATCAACCCTCCAGTCTGCTTCTAACTATTTTATAGCAATCATCATTATTATCAGTTGGGTTTTCAAAACTATATTCATAGCTATATCTAGTATTATCACTATCGAACTTAATTTTGTCCCAGATCTTTCTTGCATATAAAATTAAATCATTTTTATATGTAGAAGTTATATTTATTTCTGTATCATCTATCTTTATCTTTCTTGGCTCTGGGCTCCCCCAGTCCATAACTTGAGTTACTAAAATAACTTCTAGTTTAGACATTTTTCCATCGTAATCCCCATACGATGTGATAGCCTCCCCTATAACCTTTGATATAGTCTTATCCCCAATTTGTTGCTCATACATTAATGGGTTGTCTTTAACTAAAGGCATTATCAAAGTTATAGCTGCACCAACCACTATAGCTAATATTAAAATCATTATTACTAAATCAAAAATTCCATTAGTCATATAATCACCTTAGTCCGTACATACTCCAGTATCCCAATTGCAATTTTCTTTATGTATAGTAACCTTATAAGTTTCTTCTGAAGCTTTATTTATTTCTAATGATACTTTCCCTGTTAGATGATTATTCAAACATACCTCTGTTGAATTACAAATTTCGCACTTGTATTCAGATATAACTGAATAATTCTTTTCTACAAGTGCATATGCGGCTGCCGCCGGCAATATTGTATTCTTATCAACTAGTTGGTCTAAACTATATGTTTTTAAATCATATTCTATCTGATTTGCTTGTTCTATAGCGTATCCCTTTACATCGTTACCTATTTGCACAGTATATATAACTATCCCTAATAAAGCTGACATTGATATTATACCTGCTGCTAAATGCATGGCTATAGATACCTCTCGTTCCAAACTACTCACTCCTTAATAAATGTCATTCCGCTTATGAATCCGTATTTATCTTTATTTATAATAGATTTAAATCTACTGTATATATCATCCTTTAATATTTCATTTATTATGTAATCTGCCGTCCATATTTGCTCCCCGTATGATTTTTCCTTATCATAGCTTATCTTATATACTGTATCGTTTAACTGTATTTCAAAGGAGTAATACCTAATATATTTTGTTATAACTTCAGGTATGTCAGAACCTAAAATTATTTTATTATCATACATATTAAGTTCTCTGTATTCTTGCATTATTGCTTTAGAATTATTTTCTAATTCAACTACCCTAAGTGCATTTCTTGATGCTAACCCTAATATTGCTATTAACGCTAATAATATCGACACTAATAATATTTCAGCTGTAATAGTTATATATTCTTTAATGGGCTCTTCCATATTACCACTTCCATAACCTTAATTATTTCGTATCCATTTTAAAGATATGCCAGTCACTTCTGAGCCAGGCATTTTTTCCATTGGCTCAATAACATATCTGGGGTCTACAGCATTATAAACTATTTGTGCTTTATATTCTCTATTTGATTGGAACTTATTTTGTAAAGTACTTAATTCTAATAAAGAAGGATCTGTTTTTATAGTTTCTTCATTTATTATAATGGGAGATGATACCCCATCTGGTGTATCTACATATATAGTTATTCCTGTATTTCCGTATAAACTAATTAGTTCTACTACTTCATCTCCGTATATTATTTTGTTATCGTACTTGTTAAATTTTCTGTACTCCCCAACAGTTCTAGCTGATATTATCTCTTCATTCCTAATACTAGCCATATCATTTCTAATACTAATCCATATAGATATGAACCCTAATACTAATGCCAATAATATAGTTGACACTGCTATATATACTGTTTCTTGAATTTCTCGCAAGTCTAACACCTGCCTTAATTCTTTCATAAAATTTAACAATTTATTATGGATTTACTGTAACTTTTATAGATTTTTAAGCAAAATAAAAATGCCTCCTAATCAGGAGGCATTTTATTATTGGCTATCATCAGTTGACAGACACTTGCTGAAATGCGATACCCATAATAGTTCCGCTAGGATCCTTTATAAGGTTGGCTTCGAACCTTGCAGTACTAGGTACATATTCGACCTGACCAGATTTACTCAGCTTGTCAGTGACAGTATTGTACCGAATCTTACCAGATTCATCCATTAAGAATGGAGATTTCTGGATAAATATTCCATTGGAGTATTCCAATGCTGCGCTTCCAGCAGGCCCTAGCAGTGCATTATAGTTCAAGAATGTAAGATCTACATCATCATCATCATCATCTGGAGTTTCAATTTCCACATTTGTCTGTACCACAGGAGCACCAGATAGTCCTTCTGTGTTACCGTCCAAATATGACCTTGTTGCTATCAGTATTGCATAAGGTTTACCTGCGAAATTACTGTAAGCGCTCAGCACCTGTGTGCCAGTAACTACTTTCTGGTCGAAGTCATTAAATGTTGCCAAGCTGACCTGACTTAGCTGGTCCTGAACGTTTGTCGTTCCCTCATTTGCTACGCCTTTGGCTATAGCAAATATACCGAAGCCTAACCCGATGATAGCTGCGAGTGCAATTAGCACTATGCCTAACATTGCACCTCTACTGATTTCACCTTCCATATAGTACCCTCCCATTCAATAGTTAAATTTTTAATACTTTTTGTAATTTTTAAAATCACCCCATTTTGAAATAAACGTATGGATACTAGCCTAAAAATTCCATATTATTGATTAATTTATGTATTATTCAATGTGCATAAATTTTATAACTTGTCTATTTACTGTTATCCTAAACTACCCAAAGCGTTCATAAATTCATTAAATCCTAGAACTCCCAATGGTATTAATAACTCCCCTATAACGAATAAGCCTATAGGTAATAGTGATAATGGTCCACATAAACCCCTTCTCCGATTTAATGCGGTTTCTACTGACATTTCACGCATTTTCTTAGTGTGTTCCCTATCTATTATAAGGTCACTAAAAGCTTCTCTTAATGATAAATCATTTATAGTTAGTTGAAGGTTATCTATGAAACGCTTGAACTCCAAAATTGGAGTTTTATTTTTTAATCTAGCTAGTTCTCGCTCTGGATCGGCAGGATAGCTGTGATAACAATACAGGAGCATATCTTTATGTATTCTTGAGTGAGTGCCTAGTTGATATATAGTGTCTAATGTGTCTATATCAGTGTTCATTAAAATACTTGTTAATGTCTGTAGCTGTAAAAAGTCCTCTTCTGCCTCTGTTTCAACTATATATTTCCTTAATTTTAGCATTATATTAGGTATGAACCACCCCAATATTCCAACTGCAAAACTAATCCACATATACCACCATTTAAAATAGGCATTCTCTAGACTTTTCTTTTTGTCTTGTAATCTCTTTATTTGGTCTAGTACCTGCAAGTCTGTTAATCTAGGCATATATGACTTTACTAATGATTTTAATTGTTCTTCACTCCATTCTTGGTCTGACTCTAAATAAATAGTATCCATTCCCCTTATCGCATCTTTTGTATATTCATCCATTTCTGTAGTTGCTACTAAAGATAATTGCTGAGTACTTGTGCGTATATAAGATTTTCCTAAATATACTGCTATTAGTATAACTACTATGGATACTATAAACGCTGTAAAAGAATATGCTACTTTTTTCAAATATAGTTCTTTCAATGTCATCCTAGATAATACTCGTTTTAATAATCTTTCTTTTTTGTCTGCCTTTCTTCCTTTAGGTATTATATTAGTTATAATTTTATTCACAAATTTATTTTCTAGTAGTTTTAAAGCCCATAAACTTCTGTCGTCCTCCTTAAAGGCAATGTTGCTATTTATTCTTGATACTATAAGGTATGAAATAATGCAACTTATCAATTCAATAGTTTTGCACAAATATCCCATTGGTGCCTTATATATTAAAGCTGTACCAGGCATTATTGATATGAAGTATCCTTCTAATATTGGTATTGCAAAAATAGGTAAAAATGGCAGATATTCTATATATCCAAACTTTGTCTTTTGTTTCATTAAGCGCTCTAACTCAAAATTAATATCTCCTGCTATTAACGTTAATGCTTGAATAAAATTAGAATTTCCGTGTCCATCTATTGTATCTCCGGAGTTATTTATATTATAACATACGCCAGCTAAAGTTTGTATATGTCTAAATGGAGTTGACTCATAAAACTCCTGTAATTTCAATTCTCCATTACTTGTAGTTAATATGTTTAATATTTCATTCATAGGTTTTTGTATTATAGGGTCATATTGTACATTACTTATTGCCTCTGTTACAGAGCCAACTCTCATGTACTCTTTTCTTATATCTGATATTGCCTTTTTCAAAGCTTTATAAACCTTTAATTGTGTTTTATCTAATTGCTTTTCTATTAGAACGTTTCTTAATAGCAGGCTAAATAATATCCCAATAAGCATAAATATAGCATCTCTGTATAATACAATAGATGCTACTATAACTCCCATAGATATAGCTGTAGACATTAAATAATATTTAGTGGCTAGCACCATCATATCATATTTGTTATGTATTGATAATATAGCTAAACGATTATATATCTTTAATATACTTTGTTGAGACAAAAAGAACGAAGATAGAAACCTATATACCTTTGTGTAGAAATTATAACTTTTTGCTGACCTTAGTCTTTGTGGTTTGCTGGAATTTATGATTATAAATATACCTGAGCTTAGAATCAATATCATTACTATAAGTAATCCAACAGGCATTATTTACCCTCCTGTTCGTCATCAAAGAATAACCCTATACTGAACTCACTATTTACATTACTGGAGTTGTCCGGTTCATATCCTTTAGCCCATAAACTCTTATCTTCTGCTTGTTCTTTTATTGCCTCTTCATTATCAATAATCTCATTTAAGTCTACTAAATTATTAATTGATGGTATATTATCATCTATTTTCATATTAGCTAATTTTTTGAGTCTATCTAATTCTCGTTCTATTTCCTCTTTAGTCTTAAAGGGGTCATCTTCTCTGGGCCCCCATTCCTTTAGCATGAAGTAATCAAATTTTGCTTGTAGTTCTTTTCCAAGATTACTACGTATTTTTTCTTCCAATTGCTTGCTAAATCTATTTACTGGTATATACGTATGAGTATCCAAATCGTACCTTAATATATCACGAGTAATGAACCCCACTCTGTCGGTGATTCGCTCATAATACTCCTTAGTTATTCTATTCATTGAATCTACAGGATTGTTCGGGTCGTAATCAGGATATGGAGCACCTTCCTCTAACTGAATTATTTCTGTAATTCTTTCTATATATCTTTTACCATCAGGAGTATAGTTTAAATGAATATCACATTTTACTACATCTGTTACTTGTTTTTCCGCTATGCTTAAATTATTACTAAATCCGTTTGTATTAGCTAAGGAGTTTCTTAATGCAAATACTAAGTCTTTAGTTGTATTAGCATGGTGGGAGAATATTGTGAATAAACTTGCTACCTGACCCATTTGTATCATTCGAGCTGCTACAGCATCTGTTGCTACTTCACCTACTATTGAAACTGTACCATCTGATTTCTTTAAAGCGTCCTGTAACTCTGCTGCTGTAACATAAGTTGTTTCTTGAACTGATAATATATTTCTTGTTGGATATAATTCTCTCAAGTATAGTTCTGGGGCTAATTCCAGTACTCTTATAGTAAATCTTGGGTCAATATATCTAACTATGGAAGACATTAAAGTAGTTTTACCTGCTCCCTGTCTACCTGTAACTGCACTAGTTACATGCCCACGCATTAAAAATTCAAGCAAACCTGTTGCCAATTCTCCCTTATGTGTATATGGCTTTATTATCAGTGCTTCAGGTGAAATATCAGCCAGGTTGAACTTTCTAACAAAGACTGCCCAATACTCTGATGCGGGTGGCCTTATTGCCAATATTCTGGATTTATCATACATTGTATTAACTAAATAACCTCTTTTTGCTGTAAGAGGTCCAGGGTTTCCGTATCTTATCATTAATTGAATGACTCTTCTCAATTCTTCTTCTGTACCGAAATCCATAAATCTGAGGTGTATGTACTTACCTTGATAATATAGCCATACTGACTTATTAGCCCTAAAAGTTCCATCTGATACTTTATTGAGATTATATAATATAGAACCGCTTGTACCACAGTTGAATCCGTTTATATCCATCTCCCTTAGTGTATCTATTATTCCAAAGCCTTTATACCTCTGATATACCAGTATAGATAATATATCTATTTGCTCTTCTATAGTTAATTGGATATTTTCTTCTCTATAACTCCTATTCAAATCTTCTTCAGTAATATAATAGGCTTTGTCATTACTACTAGTAGAATCTTCTGCTAGTCTTTCTTCATCAAAATGATACTTCTCTATCCATTTTGCAAGTGCTTTCTTACCATACCGTTTCTTATATTTATACATTAGTATTTCAAATTTTATATGAGCAGAAGGTTCTCCGGTTTCATCCAAACCTAATAGTTCAGTCACTTTCTGTGGAGGAACTTTTTCAGCTATTATGCCTCTTATTAAATCTATTACTAATATCTTCGCAGAATCTATACCGTACACACAATTTTTTAATGCGTTATTTATACGCGCTTTACGCTTATATAATTTATTAAATTCTTCTTCCGATAAACTCATTGAAAAATCTTCTCTTAATAGATTAATTACTTCTGTTTTTACTGTTTCTACTACTTTTTCGATGGAATCATATTCATCGACTACTATCTCTGCTGTTTGACTTTTTGCTCTGAAGTACAATACCACTACTACAATTGCAAAGATCACTAAACTTATTAAAATCAATAAAGTGTTTACAATCATCCAGCTACACCAGCCTTTGTTTTGCTTATCTGCGTCTTTATCTTAACTATAGCATCTCCTATCTTCACTACATCAGATGCTATATCTAGTAATCGCTCATCGCCCTTCTTCATAGCATTAAAGACTTGTATAATTTTCCCGTGATTAGTCCCCCAAGCTAGCCATGGATTATATCTTAATACTAACCAATTGTTTGGTCGTTTTATTCCCATCCAACCTGCCACTTCTTTTACTGTACTCTGTATTTCACAAAATTTATTGATAACTACAACCACTGGCCTGTTTCCTATAGCATTCATTATTTTATCTTTGCGATCTAAAAATGTTTCTAACTGTTTAATCGATTGAGTTAAATTTATCACTACTGCATCTGAGTACTCTACTACTTTTTTAGACAATTTATTACTGTAGACATCATAAACTCCCACATCGACATCGAAAACTATATAGTCATGTGGGAAACTCTTATGCATGTATTCTACCATTACTTCCATGTCATCCGAACTAAATGCTTTTGAATTATTAGCGAATACTTCTAAATTAGGCGCCACGTTTTTACAGTAATCGCTAATATCCGAAGGTTTAAGCTCTCCTTCTCTTATGAGTTTTACTACTTGAGATGGCGTACTAGTCCTGTCCTCATAATTCACCATATTAAAATAACTATAAAAAGAGGAAGATTCTTTATCAGCATGTGATAAGCAAATCTTCTTTCCTCTGCTTGCTAATTCTAAAGCTATAAGTATAGATAATGTTGTATTGCCACTATTATGTAATTGCGGAGATATGACTGCAATATTCAAAGTGATTACCTCCTTATTTTTTACTCTTTCCCCAATATAAACCTTTCTTGTTTAATAATTTATATAGATGGTTTTCCCCTAAACCAGTTGCTTCTCCAAATGTCTTTGCTATTACCTTATTTATATTTTTGATAGGTAAAACTTTTAACTGTCTTTGTTCCTCTACATCAAATAAATATTTAACTGCTTCCATTCCTATGGTAACAGCTATTTTATTTTTATCTTTGGGCACTTTATAAGATAATACCACATTTTTAAATGGTATATCCTTAATTTCAGGTGTATTATTTTCAGGACATATTGTCCTATCTACACCTAAGCAATTTATCACATAATCTGTCTTTGCTGGCACTTCATTATTAGAAGCTATTAATTGAAAATCATGTTGTACTCCAAAGTAATTAGGCGCATCCGATAATACGCTATTTATATCTATCCCTACTGCAATATCCACTTTTCCACAGGTGCCATACCTTTCAGTACCTTGGTATAGTCGCCTATAAACCCCGTCATCTGCTATCACTATAACGTTATGCTCTATACTTAAAGCCCTGGCTAATGGGTATATAAGTATTCTCTTGTCGATGGGTCCTAATAATACTATTCGCTTCATTTCTTGACAACCCCTTCTTTATCTTCATTAACCTGCTTTTTAGCTGCTTTTTCCGCCGCCTTAGCCTCAGCTTCTAGTTGTTTTTGTAATTCTTTCTCACTCGCAAGTATTTCCTTAGTTATTTCAGTTTTACCCTTCTGAATTGCCTTAGCTATACCAGCATCCATTACCACCTTTAAGCTTTCTTCCAATTGATTTCTTCTAGCTAGTATGTCAGGCCTAAGCTCAGAAGCAAGATTAGGATCTTTTTGAACGATTTCTAATATATTTTTTGAAAGAGGATAATACCTTTCAGCTGGCTGTTGAGCACTAGGCTGTACATATTCAACTGCATATATTCTAGTACCTGGGTACAATATTTTATCAACTAGCATGCTATTATATGTATGTATGTCCATTTCGCTTAGAGCCAGCTTTAGTATCCCATTATTTATCCCGTAAACCCTTTTATGTGACATTGCCACAAAATCTTCGCCTAGTGGCATTGATATTCGTATATCTACATATTTTCCTACTGTTAATCCTATTGGATTTTCATCTGTTACTACGTCATATAGTCTCATTGAATCCTCGAGTTGTTCGCTCATTATCATATCTGACGATAAAGCCGTCCCTTGAGTTAAATCTAGCTTATAATATTTGTCCTTTATATCTTTTAAGTTAGTTATTAAAGAACCTGACATGCTTAATGGTATATCCACTGGCTCAAGATCTGATTCTTGTACTTCTTTTCCAGCTTTTACGTCTGATCTTAATACATAAGCCGTTCCTAAATCACCTATAAGTGCTATTGTTTTCTGCAACTCTTGTATTTCATTATCTTTACTAGCCAATAACTGGTTGAATTTTTGATATTGAAGGAATCCAAAAACTCCTCCAGTTGCTAATATCAACACTAAAAAGATTACTAATATCAGCTTAAGCGCCTTTACCACTTGTAAACCCTCCTATTTATAATAGTTTTTTATATCAGGTAAATTGTTGTCTTTTACATCCGCCACCATTATACTATCTTTTAATATGATTATTCTTTTTATGACATTATCTTTTTGCATGTAAATTTCTATATAGCTAGGTGTTGCCGCATACCTTAATTCTGTAAAACCATTGTTTTTAAGATAATTTATATACGATGCGCTTTTATTTAAATTTGAATTCCAAGTTATTATTTGTAGCTGTTCTTCTTTCTCTATATCTATACTTTCATCCGTTAATGGTAACTCCAAATATGGCATAGCATTCTTTACGCTTAGAGGTTGTAATACCTCTATTCTTTCCCCATTTTTATACAATTCCTTTAATCCATTTGAGGTGTTTACCTTTACTTCCCAAATGTCGGTATTCTCTCGTATGTAATGTGTAATTATATATTGGTCATGCTTTTCTGTATTATCTTTATTTTTATACAAAACTAATAGCACAATTACAATAATTGCTGCTGTTAATACACATATTAAAATAGCTTTTAAAATTTTGTTTCGTCTATCCATACCTCGTTAACCCTATTTAAAACTAGTCTAACTTAAGTCTATTTTCTTCACATATATTTATTATATATTTAAGCAAAACGTACAAACTCCAGCCATTTATTATTTATTATCCGATATCAAATCGAAAACCACTCTAAGAGTGGTTTTCTGTCAATTAGTCTATCCCGAAATATTTTTTAGTTTAAAGTGCCAGGGTCTGGGGTTTCAAAATCATTTGGCAATGTTGGTATTATAATTTCAATCGAATCATCTTCAATTTTATCTGTATATTCTCCTGGCACTATGTCAGACACTTTAATAGATGTTTTATTGCTATTATTACTAGGTATAAAGTCTTTTATATCATTTATTCCATACTGTTCAAGTGATATATTAGGCTTATCTTTAGCCCAATTTAATAATGCTTGTTTCCCATTTTCCCCATATAATAGTATTGGATTTATTACTTCATTATCTAGATATACTTCAAAATGTAAGTGTGGTTCTGTATATCCATCTGTCTTTCCTAATACTCCTATTACTTGATACTGCTCTACTTCATCCCCTACATTGACAAATACTTTTTCTAAGTAAGAATATTTAGTTTTTAAACCCTTTCCATGCTCTATTTCTACTATGTTACCGTATTTATTCGATTTGTATACATTACTTACAATACCATTCCATTGAGATAATACATTGGTTAATAACGGCGCTTTTATATCTATACCAGAGTGCATTTCCACTTCTTTAAGATTACGAGGATTATATCTTTGACCATAAGGATATAATAATTCTAAATCCCACTTAATAGGTGGTTTCATTTCACTTCCCAATTGCCCTATGTCAAATTTATCTGTGTATTTTTCTATTTTTTCTTGTGCATTTTTATAATCTTCTACCCAATTATCAGATATTGGCTCTATATTAATATCTATATCAAACTCTTTTAATTTGTTAAATTCATAAATATAGTTGTCTAATCTAGACTTCTCTTGCAAAACTTCATTTGCTGGTGCATTACTGATAAACCTTTCGTATACTGCGTTTTCCTGCTCACTTATCTTGCTCTTTAAATTTAGAATGTCTATTTCATTTTTTGTTTTCTTAATAATTCCACTACTATGACTATTCATATCTGCTGCTATATTATGTAGCCTTGTCATTGCGGCATCTTTTGTTATTCCTTCCAACTCATTTTTTAGTTCTTCTTCGCTTATTCTTTGTTTTCCAACTAAATCTCGAACATCATTAACTGTTGAGCCATATACATTTATATTTAAAATTGTTGAAAAAATAGATACTAAGAGTATCATTACTGATACTCTTAGTATTTTATTTACCCTCCGCTTTTCTCTATATCTCATGCTAACCTCCTATTAATGTGTGCCTTTAATATCAATGTCATGCCTTGCCGTATATTCCGCAGAGTAAACTGCTATTACTGGCGGTAATGTGCCAGGCAAGTAATATGTCTTACCTCCTATTTTTATTATACCATTATCAGGTTGAGTGTACTTTAACGTATATACATCGCCTATTGCTCTTATATCAGCTGTCATTAATATTACATGGTTCCTGTTAGATATCTTATTTATTTCTTCTATATTTACAGGCTTTCCATGCTCTACAAAGACAGTTGAAGAAGGTAGTCCAAGCTTAAAGTGCCATCTCTGCCCAGCATACCACCAATCACTAGGTCTGATTCTATTATCAATATTTCTAAATACTCCATTAGTATATTCAGAACCTATAAATGTTCTGGCTTTGCCTGACATTACTAACAACTGAGCATTACCTAACGGATAGTAAGAACCTATCGGTGTATCCATTGGCCTAGCACCAGTCACTTCTAAATTACCTTCAGCATCGGGTGTGTAGATATATTCCTGATATATCTGGGCTAATTCATCAGTATGAGCTTTTTCTAAAATACTGTAATTTCTTCTTCCCGACTCTGCTAACCAGTTAAGATTTAGTATATAATCATATATCTTAGTGAGGTCGAAGCCCTCTTTAATAGCGTTATAGATATTGATTGGCTTATATTCTCCATTAGTTAGCATGTAAGCATCTACGTATTTTATCTCATTAGTTACTAGATTCAATGCGTAATAGTATGGTACAATCTGCATTTTGGACTGATAATTACCTATTGTAGATATATCAGCTAATACATTGTACCCTATTCTTAAAGGTTCGTTTCTAAGAGTTACTATATTATTTTTATCTGGAGATATTGGTAATTCTATTGGTTCTTTATTTAACCAGTCTTGAGTACCGTAAGTATTAAGCCAGTTTGTAGATGCTTTGATAGTTTCTCCTCTTATGTCTGTTTTACGACTGAAGTATAAGTTCTGCATCGTTTCATTTACTTTCTTTACTACTCCGTCTACTATCCAGTCATTTGATGCTACAGGCACCTTGAAGAAATTACTAAATCTATAATCTTCGGTGTCATCTATTACCAGGTTACCTATTCTACCTACTATGTCAATGTAAGATCTCTGTAAACCTCCATGTTTTGCTGTATAATCAGAATATCTCATTTTGTTGCTTGGTGCTTCTATATTATCATTGTTGCCTGGACAGTTGATGGCTTCAACCTCGAATTGCACCTCCGCACTCTTTGCTTCATTATTAGCCAATACGCAGTAGAATCCATACCTAGAAGCATTGACTGGTAACTCAATCCATTCGCCTGCTAAGTAAAGTTTTCCGTCCCCTTTGTAAATAACATTGAAGTTAAACTTTACTCTCTTACGCCTTATCCACTTTGTAGTGTCCATACCATTTACGTAACCTTTACCCCTCTGAGTTGTAAGAGTACGTAACCCGTAAGCTTGACCTTGGTCAAAGTCACCTATATTCGGGAAGTAAATCTCGAAGTCATAGTCTAGGTTAATGAAGCTACCAGCGGATATTACATTATTATTGTTATCTTTTACAGTTTTCTTATAATATGCGTGGTTAGCATCATTATTACATGCGTCCCAGCATATATCATTAGACCCATCATAGTGCATACCATAATGATGCGGCTCGTTGCAATTCAATACATTAGCGACATAGCAATATTCATCACAAACGTGCTTGCTATAATAACTCTTTTTAACTAATTTTATATTTGTAATGTATATATTAGTAGGATTTGGCCTAGTGCTGTCGTTAAATATTCTAAATATAGCTTTTTTCATGTTATTGCTAGACGATGTAAATTCCCATCTATAATGCTGTACTGTTTTCATCGCTATAGGATGTATCTCTGGTAAATCATCTGGCCAAATATCCACATTAAACTTGACATTGTCTGCATCTGCCCAATAATCGAACTCTAAGATATATGTCTCGTTTGGCTCCAACCCTAATATCTTAGTCCATGTAGCAGGCATATCAATATTTGGTAGTAGCTTAACTGCTCTAACTGACTTGCCTGTTTTTGGATGTATCACTGTAACTACCTCAGTGTCTCTCTTAACAGGTGCATTTTCTAATGCAGAGCCTATTTCACTACTGACACCGAGATAGTTTTCACATGCCCAAAGAGGGTTAACTGTACCATTGGGTAACTTATAAGGTATTTTATCCCAATTCTCCTTAATACTATCAGCTGATACATTAAACTTTAATGAAGGTTTTTCTATTTCTAATATAGTTATACGTGCATATCCATTACCAGACCTACCTATTACAGTGGAGCCATCAGGACTCGGCATGCTTTGATTACCAACTATTGTAGTAGCAGCATCTAAATAAAATTCTTGAGTAGGGATATATCCTAAAGGTTTATAGGACGTTGCGGTTAATACATACCCAGAACCTCCTCCACCACCTCTATCATCATCTACAGAGCCATCTGGATGTACTCCGCCGCCACCGTACCAGCCTCCGCCGCCGGACCCGCCATATCCATTGGCATAATATATACCTTTTCCGCCAGCACCAAAAGTACCATCACCAGCACCGCCACCATAACCACCAGCAGTTTGAGTACCTCCTCCGCCTCCAGAACCAAAATATTCTGAGCGAGATTCTCCCGATAATCCTCCGCCTGCTCCGCCAGGTTTACCAGAAGTTCCTGCAGTCCCTCCACCACCAGCTACAATTATTCTTGATAATAGACCATTTATATTATTCCAATCTCCGTCTATTAATCTAATGTCAGTTGCTCCGCCAGAGTATAAGCTAAAATTAGCTGGATGAGGCTGTCCCCCATTCCATCCAGAAGTGGGTCCGCCACCTACATAAACATATAAATTAGTTATGTTATTTAGCGTTAATACTCCAGTTGAATACCCACCTTTGCCTCCAGAAGCCCCCCTAGATGCACCTTCGGCACCCCAAACTTCTAGCTTATACTTACCTTTCGGTAGCACTATTGATTGGGGTTTTCCAGTAAACCCAAAATCTATTTTCTGTCCAACTTCAGGATTTTCTAATGTTATACTACTTATTTTAACTATACTTAATAACTTAGTAACCTTAGCATACCCATTACCTTCTTTACCAATAATAGTACCACTAGATGGGCTCGGCATACTACTATTACCAGTTATTGTCCTACCATTAAGAACTCCTCCAATATATCCAGAGCCAGCTCCACCGCCACCCCCAGAACCAGAATAGTATCCAGAACCATAGGATGCTCCGTTTCCACCTACTCCACCTTGGCCTAATGTACCGTTTCCACCATTACCGCCATAGACGTATCCTCCATTATACCCTCTAGAGCCACCGGCTCCGCCACCGCCGCCATAGTAGCCGCCACCGCCGCCACCGCCACCGGCAGGATAATACGTACCATCACTATAACTATAAGAAGTTGAAACAGCTGTTCCTCCACTACCTCCAGAATATTGAGTCCCCCCGGACCCTCCATAACCTGACTGCTCAGATGTACTTGTGCCTTTTTGTCCTGCAGTACCCTCGAGTCCTCCGCCTACGCCAGGAATTCCACCTGTACCAGGTGTAATATTTCCGCTTGAACTACCGCCTTGACCATCTCCGCCGGCTCCTCCACCGCCACCTGCTACTATAACTCTGCTATATAAAGTATTAGAACCTATTCTTATATCTGTTGCTCCTCCACCACCACCGCCTGAATTATTTTTTCTACCAGTACCTCCATCACCGCCACCATTGTATCCACCTGATTGCCCATTACCTGCTCCGCCAATTACAATATACATATTAGTCTGACTTAAAACACTCAAAACCCCTTCAGAATATCCACCTTTTCCACCAGGAGTCCCTCCAGTTGTTCCTCCTTGTGCTCCCCAAACTTGAAGTTTATACCTACCTGGTTGAATCGAAACATTATATGAGCCTGGCGTTCCACTTTCAAAAATAACTTCTCCACCATCGTATATATCAAAATCAACGTGCTCTTTAATACCTATCCCATAAACATTTATTTTCTTTACTCTGATTGTTCCTGCTGTATTTCCTAAATCAAATCTTAAGTATGTTATTGTGTTCTTCCATTCCTTATTGTCTTTCACTATAAATTCTATAGTTTGGTTATTTGTATTAGGCTTCATATTAGCCTTAATTGACCTATTTTCGTCATACTTATTTCCAGAAATATCATTACGTGCCCAGAATAATTGAGCTATAGTTGATGAAGTATTATTATCAAGCACTACTTCAATTTTTGTTACCGCATTAGCTTCAAACTCTACATGTACCTCAAAATAAGGGTCGTTGCCACTAGAATTTTGTACTAAGTCTCCATTAGATGCGGATAATGTCACTTGATGAAGTGGGGTGAATCCCATCATATTTGTATTAGACCAATTACTCCAAGTGTGAATTAAGTCCCCATAAGACTCTGTTACTACTAAATCATAGGCATCGCCAAGCATTTCTCTTGCTTGTTCTTTTGTAATATTACCGCTATTAAGCTCTTTGGCAAACCATTCTGCCCCTATGCCTATTTCAGAACCTTCTGGAGTTGTCAAACAATCTTGAGAATGAACGTGTCTATTATTTCCACTTGGATGGAATGCTACTGGTGTATAACATTCATCAGTATGCGTAGAAGAGTTTCCCAACCTCACTATCTTCAAATTGTCTAAGTAGAAATTAGCCCTGTAATTATCATCATATCCCCATGAACCAATATTAAGTGATGTGCCTATTGAATCTAAAGTCAAAGGAGACGACTCATTTATTCTTGTATAATCTGTGTGCTCAACCCCATTTATATATAGCTTATTGTTGTTTATATTTTTAAAGTCGAATACCAAACCTAATTTTATGTTTCTATCAGTTATTGATACATTAGCTTTCCTTTCCCAGCTATTACCGGTATTCCATGTTGGGGTTTCATACCCTCTAGGTACCCAAAAATCATATCTATAGAATGAAACAATCATTGGCCCACCCACATTATCTGCTGGTTTAGGAATATACATATCAGCCTCTATATACAATTTTGTTCCAGGATTATATGATATTCCTAGATCCGATAAGGGGATTGACCACCTTATTCCTTTGGCGGATAAACTCTTTCCTGTGCCAAATCTATTTATATCTTCTATCGTAAATCCTTGAGGAAGCTGGTACTCTTTACCCGTAATGTTATTCTTTAAACCATTCTCGAAGGTAAACATTGCCACCGTAACATCATCATAGTAGGTACAATTAAGTACCCTAAATTCACAAAGTCCTGGATCTCTAGGACATATTGCAGAATCCTGTATTGCTTTGTTTAATTCATCAGCAATTCCAGTATGCTCTATTGTATCATAGATTCTCTGGTCTCTAGAACTGTCTAACCCTACTACTATCGCATATTCAGCACTTACAGGGGTGTGTACTATTATATCATTTACCTTAGTAGTATCGTCTGAATAAGGTGCGTTTTTTACATACCCATTCGCATTATACTTAGACTTGTATGTTGTATCATACGGAGCTGTTATAGCACTGGGATAGCTATACATATGTTTCCAAAACACTTCTGCATCTCCAGTTCTATATTCTTTGTTTACATTAGTTACTATTTGATTTATCCCAGACTTATATAAGAATAATTTACTAGGCCTTGAAGGTCTTATTATAGAACCCGCAGGGTCGTTATCAAAAATTGTTGTAACTCTCTTATTTCCGCCATTACCCTCATATTTAGTTGTAGGAGAATAATACTTACCATTATAAGAACCTATATTTATTGCATGTGGAGTCCAATTAGCTGCACTATTTATATTATCTGTCCACATTTCATCAAAAGTGGCCTCTACTTTTGGTATATTTTCTTGAGTCTGCACATAAACTGAATCTTTTGCAAAGTATATGACACTTTGGTCTCCTGAAGATGTCTGTAAAATTAATAAATCGGATATTATAGTTGCTTTATTGGATGTTTCTCTACGGCTCTTAAACCTTTCGTATTCTGCTGTCTGCTTATCTTTATCGTCAGAATTTTTTACTTCATAATCCTTTTCATTTGGATAGCTTGTATTATTATATAGGATTCCTGTTGCCCAAGGAGATTCATGCCCATTACCTCCTGATACACCATTATCACCTAAACCATCGCATTTATTCGTTCTTACTCCCTCATACCATACAACATCATCATGTTGCCTAGGCTCTACACTATATCTAATCCTACCATCCTTACTCGTATTTGTTTTGGCTATATTAAGGAAATAGTTGGGGTCACCACTAACTATAGTAGCTTTAATTTCATCTGTACCAGTTATCTCTCTCATTCCATTTACAGATGCCTGGTCTATTTTCCAGATATGCACTTCATCTATCTTTAAGTAGTCGAAAGTTACTTCTTGTCTCCAAGTATCATTAACCTCAGGTAGAGTATGTGTGCAACAAGGCCCACAAACCATGTGAGCCGGCAATGTTGCTTTTACAGTGATAGTAAACGTTTTGTCACTTTCTTTCGTTACTTTAGTTTGAGTTGCCGGTATAAATGTACCACATCTATGAGTATGTATATGAGGCTTTCCACTGGGGTTCTTTTCACTAGGTTCTTCATCCCATATTTTTGTACAATTATGACCGCAACCTTCCACATACCCAATAACATAACCTTTTTGACCTGTTTGTTTAGTATAGCTTTCCCATTGGTCTATAGTTATTGAATCACCCCACACAGCGCCGCTTAAAGTAGCATTCCAATTATTCCATGTACGTGTTTTCTTATCACTGGCTGATGTGTGACTTATTATGAATTTATTTACAGCTTCTTGCCACGCCTTAGCATTTTTGACTGCATCGTTATAAACGTCAGCATCCCAAGCATTAGTCCAGGTTATATCTCCTGGATTACCAGCGTTATACCCACTGCCTACACATGGGCTACCTGCACTACCTGCATTATATCCAGTTAACTCAGATGCAACTCCATTATTTTTAACTGTGTAAGTCCAAGTTGCATAAACTACTCCACCTTTATGTGCATCTACAACTATACTGTAGCTTGTGGCTCCAGAAGGAGTTGGCAAAGTAAACGTTCCTGCAGTGTCCCCCGCCTTAAATTCACAATCAGTGCCCGAATAATACGAACGGTAAGTTCTTTCTGCCTTAGCATCTTGTACATAAGATGTTTTTATGTCCACAATAAACTCGCTACCGCCTGCTGCAAAGTATAGTTTTTCTGTCGAAGGAACACCAGCCATTGCTTCAAAGGTCTCATTATATGGAGACCCCTCTTTGATTTCAGCGTATGCTGTAGGAGTGGATATGTATATACTATCCTTGGGAGGCATTAGAGTTATTATAAATGATGCATCATCACTCCCCTTACTCTGAATTGTCTTGCCTTCTACCTTAACTGTCATCGTTACATCATAGGTTAATTCTACTTTGTCTATCCCATTTATATCAATATCAGCTGTTTCTATATCTATGAATGTCTCTATACCATTTTGTATTAAAGCTAAAAATCCATCTGGCGTATATTTTTTAGTCTGAGACATTTGAGTGTCTACTGTAACCCCTAAGTATGTTCTTTTTATTTCATAGGTGACCTCAATATTTTTACCATTCTTTTTCGCTACATCTACTAGAGGTTTTATCATTGATAATTGTTGACTGGTAAGTTTAGGCTCCACTAAAACAGTTACTTCCCTACCTAATTTTGGAGCATTTGTTTCAATTATTTCTCTATCAGGTTTTGCTTGCACTTTTATATCCATAGACGTTTTACCCACTGAAGCTGTAAGCACCATCATAAACCCCGAAACATCTTCGTGCGCTTGGTTTACATCCCTGACTTGTAAGACATCAATATAAGATGCTAAGACGCTTGTATCTACCCATTTTGCTACATTATTAGTAGTATACAAGCTATATTTTGTTAGCATCGACCTTGCATGGGAGAATCCATTATATTGGTTATAGGAATTAGTAATTCTATTAAAGGTTGGACTTGCATTAACAGACTGCTGAACACTACCTAAAATGTTATGGTATGTCCTGTTTATTCCACTCTTATTCGAAACTTTAGGTTCTACGAATTTATAGAAAGGTGAATTCAATACATATTTTGTCTCTACACCAGCGACATAGTTAAGGAAATCTATTGTACCTATAAGTATAATACCAGTAGATTTGTTTAAAGGTGTGCCAGGATTTATAGCTGCTGCTGTATCTATAACTATTGTAACTGGTTTCTCTGTTAAATTGGCTCCCGTAATCCAATCCTCTATAGCATTTTCCCAATCTATTTTATACTCTGCATTATCAGGCATTAGTCTATAGCACATCATTAACAAATCAAGTATTCTTAATTTATGTTCAAGCTTCTGTGCCTCCGTCCAATCTGCTATATTATTTGTATCAAGCCCTGAAGAATTTAAGAATTGTGCTAACCTATTCTCTATATCAAAAGTATTAGTAGATTTATTTCTGTAAAAAATATATCCAAAAGCATTTAAACATTGCTGTTCTGTCTTTTTGGTTAATAACTTCTTCCATTCTTCATTTGCTAAGTTTTCTAAAGTATCTAAATTGTATGATTTTAATTCTGAATAGTATACTCCATTAGAACCAGGGGAAGGTGGGTTATTATCAGGAATTGCCTTAATTCTACCTAAATATTCTGCTTTTCCAACAGTATGTAAAGTCTTAGTTGATGCTGCATACCATCCTATTGTAACACGCCTAAGGTCAGGATTCGTATTTGTAGCTATATAGTCGTATAATGTTTGTGTTAACAAATACAATGTATTATTTTCATTTGTCGGTATTTTCTGCTGGAATTTATTTTTAACTAAATTGTATCCATTTTTCATCTCTAGATATGTGTCTTTATCCCTAGAAATACCTACTCTAAATATTACTTCATTAATTCGAGGCGCACCAGCATCATTGCCATAGGCACCTTGTTTAGTAATAGAGGTAGACTCACCCATTACTATACCAGCGCCATATGCTGTGTTTGTTATTATCAGGAATGAAAATAGACCTATTAATATGCTTATACTTAGAATTATTGCTGATAACTTCGTAAATTTTATTTTTCCTAGTAAACCTTTCATATGTATCATCCCCTCTATCCAATAAACTCTAAGGTTATATCTTCATTGATTTTGTAAAATAAGAGTATGTCAGACCTTGATGTCTCCCAGTAATAATCATCTATTATACCGTATCTAAATGATACGTATTCTTCTTCGTTATTATTATGTGCTCCAAATGTAATGTTAGCTGGATATTTACATATTTTAGCTTGTAGTATCTGTAATTTATTTATATTACTATCGTATACCGTAAAATTATATACATCTTCATCTATTGCTGACTGAAAATATCCATACATTAGGATTGAATGTATATATTTGTCATTTTGCATTATAGCTAATATAGTATTGCCTTTATCTAGTTCAGATGTTATCTCCTGTAATACATTGGTACTATAATTAGCATTTTTTAATGCTAACCTTTCAGCTGCTAAGTCTAATCCAATGGCATTTAAATGGGCTATAACTCCAGCTACCTCTTTATCTGGTCGTGGTAGTTTTTCTATTTCTATTGCTTCTCTTCGATTATCTATAGCTAATTTTATCTTTGTATCTTTAAATCCTATGTCAGATAAACTATCATAAACTATATCTGACAAATCATAAACATAATTGAATTCTGGCATCCATTTGAATGAAGTGTAAGTATTTTTGACTTGATTATAGTCTATTGGTTTCACTCCGTTGTAAACTAACCCAGTAAACCATGATTGCCCTATGCTCAATACCCCATTATTTTTATCCCATATAGTTGGAATATTTAAAACATTTTCTGCTATATCAAAGTTGCTTTTAATGTCTATATTATTAAATAAACTATTATAATCAATTATTCCGTTAGAATCAATATAATTTTCAAGTGTTTTTCTTTCATTCTCTATTGGTCTATAACTAATTTCTTTGAAAACTTCATTTTTATCTACGTTGAATGCTAAGAGTACTCCTTCATTTTCAAGGCCTATATCTACATTAATAAATTCTTTATTCCTATATCTACTGAAGCTAACCTGTTTAAATCCATTGTATTCTGGTATATATCTTAAGATACATTTTACATTTCTAGATGAATCCATGAGAATAGTTTTTATATTTGGTTTATATATTTTAGATGCCCATTCTATCTTACTAGGATTTATTCCTATTTCTTTAGCTATAACCTCTTTATCTAGGTGTTTAATACGACTTGTTGTCATTATAGGAAATGTCACGTATGTATATAAACTGCTTAAATCATTCTCTTTGTCTTTTTCTTTAAATCCAACTATATTAAAGCCTGGGTTAGTATATTCAAAACCGTCTCCAATACCATCCCCATCCGTATCTTTGCTATTTGGGTTTGAACCTATTGCAATTTCTATTTTGTTACTAATTCCATCTCCGTCACTATCTAAATCATCATTGTCTAATAACATTTCATTTCTGATGACATCACTTACTTTTATAACTGTGCCACTATCTATTAAACTCGCTATTTTAGATTTTAAATTTCGTTCAAACATTTTGGATTGTATAATGCCATAAGATATTTTTGCAAAGAATATAATCGCTGCTATTATTATAGCTGATACTACTAATAGTATTATCTTTTTTGTATCTTGATTTTTTAATTCAATAAAAGTTGATTTTTCATTGCCTTTATTTATATATTCAACTGTATCGAATAAATCTTCACTTGTCATTAACTTTGTCTTGCTAGGTGTATATGCATCCAATTCATGTTGCTCTTGCACTTCATCTACTCTCTTTAAAAATTCTGAAGATAGCTTTATATTTCCCATTCGCACCCTCCAAAATTTAATTATGCTATTTATAATACTCTATATTAATGTTATTTACGTATAAGAAAAAGACTATAACTTTTTCGTTATAGCCCTTTCTTATTTTATAACTAGGAGGATATACTATATTACTTTACACTATTTTTGCTGCATATATGTTAGTAGTTATCCAGTCTCCAATCCTTCCGCCAAGCCTCTTCTTACTCTTATAAGTAAAGGAGTCACATATAGCCAAGTTTATACCTATATCTCCATAATTATTTTTGTCTGCTCCTATAATGTTACATCCTAGATAGTAAATATTTATCTCCTTATACTTAAATTCTCTTACATCAGAAGCTGCTGCTTCTCTCTGTCTGATAGAATAAGGCGATGGCCATTCACTAGTTTCATCTTCGTCATCTATTGTTTCATTCAATTCTGCTTCTTTTATATCTAAGTAAACTGTCTTTGTTTTCGTTGACTTGTAAGCGTTTACTAATGATTCAACTTCCTGTACCTCAAATATTCCATCTTCACCATTTATCATATATGGAGCTACTATTATTTTGTTATACTTGTTCTTTACCAAGACTATTACTATACTTCCGGAAGCATAGGCTTTAGCTTTATAAGATTCTCCTATATCTTTCCAACCAGTACGTAGCTCTGCCAGAATGCAATCCAGTATCGCATCTATATCTCCATTATTACGTGACTTTACGTATTCAAACAGTATCGGAATTGCTATTGCATTTCCGTAATACTCAAATTCTCCTAGGATCTGTACCAGCCTATCTGCCCTTTCCTTCGGAACATTCTCAAAACCACCTATCATTGCTTTTAGTATATCTTCATAAGCCTCTATTTCTCCTATGCTATTGCTCTGTCCAAGGGCTTTATTGGTTACAGGGTGTAATAGCTGTAAACTGTTATTGTTGTAGTTTATTGCTATATTATAATGAGTTATTACTTCTTCTACAGGCTTCGCTTTAGATGTAATAGGAATTACATCTTCTATTGTACCTGTATGTAGCATCAACTTCTTATCTACTCCATTTACTCTAATTGGTATACTATCTACACCGATAGGAATATGGAATGGCATTTTACGATCTCTATAGGGAATATCAAAATCCCCTATAAACAATCCGCCCTGCAAGTCCTCCCTTACCTTACACCACTCTATATCTCCAGTACTTTTTTCAGTTTTTATGTAAAGGAAGTTTTCCCCAAAGAGGACGTCATACACCTTCGCTTTGATTGCTTGCTCTCCATCATAAAATGATATTGTTAAGAATTCTTCTGCAGTCATTGCGCTTAAGTGCGCTACCATTATCTTTCCGAATGTTTTACTCACTAGAAGATATTTGTATATTGGTTCCCAGATCCACTTCTCTCCCTTTTTTCCTGCCCTTACTATTCCTTTGAGTCCGTTAAATTCTCTTATTTCATAATTCTTAGGAACACTGTACTTTAATCTTTCAGCCATATCCCAATTCCTCCAATTCATGTAGTTTTTTATTTCTACTTAACTCTATTTTTAATTTCTATTATTAAATATTATACAGGTATTAAATTAAGTTTTTTCAATTGTCAAGAGAATGTATATTATAGTATAAAGTTTAGCATGACAAAATAAAAATAGCTTATACAATCGTATAAGCTATTTTAAAATCGTATATTTCTTTTAATCAGCGACTTGCCCTGTACCCAGTGTCCTGCCTATTGTTCTAAGCTTATCTACCTTTTTCAACTCTTCTCTCTTCATTTTTCTAAGGGCTAATCCTTTCCTAATTACCATGCCTAACTTAACTATCCTCTTAAACTTTTCACGCTCACGGTCATCCATCTGGTCAAATGGTCTCATGTGTAATTCGCCTCTGCTGTAAAGATGGATAAGTCGATGACATTTCACACATACTAAGATAAGGTTCTTAAGTTCATCTTTACCACCAAGGAATACAGGCTGTATATGATGTACGTCATTGCAGTCTACATACTCCATACCACCTTCTTTACAGCATTGGCAGGTGTTTCTATCTCTTTCTTTAACCGCTTTTGCCAATGCTGGGTCTAGAACCTCTCTATCAGACGGAGATTGCTGATGAGGTTCATAGCCTTCTATACTATCACCCTCTGCTACTAATTCCTCTAAGCTTTTGTCCTCTAAACCTTCATCTAGTTCAGTTGCACTTATAGCTAAGGAAGCTATTTCTTCTTCGGTAAGTGCATCCGAACCATCCGCTGTTTCTCCGGAACCTTCTATCATTTCAGCGCCAGATTCCTCTGCTTGCTGATAAACCTTTTCTGCTTTCTTGAGGTCTTTTTCTTCTCTACTTTCGTTCTTTCTACGTTGTTCCAGCTTTTTAAAAGCTGTTGATATATTGTAAGCACCACTCATTAACTTAGATACTATCTCTTCATCATCGTCGTTTAGTATATCTTTTAGCTTAGTATAATCACCATTTTCCATCTGAAGTAAATATTCTATCATTGAAGCGGATAGTATACCCTTTTCTTTCTCTAGATAATCTATATAGTCTACTATCTCTTTCATTGTATATGGCTTGCAGTGATTATATAAAGCTTCAAGGATTGGGATTTCTGGCGTATTGACCTTTGTATTAATTATACAAGGTATCTTTCTCATTCCTACCCTAGCACACGCTAAAAGGCGTCTGAATCCATTAAGTAGTACATATACTCCTTCTGTTGCTGTTGGAGCTACAACTACTGGCATGAGCAAACCAGTACTTTGTATCGACTTGATTAAATCTTCTACGTTTTTATTCTTCCTTATACGCTGTACAATGGCTATTCTGTCAATATCTATATACTCAAGCTTGAAGTTGTCCCCAGCAATGGAGGTGTCCATTACAACTATATCGCCATTTTGATTTATGAAATTTGAGTCAGTACCTACTACTTCATAAAAAGTATCGTCATCTTCTCCACTAGATAAACCTAACTCTTCAGCGCCTACTGTAACACCAAAGTCATCTACTCCAAAGTCATTAGGTTCATCTCCAGAGGAGATGTCTGATAATTCTTCATGTTCTCCATCTTCATCGAAATAACCATCTTCATTATCATAGATGTTCACTTCTTCACTATCTTCATCTATTAACTCAGTATCTTCATCTATGTAATTTGAATCTTCGTCATCTCCGAAATTACTGTCGAACTCTATGTTGTCTAGTTGGTCATCTTCGAAAATAGCTGTTCTGTTGTTTAGCCTATCCACATTAAATCCCCCTTAGCTTATTAACCATAATAACTAGTATCTTGCAAGCCAATAATTTTCAATTCATTTATCATATTTTCTAAATACTGCCTATTCCTAAGATAATCTAATTATAATTGACTGTGTATGCAACAAATAATAAAAGCCATACAAAATTTGTATGGCTTTTATTTCTTATTTATTTTGTATACTTACTTTTATTTTTATAAGTACACCGCTTATATACCTTACTCAACTATACTAATAGGTGTACCATCAGGCTTGACTACAGTTATATTATCTTCTCCACCAAATTTAAAATATACCTTGTTTCCAGGAGTATAATTAAATTTTTCTATGACTCCTACATTAAATAATGGCACATATTCAACTGTACTCCCTGTTACTGTTATGACTGGTTCTATAATAGCTTTTGGCATTAAATACTTTTTACCTGGCTCCCATTTAATTTCAAGTATAGTACTATCATAGATGTTATCTTCCCAATGGGGTCCTATTCTTAACATGAAATTCCCCAGATAAACTTCTTCGTCTATTCCCAACTCTTTGAATTGTTCGTAATTATTTACTTGTACCATAATACCATCTGTTTTGTATTCGATTGCTTTAGCTTCGTATAATTCTCCGAAATATTCGAGTATATCATCTATTATCTGACTTAGATTATATCTAGTTACATCTTCTATCAATATCATTTTAGGCGTCTTAAAGCCTTGATTTTCTAAGTAGGATAGTTCATCCCATAGAGTATCAAACTTTAACTTCTCTTCGTTATCTACATATATCTTATTACAAATACAAAGTAAATTTTTAATTTCGCTGGGTGTAGCTGTATCCATTAAGAATGAAGTCACAGCTGATAATGGTATTTTATATACATGCTTTATAGGCTCAAAGTTGATTGTAGGTATAGTTATAATACCCCTTACCTCAACTATTCTGATTCTTTCCCAAGCTTCTATATGATTTGGCAATAAAAGCAAAAGATGACGTGTAATATCCCTTCCTTTTCTAAATTGCCCTTTTACAGAACCAGTAGTTAATTCACCGTTCACATAAACTGCTCTGAAGAAATGACCGTTAGGTTCATCTAATGCCAAGAGATCTATTTCACGATCTTCAATTGCATCTTTAAATTTCTCTAAGTCTCTCATGTTATGCACATTAATTATCTGTCTTACTGGATATCTCGATAACAATATGTCGTACTCATTTAAGTATTCATCTTGCCCAGCTAAATCTCGTTTAAGTGCATAGCTATCAGGTCTTAGCTCTTTCAGCAACTTTAGATGCTGATTATATACTTCATTTGTTACCACAGGATTTCCCATTATTATTGCCTCTTGTAATGATATTACATATGATTCTAAGGCGTCTATATCGGCCCCGAATCCTAGTCTATTTAATTCATCCATAAGATTATTATTTATCATGTTAGCTATTACTCCTTGTTATTTCTATATATTTTAAAGTTGGAAATAATTTACTTCGATTTTAACAATTCTTCTCCCTTTTTCTTAATAATATAAAAAAGCTATTATATTTGCTTATCCGCAAATATAATAGCCATACCAATTATATGGACTATGATTATTTATTCTCTATGCTATTGTATAAGAACTCCTCATTATCTGCAAACCATTTATTGACTTTTTCGACTACCTGTAGATAGTCTGTATATTTGAGTATATTACGTGGACGTTTAACCCCTCTGCATTGAGTTACCTCTAAACCACAAACATCACCAACGTAACGACCAAATCCATCTGTGTCTGGGAAACTGAATTTGATAAGTACTTTAGAGTTTAGTGCTGATCTATAGTCAGTCGAATTTGAATAATAAGCTACAAAGATACCTCCCAATCCAGTTGTTGTGATTTGAATATTGTTCATTAGTCTCGGAGGTATTCGTATAGCACTGTATATTTTTTGATCTAATATATTAACTCTTTGGTCCATATAAACCCTTCTTTCTGTTATTTTCTTTTAGGGATGTATAACAAATATTCGTCCGGGGTTTCTTTAAACCCATATTTCTTGTATAAGTCTACTAATTCCTCTTCCTCTAAATCCCCATAAGCATTAATTTCACATATCATAATAATTTTATCTTCTTCCATAATCTTTACTAACTCTTGAAGTAATCTAGAAGCTATTCCTTTTTTTCGTATTTGCTTCGGAACGAATAGTCTGTTAAAATACCAGACGTTATCTCCATCTACTCCATAAATACTCCCATCTATCTTTGAAGCATCAATTGTGCCTGCAAATCTTACTTTTCCTGCTGGTCTACATACTATATGTATTAGTTCAGGAGTTTTTATTACCTTGATTTCTTCTGTTGGTTCCTGTTTGGTCTCATTTTGTTTCGTATTTGCACTCTGCGCAAATGATTTCGTTACTTTTGATAAATCATCTTTTGGTACCTCTGGAGATGGAACAAAATTTCCTTGCCCAAATCTTAAAATTTGCATAAGTTCATTATCACTTTTTATAGGTGTATTTATTTCTAAACCTTCTATTTTATGTTCTGTATCTAATTTCTTTTTAGTGTCTTGCACAGCTCTTACCGATAAACAGCTTGCACATATTCCATCGTATACTCTTGATACTTCCTGTTTACAGGATTTGCAAACTGCCATTTTATATACCCCCATTTCATACCTAACGTTTTCTTGTTTTTCTCCATATTATAGCATATAGTGTACTAAATGAAGCTGCTAAATATCCTATTTGATGCTTTAATATGACATCTCCATATCTATCTGAAGGGAATTTTAATATCAATAGTTTATCATCTTGACCCATTAAGTCATATATCTTTTGCTCAAAGTTACATCTAGGTGGTAATTCCACAATTGCTATACCGTTTCTGAGTACATCTATTGGTATCTTACAGAAGTCAAACATTTCTTGCATCATGACATCTTCATCTTCTGCTCCGATAAAGTGGATATTGTATTGGAACGGTCTTGCTTTCTTTTTAGACCTTAGTTCTTCCTCTTCACCTTCCTTTAATTTCGTTACCGCCACAAATCCCATGGCGATTGCATCTATTTCATCTTGTGTTATGCCGCTTAACCAAGGTAATGCCCCAATCAGTTTATTTTTAACTGCTTCTTTTTCAAGTTTACTGTCATTAGGACATTTATCAGGTGCTAAGAACAATCTCTTCCACTTCTTATTATTTACTTCAGTGTATTGGATGTAATTAAACTCTGGCTCATTCTCTACTTTTATTTCCTGTGTAAACGTCCTTAGCATTAACAGATTGTATGCTGCTTCTACATATTCTATAAAAGGTTCTTCATAGAAGATATTCTTGATTACCCTATTTTGCCTCAGAAGTTCTTGTACCGCTCTCTTTAACCTTACCTTGTAATGGACTGCCGATTCATCATCATTTTTAAATGATATAACAGATACTATAGCACCATCTGTCTCCCGAAGAATTGCTGCTCCAGTATTAGTTGTTGAACCGTCTATTGCTAAGATACAAGGGAAATTTACCCTTACATTCTCTATTGGAACTTCAACCAAACATAAATTGTTGTTGGTATCATATGCTACTGTCTTGGCTTTTATTTTCATGACTAGCTCCCATAAAATTTTATATTTCTATCTTATTCTATATTATAGCTAATTGTATTGTTCTATACCCTTTAAAAAAAATCCGCCCACTTTATTTAGCAGGCGGATTTATTTTTATACCACCCTTATGCTTCAGCCAAGTGTAATACAAATCTTACACCCGTCTTAGGCGGTAATATCTCACCAGGCTCTATTTTCACTATTCTGATTCCTGCAGGAATTAACATCTTCGTATTTATATCTCCAAGATCCCAGTGGCGGATTGCGAAGGCGTCATACTTAACAAGAACAGGCTTCCCAGACTTTTTATCGTCTGCACTCATTACTATCCTTGGTACGCTGTTCCTGCTAAACAGTGCAATTTCTATTCTTCTCTTACCTTCTTTGAACTCGTTCTTTATCAGCTTGGCGAGCTTGCTCATATCTTCTTTACGTCTGTTTTCCGGATGCGAACCTATTAAATCTCCTATAGGTGTTTGCCCGTTATTCATCTTATTAACTACTTCGGAGAGTTTAACAGTAATTGATTTTGCCACGCTGAGGTCCAAATCAAAGATGTATCCATTAGATACCTCGTAAACTCTGAATACCTCGTTAGGACCAAAACCGCATTTCTCTACTTCTTTTTTGATCTCCATGTAAGATTCCAGAGTTTCTTTATCTTTAGGTCCTTTGAATACCATAGCGTACGTTATACCGTCAAGAGCCCTACTCTGTATCTCTGTGGTTAGAAAGTAGCTGAGCTTATCTACTAATTCCTTTGTCATCTTGCCCATAATCGACTCCTCCTTACTTTATTTAGGAAAGTATTGTTTATTTTCACCCTTACTCAATAGCTATTTTAATATCAATACAATGTATGTCAATATGCATATTATTTGTTATTTTAAGTGCTTTAAAATTTTATAACTAGTCTGAAATTGTAGTAAATTTTAAATTCGACAGTTACAACTGTATACTTTTTAGTTTCTAGTATGGTGAATTATTTGTTTTACGCATTTTATGCATAAAAATTAGCCTACTATAGTAGGCTAATTTTATACTTAATAAATGATTATACATTAAGATTTGGGTCACTATAGAAGTTACAACACTCCAATTCGCACCTGGCATAGAAGTCGTCAAAGTTTTCACTATGCCTAGATGCAACATGATAAATCTTCATCATATTACCCTTTCGTTCTTCTTTTGAACTAAATAGTCCTATAACTTCATCAGGTGACCTAATCGTTTCAGCACTCTCGCCGCCCGCCGTAACATCAATGGTTTCATTAGGATGTGCACGTAAATAATCCACGACGTCCTGCTTTAGCTGACAGGGGATTATAGCCAATGCCCTTCTCTGCATTTTATTTGCTATATAATCCTTAAGTAAAGCATATGCCTCACTTATTCTTTCTACCTTGCCTTTTCTTGTCCGTGATTGAATATTTATTAGCTGGTCTATTACAATTATGTCAAATGGATTTTCTGTATCATAATGTGTTTGTAATACGTCTATAAAGTCCTCTACATAAGCTGTCCCCTGTATAAACGATAATTTTCCTCTTCTGTAGTCTGTTGCCAGCATAGTTTTAGCCGCTATAACCAATTGCTTTATGTCATCACTCTCATATTTTCTCTCTAATATCCTTTTACTATCTAGCCGATGGCCCCATGTCGTACGTACTATAGCTGCTATCTGGCATGCTATCCATTCTTCTGGCGTGCCTTCCAAAGGCCATACTGCAACGTTTAAGCCTCTGGATAGTGCCCTGTTGACTAGATAGTTTGTCATACGTGTTTTTCCACCTTTCGGTGGTCCAAGTATACCTAACATATGCGACCGTCGTAAACTCTTTATAACGGAGTCAATCTCCTGTATTCCAAAGTCAAGAATTGATTCATCATCTTCTAATTCTTCTTTCTTAAGCTCCTGCTCCAACCAATTGGCGTCTATTTTTAGCGCTTTTATTTTGTCCTCTGCTGATAATTCCCTTATTATCTTGATTTTCTCATTATAATATTTCTGAGCATCTTCAACGCCTTTGTAGAATACAGTCCTTCCTTTAGGTTTTCTTTCCTGAAAGCCAGTATCACTCATTATAAGTGACATGTTTTGAGCAGTTCTTAGCATATGCTCATTTACATAATAAGAAATATACAATTCACATGCTGCGTTGAATTCTTCTTCTGTAACTAAATCATTTGATAGCTGATGGAATAAGTCCATTACATTCATAGTAAAGGCTTCTATCTTTTCATCATCAGTTAATGGTCTATTATCAACCATATTAACCCATTTACTAATATTGATGTATGGACTTTCCAATATTAGATCTGCATTATTTTCTATTATAGTTCTAAGCTGATTTCTGGTGAAGTGTTTAATTTTTAAAGTTGTAATTACTTCATAAAAGAAAGCATATTCATCTTCAAAAATGTTGCTAGGAAATGTGGCCAAGAATTTAGCCATACAAACTCTGTAAATTTTGCTCTTCTCTGGAAGTATCGGATTATTTCTCTCAATATCTCCTACTATAATTGGAGTGAATATCTTTCTTAGACTTTCCTGAATACCTATCGGTACCGCCATAGTTTAACCCCCAATGTTGTCATTTCCTCTACCACTACTAAATACACTTTATTCTATAATACTGATTTTATTTATGCTTCTATTTTCATTCATTAAATTTTCTCTGAATTACCACAGTCTTATTAGCACAATTAAATTATCTTTTGACCATAACAAAAGCCAAGTTATTTACATAACTTGGCTATGTTATTTAGTTATAATTACCAGAGGGTATCTTTAATATTTACGCAGTATCCCTTAGAATACTTCTGAAGGTCTACGGCCTGTGGATTAGGAACTTTCGCCAGCGGCTGTATACCAAAGATTGAATCACCCAAAGGTATTCTAGCTACTTTGAAGGCATCTCTGGTTGCCAGCTTGTTCATTACCTCCAAATCTGTATATGCCGCCTTTCTTCCACGGGTGATTATAAAGAACTTATCCTCAGGCGTACACCATATTGTTCCAGGCCCACCTGCTTCGAAGAGGTTTTTATATCTAGACCGCTTACCTGCTACTTTATAGAACCTGACTTTAGTTCCTCTGCCGTTCGCATAAACTACGTTGATGCTTCCAGTGTACCCCTTAGCCGGAGCTACATACATGACTTCAGCGTCGTCTACTTTGTCTACCAGATTAAAGATAAAGTCTTTCGGTACACCCCTACTTGCATCTATTGTATGCACAGGTATCTTATAGCACATGCCGCTATAAGTAAATACTAAGACATCATCTTTATTAGAACAGGTGAATTTCCACCTTATTTCATCGTCGTCATGCAGAGTATAGTTCAGTTCGTCTCTCAATGTAACAAGTCTCTTGATATATCCCTTCTTGGTTACGAAGACAGACACTAACATATCTTCTACCTGTTCTTCTTCATCTACATTATCTGTCTCCGGAGGCAGAGGATCCGTTATATTTGTTCTTTGGTCTATACCATACTTATCCCGGATTTTCTTCAACTCGTCTATCATTATTTCAACTTTTCTGCTGTCATTCTCTATAATGTCAGTGAATATCTGAATATCCATACGAGCTGCTTTCAAATCAGCTAGCTTCTTTGCAAGTTTATCCTTGGTAAACTCCTTTACTTTTGTTTCCATTATATGCTCTGCCTGGATATCATCCATATTGAAGGTGTCCATCAGATATTTCTTTACGATAGGTTCGTCATTATTTACTATGAATCTTGCCACTTCCTGGAGATTATTCTGGATTTTCTCCCATGCGGCGAGCACATGCTCCTGCTCTTTTCTCCTTGCGAGCCTATAAGAGTATATGCGCTTTATCGTATTCATTCTGAATTTAATCCACTCGTGTAGTAGCTCATATACTCCCATGTCTACGCACATCAGTTTACCATTACGTTCAACGATTACTCTCGTTATAAAGGAGATAGAAGTTCTCAGTTTTGTGAGTCTATTTATCTTCTTCAATACTGCACTTGGGTTACAACCCTTCTTAATTTCTATGACAGCACTTAAACCATTGATGTCTGACTCGTCTCTTACATCAGATACTTCCTTTAGGTCTCCGTTCTTTACTGCTTCTCTTATTGTATCTACGATATCCTCAATCGTAGTATTATACGGAATTTCAGATATTACTATCTTATCACGGTAAGTTTGTACTGTACCGCTAACTACAAAAGAAGCTACCCCAGTTTCCATTAGCTTTACAAGTTCTTTTCTGTCTACATGAATATATCCCCCAGTTGGGAAATCTGGCGCTCCGAGAACATCTGCCAATTCCTCAGGAGTTTTTATAGTTCCGTCCAGTATTCCTATTGTTGCATTACATACTTCCTTTAGCCCAAATGGAGGGATACTTGATGAACGTCCAACAGCTATACCGCTGGATGTATTTACAAGCACGCTGGGGAATTTAACCGGTAATACCGTTGGTTCTTTCGAAGTATTATCATAGTTATCTATGAAAGGAACAGCATCTTCATCAATACCATCAAACAATTCTTTACAGATATCCGCCAATTTAGCCTCAGTATAACGAGGAGCGGCTATCTGAGTATCTCTCATATAAACCTTCCCGAAGTTTCCTTTACTATGTATGTAAGGAACATTCAATGACTCGTTTCCTGTGGTCATTCTTGCCATCGCTTCGTATATAGCAGAATCACCGTGAGGATGATATCTCATAGTTGATCCTACTATATTAGCCGACTTAGACCTAGTATTCTGCAACCCCATTTTATACATGGTGTATAGTATTCTTCTATTAACAGGCTTCAGCCCGTCAATAGCAGGGATAGCACGAGATATTATGGTTGCCTTAGCATAAGGCATGTAGTTATTTATGAGCACATTTTTAATGTCCACTTAAAATTTTCCTCCTCCTATCAATTTTTCTTTTTACACTTAAAAATACTCGAATGTTGAATGATATGATATACTCTTTTTACACTTTGAATACAAAAGAAATGATTTTGATATTTGATAAGATTGACTGTATGTTATCTGATGGCAACCATCATCCCGTTTACGCAAAAACTAGTCTGTCAAACAGAGCGTATTGGAAAGCATAGTCCGCAGTCCCAGTATCCCATTTATCCTTATTAAAGTTGTTTTCATTATATGTTACGTATGTACCTATCCCTTTAATTAGTTTATCTAAAGTTAATGTCCAGTATCCCTTGTCAGCTATATCACTTTGATGCTTAGACTGCTCTAACTCTTCCTTAGTCTTTTTAATATCATATAGTGTAACTTCTTTTCTATCGAGTAATAATTTAGTTGCCCAAATAGTTCTAGATATATCCACAGGTTTATTCTCCCAAAGTGGACCTGAATCATCTATATCTGCCCAATGATTTATCCCACCTTCATCCAATGCTAGCTCCATTAAATGCTTAATGTCCTCTTCATTGATAGGGAGTCGTATACTTATAGTTGCCACTTTTTTCTTCGTGAATTCCATACTTCTTCCGTTATAAGAAACTTATAAAAAGTTATAAATTTTATAACTTTTATGTTCTTTTCCTTATTCATAGAGTCCGCTTTCGGAATCCTACTTGCGTTTGGTATGACTCTCCAAAGGCTTAAATTCCGATGTAACGACACCGTACATATCAACATAATTCGTTAAGTGAATTATGCTGATTTACCATATTTCATTAGATTTATAGCAGCATTTATGTCCCTGTCATGTATTACTCCGCATTCAGGGCATATCCATTTTCTTGTCGATAAAGATAATTTATCTAAAACATATCCACATTCACTACACGTCTTACTTGACGAATAATATCTATCTGCTACTATAAATCTAATATTGTTCCATTTACATTTATATTCTATTATTCTACGAAACTCGCTAAATGTTTGTTCTTGTATGGATTTAGATAATTTATGATTTTTAACCATACCTTTAACATTTAAATCTTCCATACACACAAACTCTGGCTTGGTTTTCACCAGTTTAGCAGTTTCTTGATGTAAATAGTTTGTACGAATGTCTTTTATTCTTTTATGGACTTTACGAATAAGGCATTCCAACTTAATGATGTTTTTAGTTTTCTTATAACGGTTTACACCTCCTTCTTTTTGTTTTTCATATTTTCTCGATAATTTACGTTGGAGTCTTTTTAATTTTTTATTTAGTCTTTTTATTTCTTGACTCTTGTTAATATTAGGTATTTTCCTACCATCATTAATTACTGCTAAATCTTTAACTCCTAAATCAATTCCTATTCCTTCTGAATACTCTTGGTTATTATTAGATTGATAATCAACACCAACGGTTATAAACCAATTAAAACCATCAAATTTTATTCTTGGATTATAAAATTTATTTGCTGTCTGCAATTCAATTCTATTTTCAGCAAGTTTAACCCATCCTATTTTTTCAAGTTTTACTTTATTATCTTTAAATTTTAAATGTCCTAAATCTTCTCTGTGATAAAACCCTTGTTGTACATCTTTTTTGCTTTTAAATTTTGGATGTCCTTCTAAATCATAAACTGTTAATTGCCTACCTTGTCTTAATGCTTTTTTCTTAGTTTTTTCAGAATAATGTTTGTTTTCTATTCTGAAAAAGTTTTTATAGGCTATGCATAAATCCTTTATTGCTTGTTTTGGTATTTGTGCTGAAACTTCATTTAACCAACTGTATTCAGGATTTTTCTTTAGTTGTGTTAGTTCCTTTCTTAACTCTCCATCGTTTATAAACTTGCCACCGTTTTTAAAGTTTTCTAATTGCTTAGATAAAGCCCAATTATAAGCCCATCGTGCTACATCTGCACATTTCTTTAATAAAGTTTTTTGTTTATTGTTAGGTAATAATTGTACTCTAATTGACTTTATCATCTTCGGTCAACTCCTCAATCATTTTACGTGCTTTGTTTGCTCTTTTACCTTGAAGTTTACAAGAAAATACAGTTATTATTTGCACTAAATCTTCAACAAGTTCTTGTTGTTCAGTTTTTTCTGTACTATCTATTACTTCAATTTCGCACCCATATAGATTAGCTATATACTCTACTAATTCAAATCCAAATCTCAACAACCTATCTTTATAAAGAACAACAACTTTTTCAACTTCATTATTAACTATTTTTCTCAATAATGTTCTTAATCCTTTTTTAGTATAATTAATCCCACTGCCTATATCTTCGATTATTTCATAATTTTTATTTTGTTTGTCTAAATATAATTTCATGTTTTCAACTTGTCGCTGTAAATCGTCTTTTTGTTTATACGAAGATACTCGGCAATATCCTATAATAACTTTTGATTTTTTATCTTCTTTAATATTTAATACTTGTTTTAATTGGTCATGCGAATAATATCTATATCCATTAGCACCTGTATGATGTGGAATAAGTAATCCTCTTTTGTCCCAGTTTCTTAATGTTTGAGGAGTTTTCCCAACTAATTTAGAAAACTCATGTATAGTATAATACTTCATAATAATCACCTCTAATTGTATTATACTATACTAAATTATAAATGTCAACATTAATTTATAACTTTTTATAACTTTTTATTAACTGTTATTTACCCCCTGAAGAAATTACACCTTAACCAATCTACCAATTTCTTCTAATTATATCATATTTTCCTATATTTGTCAAGGAAAATATAAAAATCCTGTATTTGTATTAATAGTAAGTCTTTATAATTTTAATAGCATTGTCCACTACTATACAATCAGCATGTTCTTCTATTTGTGCTTTTTGTATTTCATTAATATACGAAATGTTCATAAATTCTTTTAACTTCAGTTCCTTCTTCTTTAATATATGCTGACTGAATATAAGCTTATAAACTCCGTTTTGCTTAAAAAGCGATGCTTTTGTATTATTTCTAAAGAAAGCTGCTATCACTTTTAGTTGTTCTATATCATTGGTCTGGACTAAAGCACACTGTATATTTTTCTTCTGCTTAGCTATGTATACAAATAATTTACCTGAATAATATAGGTTTACGTATTTAGTTGCATCCCTTTCGAATAGAGCTAAGAACTGTTTCACAGAGGCCCCTTTAGCAGACTCAAGTTCCAACGGGCTGCACGATTTACATTTATAGCTTAGTCTAAATATTATAATATCATCGAAGTATGTTATCGCTTTAGCGTTTTCCCTGTAATCCATTAAATCTATACCGTTATCTATCGCAACATCTATAAGTAAATCTGCTATGAAGCCTGGATCTTCTCCAGTCCTTTCGACATATTTTTCAAGTTCATTTGTATTAAATAATAAATCTATATACGAAGCACAATCTTTAATAATTTTCATGTCTCAAACCCCCCTAGCAACTCCTAAAATTTTAATCTTATACATATATTTATATGCGCGTTATATTGCATGCCTACAATATCCAGCTTATTTTTATTACCTAACTGAATTAAAGTATTGCCCAATAAGCCTAAATAATTAATAACTAGGCTAGAAAAAGTTACCAAAAATTAATAATTTTACTTTACTTTTTTCCCAAATTATGCTATAATATAGACAAATATTTTCATGGGAGGTGCATATATGAGCGTTCTTATACCGGACGATATTACCATTGACAACCTGGAAGAGCTCAACAAATACTACGGTGATACTCTCATTACTTTCAATGGTCAATATTACGACCATACCAGAGAAATCTATTTAAGAAAAGATGGAGGTGATTATGTCTTAGCTACAAAAGTTGACGCTCACAGAAGAGTCTATGCTAATAAGATTTTGACAGGTTTACACCACTATATGGTAGACTCTACCTACAAATTCATCCAGAGCTTTGTCACAATAAACAACCAGTTTGTTTGCACATTGTCCGAAAAATCATTGATGACAGTTTATATTGCTAGGTCATTCTGCTTCTTCAAGAGTCTACCTCCCACAATAAGATCGACACTCAAAGAAAATGGACGTAATATATTCATTGACTACACCCAGATGAAGATGATAGGCTAACATTAAGGAGATGTATTACATGGATATTAACGCTATTAAAATTCTAACTAACAAAGCAGTAATCACATCTAGATTCGCTGAGCTAATTAAAGACGATATCCCACACGATAAACCTGTTTTAATCAAAAATGAAGTAGGAGAAGTTATAAATAGTTGCTACAGACCAGCTGTTCTCTGCTTCATTGATTATGAACAAGACGAACCTATAGTTCGTAGAATTTACGGGATAGATGAATACTCCAAATTACTTCCACGTCTCCTTGATGTAAAAGAATCACTACACAATTTCAAGAATGAAATTGCTGATGGTATTGCTAAGGCCTTACATCTCATTGAATTACCTAGGAATCAATTACTGGTAGACTTGGTTGCAACCCAGAAAGAATTTCTAGGTAAATTCATAAAAAGGTGTCAGTCTATAACCAGTAGTGTGGTTGATATTTTAAACCACCCAACCGATTTGGAGGTTAAATAAAATGTACGAAGTGTATATGGATGGCGATAGAGTCTATGAGTCTTTTACAAAAGACGACGCCTTCTTCATCTATATACTACTGAGGAATCTTTTTAGAAACTCGCGATTAAGTCTAGCGCGCCAAGCGGCTAGGATGATAGGATAAAGAAGGGGGCTTTGAAGCCCCCTCTCTTTTGTTGCCTTTAAATTTCTACAATGGGTAAATTTGATATTCTTATTCCTACCCCTCTGATAACTTCTTTTCCATCTTGTACTTTTAAACATATATTTTGTATTTTCTTTTCTCTACACAGTTCCATTAACCTATTTTTATTTATATTTATTGTTTCTCCCGATTTATGCTGCACTACAAAACCAACTAATTTGCCTTGCCTCATAAGTCTCCCAGTTGCTATATATTCTTTTCTTGTATTTGCTCTGATATTCCTACTTTTATTTATTGCTGCAGTTTTATTATTTAAAATATCCCGAAGATGGGCTAATTTATTAGTAGGAGGAGTAAACATTTTCCTATAGACGTCACTAGCTAGAACATAAAATTGATATCTATTAATTGAACCATCTGGATTTGTTGGGCATATTATATAACTTCCTCGATGTACTCTTAATCTATACCTGCCTTTTACTTTTAAACCATATTTTGATGGTATGTACATTGCATATGCTCTAGCATTATCAGGGGCTATAACTAAATAAGTATGTATAGATTTCCATCCAGATAGATTTACCATATCACCATTTAGATGTCTATATCTATCTATAAAAGTATTTCTATCTAAAGTTATAATATCCCCGAAATATGATTTTAGTATAACATCAGCACTCCCCGGAGGTAATTGAGCCTTCTCCTTCCGAGTCATTATTCTCGCTAACCTTATATCCCTTACTTTTAGTACTGGTGAAAACATCTCATTGTATATTTTCTCATAATGAATGTATTGCATATCCATTGCACCTACCATACTATAGCAATATTTTTTGTATATTGCCAATTATGTAGTAATACTAGTATATTGACTATAAGATTTATTAGTTATCTTCAGTTATATCTACTACAATATTACGAAATACCGCATTTTTCTCTAAAACTTTTTGAATATCTATCTGATACCCACTGCCAAGCTTATCTTTATTATTCACTATATCCTTGTATACCTTATCTATTTCTAACGATAAATCTTTCCACGCTTTTATAATATCGTCAAATATTTTATCTGTGGATGAAGCAAAATATAAATCAAAACCTAACTTATATTCCATACCTATACTTAAATTCTTTAAAACGTTATCAATATCAATTTTATTGCCTAGTCTGTCAGGCTTACCCATGCAATATAATTCTACATTCACTAACCCACTATTTATAATATTAACTGTGACGTAATTAGTCAAATTTAATAAGTAATCTTTAGTTTTCCTACTTATCTCGCCATTTTCTATTGTTAATTTAGGAATATCTATCTGATTAAGAAGTGCTTTTTCTATTTGCTCCTCTTTACTATCCGATTCATCTACATATTCATTTGGTCTAGTATCTATTATATCCTCATATTTAGGTTGATTATTCTTAACTTCATTCGTATTGCTTGCTTCTTCTATCTGCTTTATCAAATCTTTATACTCTGGAAGAATCACATCATTAAAGGTATCTGGTCCAGTTTGTATAGTATTATCACTATCCTTAATATTATCATTACCCTTGCTAACTATAATATTTGTTGTAGTATCCTCCATAAACTTTTTATCATTACTTTTAGATATCTTTATCGCTAACCATACTAGTATGGTTATTATTCCTATTGATAATATAATAATTGTAATAGTAACTAATGTTTTGCTAAGGCTTCTTTCCATTTACACTACCTCCTACAAAAATTTACCCAGAATATATTGATATTCTGGGTATGTATAATTTATTTTATTCTTAGGGGGATATGGCTTAATAATCTATATCTACATCCATATCGAAATAGTCATCTATCAACTGCCGGCGAGTCTCTATATCATCACCAAGCAGCGCGTTAAACAACATTGCCAACTGCTCTTCATCTTCAGGATATTCCACCTGTATGATGCGTCTTGTAGCAGGATTCATGGTGCTTCTATTCAGCATTTCAGGGTCGTTTTCACCAAGACCTTTTGACCTTTGAACCTTTATATTGCTATCCTTAATCCCGCTCGCCCTTAATTGACTTAAGATATGTTCTTTCTCGGCATCACTATAGGCGAAATATGACTGGCCCTTTGCCTCTATCTCAAATAGAGGTGTTTCAGCTATATAAACCTTTCCTTTCTTCAGCAATGTGGGCATCAGCCTGTATATCATAGTCAATATAAGACACCTTATCTGCATGCCGTCAGTATCAGCATCTGTACATATGAGTATTTTACTCCAGTTTAGACGTGAAAGGTCAAATTTCGGCAGATCTTTAATATATTTATCTTCTACTTCGATTCCGCATCCGATGACCTGTAACAAATCTACTATGACATCGCTTCTCAATATTTTTGACAGGTCAGCTTTCAGACAGTTCATTATTTTTCCTCTTATTGGCATTATAGCCTGGAACTCTGCATCTCTTGCGAATTTACATGCACCTGCTGCAGAGTCACCTTCGACTATAAACAATTCCCTATGCAGAGGACTCTTTGAAGCGCACTCAATAAACTTCTTCGGCCTGTCACTGAACTTATCGATGCCAGATGACAGTTTTTTCAGTACCTTCTTCTTAACTGCTTCTGCATTTTCTCTAGCTTCTTTGTTGGCTAGCATTTCGTCTATGATTTTATCAGCTATTACCCTGTTTTCTGTCAGCCATTTGCTGAAGTTGTAATAGATAAACTCATAGTACGCTTGACCTATTGATTTATTATTCAGAGCCGTCTTTGTCTGGTTCTTGAAGAATGACTTATGCCCAGGACATGCCGTTGCTCCGATTGCTACCAATATTTCCTCAATATCTCTGTACACAAATTTATCTGATTTGTTCATCTTACCATTCTGTTTTGCATAGTTCTCGGCTGCCCTTGTTATAGCGTATTTCAAGGCGTCTACAGTTACGCCGCCATCTGACATATGAGCACTGTTATGGTATATTTCAGTGAAATATGTTTCTCTACTAAACGTTATGGCTACTTCCATTTCGAGCCTGAAAGTCTCAGGGTCGCCTTCTTCTTCGTTACTTGTTGTAGTTTCTCCTTTGAAATAGATAGGATGCTGTATCAGAGGCTTCTCACTTACTTCTTCAATGAAGCCTTTCATACCATTGGGATAATGCAGTACTATATCTTTGGAGTCCCCATAACGTATGATAAATTTTATGTTAGGATTCAGTATTGCTTGCCTGCGAAGCTTATCTATATAGTATTGGATTGGAACATTTATATCAGTAAATACCTCTTTATCTGGTTTGAAGGTAATATCAGTTCCGCTGGGCTCGTTTACATTTCTTTCAATCTGTAATTCCCCAACCGGTTTGCCCTTCTTAAAGTTCATGGTGTACCTAACACCGTCTCTGACTGATACAACAGTCATAAACTCTGAAGCATACTGAGTTGCTGTAGCACCCAGACCGTTCAAACCAAGTGAAGTTGAATAGCTATCGCTGTTATATTTACCGGAAGCGTAGAGTGTACAATAAACTAGCTTCCAGTTGTATTCCTGCTCCCTTTCGTTCCAATCCATCGGAACGCCACGACCGTTATCTTTTACTCTGACTGTACCATCTTCTTTTATTTCTATCAGAATTGTATCTCCATAGCCCTCCCTGGCTTCGTCAAGAGCATTTGCTATAATCTCAAAAATACTATTGGCACACCCGTAAACATCATTCGTTCCAAAAATGACCGCTGGCCTTTGCCTAACCTGTTGTTCGTCTTTCAATGACGATATTGATTGATTATCGTACTTTTTACTCAAGTTTAGCCCTCCTATTTCACCGATGGTATTAAAATTTTCTCTTTTCTATTTCTTATTATATTTTTTACTTTTATTACACAAAAGATTAATACTTAGCTACTCAATAGTATAAAGAGGTATATTCTTTTTATTAGCTTAGATTTTCCCTGATTTATTTTGCTCTAAGAACATTTTGAATTGTTTATAGAATGTTACAAGACGTACAAATTTACCTATACAAATCATCAAAAAGTAACCTATATACCACATAGGACAATCTGACGTGTAGTTTAAACACGCATTGTCCAAATCATCATTTTTATTTATAATAAATAATTGCTGTTAAGATAAGCAGCGCCCACAAATAATAAGAAAATAACATAAAAATAGGCTGTCTTAAATCAACAGCCTAATCGCCTTACTATTTAGTATCGTCAATTTCTACAATTCGTACAAATACTTTATATCTCGAATCAGTAATCCCAATACTATCTGATAACTTCGCTAACCTCTTCGAAAGAGTATCGGCATCAAGTTCTCTGTTAATAAAATATCCATCAGTTACACTATTTCTATCAGCCTCTATAATATCTCTTAATTCTTTAAGTGCCAAATCTAATGATTTTATTGTACTATTAACTGCATTACCATCCGATAATAGTTTATCTTCTAAAGCCTTTAGAGCTTCATTTACTTGGTTTAGTAGCTTATTTTCTATTGCCTTTAACTTATTATTTAGATGGGATAAAAGTGCCTGCTCCATATCCCCATTCATTTTACCCACCTTATTTTCATACTTGGAGTCTAGCTCCCTTTTTAGCTTGTTCTTTCTATCATAAAACCAATAGTATTTTATGCCCATTATTTCCGCTTGTTTCTTAAAACCAGGGTTCTTTTGAATTAATTCAAGCCATTCCAATTGCTCTTGTGGAGATAATTGCTCAAATTCTTCTACAGTTCTTATATCACGAGTATTACCAATTTCAGTGCTCGTCTCCTCGTATGTACTACATATAGGTAATTTAGTAGTTGTAGTTCTGCTGCTACGTGCTATTAAACTCTTCTCTTTTACGTCCTCGAAGAAGAGGTCTCTTACATTTTCCAAATTGCATTCCCACCTTTCTATATAGTCTAGGTGTGACACCCATTTTATAGCTATAATTATACCATAAAATGATAAAAAAGTCAATAAAAATAATAATATTTTCAGTCATTTTTCCAAATATTATAGTAGAAATGATAGGAAATATTAATTATGATATATTATCAATTAATTGTATATTAGCAATTTCGCTCTATAATATCCGCCAGCATTCTAGCTATATTTACCTTTCCTACTGCTCTATCCTCTACGTGGGCTATGCCATCTGAATTAAGTGCACATACAAAGCATTGTTCCGTCGAAACTCCTGTTGCCTTGCCCGAGATGCTCACTCTTGCTGGTCAATTTCGTTACCACTTTATGAGTGGATGTCCATTCCAAAGTATCTTCTGTCACAAAACGAAGTGCTTCTTTAGTAGCGTAAGGAAATACTTCGCAGGAGTATCTCCTTAATGCTCTTATTACCTTAGGAGCTGTATATGCCGCTATTCCGCCAGTAACTACGAATGCTATTCTTTTGCCTTTCAAATGCTCACCGTAGATTTCAAAATCGTCATGGTCATTCAGAATTTCTCCCATAATATAACCCCTTGCTTTATATTAATATTTTATATGCCTATACTGCACTTTCCATAACGTAGTTTTCAATTATACGTTATTAACCACTAATTAATTTACACCCATTTAATTTTTACCCCACTGTATATTATAATTTTAATGCAATAGAATAATTAAAATCACATTATGCCGTATAATTTATAACTATTTATAACCCATAAATCATTTTTCAATATAAAATTATAATAGTGTTGGCAACCAACGTATATTTAAAACTGCTCTTTAACTTTGATTTTTTATTACTACAAAAAGCAAAAAAGAAGGAAGCACTTTAGAAGTACTTCCAAAAAGCAGAGGGTGCTAGTATAGGCATTAGTTTCCGTGTAACGATTCAATTGGTATACTCGGTAAACTTTCTAGATTTATTCCTACTCCTCGCAGGAGTAACCTACCATTGTATTTTTGAACCGTTGCATTGGCTATCAACTTTCGCTTGGCTAGCTCCAACACTTTCTGCCTTGAAAGAATTCTTTCTACTCCGCCGTTATCCCTTGTTATGTATTGTACTACAGATGTTCCTTGAGTTATTCTTCCAACGATATATATCTGGCCTAACGCATTTGAAGATTCTTTACCTTTAGGTCTTACTGCAGGAACAGTATCCATTCTCTTTAGCTTACCTGATTTTTCATCAAATACTGGTAACTCTCCAAGGTTGACTCCTTTTCCTCTTAATAATGGCTTGCCATTGTACATCTGTATTCTACAATTTAACATTAGTCCTCTATCAGCTAAAAGTATAAGTTGCTCTTTAGTTACTTTATGCTGTGAACCATCTTCTCCTACTATATGATATGCGGTTACTTCAGAACCTACCATGTATCTTCCAACTACAGAATATCTCATTCCATTTGTAAATTGTCTGGTGGCCATTTTGCAAACCTCCTCCCTAGACTAACTTTTTTTGTATTTATAATTGTTAAAAATGTATTTTTCAAAGTATACCTATATGTTTTAAAAAATGTATATTTTATGTATATTATTTGTAACTATGAATTTTTACCATCTTATGTTTGCATAATAAAAGAGATACTTTTGTATCTCTTAAATTCATTCTAATCCCATTTTAGCTATTTATCTGTTTACTGCCTTTTTATAACGATTATAGGCTCACCACCTAAACGTTTCAGTTTTTCATCGTCTGAGACAACTATTAATTGGCTTCCCTTCAACCATTGACCACATATTGGACATTTATAAAACTTTCCTGAATCTCGCCTAAATGCCTTTGGCTCATGCAAATGCATGTAGAGCCTTCTCATTTCTCTCGAAGTACATTGAGCATAAGTATTTTTATCCCATTCATCAAGTGTTTTCTCTCCATTACACCACTGACATTTAATTATTAAATTAGGATCCAATCTATTCATAAGTTCTTGAATACCTCACTATTATTCATAAATTCTAATTGTTTAACTAAAAATGGAATAGTTTCTTCTATTTGTTTATATCTGTCAAATTTCTCTATTTCTGCTATATCTATAGATTTTCTTGCTGCTTTCATACTCATACATAGTTCTATGAACTTCTTATCCAGATGTGGTGGAGACCATACGCTGCTTCTGCATATAAACACTCTGCTGTAACTTCTATTGAGTACACTATTTATATTGGTAGTAATCTGCAAATTTTTGTAGTTTTGTACGTCTCCTATATCTGAATCTTCATGATTTACCCATGTTATACTATTAACTCTGTTTTCTTCCACTAATTTTAATAGCCAGTTACCACAGTCTACATCTGCACCTGTCCTATACATATCATGGTGCAAATCTATATTTACTACATTAAGTAAATGATTTTCTTCTTTAAAAAACTGGTATGCATGTTCATGACTATCTGTTATAAGCACAGGTATTGTACTAGGCAAATTAGACAGAAATGTCTTTAATTTAGCATATCCTTTGTATACTCCTATCTTTTTGATGCTTTTATTAGCTATCATTGATTCTGCATATCTTGTTGCCCATACAAAATTAAATACCCTTGTGTCTATATTCTCACTTGTAACATCCGGAAATAACGCTATTCTCTCATTTAAGGATACATTGATAAAAAAGTCCCAGTCTACACTTAATACATTTACTGTTCTCATAAAAATCATTCCAATTCAATAATCTTCTCCGGCTGTCGCCTTTATTTCACTATTATATATCTTAAAACATGACCTATGTATCAACCTATCACAACCTGCTTTTTCATCATTATAAGAGAGAATTTCATCCCATACATATCTCTTTAATTCTAAATCATTCAAATATGGTATAAGAGAACTCCATGTAAACACTATTGTTGGCAATCCTTTAGGACCCCTTATATCTATTATCGCTTTTAATAGTTTCACTTCTGCCTTTTTATTTTCTAGTGTTGTAAGATAAGTAAATAATACGTCAGCCTTCATATAGTCTGACCATGTATATTGTATCTCCTCTTCTTGCCAACTTTCCTTTTCATCCTCTTCATCTTTATATGCTTTTCGTGGATTCGTCAAATACCCTAATATTCTTTTTTCATATTCCATTCTTAATTCGCCTAGCTCAAACAAGGAAATGTAAGGAACTGCTTTCTTTCCCATTGCATCAAGTCTTTTAATACAAGTGGTTACAAAAGCAACCTTACCAAATCCATCCGGAGCCCCTATGATATATGACTTTCTCAATGTATTTGTTGATATACCCACTATGATTTCATTAAGTGTATCTATATACTTCTTAAAGTTTTTAACCTTACAACCTTGTGCTATGCACATCTCTTCAACTGCGGCTTTTACAAGTTGCTCGTCAAATTCATCATCTTGTCTTGCCTCTGGAATCAATTTCTTTCGTACAGCTACTTCCTTTTGTGCATTAGTTACATGATATATTGGCTTGCCTGCTACAACTTCATTCTTCTTAATAGGACTCTCTATCATACAACTACATTTTACTAACATGCCTAGTTCATTTTTTATATAACCATTATTGCACTTTTCACAAGCCATTAACTATGCCTCCTGTACAATTATACTTAAATTCTACTTTCTTAAAAAGCCTGCATCGTAAACTAATTCTCTAATGCTATCCTCAAACTCTCTATATAGACCATTCAATTCCGCAAAATCCTTTATATTATTATCTTTGACTATTTGTCTGATTTGATAGAAGCTAGCATCCCAGTTTAAGACTTGAAATTCAGGGTATCTTCTATGAAAATCTACCCTCAATGGCATTGTCTTTACCCATGCTCCTACCCAAGCATTATAAACTTGTATTGCCTTGTCTACTAATAAACCGCTCTGGAATGCTGTCTGTAGCTTCTTGTACATAAGCCTATCTTCAAATCTTCCAGGACCTATTACTGGTAGTCCTACAGAGTCTAATAGCTGTTTCATTTGTTCTGCACTAAGGAAAAAGAAATGATTAGGAACTTCTAATTTACCTTCGTCCGTATCTAATATTAATGAAGTCATATTAGAAGAACCATTGAATAATGCGTAAATATATCCGTTCATTAGCAAGGTTTTATAGGCGTCACTATTTTCATTAGGTACAAGGTATTCATCTTTGTTATTTTTCCATGTTGAGCCGTATCTTGAAAATGCTCTCCTTGCTGTGAACATTGCTATTACTTTATCAAAGTTGCTTTCTATTATTGGAGTACCGCCTCCATTTGAATATGGAAGTGACATTATACCGCACTCTTGTTCATTATGATATACGCTATTGCCTTTATAATAGAAGTAACCTAAAGCATTAGGTACTGTACTTACCGGCTTTTTATTACTCATTTTACATCCACTGGAGAGTGTAATATTAGACATAATCTGAGGAAATCCATTTATTGTTGACTTAATCCAATCTACCCCAGGTATTTCCCCATCTATATTGTATATATTCTTTTCTCCAGTCTTTCTAAACTGCCCATCTTCACACCATTCATAGGCGTCAAAAATAAAATTCTTTTTGTCCACTGTTTCTCCCGGAGACCATACCTGTATAGTTATGCCCCATTCTATTGATAATCCGGAGAATTCAGAAGCCTGGAATAAAGCCCCGCCCATAAACTTGAAACTTTTTAGGAACTTGTCTCTGAAGTTCTTATATGTAGTGGCAGATAAAAATGTTGGAGGACATATTACTGCTATGCTTATATTTTTATTTCGATAGGCTTCTTTCATCAAATATATTCTGTATAAAAACTGTGTATAAGTCTGGTCGCAAGCAGACTCCAATACATGTTGTCTCATTATCTCTTTTACTGCACTATCAGTCGCTCCATCTTTGAAGTCTGTATTATTAGTACCGTATACTCCAGTACCAACGTATGGAGGATTTATATAAAATAGAATTGGTTTATCTCCGTTTAATTTATCTAGTAAATCTTCAGGCATTTTATGCTCTTTTACCCACATGGCCTGCTGAGATACTAATTGTTCTATGTCATCTTCAAGAAAATCGTATGCAAATTTCTTTGCAGTAGGATTTTTTCTATTATTCTTTCTTATATCAAGTGCTCTTAAAGTTGATACATAGAGGTCTACAAATTCAATATCCTCTGTTAGGTTACCTGTTCCCCAGCAACAATCCCAAACTGTATGTGTCATGTTAAAGTTTGGTATGTATTTATTTGTTATTTCATATAGTAAATTGCTTATATGTTTAGGTGTATATATCTCTCCTAAGTATCTATTCCTTATATTTTCCATGATTTTTTACAGCACTCCTTAATTATAGCTTATGTCCTGATTATTAATCTTTAATGTCTTTAAAAGGGTATCAATCAATTCATTTTTAGTAGCATCATATTCAGTATCGTATCCAAACATATAAGTTACGCTTACTCCACCATATCCTATCGCTCCAGCTTTTAATGTTGCTGGCTGTGCATCTATTGTAGTGTTTATATTAGCATATTTTCCCCAGCATCTCTCATTTATAAATATATCTCCGTAAACTACTTTATCGCTAGGTATATTATTTATAAATGGTTGGAAAATTGACCCTTGAATTTGTTCAGGTGGTATTACCTCTTCTATCGTCCCAACTTTAATTATACCAATTATTCCACTAGGATGGTTAAATTCTACTGATGAACCTTGCATTTTTATTATCCAATTACTAGATGGCACTAACATAACCTTATCAGTTATGTATAACTTAGATGTGCTAGGAGCTAGTGTTGAACCTTTATACTCAAAAGGCGTAGTAAACCATATTGCACCATTGATTGAGTTAAAAGTTTTGACATTGGAACCTTTCTCTATAGAAGTTATAGCTGCTCTGACTTCTCCTCCTGTGAGAGCTGCTATTGTATCCTCAAGTGATTTAATCTTTTCCTCATCTTCTTTTATTATTTCTGCCATGAGTGCATTTTCTCTTTGTAAATTTGCAACCTGTTCAGCATAATTAGTATCTGTGTTTCCTTGACTTCCACAAGATGTAATCATCAATGATATACCTAGTACTAATATAACAGCTAATATCTTTTTCATTATGATACCTCCAATATATTTTGTAGTATTTATCTTATATTCATAAATGGACCGAATTCCTCAAGTAGTCCTTTAGTTACTTCATTTTTGTCATTTAAACTTATCATTTTGTGTTTATATGCTCTCTTCGTTCTTTTCTTATTTAGTTCCTTGCATAATTTTGGATGTGTATTTGAACCTCCCCACCTTACGCTTCGCTTAGAAGGTGGAGATTCTTGAGAAGTTTGGTTATGCAACCCTTATTCTCAATGGTGTGCTCAATCCACCATTATCCATTACTGATTGTATCAGCTTTGGAATACATTTGTCTTTTACATACCTTCTTAATATGTTTAAACTACCGTTTACATCTGAATTAATCAGTATACCTTTATTACTCCTGAATAGCCCTCTTACTATACGTCTACTTTTATCATAATTGGCTTTGTTTATATTCTCTAAATCTAATGCACTGCAACCACTTGTATAATTCTCTTTTACATATACTACTTTTAATCCTACTAACTTAGCCTTATATTCAATTTTATCTACTAACTTTTGGTGTGGCATATTTACAAAAGATTTTACATTATTCTCTTGTTTAATCCCTTCTATATCTCCTATTACTATTGTATTACAATTATGTTGCAATGCTAAATCTATTATTTTTCTACTTGCTTTATGGATATAATTATTTACAAAGTTATCTCTTTTGGCATATAGTTTGTTTATTTGCTTTGTGTTTTTAAACTTCTTGCTATCACCAACTTGCTTCATAGCTATAGAATTTAATCTTGCTATTTCTTTATTGTAGTAACTTATTTTAGATTTTAATACTTTACCATCTATCAAGTAGGATTCAGTATCTTCTAAAAAAGTTAATGTAGCAAGATTATCTCTGCCTAAATCAATTGACATTATATTGCTACCAGTTACTTTGTTTTCTTCTTCTTTGTTGTAGATAAGTATTAAATGCCATTGCTTAATAGAATTATCCCATTTTATCTTTATCTGTTGCAATGCTTCAAAATTTACAGGCAATTTCTCTGTGTCTATAGAGAAATTTAAACTCTTAACCTGAAACTTTTTTTGCATTGCTTTAGACAAAGACAACATTAATATATTATTTTTAACTCTTATTCCTGCTTCTGTAAATATTACTTCGTTCTTTTTGTTAGTATGATTCTTAAACTTCGGCGGTTTTGGTTCTCCTTTGTACTTATTAGGATTCTTTTTATAATCCTTTATTGAAGCAAAATATGACTTCCAGTTCTTTTCTAACACTTTTAAACATTGTTGATAAGTATGCGAATGGAGAAACTGGTTGTGCCAATTATCTTTGTATTCTTTTTCTGCTTCAATATATGACTTAAATCCGTTTTCTCTACAGTCGTAATTAACTATATTATATAGTTTAGTAGTGTGAAAAGATAATTCTTCAATGATATTTAATTGTAATTCAGTAAGTTTAGGCTTGAATTTGAATGATAGTTTCACATTATCACCTCGCTTTCCATTTTTATTATAATATTATATTTATAATTTATCAACCACCAATTCATCTCCCACCTAAAGAGGTGGGAGTATTCTTGGTGATGTTAGATAAAATACTAAGCATTATCTTTCTTATCCTCCTGACCCATCATATATTCTATGAAATAATCGACTGTAGTTTTTGCATCTATAGTTAAATCCCTGGCGTCTTTAGCTCTTTGCTTAACTACTTCCATAAAGAATCTATATTCATCTGTATACTTATAAAGAAGTAGTATAAATGTCTTAATCTTATTGTCTACGTTACGGTCTACCCTACCAGCCACTTGGAAAATTTTACTTGGGTTACTTAACACCGTGTAGAATATACATACATCTCCACCGTATAAATTCAATGATTTCATGATATTTGTAATGATTACATCATACTGCCCTTTATTAAATTCAGTCATCTTTTGCCAACGTGTTTCGTCGTCATCTGCGCCATTTAATATTACAGGATTTCTACCTATTTTTCTAAGTTCATCTGCTATAACTTGTTGTGCGTCAAGATGAAAACAATATACCATAATTTTATCATCAACAAACTCATTCTCTACCAATTGAACAAGCCTATCTAACTTAGGCACATTCTTCCTATCAAATGGAATATTTATACCATCAATCAATGAAGGACAATTAAGTACCTCCATATATCTATACCCTTTATTTATGGCTAGAGTTTGCTCAAGAGTTGGTTCCACTTCATAAACTTTATGAATGTGCGGCCTTTGCATACCTACATCTTGTTTAGACCTTCCGAAATAAACTAACTTTAAAGATTCTTTGAATTTCGCTTGATTTTTGTATCCACTTAGTTGCCAAGAATAGTTTTTCTGTGGCTTGCCTTGTTTATCTCTCGTCCAGTAAAGCTTGCTTGAAAAAGTACAAAATTCCTTTTCTATCCTCCACTTTTTAGGTAACAATGTTTTATCCATCATATCAATCTGATTATATATATCCATAATACAAGTTTCGAATGTTGTTGCATTCATAAAATGAACTCTTGGCACTATATTACAAATATTTTCTGTATATCTATATATTTTAGTATCCATATTCTTTATTACAGAGCTTTCGTCCAATATAAAGGTGTTAAATATATTACACATACCTGCACTATTCAAGTTCATTGCTAGCCAGCTTGAAAATAAATCTGACCTTAAACCTGAATGTTTAATAATCATACCATCTACTTTGCCCCAGTCAGTATTCTGCAATACCTTTAACATTTTTGGCTTTTCCGATGGTATTTGAACTATATGTAACCCAGTAAACCTTATCAATTCGCATTGTGTCTGTCCTAATGCTGATGTTTCTACAGCTATTAAAAATCTCGTTAACTCATTATTCTGCTTTAAATAATTAATTAATGCTGCTATTTCGGCAGTTTTACCTAAACCAACCCCATCCCCTAAGATGCTTCTAGGCGATAAATACATGAAGGCTGCTCCTACTGTTTGATAATCTCTCAACTCACCTATATATTGAGTATAGTCTATGTTTTCTTCTTTTATTATAGAACGTATGCTTCTGCCTTCGTTAAGTGACCTTAACACTAGTTCAGGAGGGAAATCGAATATAAAATGTTTAAGAGCATCTACACATTTCTGCTGCCTTACACTTAGTATCATCTCTGCCCTATTATCTTCGATTTTACCGTAATACATCCCATTTTTAATGACCGGGTATTTAACAGCCAACTATCTTCCCTCCTAAATCCCACTTTAAATTTTTTGTATTATTATATATTCAATAGCATTAAAACACGATAAGCCTATAGTAAGACTTATCGTATTTTATGTATACTATTAAACTGCTTATTATCCGAATATTCTTGCCTTTATTTGCTCTAATTCTTCACCGCTTATATCCCTTATCTCTAGTGCTTTCATTTCATCTATTACCCATTTATTATTTAAGTTAGATACCAGATAATACATCTGCATATATTGGGCTGTATCTTGCCACTCATAGATTATTATTTCTTCTGTTATTAGTTCTACCTGATTGTCTGCACCGCCTATCCATTCAGTCACTATGCCCTTATAGGTGGATTTTACATTTACTCCGTACCTGACTAGCCATCCCCTTAATTGAGAATTCAAGTATTCTTTATGTGAACTTGATAACAATGTGGTATCGTCATTGAAGCTGTCGTACATTCCTTTAAGTTTTCTGTCGGTAGAAGCTTGATATAGGCCATTTAACAATTCTTTAATAGCTTCTTTGCTTTCTTCTGATATAGTACCTCTAAGTCCTAGAGCTGCTAATCTCTTTATAATAGAGCTATCTAATTCAAATTGAGGTTCTTTTATCAATTCTCTTTTGATAAGCACATAATCATTTATAATAAACTTCAAACCTTGCTGCTCTATTACCATTTGATAAGTGTCTTTATATGTGCCATAGGCGTTTGTACCTCTAGGTCCTTCCTGTATCATAGAAACTACTTGCACCAAATAATAATTATCTTTTCGTCCTATAACTTTTTCTACATTGCTTATTTTCCTCAATAAATATGTATTATTTTGGTACAACCCATTTAGTACTGCTACACCTATATCATTATAAATATTACCCGACATTAATGCTGATATGTCATTATTACATATTGCTCTGTCAGACCTCTCCACTATCTTTTCAATTTCTTCCCTAACAAAGTCTGGTACTAATTGTTCAGCATCTTCTAGTTTATTATCTATGCTAATGCTTACTGGATAAACTCCAGTAAAATTTATTTTTTCTTTGTTTAATATGTCCTGCTTGAATACAAATCTTAAAACTAGTTTTCCCCTTAGTTGATTCCTGTTATACCCAAATGTTTTTAATCCAAATTCTCCTTGTGGATATATTCCAAAACCAGACATTACTCCACTTTCCTTATTCGTTTCATATACCATTTTTAGTGGAGGCATAAAAGCCGTCTGATTTAAAGAACTTCCAGATAATTTATTATAAGTACTTATATCTAACTGTATTTTTCTGCCTATATATGTATTATTAAAATCTGCCCTCACCTGCTCTGTGCTATTTTCTTCTTGATTGTCTATATATTCTATTGTGTCTGATTGAAAATTATCAGCTGCATCATCAATAATAGTTATAGCACCAGCCGCTTTTTGGTCATATACTTTTATAAATCTTTCATCAAAACTTACATTACCGTAAACATCCTTTTTAAATGCCCCATGTATACCTAGATACTGAGCCTTTTCCAAGAATTTACCAGTATTATTTTTAGCTATGTCATATTCTACATCCATAAAATAGTATCCCAAGGATTCAGCTTCTTTTATTATTTTTCCATTAGTCAATATTTTATCGTCTATAATCGATTTTATATAATAGTATTGTTGCTCAGAAAGCATATTACTGTTTTTATATGTATGGCTATATAACTCCTTTTCTATTGCATTTTTTAGCTCTCTAACCTTAGGTTTTACACTGTTTGACATTTCTTTTAATTCGTAGGTTACTTCATGTACTTGTATATTTCTTTCAACTATACTCTCATATTTCAATGCTTCCTTATAATAATCAATTACTTCTTTTTCCGATAAGGCTTCGACTAATGGTAAATCTTTTGCTGGTGAACTACTTTTAAAAGCACATCCACTAGTAAACAACATTGACGTCGAAATTGTTATTATGATTAATTTATTTCTCATTTAGCATCCTCCTATTTACCTATTGTTAGTCCTTTACCCATTATGATTAAATAACTTTTTAATAATAACTTCCTAATATTCATGGCTCCGAACTCTCTTTCTAATAAGCCTCTATCCACAGGTGACCTTGTTACCCCATTTGCTATCATAAATTTCTTTACTTCTTTATATAAAGCATCTATATCCATAGCTGAGTATATAGTTATTTTATCTAGATTATTTGCAACACCTTTATTTTGAAGTGCTGGTTTAACAGTTTGGTTGTTATTTCTTATTATATTATTTGTTTTCTGGATTACATTAGTAGATTTATCCACAGCCCTGTTTGATTTTTCCACAGGCTGTTTTGAATTATCCACAACCAAGTGGGGTTTATCCACATCAGTTTTTATTCGCTTAGTCTCTAGTTCTTGGCTTTTACGATTCTTTTCTTCTAATTCTTTTTGCTGTAACTTGTTTAAAGCCTCTTGTAATTTTCTCTCTAACTCCAGTTCTCTTGCAGATTTAACATTATTATTCGTCACAATAGTCGTCTGTTGCTTAACTTGTTGTTTAGATGTCACAGGTATAGCAGTATTATGCATTTCTTCAACTTCTTCTTCATCTGTATAGTAGTCATCAGTATCAAAATAGTCGTCTGAATCTTCTACATTGTTTTCAAAATAATTATCTGCTTCTTCAACATCATCTTCAAAGTAGTCATCTTCTATATCAATAGTTTCATCCTCAATATCATCGGAGTATTGCTTATTGCCATCCTCTATTTCGCTAGTTTCCTCATAATATCCATCCCCTTGTTCTTCACTTTCTTCTTCGTCTTGTTCAAAATAATCGTCTATATCTACAATGTCTATATCATCATTATTATCAGTATCCTCTATATCTTCTTCTGGTTCATGTACTATAGCAGTAGCATTATCTGACATAAGTATAGATGATGTACATTCTTCAACTGGACTAACTTGTTGAGATTTATTCTTAATTATATCTTCTATTTCTGGCATAAAAACGTCAGAGTCATTCAAATAATCTAGAGCTAACTCCATATCGCCTAGACTAATTGTAACCCCGACATTGAACCCTCGTATTTGCGCCATACTAACCTGCACCTCAATTTATATTAAATCATCTATATTTATATCTGAGTCGTTTATATCGCTAACATCATCTATATCAAATTGTACTTTAGTTGAATCAGCCTCCAATCTTAATGCTTCTCTAATATAATTTTCATCCCTATTATACCCACTTCCCAATGTCCTCATATCAGGAACTTCAACGCCCATCTTATAATAAGCTTTTGCTACATTCCTTATAAACTCTGTGTTATCTTCATCTTCTAACGTAACTGCTACTCCTTTTACATAAAATTCTTTTCCTACGTCTTGTAACTTAAGAGCTACGTCTCCTGGATTTATAAGCGGTCTGTCCCACTTCTTAATACCAAGTGTCTCAAGAACTACTTCGTTTTCAGCTCTTATAGCTGCTGTATAAGTAATTAAACTTCTTGTTGTTTTATCAACCACACCCTGTGCCCTATGAGGAACCATCATTATTCTTATACCCTGAGACGGCAACTGCGATATAATAACATTTATTAAGTCAAAAAACTCTTTTTCTTTGTCCTTTAAATTTGCTAGTACAGTCATAACCTCGTCTATTACAATATATAATACTGGAAGTTTTATACCTGCTCTATTCCTTAATGCCCAAATAGTATCACATTGATGGTCTGCTAATAATTTCTTTCTTCTTGCTCCTTCTTTTCTTATTACATCATCTAGTATCTCTAATACATGAGTATCACTATGTAAACCACAGACATGTGGCATTAATGCTAATGTCTTGAACAGGTTCGATTCCTTCGGGTCTATAATTAAGAACACAACATCCTCAGGAGTGTTAAATAGCATCATAGATATGAGTAATGACAATAGATACCATGATTTACCGGACCTTTGCTTACCTGCTATAAGAACTGTATCGTAGTATTTTGCATCTACTAATACTGGTTCTCCGCCTTCAGTTATACCTGCTACGCAAGGTAATATGTTTTTTGTATTTTTATAGAAATCTACAACCTTAGGTAAAGTAAATATATCTCCAAATGTTACTATAGCTTGTATTCCCTTGTTAATAATAATTTTATACATGTCACCTTCAATATCTACTTGACTAGTTACGCTAGCATCTGTACTTGACTCTCTAAAATAAGCAACCATTTCTCTAGCGATATCGTCAAGTTTATTTAATCCCTTAACTCGTTTCATTCTTAATTCATAGCAGAAATATGTTTCGATAGCTTCTTCTAATTGACTCTCTATATTCTCTAAATCAGTTTTAGCTGCCGCTGCTAATGCCTTTAAACAGAGTGTTTCTATGGTTGCAAATTCATCTGAATCCTCTGGTATTCTTCTTCTCTCCGCAAAGCCTGTTGTATTTGTCGGAAAGAATGGTTTAAATGTATTAAATAATACTTCTCTTGATAACATTGGTACTTTAGCTTGTACATTGTCCAATATCTCTTTGTAGTCTACAGTATTATCATTAGGTTTAATTTCTTCTTTAGGCTCAAAAGTATTAACTTCTTCATTTGTAAAATCATCTGAACTAAATAAATCTCCTAGGATGTCATCTAGACTCTCTTCTTCGTCGTCTACTATTTCAATATCATCCGCATCGCTATTATTTATAGTCACATCAGGTATCTGCTCAATGCTTTCTTTTAAATAAGAACTATTAGATGCTATTCTCAAAGCTGCTATAGATATGCCTATTAAACCTGTGCCGAATAATAACATAGCTGATATAAATAATTGTAATGGAAGACCCCCGAACTTTATTGGTTTGATGTTTCCGGCTAACCCTATTATACCTAATACTATCCCTGCACCAGCAACTACCCCAGATGTTATTATGACATTTCTACTATATAAACCCCAGTCGTCAGCTGTTCTATTTTTAACGCTTTTTATCAAATCTAATAGTATTTTACCAATAGACTTCATGGATGTACCTGCTGCATCCATTACTTTGTCAAGTGTATCTGGACCTTTCGGTTGTGTTTGTTGAGGTTGCCCAAAAATAGATTGCCCAAAAGCAGGCTGACCAAAAGTACCAAAGGAATTTGTTGAGTCAAACACGTTCAATGATGAACCTTGCTGTTGTTGATTTACATTATTAGGCTTACTCCCAAAGATATCCCATACTGATACTTTTTCTTTATTTTCAGATTGAGATGAAGATGGTGTGTCGAAATCATCAAAACTTATGTCATCAAATATATTACCAAAATCCTCTGAAGAACTTTCAGGCTCAAACCCCGCTTCATATTCTGGAGGGTTTCTTTTTTCTTTCACCTTAGCTACGTCAGAAGATGATACCTTATTTTGTAAGTTTCCAATAGGCATACTTAGCCCTCCTTTAAATACTACCTATAATACTCAATGCTAATGCCGCTATTCCACATACAGCTAAAAAAGGTAAAGCCTTATTTATATCTTCCTCATTAAAATCATTTTTGAATGTTCCTACATATACCCCTACTGCTAATGTAATATATAATAGAAAATACATAATATTCCCCCTATTTATTTACTTGCACTCCAGTTTTGAATAGTGATGACTTCTTTAGTGCTGGAGGTAACTTTACCTTTGTAATAGCTTTCTTCCCGTTATCTAATACTACACAAAAACTGTGTTTGTATCTATTCTCACTTTCATTTGATGACTCGCCTTCCTTATCTGCATCATCATTTGCATATGCTTTAGCTATTAAGTCTAAGTCTGACTTTAAATCTTGTAAACCGAATACTTTGCAGAGTTTATCTCTTACTATTCGGTCTTTTATTTTTCCTATAACCATAGATGTCATGTTACCACGTAAAGCTTTTGATACTTCATTTGTGTCATCTAATATTGATAAAAGGTTATTTGTAAGTATAAAGTTAACATCCCCTCTTTTACGACCGCCTGTCATAGCATTTACTATTATTTCTGCAGATCCTGGTATCTCTCCCCATCGCTGGAATTCTTCCCATACCTTGACATTAAAACACTTTTTTATGTATTTACAATAGTTTGATATTTGTATGGCAACATTTGCAACCGATAATTGCTTAAGTGCTAAGATTTTTGGATCTGTCTGAGATGATGTTGCTCCCCTCATTCCGAAGGAGAACACTATAAACTTTGCTTTGTACAACTCATTTACTGACATCGGGTATCTAAAAGTACCTGCCTTTGCTTCTCCTTCCTCAAAATATACTGATGCACTTGTTTCTATACCTACTGCCGCCTTATGTAATACATTATCCATTAAATCGTCCACTAGCTCTTTATTTCTGACCATCCCTTTTATTTCATCATATACCATTTTTATTCTGAGGCCTTTGGATTTATACCAAGTTGATTTATCATCAGTTACTCCAGCTTTATCATAAACCCTTTTGATGGCAGTTGAGATAACCTTTTCTTCCCACTTGGTTAATTCTCCATTTAAACCGCCTACTATTACTCTAAATATAGCTAGAGTATATGCTATAGCTGTTTCCTTCAATTCTTTGTCTATATCTTCGTCACCCGTTAAATCAGCAATTTCCATGGGGTCGAAGTAAACTGTGGAGCCTTTTCCCATTGATATTACTTTAACATCGTCTGGGTTTGCGGCTTTTAAATAACTTGCTAGATTAAAATATTCGTCTCCTTCGTAGTCCATTACTGTAACTACAAAATTGTCTGCAAGTAAATAGGTTAATAACGTTTTTACAAAATAAGATTTTCCTCCTCCTGTTTCTGCTGCTATAAACCAATTTTCTGGTGCATCAGGGTCCATTTTAAATTTCTTTAACACAGGACTACCTGATTTAACATCTATTCCTAGTGGTACTCCCTTATTACCTACCCTGCCTTGCTTGTACCCATTGAAATTTGCTAAAATATCGTCAGTTAATATTTTCTTTGACACCTTAGTTGATATTTCTCTTATTTGTTTTAATGAGAAAACTCCAAAGTATGATAACCAATCTAGCATATTTACTTTAAGTTCTTTGTATTTTATATCTAATTCGGCACAGCAAGACTTAAATAATCCTAATGATTCACTCAAATTTAATAGTGATGTTTCATCTCGTTGACTTGAAATTTCTATTAGTATAACTACTTTAAATACTGTTCTCCTATATTCTACCTCAGCTTCGTTTAAGTATTTAGTAGACCATATAATTCTTTCTCTGGCCAATGCTGCACTTCTCTTAGTTCTATAGTCAAAAACATTTACATTTGATGACTGAGATTCTGCATATTTCTTCCAAGTCTGCAACCTATTTCTCATTTCAGCAGAATCCCATCTAATTTTGTGTGGTTCTGCGTAAATATAATAGTTTATTTTAACTCCTTCTTGTATACATCTACTTCTTATTAAATCCATAAAATTAGGAGGTAAATAGTCTGGTAAGTCCCTTATCAAAAAATATTTTGATATTTGACTTTCAGATGCTATATTACTAAAGCTTATAGCTATTTTTGTATTATCTAACTGTTTAGTAGGCTCAATAATAGAGTTACCTGCTAACATATTAGCAATTATCATATCATACATATACCATTTTTCTTTTAAATTATTAAGTATTCCCATTTTTACCTCCTAGGAATAGAGTTAATATTAGTTCTATCACATATAACGTCTATTATGGGCCTTTTTCCATCTGCCATTGTCATTTTCATATAAACTGCCATTCTTCCTGTTTCCGTTTGTGCCTTATAATCCTTAACTTCATGTATTGGAATACTTTCTGCAAATACTCCGGGCCTTGTTATAACATGATGCTTGTCTATTTTATATATCTTATCAAGTATATCATACTCATGACTGCTATTAATTACCCAATACTTGTAAACATTGTTTCCTGCCACAATGTCTTGAGCCTGCTTAAGTCTATCGTATATTATAATTACATCATAATCCGCTTTTAATATATCTTCTATTATAGCTTGATTACACTCTACTATAACTAGTCTATCAATCGAATTTACAAGGGTAGATGCATTATTTACATATTCTGTAGATGTTATAACATTTGTCGGTTTGTATACAGTATTAAAAGCATTTTTATTATCATATATAAGTAATTTTACCTTTAATTTGTTTACTTTGGCTAATATTTCAGCTAGTTTTGTTATGAAGCTGTTAACATATCGTACATAAGACACTTCTTTGAAATATATTATAGACTTAGCCCTACACTTAACCATTGATGTTAGAACTGTTGAGTATGTCTTTATAATTGGTTCTCCGCTATTTGATTGCTCTTCTAACTCCCTTAACTTAGCTTTGGCTGTAAATGCCTCTTTCTGAAGAGTTTTGTTTGCTTGCTCTAAGTATTCTAATTTATTTGCTACTTCTCTAAGTTTTATATCACTCTTCTTTAATTGTTCTTCTAAATCATTTATTGTAGACTTATACTCTTTTAATTTGATTGCTATATCTTTATTACCATTATCGACTAAATAGTTCAAATAACCTATTACATTTATTGACCTCTGTAAAACATCTTTATATTCAATTGCAAGTTTTATTAAAGTATCTGTGTCTCCATCATCTATAGCTGTAGTCATTTCTAATAAAATATCGCATAATTTCTCGTTTGCTATAGCATCTATATCTACATATTGCCCAACTTCGTCCTCGGTTGGTTCCCTACCTATTAACACATCTATATGTTCAATGTCTAAAATACTTTCATCTTCAATAACATAAATATCATATCTTTTATATAAAACCATTAACATGCAGATATGTTTAATCATATTTGATTTATTGTTAATAATTAAGATTACTCTATTATTATTTAAAAGTAAAGTTTTTATTGTATGATAATACAAGTATAATTCAGTAGCATCCTTATTAATGATTATTACTATTGTATCGTTCTTAATATTGCTAAGTCTATTATCCTCTATATTGTAATTAATAGCACCCTCAATATGCTTTCCAACTAAATTGATAGCCATTCCACATCAGTCCCCTATTTATTAATATACATGTTATTTATTAATTTTATCATTGTTATGTAACCTACTTCATAATCTGAATAATAATTTTGAGAGAACCAGCATTTATCATATAAATCATCATACATTGCCACTCCACATATTTGCATATCCTCAAACCTATACTCTGCACAATCCCCAAGTAAATCTTCGATTAACTTATCCATATTTGTAAGTATATCTAATAGTGATTTTGCCTTATATCCTATAATCTTGTCTTTAGGTATATATTTAGTGAAACATATTTGAGCCCTGGTAAACATCGCCTTTTGCATAGCTGCATCATCTATATTTGACATAGCTAGTAACGCTTTCATAACTCCCCAGTTGCTGCTATCTACTGTCATTATAATATTATCTGCTGAACATACTATATCTGAACAATAAGATACAGCTTTATCAAATGGTATATCATATATTATGAATTGGTAGCTTGATTTTGCTATGTTACTGAATCTTATTAACTTAGATTTTTCTGCTAATTTATCATCTTCTATTATATCCCCAGCTAAGCCCATTGTCAAAACATGGAATGCAGGGGATATTATATTTACATACCTACCTACCCCTAAATGAGGATTATTTAATGCTAGTCTTAAAGATGCATTGTCAATGCCATTTGAATGTACAATTTCATAAGCATCTTTACTCATATAAGCCTGAGCTCTATTCTTAGTGTCCATATCAACTAATAGAACTGCATATCCTAGTTTTACTAAAGTATTAGCCAAGTTAGCGGCTATTGTAGATACGCCAGATCCGGATGCTCCAGTTACTACTATCGATGTTCCTTTAGCGCTTAACGCATCTAAAATAGATTTTAATTGAGGCATATTTACATCAGGAACGATCGTAGACCTGCCTACTTTCTTATTACCTTGCTTAGAAAAACTCTTTTTACCTTGCTTATTATCTTCATATGGTTGTTTTTGTGTTTCTAAACTTGGAATATCTACTAATAACTTTGTATTCTTTACATCTCTTTCTTTATCCTTATTAAATATAGTTGTATCAAATAACTGTTGTATATCTCTATCACTTTTAACTTGCTCAATTAAACCCTTGTTTGGTTCTTTTGTATTAGTATGTTTTTCTATATTTTCTTGGTGTTCTGTTAAATTATTAAAGCCGAATAATTCTTGTATTTCTGTTTCTTTTTCATTAGTTGCATCTGTAGTAAAATTATCCTCTATTTTATTATAGGAGTCTATATCCTCCGTATTTGTTTCTTTATAAAAATTACCTCCTTTTATATTTATTTTATTAGTGAAACTAGTATCATCTATGTCCACTTCATCATATGAAGTAGTATCGTCTATATCTATATTTTCGGAAAAATTATCATCTGACATATTCATTTCTTCAGTGAATTCATTATCGCCTATATCCGCTTTTTCAAAAAAGTCTATGCCATCCTCATCTATCTGTTCGAAGAAGTCATCACTTTCAATAGTATCATACCCATTATCAAATATATTTTCAATCTCATTATCAAAGGTGGTACTATCAAAATCATCAGTTATATCAACACTTCCAAAGATTTCATCATCTAAACTCGCGTTTTCTTCATTATTCGTATCTATAGATTTAAATTCTATATCTTGCTCCATATTATTATTTAAAGTATTTTCTCCTATATCCGTAACTGGGTCTAGTCTTTCTCCAAAGGAGTAGGAGTCACTGTTTGTTGGCTCTGATTCTTGCAAGTCGTTTAGTTTGAATATTAAATATTCAGGAATGTCATTCATTTCTTTTGTTACTAAAGACGCAAAAAACCCTACTGAATATGGAGGAGCTTTTAGAATTACACAAGATGACTCTTGTATATCTATAGTCTCTTCCCAGGCTATTTTCGCCATTTTTTCAGTTGTTGCTATAAATATAAGGGAGAAATCCCTATTATGTTTCTGTTTTATTATACTTATAAAATTGTTTATACTTCTTCTTAAGACTATTTCATCTTGTTGAGCGCCATCTTTCGTCCAAGATTGCTCTATTATTATAGCCCTATCAAAATAATCTCCCCTAGACAAGAAAGACTCTATGTTATCTATATTTTCTTCTATAGTCAATTCTACGCTGCCTGAAGCAAATCTATTTTCTAGTGATTTAACTATATTGATAGTCTTTTTCCCTCCGCTAATAAGAACTCTCATGCAATCCTCCTCCATATCAGAAGTCTATAATATCATCATCACTTGTTATATTTTCATTAAAATCATTTTCATTTTTATCTTTTTGTTGATTTATGGTTGTTATGTCTATTTGATTTTTATTATAAAGATTCTCTACATGCTCACTACTTTCTACACTCCTATTTTTCTTATTTTCTTTTTTCTCATGTTTATTATCATCTGTATTTACACCAAATGCGTAATTATCTAGATCAATGTATTCCATAGAACTATTAGCATTATCTTCATTATCTACATTAACCTGTTTACTAGCGTTACTTTTTATTTTTCCATTTAGTGCATCTTTGATAGTCCATTCTCCGTATTTTATGTTATTTTTATTTATATAACTAGTCAGGATATTGAGTCTATTTATTCCTACACCATCAATTTTTATACTTTCTCCTGTATAAAATTCTATCTCCTTGATATTCAATATTTTTCCCACACTAGCATCGCTACTTTTAAACCTGTCCATTATTGCATCTACGTAATTAAAGTATTTCACACCATATAATTCTTTGGCTAAGTCTTGTATGTCTTTAATTGATAATATTTTATATGATATGAATCCCCCATCCAATAGTTTATAGATACAATCTATAACATCTGATATTATTCTATCTGACCTACTTAAATCCTTAGTATATATAAAGAAATAATCAGACTCAAATAAAGTTGCTCTAGTTATAGTTTTTATATACCCTACTTGCATCTCTATTAGTTTTGCTAAGTTTTTATTATCAGTTTTTACGACTAATTCATCTAGTTGCTGTAATCTAGGATCTTTACCAGCTTGCTCCATAATGTTTAATTGTACAATTGTGTATCTTCTTAGATTTAGCTCCCTATAAAAATCAGATATTGCATCGAAATGTTGCTCCCTAAACTCTTCTGGTTTGCCAATTATTGTGTCCCTTTCCACTCTTACAAATATCCCTAACTTCATATCTGAATAAATTAGTATTGCACCATCTTCTGTATCTTTTAGACTTATTATATCCCAAAAGATGTTTGGAGTTGTTATACTATTGTTCTTCATCTTTTGATACATTCTATAGTAATAATGTTCCTCAAAAATTACCTTTCTTATAATGAATTGGTCAGCTATAAATATTAGTATATAAAATAATATCTTCGCGCCTTTATTAACTAGATTTGAAGTCCACACTATTACTAAAAAATTTAGTACTAGCAATATTGCTAGTACTATAACTTTTTGAGTTGTAAAGAAATTATCTTCCCATACCCCACCCTCAACATTCATAGGTATAAATATTTTACCTTCATTGTTTTTAAATAATCTCTTAGAATTAGCCATATACTAACCCCCAGTATTATAAATTCTTGCCTTTCTCTATCTCCATCTCTATTTGTTGAGCATCTCTTAAATCGTTATTGCTATCTATTTTCTTTGATGTATATCCAGAACTTGAATAATCATATTTAACATACTGTTCATCTTCTCTATCGGATGGAGTTACTACTATTGTATTATCATCGTAACTATTAGAAACATCAGTATCTACAGATGATGCTCTAGAGTATCTTCTATATCTACCTCCGCTACTTCCAGCTGTTTCTGTAGACCCACCGCCCATAGTACTAGCTATTCTATCTCCTAGTTCACCTATTCTATCTGAAAGTTTATCTACTAAACCTCTTGTTATTGTCGCGTATACTTCAAATCCTAAATCTCTGTAATTCTTTAAAGTAAATGTTATTAGTAACCAGCATCCAATTATATATAGTGCACTATCTATCAATATTATTATGAATACCCATATTGGATTTCCGACATTAATTACTATATTACTTAGAGTTAATACGTCATCTTTATATGTTATATTTATCATGAAAGCAAATATTGCATAGTATATAACAGTCATTATCAAAAATACTATGTTATTTATTACAAATGCTACAGTTATCTTTAATTTAGATCTTTGCCCAGCTAATATATTATGTATTATTGCAATAATTCCTAAGTAGAATATCAATCCCATTAGTATATTTCTAATAAGTGGGATGATATAAGAGCATAGATAAGCTGAAACTAGCATAAGCCCCGCAGTAAATATGTCAAAATTTTCTATTACCCTTAGCATTGTATCTCCATAAATAAATCTCGTATCCTTTGTAGTATTGAGCATTAACATTTTCATAATGCTATCGAAAGAAATATTTCTTAAATCTAAACCTGTTGGATACATAGCTAAGGCAGAATTTAATGTATTGCTAGTAGTAAATTCCTTGTTAAACTCTATTGTTGCATCTATTGCCATTTGTCTATATAATACTTCTTTCGTTATACCAGGCACATTTACATAATTCAATAGAAGTGTCCATTTTCTCTCTACTGCTTTATTAACATTTAATATTTTTTGTTCTACTAATGATAGGTCTGCCCTACTCAATCCTAAAGCATGCATCTGAGCTTCACTAAATATCATAGGCCTTAAGCCGCCAGAAGCCTCTATATAACTTCTGGGGTCTAAAGGATTTTCTACAATCACCTTAGACCCATCTAATGCCCTAACTTCAGCTGGTTGCGTCAATTCTCTAGACTCTAGGAGCTTCGTCACCCAATTACTTCTGAATAGCCAAGATTTATAGTTGTCCTTATAAACTTGGTATTTCTCTATCTTCTCTGTCCCAAACACCCCTGTTTTTCCGTCTGTGCCTCCAGCTAATACCTGCATGGAGTACATATATGGTATAACATTTGTAAATAATTCTTCCATATCAAGAAAGTCTTTTATTTTTCCTGTATCACTATAATGCATAAATGATTTACGTACTTCTTCTCCGGTTAATCTATTTCTCACTAGCTCGCCTTGGAGTTCACCGGCTAATACTGCTAGTGTAATATCAGAGGAGAATGTATCTTTAACTACTTGATAGAAATAGTGTAATGGATTTTCTGTATTCCACAAGAATCCAAATTCTCTTTGGACTGTACTAGGGTCACTGTAATTGTATAGTCCTGCATATGTTTCCATAATATCTTCAGCATTTATAATACTATCCCTTAATGCACTGCTAGAATTTAAATTGTTGGAAACATATTCTTCCCAAGTATTTTCTACTTTTGCAGGAACATTCGGTACATTATCTAATAGATAGAAGAAAGTATGAACTGCGTAGCTATCATTTAATATGCGCGACCTACTTATCCAACTTTCAATGTCTATTTCATTCTTATAGCTATCACTTAAAATGATTAAATTCTTAATATCATCTGATATCGTACCTGTTTGCGTATCATATCCGCTATAATATTGTTTTCTCGTATTTCTATCAATAGCAGTATCAAATACACTATCTGCTGAAGAGTCTGACATTACAGCATTAACTGTCTGACTTGCAACTCTATCAGATGGCTTAAACTTCCAATACATATTAGATAAATTATCAAAAGCATCTGCTAACGGTATATATACGTAATTAGCAGAACCGTCGCTTGCTGTAAATTGCCTTAGCATTATTGGCAATAACCATCTAGCTGATTGTAATTTTTGTACATCCTCATAAGAATAGAGCTGTGTGTCAGTTACTTTTTTAGATATGTCCATTTTTATCATTAATGCTCTGTCTAAATACACTATATTTAATGTTTTAACTAAATTTGCTACTTGTTGAGCTTCATTAGAATCTGTAATTTTATTTTCTATTAATGTTTGTACGTATTTATTTTGTTCGTTTATTTGCTTTTCTATAGTTGCATTAGTAACTCCTTCTGATATTGCCCAATAAGACATCTTGTCATTAAACATGTTTTGAACTATGTTATTTACTATATATGGCGTTATCTCACCAATAGATGGCGTTAAGATCATAATATTTACCATCAATAAGAACGATAAGAAGAACCATATTAGTTTCTTTCGAGTTATTATTCCTACAATTATAATTAATATACTTAATATTGCTATGAGTATAACTACATTCTCCGCATACTTACCTATAAACCAACTTGTCATGAAATTCTCACTGTAGCTGTCTATTCTTAAAAAGCCTCCCCCATATCTATTGGCAATATAATTACTAGCATAATAATTTACAGCCTGACCATATACAACTTTTTGATATGTTGTATAAATCCAGTTAGTTAATTTATCCATCATCATTTGTGTTCTATATTCTTTTCCTGCTGTTGGATGTAATAATAAATAAGTATAATTCAATATATTTTGCTTCTTTTCTTCCTCACTTACTAATAAGCCTTTTGTTGCTTTTTCTATGTCAAAATCAAAAAGATTGGAGTTCTCTTGATATATGTCTGGGTTAAATTTTGGCGTACCATCACCTAAAATACCATACCACTCTAGATAAGTTAAATATATGTAAGGAGACCAGCAAGCAAAGTCAGTGCCTTCTCGTATAGCAAGTACGTTACTTACTTGCCTCATTACATTAGAATAAGTATATATCTTAATAAGCCGTTCGAAAGTATTTCTAATTTCAATGTCTCTATCAATACCTAGTATTCTAGATCCTTTATGTATTTCTCCACCATTCGCTAGCTTATATCCCTTTTTCTTTAGCCTTTCGAGCGTAGTCCAAGATAAATCGTCACTTTCTCCCCTATCAGGCTGTGTTTTCTTTATAGCTTTTCCTACCTGAGAATTGATAAAATCTATAAATCCACCATGTATTGCATGGTCTTTGTTAGTCGTCCCAGTTACAGCTGTATAAAGAACATCTGTTGAATTATTGACATATTTCATTGCATTTAATATTTGTTGCCAATCGCCTTGAGTAAAATTATTACTTAGTACAGTATGGTTATTATTTAATTGTTGGTATATATAATTTGGATATAACTCAAATAATTCATTACTGGGGTCAGCAGATACAACTACTGCCTTATCAAATAAATTGTACTTTGTATCTTTCACTTTTACGTAATCTAGCATTTTTACACTAGGATTGATAGGATACATTACTGACAATGCCGAACAAGCCCTAGCCATGAAATTTACGCGCATAAACTTAGATAATTGGTCTGCTTTTACTATTTCTATTCTGAAACCGTATCCTGTTCTATTTGGATTGCTTATCTCTGACTCTAGTAGGTTTACTGCTGCTTCTCCTATTCCTGTATTTATATTCAAATCTTTTGTGATTTTATATTTATATCCTGATTTAAGTGGGTCTAATCCTTTATTACTTATCGCATTTAAAGTATTTTTATATAGCATACTGAACGAGTCGTATAATACTACTGTCTTTCCAGGCTGTAAATCTTGCCCGTATAACGTACTTAAGTTCTCGAACCCTAGAAAACCTTTATCTTTATTTCTGACTTGCTTTAATAAAACTTCTTCAGATGCGTCTAAGTATTGTCCTCCAAACAGGACTGATTGTAATAAATTATAGCTAGGAGTAGTTGTTATATATTGGTTGGCTGCTGCTGGGAATATCATGTAATTACGCCCATCTTTATGTGCTACAATATTACCAAAGGCGTCTAGGTATAAATTGCAGTTAAGGAATTCCGTAAATACATCCTCAGTTATATAATCCTTATAAGGGCCAGCAAATGTTTTAGCTAGCCATGCCGTCATCATTTGAATATCCCAGCCATTATAATAATCTAAAACAGTTATGTTTTTATTCGGATTAACTGCATCCTGTATATAAAATTGAGGAAGTATTGATATGCTAGCTCCAGGCAGATAAACTGAATTGTTAGTAATCACGCCTTTGCCCCATTCTATAATGGAATCTACGTCCACTATGCCGCTTATCTCTGCTGTATTTCCAAATCTAGATGTAACAAATCCTTTAAAACCATTCCAATAATTGAATGTTTCTCCATGTATTAGAGCAAGACCTCCATCAGTCTTAATTGACTTTACAAGTTCGTCTTTGTTAACAGTATTCTTAGTATTTTCTCCCCAAACAAAGAGATCTAGTACTCTTGCTGCTTGCGGTTCGGTCATATTTACATCCTTATCAATAACCCTAGTTGTGAATTGAACCTGAATAGGTTTAAGTAGGGATGTGTTTTTCTGAGTATTTATAGCATATCTAAGCAATTCCTGCAAAACTTGCGTAGTACTAGAATCACTACCAGCACCGAACTGAAGTGCTTTATAGCCTGCTCCTTTACTACCTGTTGTACTAGCTGTAGAAAAGGCAGACTCATAATCATCTATAAATGGATTTACAAAGTTACTCAAAAATACTCCAAATGCTACTAACTCCCATTTATCCCAATCTTCCAACTGGAATCCTTCAAATAATGGAGATCCTAATGCTTGATTTGTACCTATTAAATCTATGCTACCTACTGCAAAAGTTGTACCTGTTAATATATAGCAAAAGCATATTAGCATCACTATAGATGCTATTAACTTTTTATTCTGTATTTTCATTATAATCCCTCCTATTTATTCCCGAATATTACTTTCGAGATAACATCCGCTATAGTTCCGAACGTATCAAGCAAGAAAACAACAATCTCTACAATATCAACTATAGTTAATAGAAACCCTACCGCTATGATTTTTAAACTGTTAGTAAGTGTTTTACTAAACGTCATATAACTTTTGTTACTAATTGATATGTTCGGTAATTCAGAGGAGTCTTGTATGGCTTCCCAGTGACCAAACGTTAAAGTTGTTAGTAATTTAGGCCCAGACACCACGTTAACATCAAATGCCCAAGAAGCTATCAATAACACACCATACGCCATTAAAGCTATACCTAAAATAGTAAAGGCTGTCCTTACACCAGTAACCCTAGCCTCTTTATCTTCTTTATCATATAAATTTTGTATGTATCTAACTACTCTACCATCTATTATTATATATCCAGCTTCTCGCATCTCAAATTGATAATTGTCGATTAATGCGTTCGTTAACCCATTAGCATCTATCTGATAGAAAAATCCATTTGCTGTTAACCAGGAGTTCCACCACTGTAAATTACCGTACTCCTCGTCATTACCCTCTATCCAATACTTATATAATTGTGATTGAAAAGGATTTTGAGCCGTACATAATCCCCTTAAATACATTTTTCCGTTCTTTCCTATACTATCTCTATCATTTTTAGCTATAATGTCACTACCAAATGGTATCGTAGGACTTATCATATTTTGATATGATACTTGCAATAAATTTATACTACCAACTTCATTATTGTCATTATCATCATTAGAATCACTAGTATTACTATTGTCAGTCCCTGTCCCTAATTTAATAGCCTTACCTTTAGCAGTAGGAGAAATATTTTCATGATTAGATGCTACAGATAAAATGTCTGTTACTTTTAAAGCTGGTATATTTTCTATTACTTCCCCTTTTCTATTAAGTAGCCTAGCATAGTCATCGGTTAATCTACCATCAAATATTTGCACCCTTACCCTTCTTCCAAGGGATACCCATTTTTCACCCTCTACTACTCCCGGTAAATAAGTGAGTTCCAAATAATCTCTTAAAACTACCTTCCCATCTTTAACTACAAAACTCGATTGGTCAGGCCCATTTACTGAACTGGTTACCTTAATTATTTTCTCTGTTTGCCTTAACTCTTTAGTTCCATGTTTATCTTCACTAAAGACATTATTATAAAGATTAATAAAATAATTTGTTTTATAGAAACTAGTTGTAAACCTTGTAGGGTCAGAATTATCTAACATTAAATCGCTTACTACCCATACTGGATATGTAAGGACATATATTCTTTTATTAAAATTATCTCTCAAATATGTATCTTTTGCCCAACCATTAACGTCTATTAATTTATTAATTATCTTCTCGTTAAATTCTAATAAACGTATGGTCATTACCACTTGCCCGCTTAAGTCTGGGTCCCTAACCTTAAAGTCTTGACCTAGTTCAGATTGTCCTATAGCACCATCTTTATTAAGAGTCGTCTCTTTTATTAATTGTTTCTTTTCTTCTTCACTTAATAATTTACCAGTCTTTTTAAAATATTTATTAGGTTGGGCTAAGGTACTAAAAATGGATTGTTGCTTCGCTGTATCATTGTTAGCTATAGCTGATTTAGCTGCATCTATTAAAGCTTTTACCTCATTTAAATCCGTGTCATCAGCTAATTCATAAACATCATAGTCCAACATATCAGCGAGTTTATCTTTATAATCTGCAGTTACTATTTCTAATGCTTTAGGATTTGATACATAAACCTCTGGCTCTGAATGTCCCGGAAAGAAATGGTTTGTTATTTGACTTCCTGGTTTATACCAAGATACATATGGAGTTAAGGCCTCTTTAGCATCTTTTTCTAGGCTATTACAAGCATCGTTAGATATTTTTTCTATGCCTTTCTGCAATTCTTGAGCAGACAGTTCATCTAGTAAACCGTTGCTTCTCATTTTAGCAATTAACTCTATATTAAGAGCTGCCCTGGTTCTTATATCATTGACTATTGCGGTTTTTACTTGGTCACCGCAACCGCTCATGATTAGACAGCATATCATTAATAGCATAGCTAATAATATTCTTTTCCTCATGCCTTATCTCTCCCGAAAATTTTTGTCGTATTATAAATTCATAAAAAAGCATAAAAAATAGCCACACTTGTCATGTGGTTGTAGCAAAATATTGATTTCTATTTGATTAACTAGTTAATGATAGCTTTGACTATAGTTAAGATTATATTAGCAATTAATGCCTTAAGATAATCCATGTACCCTAATATTAACATTAATATAATGACACTAATTACATAAGTTTTTATTCTTTTAATTAAGTAAATTCTTAATGCCGATTTTCCAGTATTTATGGTATTAGCTTCTTCTACTGCGCTTACCGCATCACGTGAAACTGCCCTTAAATGTTTACTTCTGGAGCCATCCCATCTTAATGCTTGAACACGTTCTCTAACAACAGGTATTACAATATAAGCAATATCTATAGCCGTTATTAGTGTCATTATTACAGCTATACCGTAAGCAATTATACCTAATAAAAGTGAGGCAATACCTTGGATTAAAAAGTTAGCCTCACCTATATCAGCAAAGTCAACATTATAAGGAGTATTCAACTGATTCCTTATTTGTTCTTTTATTTCAGCAGGATTCATACCTCACACCTTATAGTTATTATTTACTTCCAAGGGATGCTAGGGCATCAAGTATACCGCTTACTACGTTGATAGCAATGTTGACTATCAATTGGATATTTCCAGTTAGCAGTATGTAGATAACTATTGCTATTAAAATGAATGCCATAACCCTCTTCTTGAAGTACACAAGGTATGGATTTTGCCCAGTTTCTATTGCACAATGCTGTACTGCGTATTGAGCTTCATCGGTTACCCAACGTAATTTAACCTCACCAGTCTTTGTTGTTTTAACCATTAAACCTGCGCCGGACTGCTTCATTTCTTCGCACTTATTTCTAAATATTGGCATTGTTATATAGCACAAGTCTAAGGCTGTAAATAAACTCATTCCTATTACTACACCATACGCTAACACACCAATTACTAAGTTTACTACCGGTCTAATTCCACTGAGCATTACTCCTGCTCCCTTAGTATCTGCTTCTACATTGAAGTTATTACTCATTTCATGTACTTTATATCTAATGCTTTCTTTATCGTATATTTGCTTTCCTAGTTCAACTAATCTATTATAGCCTTCTTCAGTTACTGTTATTGGTAGAGTACTTCCATCCTTAGTCTTAACAGTTATTGTTTTAGTGCCTCCATTCTTATAATTGTCGTAAATCTTCTGCGCATCATCTGAAAGAGTTACCCCGCCAGCACCGTCTGGTCTGCATACGTATCCTATATATTCACCCACTCTAGCAGGGTCATATTTCTCTTGGAAGATATCTTGTGCATATACTATTGAAGTTATTCCAAGTATCAGCATTACTGCTACCATTAAAGATGTCAATATTTTTAATTTACTCATACTAATCATCCCTTCTTTAAAATTTTAAACTGCCTAGAATGCTTTCAAGTTTACCTGTATATATTAAAGGAAATAGTATTACCGCGATTCCAACTAGAATGTTTAAAATTTTTGTTACTGTATAAACAAATTGTTCCCATTCTCCGCCTGTGTTAAATTTCAACTTGAATATCTTTCTAGGCACAAAGCCTATTTTAAATTTTGAGAAGCAGAACAATCTAATTTTACCTGATGTGAGCATATCTGAAAATAGGTGACTTAACCATCCTAATGAAAACCCTACCATTATAATGTTTAATACTTCTTTGTTTATGATTGATATATAACCCAATTCATATAACTTATTAGGTAAAAAGTAGGATAATACCGTTGCACAGATTACTATATCTAAACTATGTGTTTGCCAGCTTCTATGTTTGCCCCCAGTAATATGTATCATCTTATTTATTATCCAGCTTGGCACTGTCTTATTCTTGACATTCTGCCATTCATGGTCGTAATCAGGGAATTCCGCACCTACCTTCGCGATAGGTATTACTATCATTAATGCTAAATAATAATTTATTTCAGTTAATCCTTTCATATAAATGATTATTGTGCCTGCTAGCGCCCAGAATACGGCGAACTGCCGATGTGTCATATACGTCATAGCAGTTCCTCCTATTATGTCAAGCTACTAATCTGCATTATCCTTACGCCTTCTGGGATTTCTTCTACAGGTTTATCATCTTTCTCAAACTCCGATAACCCCTCAAATTCAGCTGCCAAAGATCCATTTATTTCTACGCTTAGCTTTACATATTTACCAAAACTACCATCTTTTCTTAACTTAGTCCTAAGTTCAGGTGTTATAGTACATCTACCAATAAGGGTTGCCTTTTCCCCACGCCTTAGAGACTTCTTGATGCTCTCCCTTTCTGCCGCTAAGACTCTTCTTACTATATCTTCAGATAAACCGCATATGTCCATAATGTCTTGTATTCTCTCTTTAACAGTCATCATTCTCACTAGCACTCCTTTTAATTAAAAGTTTACCATCTTCCTACTTATTGCATAATGAGACTCGTCTATCTGTTTTACTGAATATTGAGCCATTTCCTCTGTATAAATTGCCTTTTGAAATCTTGATATATGAGACTTAGGTACTTCTACAATTACTTTTTCTACCGACTCATCTCCAAATATCACGTCTAATACTTTCATATCTTCATGTAATCTTGACCTAAAAGCTGCGTCAAGTTTCAATTCTTGTAGTTCTTCCATTCTTCTTTGTTTATTTCTACGTTCTACACGATTTTTATTCTTTAATACAGAAATAATTTGGCTCATTATAGGCCTCCTCCAATGCTGCTTATAGCACCGGTTACAATATCACCTATCATAAAACCGAACTGTGTTAGTACTCCAGTTACTGCTAATGTTATTAGTATTGGTACTGCTATTAATATTACTATCATATCTTTAGCATAAACCTTCAAAGGACTTACTGGCTTTCCATCAGGCCCTAAAGTAGTTTCAGCTGCTACAGCGTTTAATGCGGCATTAGACACAAACTGTATTTTACCAAGTAAACCTGGCATACCAGGTTGACCTTGACCCATTGCACCAAGACCACCATACATTCCGCCATAGCCTCCTAAACCGTATCTGCCGTATCCACCATAGCCTCCATAACCACCAAAACCTGTACCAAAGCCCGTACCTAAACCATAACCAAATCCTCCAAAGCCTCCCATCATTCCCTGACCAGGCATTCCGCCTGCTCCTGCTTGAGGATTTCCTGCATGCCCGTTAGCTAAGAAACTTCTGAAGATTGGCACTCCTATATATAACAGGTCTAGAGCGCATCTTAAAGAAAGTCCAACTGTCAGAGCATAGCAAATTAGCTGGACTACAAAGCTTACAGCCTTATGCAGTCCCGACGCAGTTTTAGTTACAGCAGGACTTACCTCACTCATATCAGCCGCTTTGCCTAAGTCCTCTATTATTTGCTTGCTTCTCGTCGTAGTATCCTGCTTGTTTGCATTTATTATATCAGTTAAAGACGTACCTGTATTTTCATTAGTATTATCTGTATCATCTGCTAGCACAGGCATTACAAATAAGCATATCAGCATAAAAGTTAATATTATTATAGGTATTATCCTTTTCATATTGCCTATCTCCTCTCTTACTTATTTTCAAACAACTTCCTTTCAAATTTCGTTGTTACTGCTTTTTCTAAAATAAGCATAAAAATAAGCTATCTTTCTTTGTTAAGAAAGAATAGCTTCAATTTAATTAGTTTATCTTACATATTTTCTTTGGATATACTACCAAATATTTTGAATGATAAAATCATATATAAGAAGTCTAAAAACTGATTCGAAAAATTAACCCATATTTCAGTTGTCACAGTTGTTTCATTCAATGTTTTTAAATTTCTACGATATAATCAACTAAACCAGCTCAGCAGTTCTTCATCTGATAGAGCCATGCTGTTTTCTTCGTCTCCATCATCGTCATCTTCTATTACTTCTAAATTAGGACCTGCTTTTACTTCACTTACATTCTTGCCAAAGACTGATACCAACAATGGACTATCTATTTTCTTTTGTATAACTTTTTTAGACTCTTCCTTCTCCTGGTCTATTCTCTTTTTATAATTATCCAAAGATCTTTTATTTTCTTTCTCTGCCTCTAATCTTTCATTAGTTAACCCTACAGCTAATAACTTTAGTTTGCCAATTCTCATAGCTGTTGTGGTAATAATTAACTCTGCCTTAGTATCATCGTCATCAATGAATTTATTAGCGTATTCTACTATCTGTAGTAGTGCATCTAATTCTTCGCTATTGTACATACTGAAAAATTTTTTGACTGCGTTTACATACTCCATTGGATATTCATCTATTCCTATGGCATATCTTATATTTATACAGTCAAGCGTAAACCTCGTTAAACCCCTTATAAACTTCTTTGGTGGAATGTTTTGCTCCTTCAAACTTTTATTGAATAGCATTACTTTCTCTAGGGAGTCATTTGCCGCTTGATAGTACTGCATATAAATTTCTGCTGCGACTTCGCCGGTCCTGCTCCGTATAGTTTCCAATGTGACTTGATTACCACAATTCTTCGCCACATCTTCGAGTATATTTAAAGCTTCTCTTGGAATTCTCTCTGCTTTCTTAGCTATCATTTTGAGAGCTTCCATAGAAGTAGTTATCTTCTCCTGCTGACAAACCCACAATAGCCTATTTGCTAGTTCATCAACGCTTGGTTTCTTGACTTCTATTTTTAATTGACAACGGCTATTTAAAGTGTCGAGTAGCTGATCTGGGTTAGTTGTACAGAAAATAAATACCAAATGCTTTGGAGGTTCTTCAACGATTTTCAGCAATCTATTTTGTGCCTGCTTTGTTGCCATATGACATTCGTCAAGGATAAGAATTTTATATTTATAAGGGTACATAGGCTCTATAAGTGCATCTTCCAGCACTTCGTCTATAGCCGCTTTCCCGCTATCTGATGCTATGTCTAATTCCTGAACTCCCTGAACATCTACTCCAGCTTGGCTATTTATTAACCTCTCCTCTATCTCAAGACACATTTCACATTTACCACAAGCATGCCCATCTATTTTATTTATACAGTGGTATTCTTTAGCTATTAAACGAGCTGCTGAGGTTTTACCACAGCCACGTGTACCGTATAAAAGAATTGTCTGTGGATACTTACTTTCATCGGAGAATCTTGATAGGAGTATATCCTTTATTTCATCTCCCATATATTCAGCTATATTCCTTGGTCTATACTTCCTATGAAATGCTATGTCTGCCATGTTATAGCCCCCTGAATTTTTCCTTTTTCTTTATTATTATTTATATGTATTTTGCTATGATTAATTGCTTTAATTATTTTTCTACTATTGGCACTTCTAATTTTTCTGCCTGCTTCTTAACTGCATTGAACATGAATCTATACATTTCTACTTCTGCTACTTTACTTTTATTTTCATCTGCTGCTTTTATAGCTACTTTGACCTTGCCCTTCCCTATATCAGTTATCACTATCTCACTAACAAGTTCTAAATCTAAAGTATATTCCTTACCATCTACTACTGCAGTTATTGTATCTCCTTCGACATTTATATTATATTTCTCTTGTATCTTGCTAACCATACTGCCTCCATAGGTAAGTAGTAAAGCTATTACCAAAACTAATATACCTAGCTTAATTGCTTTCTTCACTAAAGATATGATGAATGCAACCCCTAGTATAGCTACCGCTATATAAACATATTTCGTATCCATATTGCTCGCAAATGATATAAGACTATTCATAAACTGCCCTCCTAGTCATTTTAAATTTTCTACCTACATTATAATTATAAGCATAACAAAAAGCCCTCCCGCCATTACGGCGAGAGGGCTTTTCTTCGTTATAGCGTTAGGGGCTATAACTATTGGCGTCGTTAGATTAAGCTACTTCAGTCACACCCTGGCAGCGATTAGATGAGGCCAGACTCCTGCAGGAGCTTGTTGATGTAGTTGGCTGCCATATCCTGAACCGTGAACTGCTTGCCAGTTCCAGGCTGACGGCCTTTTCTTCCAGGAGCCTTCGCATTGTTCAGGTAACCGAACGTTGCTTCGAATTCGGGCTTCACAACCCACTTCGTCTGGTCTCCCTGCTTGACCTTCTTTGCGATGTTGATCTTCACATCATCGCTGTTGACCTTGATGGACTTGTCATTGAAGGTGAAGTAGTAAGCTTCCAGTTCTCTGTCGATGTCGCCGTCCCTGACATTGCCCGAACCCCTGACTATCTTACCGTTCGACAGCTGGAAGGAGATTTCAGGCTGTGAGCAGAAGATTGTCATGTACTTCCTGGAGAGGTCGAAGGTTTCGCCAGGTTTTGCAACCTTCTCAACCCTGGTACCTACATATGTGCCCTCTTCGTTCTTCACGAACTCTTCGGTCAGATACTTAATCGGAGTATTTCCGATGTTCTGCAGACGGTATCCCACGATCTGAGAGGTGGTGATGAGCCTTCTCTCGTCCTTCGGAAGATGCTTAGTCGACTCGTCGACTATGATGTTACCGCTGTCGCCATAACCGAGGGTGTTAACAACAGCTACGCTGTTGGACAGACTCTTCAGCTTCTGGACGAATGTCGGGTCCTCGCTGACTGTCTGCTTGAGGAGCTCCCTCATCTGGGTTATCTTAGCCCTCTTCTTTTCGTCGACTGCCGGTGTCTTTACTTCTGCCGGGTTGTTGAGTTCCGAGAAGTTTTCCATAAATCCATGCCTCCTTATATATTTTATTTATTTTATGAAAAAGCTTTCGCTTTTTCATCTGCTCCAAGAAAACTTTTTACTTTCCTAATTCATTTTTCAAACTTCATTCATTTCTACCACAATCATATAATAACACCGACTTTTATGATTTGCAATATCTTTCTTTAAATTTTTTGAAAATTTTTTAGTTTCAATACTCAATTTCATCGATAATCATTATTCCATTTTCAACCACATAGTGATATTTAATATCAAATACGCTACCTATTTTTAAATATCGTGCTTTTTGGTAAGGTAGAACAATTTCATAAGTACCCACTAAACCGCTTATATTTCCTTTTACAACGCTTCTAACAATTACAACATTTTTATCGTTTACAACTTTTGCAAAATGCTGAATGCTGGTGACTGTAAAATTACTGCTAATAACGTTATCTATATCATTTTCAAGTCCCTGTGTAAACTCTTTCCAACTAGTCTCAGATGTATTATCTGATTTTCTGGAGTTTACACTAGTATTATTAGGAGTTATACTAGCATCATCTAAGTTAACACTAGTATTATTAGATTTATCACTAGTCTTATCTATGTTCTGTGATGGATTATTTTGCAATTTTCCAACGTTATAATTTACAGTGGTTTTGTCGCCACCTTTATTGGAGCTATTTTTCATCCCATTTATGGAGCTGATAATAGTTAAAGCTATTATTATAACAACAAAACCTGCAGTTGCAGATATAATAGCCGTCTTTTTTACAGATTTGACGCCATCATTTTTTATTTCTGTAGAATTTAGAGTAGTGTCTCCAAAATCTATTGTTTCGTCAGATGACTCAATGTCAAAACCATCCATATCACTGGTATCTACCCCAGTATCGATGTCTAAATCATCAAAATTGAAATCATTATCCATAGTCTACACCATCCTAATAAATACACCATTATATATAAACATGTTGTTTTATAAGTTATTCTCTTATTTCCTATGGTATTTCAACATTACTATCAAATATCATATCTATTATCGACTGTGGAATCATAATTTTTTCCTGTATTTTACTGCATATAGTATTATCCATGATAAACCTTCCGCTGTCTATATCAAGTATTTTATCATCCATAATTGACATATTTATTATTTTGTTTGTATAGTCAACATTCCACTTGGAGACTACCAAGAATCTCCCTAATTCATTTATTGCTGTTACCGATTTTAAACTTTGCTTGCCTTGAGAATTTTTATTTCTCCTGATAACTGCTAATACATCTCTAGTATCTAACATATTTTCTGTCAGTATAGTCACTAAATCGTTTGATTTTAACATTGCACATATAGCTTTATGAAATTCTAAATGATTAAAGTTTTCGATAAATTCTTTTATATTTAGATTCCATTTGCTATTTTCTATCGTAGATTTTAAAATATTATTGTTATACATATCTATTAGAGAATGTATAGAGCTCCTGTTTAGTTTCACTTTTATACGGTTATAGTCCCAATCCCCAATACGACATAACTTATCTGAGATAGCCCATTTATATTCTATTGCTAATGGAGCCCCTATTTCTTCTTGAATATTTCTTATTATAGTATTAGTCTCCGCTATAGCTTTAGAACCTTCTACTATAAACTTGATGCTGTTTTCAAATGTTGACTGAAATTCTTTAAATGAGTCGCGTTTTATATACATATAGTATTGTTCTGGGGAACTATTGTGTGGCTTAAAACTAAATACTAATTGAATATTTTCAATAGCCCCATCTTTCTCCTTTACATTGTAACCAACATGAAATCTCTCAAGCCCATCGAAAAATATCAGTTGCTTATTTATATAAGCTAACGATTCCTCTATATCTGCCTTTAACAACTCTATATTCTCTATAGGTTGCCCATTACAATAGGATACTATCATTTCTTTTTCAAAAGCAGAACTCAACCTTGCTGATGCTAAAATCATAATGCCCCACCCCCATTTATTTTAACCCTAGCTGCGTTAGCCTCTAGCATTGTTAATAATTCCTCTGCTAGATGCTCCCTTATGGTGTCGACATTATTTTCCTCAATCATATTAATAGAAATACCATACTCATTCTCTATCTCTATCAAAAGCCTATCAGCTATTTTTCCTATATAACCTACTAATAACTTTAGCTTTCGTTTTCCTTCTTTTGTTGAAATATAAGAATTAGCCCAGTTAGTGATAATTTTGAAATTGTAATCATCGGTTTCTATACCGAACTTATTTAATATTATATAAGTAATGCTTGTATTTATCACTAGCCTATCTATATCACTTACGGAGAATACCTCTGTATCATTATATTCTCCACTATAAATTTCATCTTTAAATTCAAGTTTACTCGTAAAACTATCTATTGCTTTACTTATTAACTCTTTGATTGTTGAAATATCTCCATGATTTATTATCACTATTTCGTTACCCGACTTTTTAAATTCATCCCCTACATTTACTAGGGTCATTTTTATACCAGTAACCCTCTCCACTACCCTACATAATTTATCTATATCATTAACGATAACATTGGAATTTATACCCTCTATATCTATCTCATTTCCATCTGTTTCAGATATATCAAAGACTGTTATATTTATATAACCTTTCTGTTGTCTTTTTCTTTCAACTAGCCCAGCGCGCAATGCCCGCTGGAGTTCATCTTTTGTTACATCCTTATACTTTACTACCCTATTAGTAGTTTTATCCACATAAACCGACACTGTCTTTGGAGCTAGTAATTCTATTCCTTTGGCATCTGCTTTTACTTTTCTTCCATATTTGTTTTTCCATGTATAATATCCTGCTATTTTAGAGGCACTTGGACATTGTGATAAGATAAGTAGCATGTTTTCGATGGAGTAGCCATGAAATTTACCTACAATATCTAAAAAGTTTTTATATTTTGATTCGTTGTAGAATAATGTATTAAATTGCCTATCTACTATATTTAATAGTCTCTCACTGCTCATTTTGGTACCTCCTGCTTTCTATAAAGCTAACCACAGGCTTTTATTGCCTGTGGTATAGCCCTAATGATGCCTTACTCTTCTACATAGCTCTCCATCGTATTTATTTTGATAGTCTTTGTGCTAGAATCCCAAGTTACTCCAATATCAAGTGCCTTCGCTATATCTCTAAGCTTGAAATAGTTATTTCCGTTGATATTATAAGCTTGTACTGACAGAGCTGTTTTTTCTCCATCTCTAAATACCCTGGCTGTTGAAACTACTGCCTGCTTAGCTTTACCATCGCCTGGCTTTAGTTCTCCGCCTACTTCAGTATAAGCCTTTCCAGGATACAGCGTAATAGCTAAATAATTTGAATCCCAGGTTATATCAAACTGCTTTTTGCTACCAGATACTGCCTTAGCAATATCTCTTAGTTTGAAATAGTTATTCCCATTGATGTTGTATGCTTCAAACTCTATTGCTTTGCCGTCTACAAGAACTGTTGATGTAGTAGGATTCACCATAAACTTCTGTGTATCATCAGGCAATACTTTTATAGTTCCTATCCACCCAAAGTCCTGACGATATACCATGGCATCTACTATATATTCACCTGGCTGGTCAATCTTTATATAGCTGCCTTCTTTATAATATTCATAGCCGTAATCTTCAACAGCGTAATGTTCATCATCCTGATAATACTTTTCTAACACATAAATTTGGTCGCCTTTTCTATTTACTTTAAATACTGTAAAGGTTACGTCATCCATCAAAGAAGTCAATACAGTAGATCCGAGCACTTCCATATGTAACTGATGCTTAAAACTCCCGTAGAGCCCTGTCTCTTCGCTCCATTCCTTAACTACATTGGTCACAGACAGGATGTCCATTCTGTACTCTTCCACAGAACCAGCACCAAGTTCATGAGTTTTGATGTACATAATTGATGTCTTAGGCTTATCCTCCGCAAAAACTGCTACTGGCATGCACATTGATATAGCAATCACCAATAGCATTGCTAGAACAGTTTTTAAACGTTGCATTTAAATTACCTCCTTGAATTTATTTTAATAAAACTTTTTTTTCTCGTTTATCTAAATTGAATTCTACACAATTTCACAGTGTTATTATCCAAAT
>ENA-UPSA01000047-UPSA01000047.1-bioreactor-metagenome-genome-assembly--contig:-NODE-47-length-185729-cov-27.482222_pt1 | contig 185729 bp, 153 predicted proteins | sample MGYA00238183_ERZ773288 | MGnify/ENA primary metagenome ERZ773288 (study PRJEB29028, sample SAMN07631243) | bioreactor metagenome | isolation source: Switchgrass digestor | place: USA: Dartmouth... | reverse complement strand
ACTTTTGTCAATTAGCCTCCACGAAATTTACACCACTACTTGAGACTATAACAAGTAAACCAATTGAGAAAATTGCAAAAACAATTCATTTGCCTATAGATTGGATTGATATAAATAGGAGAGTTGATAATATAATTAACAAATATAAATAAATAAAACAATATGCAACATGATTTTACCACTCCGGCTTTGGCCGGGGTTTTATTTTTTAATATTTTAAAACTACTTCATATCATTTTAATAAAAATAAAAGGCTGATGCGTCCCTTTTTTTATTCCCGGATGTTGCTTTAGAAGCAGACGGCAGCTTTATTTTTGCATAAAGCCGGCACAAAAACGTTACTTTTGGCGAAAATAAGTGTATAAGTTAATGAGAAGATTTTTTATATGTTTTCTTTGCATGCAGGTTTAATATCTGCATGCCGGTAAAAAGTATCTGTATCGTGGATGTGGTTCAATGCAGGAGGACATGGCACAAATAAAGAGAATACGGAACGGAGATGTTGAAGCCTTCGGCGAACTGGTGGACAAGTACAAAAACAAACTGTTCAGTTTTCTTGTAAAGCTGACAGGTTCCAGGCATGACTCGGAAGAAATTCTTCAGGAGGTTTTTATCCGTGCCTTCAATAATATAAAAAAATACGATGAGCGATGGATGTTTTCAACATGGATTTACCGTATAGCGATAAATACATGGAAAAATTACAGCCGAAAGGCGGGAAAGGCTGTAACGGTTTTAATGGATGATGATTTTGTTGTTAATAATCCTGCAGTGTACGGAAACCCTGAAAGCATTTACGAAAGAAATGAAAGGCGCCGGGAACTGGTTTCCCTTGTAAACGGCCTGAAAAACAAGCAGAGAATTCCGTTGATACTGAAGTACGTGAAAGATTTTTCTTACGCGGAAATTGCCGATATTCTCGGGATTTCAGAAGAAGCGGCAAAAATGAGGGTTATGAGGGCAAAAAAGACCATATGCAAAAAATATATGGAAAGGCACGGGGGTGAATATTTATGAGATTTCATTTATCGGTGGAAGATCTGAATGCGGTGATGGAAGGAAACGTAACCGAGCGGGAGAAGGAAAGAATTAAAGCACACCTGGAAGAATGCGAACACTGCCGGGAAAAATATAAGCTGCTTATTGACCTGGAAAATTACCTCAGGGAAGAGGATTATATAGATTCTGAATTTACTGAAAGGGTGATGAATACATTGAAGAAGAATAAAAACTCTGTCGGCCGCAGCAGAAATGTTTCAAGGAAATATGGCATTCTAAAGCCTGCGTTTTCGGTTATTCTGGTATGCATTTTTATAGGGATGGCTTTTTATTTCGGCTCAAAGTATGGCGCATTAAGGCGCAATGCCGCATCCGAACCCAAAAACCAGCCATCTGTCAGTGTAACCCGGCCGCCGGCCGTTGCTGATTCAATCCCGGAAGAAACGGATATGAAAGCAGAATGGATAACACTGTATTTTCCTGATCCGAATGCGGAATACGTTGTTCCTGAATATAGAATCAGTACATTAAGAAAGGATCATGAGACCCTTGAGCATTTCTTGTTCAGGCAGCTTATGGAAGGACCTAAGGAAAAGGGAAAGGTGCCCGTAATACCTGAAGGGACAAGGCTTTTGTCGGTTGAAGTGAAGGACGGGATTTGCTACCTGAATCTTTCAAAGGAATTTGTGGAAAACAATCCCGGAGGCACAGCCTTTGAAGCCGTCCTGATAAGCTCGATAGTCAATACCTATACAGAGCTTCCTTATATTGAAAAGGTACAGTTCCTGATAGAAGGTGAAAAAAGGGAAGTTTATTCCCACGTGGTCTTTGATGAGCCGTTTGAAAGGAATGAAAGCCTAATAAAGAAAAATGAAAATGCCCGCGAAGAAACCGAGAAAGAGATTCGCAGGCTGGGAACGGAGATCCTGGCTGCTTTCAGAAACAGGGATATGCAGAAACTTTCCGTGTATATTCATCCCGACAAGGGTGTAAGGTTCTCCCCGTACACGTACGTGGAAACAGAAAAAGACGTTGTTATCAGCAGGGAAGAGATAAAAACGCTTTTTGACAGTGACAAGGCAATTGTATGGGGATTTTACGACGGTTCGGGAGATCCGATAGAACTCACGTTTGCAGAATACATTGACAGGTTCGTATATGACCATGACTTCCTGGAAACCGGCGAAGCAATATATGATCAGAAAACAGACCGTGGAAATACGATTAATAATGTATTCGAGGTGTATGAGGACTGTCATGTGCTTGAATACTATTTCGAAGGAACACCCGAATATGACGGTATGGACTGGAGAAGCCTGAAGCTTGTTTTTAAAGAAAAGGACGGGAACTGGTACCTGGTCGGCGTGGTACATGATGAATGGACAATCTGATAACTTACAGCCCGCCTGCTGATATAAGTAAAAAGCCTCTGATTTTTCAGAGGCTTTTTAATCATCATTTTCGTGATAAATCTGGTCAAGGATAATAACAAGGGCGAGAATGAATGCGGCGTCTTCCTTGTCATCTATCGAAACCCCGTAAGTATCTGAAAATGAAAACCATTGTTTCGAGACAACCGCCACGGGTAAACCGTTCTTAAATATGCTGAAGTCATAGGCCCACATATTGCCGCTTATGTTGTAATTTCCGTATACACTGGTGATGTCAAAGCTTGGCCTGAATAATGTAAAGTTCTTTTTTACCTGGGCCACCGGAACGCCGTTTTGGTAAATCGTGTATTCCGGCAAAAGGCGGAAAATTTTCTGCTCAATATAGTACAGCTCGTTTCCATGCATATCGGTTAAGTGCAGTTTGTTGCCCAGCGAGAGTATCTTGCCGTAAACCATGAAACAGTCTTCGCCGTATTCATTTTTGATTGTAAAACGATCCCTTAACGAAAAAATTTTTTGCCTTACCAAGTATCTCATATCTGAACCTCATTTTTTTTCTCAAATTATAACATATTGTTTCTGTACTAACAATCATGCAGGAAAAATGGTTTAAGAAACATATTTTGGACGGAAGCGGAACCGGGCTTTGTGTCTCACGGTTTAAACCGGTTTTTCCGCATAAGTAAAAACCGAACAGCAGGAATCGGGTATAAAAATATTATTTCAGGCGCAGATTCGGGAAATACTAAAAATTCAGGATAATAGCCGTTGAATTTTTATCGGGTTTTAGGAGGATGAATATGGACAGGGACAAATACCAGCATTATAAATACCTTTTGGAGCAGCTTAAGGAAAACCATGACGGTGTTCTTGATGACATGCACCAGGGGCTGCCGGCCGGATACAATGTAACCGAGGACAGTGAACTGTCACGGTATGACAACCATCCGGCCGATGCAGCGACGGAATTGTTCGATGCTGAAATGCAGTCAGCGCTAAGGTTTAACCAGGAAAATATAATAAAGGAAATAGATGAGGCCCTGAACAGGATGAAAGCGGGAACCTACGGAACCTGTGAGTCCTGCGGCAATGAAATTGAGTCTGAACGGCTTGAAATAATACCATATGCAAGAAACTGCGTGAAATGCGAAAGATTAAGAGAAAAGGAAATGGAATTTGACAGGGTCAGCAAGTCCGGTCACAGGCCTGTGGAAGAGGATGTGCTTGAAAAGGAGATGAGGGGTGACTATTTGCATGACCCATACGGCGATGAGCCTTTTGACGGTAAACAGGCACTGGAGGAAGTCCTGTCTTTTGGTTCCTCGGATTCACCTCCTGACGGTACGCCTTATGGGAATGCGCAGGACGCAAGAGAGACAGGAAGATCTATTCATGAAATTGAGAATGTGGAACAGGTAAGCAACGAGATGTATAAAGACCAGCTGCCATAAGTATAGCCTGCATATGCAGGCTTTTTAATTTTATTTGAATTTTCCTTAAGACAAGGCCATATATTTTTTATATGAACAAACCGTCATAAGATTGTGCTGCACAGTACTTAATGCAGCATTATCCGGGGGTTATGAGAAGAAAATCTCTTAAACTTAACGCCTTTATTCTCACAGTTGCCGGTTTTATTGTTAAACTGCTGGGTTTCTTCTACAGGATTTTCATTGCCAATTCCATCGGCGCCGAGGGTATGGGGCTTTACCAGCTGGTTCTGCCGGTTTATAACCTTATCCTGTTAGGGCTTACTGCAGGAATAGGTGTTGCAGTATCAAGACTTGTTGCTGAAGAAACAGCAAGGGGAAACCACAAAAACGCAAGGCGTATTGCCGTTTTTTCCGGGGTTTTGGTGTTTATCGCCGGAACGGTAATTGTTTCAATACTGCTTTTAAACCTGGACTTTACGGTCAAGGTGCTTGTGGGAGATGCCAGGACCAGGACGGCCTTGTTTTTCCTGCTTCCTGCCATTCCTTTTATAGCCGCGTTTACTTCATTAAAGGGGTATTTTTACGGAAAGCAGGAAATGATACCAAACGCGATATCCCAGGTTGCGGAGCAGGTAACGAAACTGGCTGTTGTATACTTGATTGCTGATATTTTTATAAAGGGAGATCTCGGGCAGAAATGCCTATTTGCCACAATAGGCCTTATTGTCGGAGAAATAGCCAATGTCCTGACCGTGTTTATAGCGTACAGGATCCGCAAATCGGAGAAGTCCCCGGCAGCGCAGAGAATCATGCGAAAAAGGGATATTGCACAGGCTTTGCTGAAAATTTCGCTGCCGATAACGACAAACCGCCTGGTATTGTCATTGCTGGGAACGGTGGAATTCCTCTGGATTCCGCAGCGGCTTGCTGTTTACGGGCTGTCTTCCGAGGAAGCCCTTACCCAGTACGGAAAACTGACGGGAATGGCTTCCCCTGTTATTTCCTTTCCTTCAATGCTCACTGCGGCACTGGCTACCGCACTGGTACCCGCAATAGCGGAAGCCTTGGCTACAAGAAGGATGAACAGGGCCAACCGGCAGATTTCAAGATCCATACGCGTAACCCTTGTCCTTGGGTTTTTGTTCACAAGCCTTTTTATCTGTTTTGCCAACGAAATCTCGGATTTGATATATCCGGGACAGGATGTAGGACATATGCTTTACCTTCTGTCATTTACCGGTGTGTTTTTCTACCTGCAGCAGACACTTCTCGGAATACTGAACGGTCTTGGCAAGGAGACGGCAACTCTTAAGCATTCAATGGTAACAAGCCTGATCCGGCTTGGTTTTGTGTGGTTCGGCATTCCGTATTTCGGGCTTAATGCCTACATAATTGCTCTTATAATCAGTAACTTTATAGGAGCGGTACTGAACATGAATACGACTATGAAAACCACCGGAATGTCCATTGAAATCGGCGACTGGGTGATAAAGCCCCTTGTAGCTTCCATCTCGGGTATTATTGCAGCACCGGCGGTAAAAATGGCAGTCGGTTCATTCCTTAAGTCCCAGGCGCTGGCATTGATAATGTCGGCCGGAATTTGCAGCGGACTGATGACAGCCATGCTTATACTGATGGGAGTGTTTGAAATCAGGGACATACGCCATATGGTTCCTTTTAATATTGACAAATACCGAAAATTATAGGATATAATATATTAATGTGTTAATTGGCTTTCGTTTCATGTTTACATTTCAGGACTTTCAAAAAGGAAGAAAATTCAGGAATAATCCCGTAAACAAAAGAAAAATTATCCTATTTTAATCTAATAGTCTTTATTGGTCAAAGTTAGTCAATATCAAAGTTTGCCCTTTTGAAGCAAACGGATTAGAATGTAGACAGAAGGTCAAAGAAAGTCAAAGTTAAATAAATGAAGAAAAATATCTTTTATGGAGGTGTTGTATATGTTCGGTCTGGTACCAAGAAGGTTCGGCAATATGGCAAGAAGAGATGACTTCTTCGGGATTGACAGGTTCTTTGAAGATTTTTTCAATGATCCGTTTTTTGCAAGATGGGGTTCGTCATTCAGGGCAGACATTCGTGAAACTGATAAGGAATGGATCATAGATGCTGAACTTCCCGGTGTTGACAAAAACAGCATAAACATAGAAGTTAACGACGGTTACTTGACCATTTCCGCTGAACAGAAAGAAGAGATCAATGAAGAAAGGGAAAACTATGTAAGAAGAGAAAGGGCATACGGCAGCTTCAGGAGATCGTTCTACCTTAATAACGTAAAGGAAGATGATATTAAGGCAGTTTACAAGAACGGCGTACTTACAATTACATTGCCGAAGGCAAAACCCGACAACAAGCGCAGGATCCAGATTGATGTCCAGGACTAAACCAGGGCTCTGAGAACCGCGGCAAAGTTCACATAAATAGCTGCAGCTTTGGTCATGGCCATAATCAGGTACACCCCCTGATCTCCCGCACTTATTCTGTTTTATTGAATGCCTGTTCTCCCGGAAAACAGGGCGCGAAAAGCAGGGGGTGCCCGCTTTGCGGGCTTTAAAAAATTCCGGCCACCTGTGGGCCTTTATATATAGATTGGCTGAACCTTTCATGGTTCAGCTTTATTGTTTTTAACATTTTTTATTATTAAGGCTGCGCACCGTTTCTTCCGCCGCGAAAAGAAGAATTTTCTATAAAAATATATAGTTATTGAAAAAGATTCTGACTGTTAATATAATGGGGATATCTGCTGTAAAGATTCGGTTTTTTGCCTTTGTAACAAAACTAACGGATACTGCGGGGATATGACCAATGTACGGCGGAATCACAAAAAAGGGAAATAATAAAATACCCACTGTCAGCAAGATGGCTATTACGGCTACATTTAAGGAGAATTTCGCATACAGAAGCCAGATGGCTGTATCTGTATTCGTTCAGCCTGTTTATTTTCTGGTTCATTACTTTATATGGCGGGCGGTTTTTCAAACCCGCGAACAGGTTTCTGGTTTTACTTTTGACCAGATGGTACTGTACTTTGCCGTGTCATCCCTGGTGGATTTCCTGAACTATGACTACTCCGGCTACGATCTGCAGAGAATGGTACAGTCAGGCCAGTTTATAACCTACCAGCTCCGTCCTCTGTCCCATATATATTTTTCGTTCTTCCAGAAAGTCGGTCACCGTATTCTTGCGTTCATGATAGAACTGATTCCCGTAATGTGTTTCTATATACTTTTCGGTATCAGGATGGTTCCGGCAATGCCTTTCTGGACAGTAATTTCTCTTCTTCTTGGATTTGTTATGTCCTTCCTGATACGGTATACCATCGGAACCTGTGCGTTCTGGCTTGTAAAAACAGACGGAATCAGCCGTGCCGTACTGTTTATTAACGGCATCTGTTCAGGCTCTTTTCTCCCGCTGAACCTGTTTCCCTACGGTTTTCAGAAATCTCTTTTTTTCCTGCCGTTCCAGTTTTCTTCCTATGTTCCTGTAAGGGTTTTTATCGGGCATTATGAACTGGCGGGTATAACCATGTCAATTCCGCAGATTGTGCTGCTTCAGGCGGTAATGGTAGTTGTAATGTTCATTGTTAACAGGGTTCTGTGGTATCTTGGCGTAAGACGTTTCACGGGGGTGGGAGCATGAGTGCAGCGAAATCTGAATCCAGGGCCGGAGGTATTCGTTTTTCTGCGCTGGGTGTGTACCTGCAGGGTATGAAAACGGCGCTCGCGTCCAGGATGGCTTACCGCGGCGATTTTATAATGAGCATGTTTATCATGATGATTGTTGAATTTGCCGGACCGGTTATTACGATGATAATATACGGAAACGGGGCTTCTTTCCCGGGCTGGAGCCAGTACGAAGTCCTGCTTCTCCAGGGAATTTTTCTTCTGTCCCGAGGAATATCCTTTCCGTTTTTCATGGGAATAGTATGGAACACCATTGGAAGGGTAAAAGAAGGGACTCTTGATTTATTGCTCATAAAACCACGGTCAATACTCCTGATGTCCGTGGTAACTGCATTTGACAGCGAAGACCTGGGTAAGCTGATAGGCGGAATACTGGTATTCAGGTATGCACTGAAAAAGCTGCCTCCTCAGCCTTTGTCCCACTGGATATCGTTTTTCCTGCTTTTTCTGTTTTCGCTGATTCTTATGTTCGCACTGGCACTGTTTATGGCGGGCCTTGGAATTGTCTGGGTCGGAAATTACAGGATTTATGATATATTTATTACCATAATGGATTTTGGAATGTATCCGAAATCGATATTTTCAAAATCTTTTCAGTCCATCCTTACTTATATTATACCTATTAGCCTTCTGGCATCCTACCCGGCTTCCGCCCTGCTTGGAAACGTGGACAGGACGGTACTTTTGTCATTGCTGGCATCAATAGTGTTTTTGCTGCTGGGATTTGTTTTTTACTTCAAAATGGTTAAAAACTATACCAGTGCAGGCGGATGATAACCATTACGCATAAGAATACGGGCACTTTTCAGCTATAAGGTGATGTTTATGATACATGTATCCGAATTAAGGAAGGTCTATACTTCATACGAACGCGGAAGCAGCTTCGGAGAAGCGCTTTTAAGCCTTTTTGCAAGGAAAAAGAAAACCATTGAAGCCGTTAAGGGAATATCCTTTGACATTGAAGAAGGTGAACTGGTTGGCTTTTTGGGACCGAACGGGGCCGGAAAATCAACCACTATTAAAATATTGACGGGTATTCTGTATCCCACCTCCGGAAAAGTGGATGTGATGGGTTATACTCCGTGGAAGGAAAGAAAAAAATACGTCCGGCATATAGGAGCGGTTTTCGGTCAGAAATCCCAGCTTCTCTGGGATATACCTCCCCTTGATGCTTTTTGCCTTAACCAGGCGATTTACCGTATCCCAAATGACGAATTCAACAGGACCGTTAATGAAATGACGGAAATGCTTGATCTTAAAGACCTGGTCAAAAAGCCGACGCGCCAGCTTTCCCTCGGTGAACGCATGAAATGCGAATTTATCATGGCAATGCTACATAAACCACCCATAGTTTTTCTCGATGAGCCCACAATCGGCCTTGATGTAATAGCCAAGGAGAAAATCCGTGATTTTATCCGTGAGCAGAATAAACGGGGAACAACATTCATACTGACAACCCACGATCTTGAAGACGTGGAGCGGCTGGCAAAGCGTGTTATTGTCATAAACCACGGCGAAATCGTATTTGACGGAGGCATGGACAGGCTGAAGCTCCATCTTGGTGACAAAAGAACGGTACGCATTACGACACGGGAAAAAATAAAACTGGAAAACAACGGCGGGATTGTTGTTAAAAAACAGGCATCAGACTATGAAATGGAAGTGGAACTTGATCTTTCGGTTGTCAGGCTGAATGAGTTTATTCAGAGAATAAACGAGGAAAGCAAAATAAGGGATTTATCCGTTGAAGGACCTGAACTGGAAGAAATAATTAAAAAGCTTTATACGGCATAGACCAAAAAGCATGAATAGCCCGTCTCCTGTAAACAGGATACGGGTTTTTGCTTTATATGCTATAATTTTATTGTGATGTTTCTGCAAAAGGCTGAGAAGAAGTGGTTTTATGCAATATGAAAGAATAATATTTCATATAGACGTGAACTCGGCATTTTTAAGCTGGGAGGCACTGGAACGGCTGAAGTCGGGATACAGGACCGATCTTCGGACCATACCGTCAATAGTGGCAGGAGATCCGGCAAAAAGGCGCGGTATAGTCCTTGCCAAGTCCATTCCTGCAAAAAAATATGGCATTGTTACCGGAGAGCCGGTTGTTCAGGCGCTGAAAAAATGCCCGGACCTGGTCGTGGTTCCCCCGAACCATGCGGCTTATGCCCGGTATTCAAAAGCAATGACCGATCTCCTTTTTACTTTTTCACCCGATATTGAGAAATACAGTATTGACGAATGCTTCATAGATGCAACCGGACTTATGCTTAAATACAAAAATGATTTCCTTTCGCTGGCACATTTGATTAAAAACCGTATCAGGGATGAACTTGGTTTTACAGTAAATATAGGCATTTCAGAGAACAAGCTGCTTGCAAAAATGGCCTCGGATTTCAAAAAGCCGGATATGGTGCATACCCTTTTCCGCGGCGAAATACCCGAAAAAATGTGGCCGCTGCCTGTATCTGAACTGTTCATGGTCGGCAGGGCTGCAAGCAGCAGGTTCCACGAAATGGGTATAAGGACAGTCGGTGATTTGGCAAAATACGATGTTTTTTTGCTGGAACAGAAGTTCGGAAAATACGGCAGAATGATCTGGGAATATGCAAACGGAATAGATTATTCCGAAGTACAGACGCAGGAAACGGATGCAAAGGACCTGAGCAATGAAACAACCGTTGAATTCGATATTACCGACAGGGAAACGGCACGGATGTATTTGCTGTCATTAAGTGAAACGGTGGGGATGAGGTTAAGAAAAGCAGGGTTATATGCGGGAGTTGTTGCTGTTCATATAAAGAACAGCAGCTTTGAATCATATTCCCGGAGAAGAAAGCTTGAAAATCCCACCCAGGATACAACAGAAATATTCGAAACAGCCACCGAACTGTTTGACAAAGTGTGGAGAAAGGATCCCATCCGCCTGATAGGGATTGCCACTTCCGACCTGGTGAAAGAACCCGTCCGGCAGCTGAGCATGTTTGATGCCCGGAATGAAAAGCTGTATGAAAGAAAAAAACTCAATGAAAGCATAGACAGATTAAGGGAAAAATACGGCAACAAATATATTGTACGGGCTTCGCTTCTTAATTTTAACAGGGAATTCAGCAGAAATGACAAACAGAAATGAGTATAAAACAGGTTTGTTATGCAATACAGAAATTTTTATAATTTTATCCAGAAAACTTTGTTAATTAATTGACAAAGTATAAGACAGGATATATAATTAAAACAACAAAGGTGTTGTACTTAAATTACAACACCTTCAAATTTAAAATTATTTGTTAAATATTTAACAATTTTAAGGCCTTGAAAGGAATCTTTTTGGATATATTGAGAAAGAGGTGAAACGGATGGAAGCCAAAGCAAAAAAAGTTAATACAGAAGAAAGCAATAAAATCAATGTACAGGAAATGGTCGACAGGCTTGTCAGAAATGCAGAAGAAGCCCTTAAGGAATATCTGACACTTAACCAGGAACAGGTGGACAAAATAGTTCATGAAATGACGCTGAAGGGCCTGGAAAACCATATGTACCTTGCAAAGCTGGCGGTGGAAGAAACAGGTCGTGGAGTATTTGAGGACAAAGTAATAAAGAACATATTTGCCACCGAATATATTTATCACAGTATTAAAAATGAAAAAAGCGTGGGCATAATCGAGGAAAACGAGCTTGAAGGATACGTGGAAGTGGCCGAACCTGTAGGAGTGGTTGCAGGTGTAACTCCTGTTACAAATCCCACGTCCACGACAATGTTCAAATCGCTGATTTGCGCAAAGACAAGAAACCCGATAATTTTTGCCTTTCATCCTTCTGCCCAGAAATGCTCAAGCGAAGCGGCAAGAATTATGAGAGACGCGGCTGTTAAGCACGGAGCTCCTAAGTATTGCATTCAGTGGATAGAAACTCCTTCTCTGGAAGCAACGCTGGCTTTGATGAATCATCCCGGGGTATCGCTTATTCTTGCAACAGGCGGAAGCAATATGGTCAAGTCGGCCTACAGTGCAGGAAAACCTGCATTGGGAGTTGGTCCCGGAAATGTTCCATGCTATATAAACAAGAATGTGGAACTGGAACGGGCATGCACCGACCTGATCATTTCCAAAACTTTCGACAACGGGATGATCTGTGCCTCGGAGCAGGCTGTAATAGTGGATAAAGAAATAGCTCCTGAATTCGAAAGGATAATGAGAAAATATGGCTGCTATTTCCTGGATGAAAAAGAGACAGAACTGGTAACGAATTACGTGATTAATCGTGAAAAACTGGCTGTAAATCCTGAAGTGGTCGGAAAACCCGCCTCGTTTATAGCAAAAAAAGCCGGCATTACCGTGCCTGAGAATACAAAGATACTGATTGCAAAGCTTCCCGAACCTTCCCTTGAATATCCTCTGTCGCTTGAAAAACTGTCACCCGTTCTTGCATATTTTATCTGCGAGGATGAAAAGCAGGGCTTTGAGTATTGTGCAAAAATGCTTGAACTGGGCGGACTTGGACATTCGGCAGTAATACATTCAAATGACGAGGAACTGTGCAAAAAGTTTGGTGAAGAAATGAAAGTGGGAAGAATAATTGTTAATTCACCGTCTTCCCAGGGTGCAATAGGCGATATTTACAATACAAATACGCCTTCGCTTACGCTCGGATGCGGTTCATTCGGCCATAATTCAACCACGGCAAACATATCGTCGGTAAACCTGCTGAACAAAAAGAGAATTGCCCAGAGGAGGGTTAACATGCAGTGGTTCAAGATACCTCCGAAGATATACTTTGAAAAGGGTTCGGTTCAGTATCTGAAGCATATGCCTAATATTTCCAGGGCATTTATAGTTACCGACCAGATGATGGTCAAACTGGGATACGTGGACAAGGTACTTTATTATCTCAGAAAACGGGAAGAATACTGCCACAGTGAAATATTCTCCGAGGTTGAACCAGATCCGTCACTTGAGACTATCCAGAGAGGCGTACATGCAATGAATGTATTCCAGCCCGACGTGATAATTGCCCTGGGCGGCGGAAGTGCAATTGATGCGGCAAAATGTATGTGGTTGTTCTATGAGAATCCGGATACTTCCTTTGACGGATTAAGGCTTAAATTCATGGATATAAGAAAACGGGCATTCCAGTTCCCGAACCTGGGCAAGAAAGCACAGCTTGTTGCAATACCCACAACATCGGGTACCGGAAGCGAGGTAACCTCCTTTGCGGTAATAACTGACAAGAAAAACGGCAACATAAAATATCCTCTTGCGGATTATGAGCTGACGCCCGATGTGGCAATCATAGATCCGCAGTTTGTAAAAACTATGCCGAAATCCATTACCGCCGATACAGGTATGGATGTTCTGACTCACGCAATTGAGGCTTATGTTTCGGTTCTTGCCTCGGACTATACCAATGCACTGGCAATGAAAGCAATAGAGCTGATATTTAAGTACCTGCCAAGAAGCTATGAAAATCCCGATGACGAAGTTGCAAGGGAAAAAGTTCATAATGCATCGTGCATAGCAGGTATGGCATTCACAAATGCCTTCCTTGGAATAAACCATTCACTTGCGCATAAACTGGGCGGTGAATTCCATATTCCGCACGGCCGTGCCAACGCGGTACTGCTGCCGCATGTTATCAAGTACAATTCACAGATACCGACGAAATTCACAATATTCCCGAAATACGGTAAATTTGTAGCCGATTATCGTTATGCCCAGATAGCAAGGCAGCTTAACCTTGGCGGAACCACCCAGGAGGAACAGGTGGACGCATTGATTGCCGCTGTTATAGACTTAATGAAGAAGATTAATATGCCGTTGAGTATCAGGGAACTGGGCATTGACGAAAAAGAATTCATGTCAAAGGTACCGAAGCTGGCTGAACGGGCTTTTGAAGATCAGTGCACCACTTCCAATCCTCGTTATCCGCTGGTGAGCGAGCTGGAGGAAATATACAGGCAGGCATATTACGGGTATAACATGAATAAATAGAAAGCACGGAAAAAAGTTCATATGTTCCCTTCCGGTAAAAAAGCATTGGCGCTGATAAATGCCAATGCTTTTTTCGTTTCACGGGAAAATACAGAATATATGCGGTTTATAAAAAAATACTCTCTGTTTCTGCATCTCGTTAAAGCTAAATTAAAGTAAAAAATACTTGAAATTCAGTGTATAAATTATATACTATTTTATAAATAATTTTAATTAACCGGGGGGCTCTATGAACAAGAAAAAGGTCAGGATGAAAGATATCGCGGAAAAATTGGGTATATCTGTAAATGCTGTTTCCCTTGCGCTGAACAATAAGGTCGGCGTAAGCGATGAAACCAGGATGAAGGTATTGTCTCTGGCCGATTCATTGGGATATTTTGAACAGGTAAAGAGTCCGGACAAAAAGAAGCGCCTTAACAGTATCTGTGTTATGCTTGAGGAAAAGATTTTCAGGGACACAAGGTTCTACCCGAAGGTTATCCTGGGGATTGAAAATGAGGCAAAGAAAAACAATTTTGATACCTTTATTCATTTTATAAGCAGGGATAAGTTTGATGTACCCTTAAGCATTGAAAGGGGTAAATCTGAAGGAATTCTTGTCCTTGGCTATATCTCTGATGAATATCTCAGGCTGCTCAAATCATATAAAATACCGATAGTTCTTGTTGACTATGCATCCCTTTCGGTTGTAACCGGTGCGGTATTGACCCAGAACTATACAGGTGCATATATGGCAACGGAATACCTTATCCGCAGCGGTCATAAAAGTATTGGTTTTGTCGGAGACACTAAAGCCGCAATGAGCTTTAATGAAAGATGGATGGGTTACGCTGCCGCTTTGAAGCAAAACAATATACCCCTCGAGGATGAATTCTGCATAACCGAGAACGTAGAAAGACCAGTAATTCAGAATGATTTTCAGGCCTTTGCTGATATCCTTAAAAACCTCGACAGGTTCCCGACAGCCTGGTTTTGCGCAAACGATTCCACTGCATTTGTTTTCATAAGTGCATTGAAATCTTTGGGGAAAAAAATACCGGAAGATATTTCGGTTATTGGGTTTGATGACATTGACATGTGCAATATGACCGAACCGAAGCTTACGACAATGCATGTGGAAACCGAGGAAATGGGAGCGACAGCCGTCAGGGAACTGCTTTTCAAGATAAATAATGAGAATTATATCCAGAGGCATGTCAGATTACCGGTAAGACTGGTAGAACGGGATTCGGTAAGGCAAATGATCTGAAAACAAAATTCAAGTATAATTCAATAAAATTCAAGTAATTTTAGATTGAATTATTGTTAAAATTAAATATAATTATATATGTAAGATATGCTAAAAAATTGGAGGAGGGGTATTGTCATGAAGCGGCTAAGTGCGTTGTGCACGATTTTACTTGTAATTGCACTTCTCTTTACTGCCTGTGGAACGACCGGAACTACTGGAAACTCCGGAAACACCGGCACAACGGGCAATACGGGTTCAAATGCTTCATCTGGTACTGACACTACAAAGAAACCCGCTGAAAAAATCGAGATAAAACTTTCTACATGGGCTGGTGCTGAAGAAGCAGCAGAACTTCAGGAAATCCTGGACAGGCTGAACAGCAGCTCGGATACATATGTTATTACCCAGGATTCAAATCCTGCCGATTATGATACCCGCTTAACGACCCAGCTTTCCGGAAATGCCGGTCCTGATCTTTTCTGGGTAAGTGCATCAAGGGGAGCACAGTTTGCTGCAAGGGGCGTTATGCTTGACATAACCGACAGGCTCAACAAATCCAGTAAACCTGCTGCAAATCTTAACGATTATTATGATTCCGCATTTGATCCTTTTAAGATAAACGGAAAAATATACGGAATTCCGTGGATCATGCAGCCTGTAGTCCTCTATGTCAACCAGGACGCACTGGACAAGGCAGGAATAGTTATTGATGAAAACTGGAACTGGGACAAATTCATGGAAGCGGCAAAGAAACTCACTGTTGACAGAAACGGAAAATCTCTCGGAGAAAGCGGATTTGACAAGAACAACATTGTACAGTGGGGATTCACGCTGAATGGCTGGCCGCCGGTTCAGATGTTTATCTGGCAGGCAGGAGGCGAAGTTATAGCTGAAGATTTCAGCAGTTCGCCCATTGATACCCCGGAAGCTATGAAAGGTTTCAATTTCTATCGTGAACTGATTGACAGCGGTGTTGTTCCGCCGCAGCAGACAATAAGGGACAGAGGTTTTGACCAGATGTTCCGTGACGGACAGGTAGCAATGTTTATGGGCGGAGCAGCCGATTCCCTTGAAACAAGAGTAGACAAGTTCAAATGCGTAGTATATGAAGTGCCTGCAGGACCTACAGGAATCAAGGCTACTTTTGTTGACATACTCGGAATGGGTATCAATGCAAAAACAAAGAATCCTGATGCAGCTTTTGAAGCCCTGGTGGACCTCTCGGACGAAATACACAAGTGGAAAGTAATGCCGCCGAGAAAATCCATAGGCAACACCGAAAATATGATTAAGCTGCATCCCGAAAGAAAAGATGCATTTCCGGCAATTGTAAAATCGCTCGAATATGCAAGACCATACAGGTTCTATCAGGATTATCCTGATTGGGATACAGTTTTCTGGAACCAGCTGATGGATCCGATTATCAATAACAACGGCAAACCGGAAGAACTTGTACCCAAGGTTAAACCTCTGCTGGACGAAGCATTGAAATAATATGACAATGAAAGAGGACAGATGAAGGAGGCTTTTCCTGAAGCCTCCCTCATCTGATTTAAAAGAAGGGGTTTTTATGGAAAGGTATCTGCCGACACTCGGGCGCTGGTTGCTGGCGCCGGTTTGCCTCTTCGTACTGGCACTGGGGCTGTATTTCCTGATGCGGCTGCTGCGGTGGGATAAGAACCAGGCGACAGGTCTTGCGCTAATTTCCCCGTGGCTTTTTGGTTTTATCGGTTTCACGGCCATACCTATTTTTTATTCATTGTACCTGAGCTTTACCGATTTCAATCTTTTCGGCAAGGAAAAGTGGGTAGGGCTTGGAAACTATATAAAGCTGTTTACCAATGATATCGAATTCTGGCCGTCGGTCAGAATTACCCTTTCATATGCAATATTTACGCTGCCTGTCGGCGTATTCGGCTCAATCCTGGTTGCAATGCTCATCAACAGGGAAATAAAAGGAATAAGGGTATTCAGGACGATACTTTATCTGAGTGCGATATTGCCCGATACGGCAGTTGCAGTTATATGGAGACAGCTTTTCAACGGCGAAACAGGTTTGATTAATTATTTCCTGTCCCTGTTCGGAATAAATAAGATAGACTGGTTCGGAAATCCTAAATATGTTCTGCCGGCATTTGTAATAATAAGTGTATGGGGCATATTCGGAACAAACACGGTTATTTTCCTCGCTGCCCTTAAGGACGTTTCCAAGACTTTGTATGAAGCTGCTGAGATTGACGGAGCAGGGGGATTCAAAAAATTTATCCACATTACTTTGCCCCAGATTTCTTCGGTCATTCTTGTACAGGTTGTAATGAGTCTGATTGGATCAATGCAGATGTTTACCGTTGCCCAGTTTATGAGACCCACAACGCAGGCCGGGCTGTTTATGAATCAGCTTGTTTATACCAGGGGCTTTACGCAGCTTCACATGGGAGAGGCATCGGCAATTGCCTGGGTTCTGTTCGTGATAATCCTTGTGCTGACTTTAATGGTATTCAGAACTTCGCCGGCTTGGGTTCATTATGAGACCGAAGTAAAGAGTGTTAGGAAAGTAAAGATTTAAAGATTGCGAGGTAAAGTATGGTTACGTCCGTTTCTGTTCTTCAGTCTCAAAGCAAACGAAAAGCAATAACGAATGTAATTGTTTATGTGGTATTGATAACCATTTCAGCAATAGTCTTGATCCCTTTGTTCTGGATGATTTCAACCGCGCTGAAATCCAATGCCGAAATATACGCATGGCCGCCGGAATGGATACCGAAACCTGCGCACTGGGAAAATTTCAGGATAGCATGGACTTCCATGCCATTCAATACATATTTGCTTAACAGCCTGTTTATCGTGGTACTGGGAGTTGTGGCGGAAGTAATCAGCGAAACGATAGTGGCATATGGCTTTGCCAGGTATGACTTCCCTGGAAAAAACCTGATATTTTTAATTCTTTTAAGTACAATGATGCTTCCTGCCCATGTTACCCTGATACCTACCTATATCATATGGAACAGGCTTGGCCTTCTGGGAGAATTTGATCCGCTCGTGCTAAGGGCGTGGACTGCATGGGGACCGTTTTATATTTTCCTGATGCGCCAGTTCTTTATGAGCGTTCCGAAAGAACTGGACGATGCTGCCGATATAGACGGAGCACCGCTTCACCAGAAATTCCTGAAAATCATGCTTCCGCAGATACGGCCCATAATAGTTGCGATTTCCATTTTCGCGTTCAGGGGTTATTTCAATGAATTCCAGGGGCCGCTGATTTATATGTCGGATAAGCAGAAATACACAATGACTCTGGGAATGTATTTCTTTATGGGCGGAGTGAATGAACCGCCTAAATGGAATTACCTGATGGTAATAGCACTGGTCATAACCATGCCGAGCCTTATACTGTACTTTTCTGCCCAGAAATATTTTATAGAGGGAATTACATTCTCCGGAATTAAAAACTGACGTAAGACAACGACACTATTAAGCCGAACGGAGTGTGATTATGTTTAAACTTGAAAGATTATCGGACAAACCGGTGCTTTCACCAAATGAGAAAAATGACTGGGAGAAAGCAGCAGTTTTCAATGCTGCCGTTATTTTTGAGAACAATCTTTTTCATTTGTTTTACCGGGCTTCGGACAACCCTTTTTTCCTGAACAGTGAAAAACCCGATCCAAACAGGAAATTTACGTCTGTTATAGGCCATGCCGTAAGCTCCGACGGTATACATTTCGAACGGGACGCGGAACCGGTTTTAAGGCCGACCGGAAAGAACGATTCCTGGGGAGTGGAAGACCCGAGGCTGACCAAAATTGACAATACGTATTACATGGTATATACGGCATTCGGGGGCAGGGACTGGAATGACATCAGGGTCTCAATGATAAGCTCTCCTGACCTGGTTAACTGGTCCGAAAGCGTGGTTTTGCTTCCCGATGAACCTAACAAGGATGCGGCTCTGCTGCCTGAAAAAATAAACAATCAGTATGTCCTGTTCCACAGGAGACTTCCGTCCATATGGACCGCTGTATCTGATGATTTATTGCACTGGAAAGATCACAGAATAATAATGACGCCAAGGGAAGGCAAATGGGACTGTAAAAAAATCGGCATTGCAGGCCCGCCGATGAGAATAAAGGATGGATGGCTGCTGATTTATCATGGAGTTGATGAAAAAAACGTATATCGTTTAGGTGCTGCCTTGCTGGATAAAAATGATATTAACAGGGTTATTGCCCGGTTGGACGAGCCGATACTGGAGCCCGAACTGGAATGGGAGGTTAACGGTCTTGTACCGAATGTGGTTTTCAGCTGCGGCAGCTGCATTGTAAATGACTTTCTATATGTTTACTATGGAGCGGCCGATACATATATTGGTATTGCAGGAATACCAACGGACAAAATATTATTTTGACAGGGGATTAATATGGAGACGAACGTCAGGGCACAAAGCTTAAGAGAATTACTGGAAATATTCGAAAAAACAAAAATGACAGCCATGGGTGAAAAAATCAGGTTTATCAATGTGGATGGAAGGGATGTTTATAATATAACAGCCCCGTTTGATGTTGACGGGAAAAAGGTAATAGCTGCCAGGGTTGAAGAGAGACATTCAGAATTCTCAAAAGTGATGTTTTTTGTAAACAGCGGGGAGACCTGGGAACCTCTTAAAGGTGCTCCGGTATTCAACCTGCAGGATCCTTTCATTGCAAAAATCCATGGTGAAATTGTGTTTGGCGGGGTGGATGTATATCCCAATGAAGACTCTCCCGGAATGCTGCATTGGCGAACCTTTTTTTACAGGGGAAAGAGCATTTTTAAACTGAAATATTTTGCAAAAGGTCCTGAAGGAATGAAGGATATACGTCTGGTGGAGCTGCCGGACGGAAAAATCGGCATATTTACAAGACCCCAGGGAAAAATCGGAGGCAGAGGGAAAATAGGCTTTACTGTTATAGATACCCTTGATGAGCTTTCGTCAGAGGTTATAGAAAAGGCGCCCCTTATAGAAAACCAGTTTATTGACGAAGAATGGGGCGGAGTAAATGAGGTTCACCTTCTGAAAAACGGCAAGATAGGTGTACTGGGCCATATTGCCCGTTTTGACGAAGAAGGCAACCGCCATTACTATCCGATGGTATTTATGTTTGATCCGGTTACCCGGAAGGCATCGCCAATTAGAATAATTGCCGCGAGAAAGAACTTTGCGGAAGGGGAATTCAAGAGAACGGATCTGATAAATGTTGTATTCAGCGGTGGACTAATCAGGCGTGGCGACGGGTATGCCGAACTTTATGTGGGAGTAAGTGATGCTGAGGCACATAAAATTGTAATTCCCGACCCGTTCATCCAGTATGAAACGGCATAAAACGCCAACACTGAAAAGGAAGCATGGAGTGATTTCTCCCGCTTCCTTTTTTTTATTATCTTGACAATAAAAAGCAAGCAGCAATATACTGTAAGAATAAATATGCATTAGGCTCATTCTCTGAAAAATTTGTCCGGAGGGGATGAAGGTTATGAAAGCTGAAAAAAGGATAGCCGAACTTGGATACACGCTCCCTGAAGTGTCGTCAGCAGGTTTGTACATGCCTGTGAGACGTGCGGGAAACATTCTTTATGTTTCAGGGCAGATACCCTGGGTTAACGGTGAGGTGAAATACTGGGGAAAAGTGGGTTCTGAACGCGATACAGAGTATGCACAGGAGGCTGCACGCCTTTGCATATTAAATATGCTGTCTGCCGTAAAAAGCGAAATAGGTGATTTGGACAAGATAACTCAGGTTGTAAAGATTACGGTTATGGTAAACAGTGATCCCGGTTTTGACAAGCAGCACATCGTTGCAAACGGTGCCTCGCAGTTATTGATTGATATATTCGGCGAAAACGGCCGCGCAGCAAGGTCTGCCATTGGAGTAAGCCAACTTCCCCTGAATGTGACTGTTGAAATAGAGGGTATAATTGAGGTTGATAAATAATACCTGGCGGTTAACAAATCAGGGGCTCAGTTTTTACAGCGGCGATGTAACTTACATGACGAGAATGGCCTGGACCGGCAAAGCGTTTACTATACCGCTTCAGACCGGCGGAGAGAATATACATCCGGGGGCGGATGGGTAATCATTAGCCGGGAAACAGGCCTTTTTGCCTGACGGGCCTTCAGCGCCGAGGTAGGTTTGATCGTGGATAAAATAAAAAATCCAACGGTTGTCCCGTACATATACCGGAATAACTGAAAGAACCTTTGTGCTATTGTCCAAAATGCTTTACTGAGAAGAGTTTCAGGTATTACATAGAAAACAGATATGTTTATTAATAAAAAGGTCAAAACCCTATTGACATATAAGAAAAACTGTTATATTATCACAATAACCAGTTTTTTTTACAGAAAGAAGGAGTGCACTATGAGAACAAACATATCGGCATATTTGAACCTGAACGCTTCCGATATGTGTCTTTCGGATATGTACATGTGCATGTGCATGTGTATGTCCGTGTCTTGCTGTTCTCATATTGCTTTCTGCTCCTATCTGTAATCTGAAGGTACATATATGATTTTTATTCATAGATAAATTACCGGAAAGTAGGAAGCAGAAAGCTTCCTACTTTTTTTGATCTGAGGGGGATATTAATTTGATTAGCCTGCGTAATCTGTGCAAATCGTTTGAAACGGCAGACGGAACCCTGGAGGTTCTGAAGAACATCAACCTGGACATAAAAAAGGGGGAAATCTTTGGGATTATTGGGCTCAGCGGCGCAGGAAAAAGCACGCTGGTCCGATGTATAAACCTGCTGGAAAAACCGACTTCGGGAGAGGTTATTTTCGACGGTATGAACATGATGGAGTTAAGTCCCAAGGAGTTGCTTAAAGTACGGCAAGCCATGGGAATGGTTTTTCAGAGCTTCAACCTGCTGCAGCAGAGAACGGCACTCAGGAATGTGCTGTACCCGCTGGAAATAGCCGGGGTCCCAAAGGACAAGGCCAGGAAAAAGGCAATTGAGCTGCTTGAAATGGTCGGCCTGGGTGACAAACTGAATGCATATCCGTCCCAGCTGTCAGGCGGCCAGAAGCAGAGGGTTGCAATTGCAAGGGCCTTGGCAACCGAACCAAAGGTTTTGCTGTGTGACGAAATAACCAGTGCTCTTGACCCGAACACAACCCGGTCGATACTTGAATTATTGCAGAGCATTAACCGTAAACTCGGCGTGACAATACTGATGATAACCCATGAGATGGAGGTTATTGAGCAGATTTGCCATCGTGTTGCAGTGATTAACGACGGAATGGTTGTGGAAATGGGTGAAGTCAGGGAAGTTTTCTTAAGACCGCGTTCGGAGACAGCAAGGCAGCTGATACTGCCGAAAGGCGGAGAAATACGCAGGATGACCGGCAAAAAATGCCTCAGGATAATATTTGACGGCAACTCAGCATTTGAACCCATAATTTCCAACATGACGCTGGAATGCAGAGCGGTGGTCAATATCCTGTATGCGAACACGAAAAGCATTGAAGGGAAGGCCTACGGTGAAATGCTTCTGCAGCTTCCCGATGACGAATTATCGATAAAAAGAATTCTGGCGTATCTGGACGAAAAGAGAATCTATTACAGGGAGGAAGAGATAAATGTTTGAGCGGGCAATGCTTGAATTACTGGGCAAAGGTATTCTGGAAACGCTGTACATGACTGTAGTATCCACCTTTATGGCCTACGTGTTTGGCCTTCCCCTTGGGGTGCTCCTGTGTATAACCGATGAAAACGGAATTTACCCAATACCGGTTGTTAATAAGCTGCTGGGTTTAATAATCAACTTCCTGCGATCGGTTCCGTTTCTGATACTGCTTGTTTTTATCCTGCCGCTTACAAGGGCGATTGTAGGAACTACAATAGGTTCCACCGCAACCATTGTTCCCCTTGTTGTCGGCGCCTCCCCGTTCGTTGCCAGAATGGTAGAGTCGTCACTGAAGGAAGTGGACAGCGGGGTGATTGAAGCAGCCCAGTCCATGGGAAGTTCAACCTTTCAGATCATATACAAGGTTCTTCTCCCTGAAGCTAAGCCGTCTCTGATATTAGGCGCCGCAATAACAATAACGACGATACTTGGTTATTCCGCAATGGCAGGTTTTGTAGGCGGCGGCGGTCTTGGAACTATAGCAGTGAATTATGGTTATTACAGGTACCAGAGAGACATAATGGCCGTTACGGTAATTCTGCTTGTATTAATTGTACAGGCTTTTCAGGAAATCGGAATGCGCATTGCGAAAATGGCGGACAAGAGAGTTAAATAATTAAATTTAAATAAAAAAGGAGGATTTCTATGAAGAAATTTCTTGCAGTACTTATTACCGTAGCATTATTTTCAGCTATACTCACAGGCTGCGGCAAAACAGAAGCCAAAAACACCACGATAAAAATCGGTGCAAGTGTTACACCTCATGCCGAAATCCTTGAAGTTGCAAAGGAAATCTTGGCAAAAAAGGGTTACACTCTTGAAATCGTGGAATATAACGATTACGTTCTTCCCAACATTGCTACCGACACAGGCGAACTTGACGCTAATTATTTCCAGCATCTTCCGTACTTAAAGAATTTCAACGAGGAAAACGGTACAAAACTGGTTTCTGTCGCAGCCATCCACTATGAACCCTTTGGGATATACCCCGGAAAAACGAAGTCCCTTGACGAGCTTCCTGACGGGGCAGTTATAGCAGTTCCGAATGACACTACGAATGAAGCGAGAGCGCTGCTTCTGCTGGAAGCACAGGGCTTAATCAAGCTAAAGGAAGGCGCAGGATTAACTGCTACAGTTCTTGACATTGAATCAAACCCGAAGAATCTTGTAATCAAGGAGCTTGAAGCAGCGCAGCTTGCAAGGGCATTGCAGGACGTGGACCTGGCTGTAATAAACGGTAACTATGCAATAGATGCCGGGTTAAACGTAAACAGGGATGCCCTGGCGGTTGAAGACAAAGACTCCGAAGCTGCCCAGACCTATGCCAATATAGTTGTCGTGAAGGAAGGAAATGAAAACAACGAGGCGATCAAGGCACTTTTAGAAGCACTCCGGAGCGAAGAGGTAAGAAAATTTATAAACGAAAAATATGAAGGTGCGGTAATTCCCATATTCTAAATAGGTGACAGGGGACGGTTCCATGGCGCACTTTTATAAATGAAATGGAATGCCGGCAGATTGCTGCCGGCATTCCCTGGTTTTATGTAATTTATGCGCTTTCCCTGACTTGTGTTTTTACTTCCTGTTCAGCACCGGATTCGGTTCCTGTTTCAGGCTCCTCTTCTGCCCTGACGACTTTAGCGACTATTACGTCTTCCCCGGACATCAGCCTTATTCCTTCCGGAAGAGTTACCTGTGCCATTGTTATTTCTTTTTCATCTGTTATATCGGATACGTCAATCTCAATAATTTCAGGCAGATCTTTCAGTGCACCCTGGATTTCAATCTCATCTTCAAGTATATTCAGTACCAGTCTGTTTAAAGCGAGTTTTTCCCTTCCTGTAAATTTCAGCGGAACCGTTACCCTGACCCTGCTGTCCTCCGAAGATGCGTAAAAGTCGATATGTATGGGTTCTCTGTTTATCAGTCCGTACTGTATGTCCTTGACTACGCAGAAATGTTCTTTATCGTTAAGTTTCACCGTCGCCTTGGAGCCTGTTGAATGATTCCTGAGGAACCTGTTTATGTCCTTTAGGCTGAACTGGATTGATTTTGTTTCACCCACTCCGGGACCGTAAATTACGCCAGGAACATACCCTGATTTTCTGACCTTTTTTCCGCTTAGCTTGCGCTCTTCCGCAACGATCAGATTACTCATAAGTACATCCCCTTCCGTTATATATTTTATGTTAATATATTTATTGCTCTTTAAGTTGCAGTATTTAACTGACCAAGGTCCATTTCAGAAGCATAAACGTCGGAGAGTTTCAAAAAGGATATTACATACGAAATCAGGCTTTCAGCTCCCATGTTCAGGTTGACACCGTGTTCTGTAATGCCGTCAAAGCATGCCCCGCTTTCCCTTTCGATAAGGGAAAGTCCTTTTGAATTCATGCCTTCGTACCATGCATGGCATATTTTCGCTTTATTGAGATATTCCCTGTCGCCCGTCAGTTCGTATGCGTCAAGATAGGTCAACGCCGTTTCACAGGCCTCCACGGTCTGTTCATCATATTCGGCAGGCTCTCCGCCTTTTACGAACCATCCGTTGCATCCAACCGGTCGGAAATAACCGTTCCTGAAAGTAATGCTCTCAAGAAAGGCAAGGCTTTCCTTCGCCACGTCGAGGAATTTCTTTTCCCCGGTGACCTTGTATGCCAAAAACAACGACCATGGCAGTACGCTGTTGCAGTATGCCACTATGTTTTCAAACCATTTCCATTCACCGTCGCTGTATATTTCATACTGCCTGCACAGTGAAGAGGCCAGCTCATGAATCAGTGAGGCTGCCTGTGAGTCTTCCAGGTGTGTAAGTCCTATTATGGAATAGGCTTTTGAGCGGGGTGAATTCAAACCGGCAATATTAGGCATTGCTTTGTTCAGCAGATGCATAAGACCGTATTTAACACCTTTCGGCGTATTTTTGTCCGAAAGGGCGTAGCAAATGGCCCATATGCACCTGCCAAAGCAGTCTTCGGAACCTTCGTCCTCAAGCCATTTTCTTTCATAGCTCATAAAATTCCTGAATTTGCCTTTCTCGTTCTGTGCATTCAGCAAAAAGGATGAATACTTGTAAACCAGGCCAAGATATTTCTTTCTTCTGTATCTCTCATAAAGCATGAGAGCCATTATCAAGGCCCGGGCATTGTCATCGGTCGTGTATCCGAACGTCGGATCGGGAACAGCGAACCTTGAGTGCTGAAGCATGCCGGTATCGTCTGTTAGACGGAAGATGTGGTCATCTTTCAGAACCGAATTATATACAACTCTTCCCATCATACCACCATACTGCCCCTGGATTTTTCATTTTCAAGCGTATCTATAAAAAGCTTGGTGTACTGATTTGCAACATTGCTCCACATCATCGTCATGCCGACACTCAGGGTACGCTTTTCCATTTCTTTCTTGGCCTTTGGATTATCCAGCACATACAATATTTTTTCAGCCAGTGAGTCTGCATCCCGGAACTCTGCCAAAAGACCCCTTCCTTCAGCCAGCATTTCCCTTGCATAGCTGTACGGTGTTGAAACAATAACCCTTCCGTATCCTACGGCATAGGCAAGGGTTCCGCTTACAGCCTGGTCTTTTCCCAGGTACGGAGTCATGTAAATGTCAGACATCTGAAGGTAAGTAATTATCTCCTCTTTTGTAAGGTATTTGTCCACGAAAATTACATGATCCTTAATACCAAGCCTGTCAACCAGGTCAACCAGCATTTCCCGGTATGCCTCCCCGTGTTCTCTTTTTACGACGGGATGTGTCTGACCGAGGATAAGGTATATAACATTACCGTACTTTTTTACAACCTTTGCAATAGCCTCTATCCCGTATTCCAGGCCTTTTCCGGGGCTCAGAAGGCCGAATGTGCTAATGACGTTTCGTCCCGAGAACCCGTATTTTTCCTTTAGTTTCTCCCTGGATTCAACGATTCTGTATGGCACTCCGTGGTGTATTACTTCGGTTTTTGAAGCAGGTATATCATAAATGTTTTCAAGTATAGGTACTGTATTTTTTGCCATGGTTACTACCCGTGCGCTTTTTTTCCCTATTGCCCTGAGTACTTCTTTCTGTTTTTTCATTGGGTTCGGAAGAACGGTATGCAGGGTAGTAATAAGCGGAATTTTCAAATTATCTATGAAATCCAGGATATATTCGCCTGCTTCACCGCCGAAAATTCCGTATTCATGTTCCAGCACAAGAAGTTCAATATCTGAATTATTAATGGCATTAGCGGCATTGACATAGCTTTCCCTGTCAAATTGCTGTATTTCCATTATAACCCTGTCGTCGTAACTGTAACTGTCATTGCTTATTGCTATTACCGATGGTTTTTTCAGCAGTCTGACGTTGTCGAGTTCTTTAATCAGATCCTCGGTAAATGTTGCAAGGCCGCATTCCCGCGGTGGGTATGTACTTAGGAATGCAATATTACGTATTCTGTTGGATACCATCACATAACCTCCTTTGTCTACGGGGAAGGGGAATATGCTCCCCCTTCCTGCTATATGGCCATCGTATAACTCAGATTATCTGCCAGGATAATGTTGTATTTGTCGCTGTTTCTGTCAACCCTGCAGTTAGACATGACCACAGAGTTCACTACCGAAGCTCCGCCTTCCACGTGGGCATTGTCCCAGACAATGCTCTCCACAACCTTAGCATCAGTACCTACTGTGGAATTGCCCGATAAAACCGTATTTGGACCAATATATGCAAAGGAAGATATTTCCACATTATCTCCTATATACACGGGTCCCATAATTTTTGCAAAACGGCTTATTTTTGCAGTTTTGCTGATATATTGCGCATTTTTGCTGAAATCATGTTCCTTGATTTTAATGAACCCCTTGAGAATATCCTTATGTGCCTTCAGGTATTTGGGTGGTGTACCCAAATCAAGCCAGTATGAACAGCGATCATACACGGCCATTTTGTATCCTTTTTCAAGCAGCAGCGGATATGTTTCCCGTTCAATGGAAACCGCACGCCCTGACGGTATTTCTTTAAGAAGTTCGGGCTCAAAAATATATATGCCTGCATTAATTAAGTTTGAAGTAGTTTCATTAGGCTTTGGTTTTTCCTTGAACGCGGTAATAAAACCGTTTTCATCGTGTTCTATTACCCCGTATGCTGACGGGTTGTCAACCTGCGTAACTGCAATTGTTGCAAGTGCGCCTTTTTCCCTGTGATATTTTATCATTTCGGAAATGTCAAAATCGCTCAAAATATCGGCATTAAATACAAGAAACGTATCATTGAAGAATCTTTCCGCGTTTTTTATGGCACCGGCAGTGCCTAAAGGTTCATCCTCGCAGATATAGCTTATTTTTACACCAAACCTGCTTCCGTCGCCGAAATATTTCTGAATTTTTGCAGGCTTGTAGCAGGTGCTTAAAACTATTTCATCAATGCCAAACCTTTTTAAATTTTCAATATTTCTTTCAAGCAGAGGCTTGCCCATAATCGGCACCATAGGCTTAGGCAGGTTATTGGTTAAAGGTCTTAGTCGTGTTCCCAACCCGCCTGCTAAAAATAATGCCTTCATATGTAAACCTCCCTCCATTTATTCAAAATTTCTCTTATGGACTCACCCTTTCTTTCATTTTAATTTTTTGAAAATTATAAATAAAATATTCCGCCGTATGTAAAAATTATTAGCACTCATTGATCTTGAGTGCTAATAATATATAATACATAATTTCTTTTTCTTGTCAATAAAGAAAATATGTTTCCTGTATAATAGGATATATTGAGCGTAAAATCCTGTACCAATAATTTATATAAACGATTTTTCCTATATTTTTTCAGAGATAGTGCATATTTCGGCTAAGTATATTTCAGATATCTGGTATAATAAAAACGGCATATAGATTTTTCATCTATTTGTGCAGCAGATCGCCGAAATGTTACTTTGTGAAGGGGTTGGACATGCAAATGTCAGAGAATATTGTCGTGGTGGAGGATGAACAGACCATTGCAGATTTGATTGAAGTATATTTAAAAAATGAAAACTATAACGTTTTTAAATTTTGCAAAGGGAGCGATGCGCTGCAATGCATCGAGAATGAAAAAATAGACCTGGCCATCCTTGATGTAATGCTTCCGGATATGGACGGATTTTCAATCTGCCGTAAAATCAGGGAAAAGAATAATTTTCCGATAATAATGCTGACTGCAAGAGGAGAGGAAATAGATAAAATAACCGGCTTGATGCTGGGTGCAGACGATTATATAACGAAACCCTTTCGTCCTCTTGAAATGGTTGCCCGTGTCAAGGCCCAATTGCGAAGATATAAAAAATATAATTACATTAGCCCCGCACAGGAGGAAAACATTATTGCATTTTCGGGATTGGTTCTGGATAAAGAACGCCATGAATGCATACTTAACGAAAAACCGCTTCAGCTTACTCCAACCGAGTTTTCCATTCTTTGGGTCCTCGCATCAAATCGCGGGCGTGTTGTCAGCTCGGAGGAATTGTTCAGGCAGGTTTGGGGCGAAAAATATTACACCGGCTGCAATAACACTGTAATGGTACATATACGTCATTTGCGTGAAAAAATGAATGATAGTGCTGAAAACCCCAAATACATTAAAACCGTGTGGGGGGTTGGTTATAAAATTGAATGATAAAAGGTTTAGCTCCAAATTAACAAGGAAAATTATCTTTCGCTGTGCCGTAACGGTTTTTGTAGTAACTGTTCTGTATGTGGTTGCAGTTATTGCTGCATATAATATCGGTTACAGGATAAATTGGAAGCAGTCTTCATGGCTATACCGTTTATTAATTTCCGTGATGCGCTATGAAAGTATTATTGTACCCGGTACATGGTTTTTTATTGTGATGATTATAATTTATATCTACTGGAGAAAGACGGTGAGCTTTATTGAGGATATTGCCAGGGCAAGCATGGCTTTAGTAAAGCCGGATGATGCGGACATCAGGCTGCCGGAAGAACTCAGGGACATTGAAGAAAGAATGAATCAGATAAAAAGAACGGCATTGCGAAATGAACAGGAGGCAAGAGAAGCAGAGCAACGCAAAAATGATTTGGTTGTAAACCTTGCACATGATATCAGAACGCCGCTTTCGTCCGTGATCGGGTATCTGAGTCTTTTGAGCGAGGCATACGACATGCCTTCGGAACAGCGCAAAAAATACACAGAAACTGCGCTTGAGAAGGCATTTCGCCTTGAGCATCTAATCGATGAATTGTTTGAAATTACCCGTTTTAATTTAAGCTCCATTGTACTTAACAAGGGAAAAATCAATATGACTTTTATGCTTCAGCAGATGGCTGATGAATTTTACCCCATGCTGGCACCGCAGAGTAAAAAAGTGCTCGTTCACGCTCCGGAAAATTTAACTGCATGGGGAGATGCGGACAAACTCGCCCGTGTTTTTAATAATATCCTGAAAAATGCCATAGCATACAGTTATGAAGGAACTGTTATTGATATAACTGCCTATGAACAGGAACAAAGTACGGTAATAGAATTCTCAAATTATGGTGATCCTATTCCTCCTGATAAGTTAGAAACGATATTTGAACGTTTCTTCCGGGTTGACACTTCACGATCTTCTCAAACGGGTGGAGCTGGGCTTGGCCTTGCAATTGCAAAAGAAATTGTAAATGCCCATGGCGGAACAATCACAGCACGGAGCAATGGCGGAAAAACCACTTTTACGGTTATACTTCCATTTCAAAGTCCAGTGAATGCTGATTCAATAAAAAAATAAGCATTTCATAAGTTTTTTTTAAGAATTTGCAAAGCCAAAAATAAAAAATGACCTGTCTGATTCTGTTAGGATGATTATACAGAAGCAGACAGGTTTTTGATTTCCCCCCCTATTTATTACTTTCTGCTTCCGTTCGGTATCATGCTTTTCTTTCATGGCGGCAGGCCGGAAAGGAAAGCATGATGGTTCCTGTTACGATTTTATATAATCGGTATTTGAAAGGGTGTAACCATGAAGCAAACGGTTGTTATTCTATTTGGAGGCCATTCTTCTGAATACGATGTATCCTTGCAGTCTGCCGCTTCTGTAATAGAAAACATGGACTATGAAACATACAATGTTATATTAATTGGAATTACCCGCAACGGTGAATGGCTAAAATACAGCGGTGATGTCAATTGTATCCGGAACGATACGTGGTATAGGCATCCCTCCTGTGTCCAGGCTGTTATATCACCCGATCGCAGCACGCATGGCATCCTTGTAATGAATGGCAAAAGTGTAACAACAATTCATGTTGATGTGGTTTTTCCGGTATTGCACGGGAAAAACGGGGAGGATGGTACAGTGCAAGGCCTGTTGGAAATGGCGGGTATTCCTTTTGTCGGTTGCGGAATGCTTAGTTCTGCTTTGTGCATGGATAAAGACATGGCGCACAGACTGGTGAAACAGGCTGGTATAACCGTACCTGAATCGGTAGTCGTATTTAGTCCCGTATCAGATGAAGAATTGCTTGAGAAGACGGCTCATTTGAAATACCCATTATACGTAAAACCCGCTAATTCGGGATCGTCCATCGGTATCACAAAGATATTTGGGCCGGGTGATTTGAAATATGCAGTGGAAATTGCATTTCTGCATGACCGGAAAGTGATCATAGAGGAAGCAGTTGACGGGTTTGAAGTGGGATGTGCCATCCTTGGCAATGATGTTCTGAAAATTGGAGAAGTGGACGAGATTGAACTTTCTCAGGGATTCTTTGATTATACCGAAAAATATACGCTTAAAACTTCGAAAATACATATGCCTGCCCGTATCAATTCCGATACTGCCGAACGTATAAAAGAAACAGCAGTTCTGATTTACAGGACTCTGGGCTGCAAAGGTTTCGCCCGGGTGGACCTGTTCCTTACACCGCGAAATGAAATTGTCTTTAATGAAGTAAACACCATTCCGGGGTTTACATCCCACAGCCGGTATCCAAACATGCTGAAGGGTGCCGGAATGAGTTTCCCGCAGATTATAAATGAACTTATAAGGTTGGCGACTGAACAATGAAAAAGCTGGAATTCAGTACAAAGAATATCTCGAAGGGGTATCTGATTCTCATTAATCCTTCCCATCCAGTAAAGCAATTTATACAGATGGATGAACTCGTACCGTTATATCCATACGCGGAACATGTCCTTCTGGAGCGGCAGGCTGCAAAGGTGCTTATGCAGATTATGAGTTTATTGGGATGTAAGAATGAAATTGTTCCGGTAAGCGGCTACAGGACTATGCAGGAACAGCAGAAAATCTATGCGGATTCGATAAAAGAAAACGGGGAAATTTTTACGCAAAAATTTGTAGCCATTCCCGGATGCAGTGAGCATCATACCGGGCTTGCAATAGACCTCGCGCTAAACAGCGGAAATATGGATTTTATATGCCCTGAGTTCCCATATACAGGTATATGCGGCCGCTTTCGCGAGGTTGCTGTAAAATATGGATTCATTGAACGTTATCCGGCTGACCGTGAACAGATTACCAAAATTGCTCATGAGCCATGGCATTTCAGGTATGTAGGCTATCCTCATTCGGAAATTATGAAGAAAAAGAATTTAACACTGGAAGAATATACAGAATACCTGAAGCGGTTCGCGTATAAGAGAAATCATCTGCAATACTCGAACCATAGATACGACTACGAAATATTCTATGTTCCCGTTGAGACAAAATCAAATGTTTTTATAGAGCTTCCCGATGATATTTCCTGTCAGCTGTCGGGGAACAATGAAGACGGGGTTGTGGTGACATTATGGAGGGAGAGGCTGTGAAAATGGCGACTGAAAACAGTTACACAGGAATTGACATTTTCAGAATTATTGCGGCGGTTCTCGTGGTTGCTATTCACACTTCGCCTTTAAAGGGGTTTTCCGATGTTTATGATTTTATTCTGACAAGAATTATAGCCCGCACTGCCGTTCCGTTTTTCTTTGTAACCTCAGGTTTTTTTCTTTTTTCCAGGGAAGAAAACGGCAGTCTGCAGTTCAGTAAAGTACTGGTTTTTGCAAGGAAAATGGCAATGTTATACGGCGTAACCTCTTTATTATACCTGCCGGTGAATTGCTATTCAGGTAAAGTAAAGGAATGGGCATATTTTCCGAATCTTCTGAAAGACATTACATTTGACGGCACATTTTACCACCTGTGGTATCTCCCTGCATCAATTTTAGGCGCTTTTATAACCTGGCTTATGCTGAAAAACCTGGGAATGAAACAAGCATTTGCTGTATGTCTGCTTTTGTATGTCACAGGCCTGTTCGGTGACAGCTATTATGGCCTGGTCGCCGGAAGCAGATTCCTTAAATCAGTTTATGACGTTTTATTTATGTTGTTTGATTATACCCGGAACGGCCTGTTTTATGCACCTGTTTTCTTTTTACTCGGAGCTTTACTGTCGCAGAATAAGAAAATACTGAAACTGAAAACCTGTGCAACAGGGTTTGCTGTATCCGTTATGTTCATGGTTTCCGAAGGGTTGCTGCTGCACAGCCTTAACATGCAGAAGCATGACAGCATGTATTTTACACTTTTGCCCTGTATGTACTTTCTTTTTCAGATTCTGCTCAGGTGGAGGGGAAAAAGGCTTAAGTATTTAAGAGACGTTTCTCTGTATATTTACCTTTTGCATCCGGCTGTAATTATTGCAGTCCGTGGTTTTGCAAAAGCTGCGGGGTTAGAAGAACTGCTTGTCAGGAATAATATTGTTCATTTTGCTTCTGTTACAGTCGTTTCCACTGTTATTGCCGTTTTAATCTCCATGGTTTTGAATCCCGGACATAAACCGAAGAATGATATATACAACGGTGCCGCCGATAGGGCATGGGTTGAAATAAATATGGAAAATCTGCGCCACAATGTAAGAATGTTTCAAAAAATACTCCCAGAAAAATGTAAAATTATGGCAGTAGTTAAAGGAAATGCTTATGGTCATGGTTTGGTACCTGTGTCGCTTTTTCTTAACCGCCTCGGAATAGAATCTTTTGCAGTTGCAACAATCGATGAAGGTATTCTATTACGGAAAAGCGGAATTAAGGGCGAAATTCTTGTTTTGGGCTTTACTCCCGCTGAACGGGCCGGTGAACTGTATCTGTACAGTTTATCCCAGACGGTGGTGGATGTGGAACATGCGAAGGATTTAAACACGTTCGGAAAACCCATACAGGTACATATTAAGGTTAATACAGGTATGAACAGACTGGGAGAGGACTATGAACATGTTTCTGAAATTGCTTCCATATTTAATCTGCATAACCTTAAGGTAAAAGGTATTTTTACACACCTGTGCGCATCGGACAGCCTTGAGGAAACGGATATAGCGTTCACAAAGGAGCAGGCAGAAAATTTTTATGGACTATTGAAAAAGTTGTACGAAAGGGGGATAAAGATTCCGCCGGTACATATTCAGAGTACTTACGGGGTTTTGAACTATCCTGAAATTCAATGCGACTATACACGTATAGGAATAGGGCTTTATGGTGTATTAAGCACCTTAGGAAAAAACACCAGGCTCCAACTGGACTTAAAACCGGTTTTATCTTTGAAATCCAGGGTTGTTCTGATAAGAACCGTCGAAGCAGGCGGAAGTATTGGGTACGGCCATGATTATACCATTAGTAATAAAGCAAAAATCGCTATTGTGCCCGTTGGGTACGCAGACGGTTTTTCACGCAGCCTTTACGGGAAAGGTTATGTCCTGGTAAAGGGGCATCGTGCTCCCGTTGTCGGTAAAATATGCATGGATCAGTTTATGGTTGATGTTTCGGAGATCCCGGATGTAAAAAGGGGCGATATTGTTACCTTGATTGGAAAGGATGGTACTGAAGAAATATCAGCCGAGTTGGTAGCATCCACTGCGGGAACAATAACTAACGAGCTGCTCAGCAGGCTCAACGATTGCCGCCTGAAACGGATATATATTAATTCCGAACATCATTATTAACCACTCCGACTGAAAACCAAAATTCAGTTATCATTATACAGTTCTGCAGGATTGCTTTTGAGTTATACAATATTTTAACCGTTGTCCGTTCGTTATCCCGATCAGTATCCCCTGAAGCAATTCAGACGGTTTAACCCACTCCAGTGTAAGTTCTTCTGAAAAAAATAACGGTAGACTCTTTCAGTAAGTTTTATGAATGACCTGAAAATACTTATAGCGTCCAAACATTTTTGCTGTTTCCGTTGTTTAAAGGATACTAAGGAAAAATAGAATAATACTATTGAAACAATATATTGTATATGTTATCATAAATAATAACAATATATTGTTATTTACAGGTGCTGTTTTAAAGCAGTTAAAAGGGAAGCAGGTGAAAATCCTGCACGGTCACGCCGCTGTGACGGGGAGGTATTCCATGTTAAGCCACTGGGCGATACCCGGGAAGGAATGGAATACCGATGAACCGGAGTCAGAAGACCTGCCTGTAATACCGCACCATATACTCTACGAGCGATGGAGGGGTGACGGGTATTGTATGATCACTTGGGCGGATATGGTATAAGTATTCGCTTATTACCTCCTGATGCTTGCCAGGGGGTTTTATTTATAGCAATTTTAACAGGGAATATATACTATATTTGTCATATTTAAGCATGAAAGAGGGGTGCAGGACCAATGATAACCAAGATAAGAAAAAGGGACGGGAGGGAAGTGCCTTTTAACATCGAAAAAATAGCCAATGCAATTTTTAAGGCAACACGGGCTGCCGGTGAAGAAAATTACGAAAAGGCCATGACCCTCGCGGAGAAAGTTGTTGAAGAGCTTCATAAGGACACCGGTAAAAAAATTCCCGGTGTGGAAGAAATCCAGGATGTTGTAGAAAGGGTACTTATCGAGGAAGGGCTTGCCAGAACGGCAAAAGAGTATATTTTGTACCGGGCGGAAAGAACACGCATCAGGGAAATGAATACACGACTGATGAAAATATACGAGGAAATTACTTTCAAGGAATCGAAGGACAATGATCTGAAAAGGGAAAATGCAAACATAGACGGGGACACCGCAATGGGTACCATGCTGAAATACGGTTCCGAGGGCGCAAAACAGTTCTGCGAAATGTTCATACTGAAGCCCGAACATGCGAAAGCGCACAGGGACGGCGACATACATATACATGACCTGGATTTTCTCACCCTTACCACCACATGCTGCCAGATAGATATAATTAAACTTTTCAGAAACGGCTTCAGCACAGGGCACGGTTATCTGAGAGAACCCAATGATATACACAGCTACGCAGCCCTCGCATGTATAGCCATCCAGTCGAATCAGAATGATCAGCACGGCGGACAGAGCATACCGAATTTCGATTACGGAATGGCACAGGGTGTAGCAAAAACATATGCAAGGCTTTACAGGCAGAATCTGGCCAAAGCGCTGGAACTGCTGGCGGATATCGGGGATGCGGCAGCGCTTGTTAATTCAGTTTCAAATAAAATTGCAGATGAACACAATTTGCATCCGAAACTGGTTACAGACGAAAAATATTTCATACTGGAAGCGGAACATCTTGCCCAATATGTGCCGGGCACTGATATTATCAGCAAAGCCCAGGCATTTGCTGCAGAAAAGGCCTGTTCGGAAACCAACAGGAATACATACCAGGCCATGGAGGCTTTCATTCACAACCTGAATACGATGCACAGCCGGGCCGGGGCACAGGTGCCTTTCAGTTCAATAAACTACGGCACCGATACCTCTCCCGAAGGCAGAATGGTAATCAAAAATCTTCTTCTTGCCGCTGAGGCAGGCCTTGGAAACGGCGAAACCCCGATTTTTCCGGTACATATTTTCAAGGTCAAGGAAGGAATAAACTATAATCCCGGTGATCCGAACTATGACATGTTCAAGCTTGCCTGCAGGGTAAGCGCTAAAAGGTTGTTTCCGAACTTCTCGTTCCTGGATGCTCCGTTTAATCTTAAATATTACAAACCCGGTCGTCCGGAAACCGAGATTGCCTACATGGGCTGCAGGACAAGGGTTATAGGAAATGTCCATGATCCTTCAAGAGAAATAATATACGGAAGGGGAAACTTAAGCTTCACGACGATAAATCTGCCAAGGATTGCGCTAAAAAACAGCAGGAATATTGATGCGTTTTTTAATGAACTGGACAGCAAAATCGACCTGGTTATTGAACAGCTTCTTGAAAGATTTGAAATCCAGGCCCGGAAGAAGGTTAAAAACTTCCCGTTCCTTATGGGTCAGGGGGTATGGATTGATTCAGACAAGCTGGGCTGGGAAGACGAAATAAGGGAGGTGCTTAAGCACGGTACTCTCACAGCTGGTTTTATCGGCCTTGCAGAGTGCCTGAAGGCCCTGACAGGAAAACATCACGGCGAATCAGAGGAAGCGCAGCAGCTTGGGCTTAAAATAGTCGGGCACATGCGGAAACGCATGGATGAAGCAAGCAGAAAGTACAATATGAATTTTACCCTTATTGCAACTCCGGCAGAAGGCCTGGCAGGAAGGTTTGTAAAGCTGGACAGGGAGATTTTCGGCCTGATTGAAGGTATTACCGACAGGGAGTATTATACCAACAGCTTTCATGTACCCGTGTATTATGAAATAAATGCCTTTGACAAGATAAGAATTGAAGCGCCCTATCATGAACTGACCAATGCCGGGCATATTACATATGTCGAAGTTGACGGCGATCCGACCCAAAACCTTGAAGCTTTTGAGAAAATTATCCGGGCCATGAAAGAGGCCGGTATCGGTTATGGTTCTGTGAACCATCCGGTAGACAGGGATCCAGTCTGCGGATATACCGGAATTATATATAATGTCTGTCCAAAATGCGGAAGGGAAGAAGGAGAAATTAAGTTTGAAAGAATACGCCGGATAACGGGTTACCTCGTCGGTACTCTTGAAAGGTTTAATGACGCGAAACGGGCGGAGGAACGGGACAGGGTAAAACACATGTCCTTCAAAGTCTGACACATAAGGTGATTTAAATGACAGCGCATATCAGGATTGCAGGAATAATAAAAGAATCCATAGCTGACGGACCGGGAATACGGATGGTTGTATTTGCCCAGGGCTGCAAACATAAATGCCCCGGCTGCCATAACCCGGAAACCCATCCCTTTGACGGAGGGACGCTGGTAACCGTCGACTCGGTTATTGAACAGGCAAGAAAAAATCCCTTGCTGGACGGTATTACATTCAGCGGCGGGGAACCTTTTGAGCAGGCCGGCGCCTTTGCAGTTCTTGCCCGGGAAGCAAAAAAGCTGAATCTTAATATAATGACGTATACGGGTTACACTTACGAATATATTCTGGCAAATTCGTCAAAGAACAGGGGCTGGGAGGAACTGCTCAGCGAAACCGATATACTTGTGGACGGAAGGTTTGAACAGGAAAAAAGAAATCTGCTTCTGAGATTCAGGGGCTCGGAAAACCAAAGGATCATTGATGTAAAAAAATCAAAAGCCGAAAACAGAATAGTCATTATTGAATAATAAACAGAAAGGTCTGATATACCGTCTTTTATTATAAATAAAAACTCTTTTGAAAAATTTTTAAGCTATGTTATCATCTAAATGGACTGCTGAGGGGAAATTCACTGCCGGTTGGTGAATAATGCCGGGCAAGCAATACCGTATAAAGAGGGACTCCATTTTAGCGATGAATTTGGGCTAAAATGGAGTTTTTATTCTGTCTGCCACCGACAGAATTATATCAGGTGTGCTGTTCAGTTGTTGAGTAGGTCGGAACAAATAATTTAAAAGTTTATCAAACAGAAGGATTACCATGGAACGGAGAATTATAAGAAGAAGATATAAGCTGCTTGCGGATTTTTCCCTGGTCCACAGCTTTCTTACCGATATTGTTGGTATTGATTTGACACGGGCAATGCTGGATAAGCTGGGTCAAAAATATCCTGGCAGGAACATTGAGTTAGTCTGCGGTAATTTCTTTGATATTTGCTTTGGTGAGAATAAATTTGATACAGCAGTTCCATTCCAGGCAATGCACCATTTTTCTCATTCTGAGAAAGTCAAACTGTATAAAAAAATATATAAGGCACTTAAATCAGAAGGTATTTATATTGAATGCGATTATATGGTGACAGAACAGTCTGTTGAGGATGAACTCTTCGCTGAGTATGAAAGGTTAAAACGTGAATTGGAAATACCTGACGGAGGGTTTTATCACTTCGATATTCCCTGCACCATTGATAATCAAATTATGTTGTTAAAGAAAGCCGGTTTTACATCTGCAGAAATGGTTTGGAGAATGGGCAACACAACAATAATCGTGGCAAAAAATAAAGTACTGACATTGTCTCTTTGGCGAAGCCGGTGACACAGCAATAAACTCTAAAGGCCGGGAACTGGATTTATTCCCGGATTTAAATTTTGAGTTAAAACCTGCTTTATAATCACCGGGTCAACTGTCAGTTGAATAAAAAACAACCGACAGGTGAGAAATTCAATGAATGATTTATTCCAATGATTGCATTTTCCTTTATAATAAAATTAAGTCCGGATATAAAGCAGAATACGTATTCAATATGCGTAGGCCTGCAGGCAGGTTATTAAAGATGATGAAGTAAAATAGAAAGGCGGGTATTAATATGCCAAACACATTGGGTACACGTATTGCCGAGTACAGGAGGGCAAAAGGCATTACCCAGGATCAGCTCGCTGAATACATGAGTGTATCTTCACAGGCGGTAAGCAAGTGGGAAAATGATTTGTCGTGTCCTGATATTTCACTGCTTCCCAGGCTTGCAGACTATTTCGGCATAACCGTTGATGAGCTTCTGCGCGGTGAAAACAGTCATGCCGTAAGGGTTGTTCCTGAAGAAAACCGCAAGGATTTGAGCAGGATGCTCATACGAATATCGGTAAAAAGCAGTGACGGTGATATTGTTAAGGTAAATCTGCCGTTAGGTCTGGTTAAAGCTGCACTGGAAATAGGACTTCAGATGCCGCAGATTTCGGGTAATGAAGCGCTAAAAGACATTGACTTTAACGCAGTATTACTGGCGGCCGAAAGCGGCGTCATAGGCAAGCTGGTTGAGGTACAGACTGTCGACGGGGATTATGTTGAAATTGTAATCGAATAATTTGGGGAGAATTTTATGTGGATTAAAATTAATGTTGAAGGTTGCCGTTTTTCAATTCCTTTGCCCATAGGAATCTTAATTAACGGTTTTGCCGTAAGAATAGCAAAAAAATGTATAATGAAAAACTACTGTGATTTTTCTTTTACGGAAGAACAGCTTATCGCATTTTTTAAAGAATTAAAAAAAGCAAAGAAACTCTTCCCAAGGCTTACCCTTGTTGATGTCAAAACTTCTGACGGACAGAGGGTGACAATCACCCTTTAGTTCTGTTTTTGCTTACTTACATGTGCATTTTTCTAATCTGAATTTGCTCTGCGGCGTATTATCAGCGGGTTGAACCGCCCGATTGGCATGTTTTGAAACTTAGTCTCCGGTTTCATATAATAAAGAATGAGGTAGTGGTATGAAGGGTAAATGGATAAAATGGATTTTTAAGAGGATCAAGGGTGCATATAAGCATCTGGTACTGCTGGTATTTTCATCGGTTTTGCTATCGATAGTAAACATACTGCTTGCTTTGATTTTGAAAGGATTTATTGACAGTGCCGTAAGCGGAACCGCCGAAAAAGTATTCAGGCTGATTGTATATGCTGTAATAGTGGTGTTATTGGAAGGTTTTTCATATGTCTTATCGTCTTATTCAAAGAAAAACATCCAGGCAAGAACCGAGTATAACCTTCGCAGCGAAATGTTTTCAGCCGTAATACGTGCGGATTACGCTGATACAGAGAAATACAGCAGCGGTGAACTTATTAACATGTTTTCGAATGATATAAATGCCGTTTCCACATGTATTCCTGAAATTACCTACAATATTGCGGGTCAGTTGCTGCAGGCAGTTTCTGCAGGCGTGGTTTTGTTTATTATAAGCTGGAAAATGGGCCTGATACTTTTTATTACCATACCTTTTTTAATGCTGCTTATAAGCAGTATATCTCCCTATATTCAGAAAGCCAATGCGGAACTGAAGGAGAATGAAGATTACATAATTTCCTATGTACAGGAAAGATTAAGGAGAATACCTTTAATCAAGGCTTACAGGTACTATGAAAAGCCAATGAGAAAGTTTAATGCCATGCAGAAAGACAAAACAAAAAAATACACGAAGCTGGGAATTATAGAAGGCTTAGTATTTTTCTCCAACAACATTATAGGCTCGGTCATGTTCCTCATATGCCTGGGAGTGGGGTCAATTTTTGCAATTAAGGGTTCCTATTCTGTTGGAGCCATGATCACAATGGTCCAGCTGCTAAACTATATTATTTTGCCGATAAATACACTGCCACCGGCAATAAACAGTATTAACAATTCGCTTGTATCGGCTGAAAGAATTAGCAATATTATAAATCTTGCACAGGAAGCAAATGCTCTGCCGGAACGGAATGTAAAAATTAAAGAAATAGTTATTGATAATCTGGGTTTTTCATATGGAAGTAATAAGATATTTACCGGCCTGAGCTGCCGTTTCCCGGGCAACAAAATCGTAGGCATAATCGGAAAAAGCGGCAGGGGCAAAACCACATTGCTTAAGCTGTTACTTGGTTTTTACGCGCCTGATTCAGGCAATATCAGTGTGGTTACTGAAGATGATCAAACTCTTGATATCAGGGATGTGAAAGCCTTGATAAGCTATGTTCCCAACAGCGACATACTTTTTTCCGATACAATTGCAGAAAACATTGCAATGAGCGAAGAAGCAAACTTGTCAAGGCTTACGGATGTTTCCTCCCAGGCGAACATTCTTGGTTTTATTGAATCGCTGCCTGGTAAATTTGAAACGGTAATCAGCGAGTACGGCGGGAACTTGTCAAGCGGTCAGGCCCAGCGCATAGGAATTGCCAGGGCAATATACAGGGAATCGGTACAGGTTATTCTGCTTGATGAACCCACTGCCAACCTGGATTCTGAGTCGGTTAATGTGCTGAAGCGGGAACTTAAAAATCTCTCAAGGGACAAAATGTGTATAGTTGTATCTCATGACAGCAACCTGAAAGACATATTTGATGTGACGTTAAACCTGGATGATACAGGTCTTTAGGGACGAATGCCTGCATATTGATTATAGTACAGGGACGAAATTAACATGAAGATTATGCTTGATAAATGCAAACCTTGTATGTAAAATATTCCAAAACAGTGAGTATGCATAAGGGTGAAATGCCCGAGCTGCATAGGGGCAAAGAGCCCTACACGCGGAATTATACCCCGCGGAGTCACTAAACAGGTGATTCCGTGGGGTTTTTTATATTCTTGTTTTCGTGCCAATAGTATAAAGGGGGATTGCAATGCCGGGATCAATGATACACGTGCTTATGGCACATAAGGTCAGGCCCGAAGGAAGTATATTGTTTTATATAGGGAATATTGCACCCGATGCAGTGACGGACTGGAGAAATAAAGAAATTACTCATTTCCGGAACCTTCCTGACAGAAGTGAAGCACTGGCAAATCTTGCGCGAAAGACTTCACCGTCGGACGACTTTGCCGAGGGTGTTCTGCTTCATCTGTATTTTGACTGGCGATGGGATATTCTTGTCAGGGACGAATATATTAAAACAACCACCGGTGAATGGTTTCCGAAATACCGAAAGGAAGTGATATATGCAAGCAGTTATGCCTTCCATAATACCGGCTGGCAAAAAGCATATGGGAGCAGATGGATTCGTTTGATTCCTCAAAATACGGAAAAATACCGGGTGCAACGTCAGATGAGCTTAAGGAATTCATCAGGCTGAGCAATATATGGCACAATGAGAATAACACCGGGCCATCTGCAGCTTTCCCTCAGGAATTCATAGATGAATTTATCAGTAAAATTGCTGATGAATATACCCAGTGGAAAACCATCCAGGAAATTGCCTATTACAATTCCCTGCCTGTTTTGATCGACGGTTTTGCCGATATACCCGACTTAACCGACGGTGAAATAGAACTTCACTGTGTTGCGAAAAATCCCGCAATTCCTGAAAAAAAGTGGGTTCCGTCTTATGTTTTTGAAATAAGGAAAGAAGGCTGTCGTGTCGGCGAGATCAATTTTCGTGTAGGTTACTCGGACAGCCTGTACTATGGCGGTCAGATCGGTTACGCCGTCGATGAGCAGCACCGGGGGCATGGCTATGCCGAAAAGGCGTGCAGGCTTCTTGTGCCGGTCATTCGTGCCCATGGAATGAAAAAGGTATTAATTACAAATGAACATACCAATATAGCTTCAAGACGTACCTGTGAAAAGCTGGGAGCAGAGCTCATCCGCAAAGCCCGTCTGCCCGAGTGGCATGATCTTTACAAGGAAGGACAGAGGTATGTGAATATATTTGAATGGAGCGTCTAAGACTGACTGATTTGATTAAACTTCTTGAAAGCAATATAAAAGTTCTGGTAACGGGAATAACGGTCAATAATGCCGTATCCTCCGAAGTACATAGAAAGGAAAACGGGATTAACATACTTGGAGGAACTCATTACCCGACCGAGAAGTTTGCTGTGTCAAAATGTGCAGTTACTTTGAGAAACTAGGGCTTGAAGCCGAGTTTGTTCCCGGGGAACCTATTTTTGAAGATATGTAATCCCGTCCGCCTTTTGAAGATTAGAAGCAATATGGCTGCTGCCAGAAGAACAGCCGGAATAATGATTAAAAGAAATACAGTGTTCCTTTCCTGAGAGGTGACAATAAACGTTATCTCCGTTCCGTCCATTGTAAAAAGCAGATAACTGCCGTTTGTCCTGTAATCGGTTTTCTCCCAGGTGCCGTTCTTCAGCAGGTAAATGTTTATACCCGATGTCTGCCTGTCAGGGGCAAGATATCTTACAGTATGAGACATCTGCCCGTCATCCGTAACCGAAACAGTCCATTTTTCAAGTACCTTTTCGCCGTTAAAGTGTTTCCCGGCTTCCGTTTTTCGTGCGGTCAGCACGGAATTCCCCGTAAACAGGCCATCAACCAGGATTACCGATGGCCCGCCGTTACGTGTCTGTGTGCTTGCCAGTGTGGTGATGTAGTTTTTGTAAATTGCCTTAACGGTTGCATCAAAAGTAAGGTTTTTAAAATCATTCATGCTCCATTCCCCGAAATATCCGTCCTTACCCGGAACCTCAGGAATCTTGTCAGCAGGAATGCTTTCACCGTAAGTAAAGGGAATAACCGCCACTTCCTTTCCATCGCAGACAAATCTCAGCCGGAAGGTTCTGAATATATCGGGCAGACCGTCAAACAGCAAAAGCTCATCAAAGGAGACCGGTTCTGCTTTTCCTTCGTAGCTTATTCCGTTTATGCCTGCCAGCTCGCTGTAAACAAAATAGTTTTCCTGCAGTACACCGTCTGCATACCCGGCAATTGCACCCACATATTCATCGGCATTTTCCAAGCGAATCAGCGAACAGCATTCGTAAATATCCGTGCCATAGCCTGCAATACCACCGATATAGTCATCCCCGGACAAAGAACTTTTTGAGTAGCACTTCCGGATAATGCCCTTTGATTTTCCTGCGATGCCGCCGACATAGTCCCCGTCTGTGCTGCTGACACTGCCGTTATTTAAAGATTTCACTACGTATCCGAAATCCATCAGGCCGACAATGCCGCCCGCGTGATTTTTCTTTGATTTTACCGTGCCGTAATTCTCGCAGCCGGATATAACAGCCCGAAGCAGGTATTTTGTGCCGGGAGATATTTTTTCTGCCAGGTTATAATCGTCTTCCGGATCAAAATCATATTCAATGGCCATCGAACCGGCAATTCCGCCGACATTTATGTCCCCCTGGATCGTGCCGAAATTTATGCCTGCAGATATTTCTCCCCCGGAAGCTGCGTAAGCCTCCTGTGCAGAAATATCTTCAAAGTAATCCCTGATATTGGTCTGTGAAACATCTTCAAGTGTATCGGTCAGCAGGCTGAACACGGAGAATAGCTGGTCTGAAACCGCCTGTATATCTGAAAGCAGTGTTCCTGTTGAATCAGATATCATGTTTTTCAGTACCGACAAGGAACCCGATACGTTGCCAAGTGCTGCGGAAAGCTCATTCATGGCTTCGATATACCTGCTGTCCATTTTCTTAAAAGTTATTTCAGGCCTGGCTGCGAGATCTGAAATCAGTGCGTGCATTTTTTCAATTGCCTCTGCCATGTCTGCAGCCGAACTTTTAAGCATGTCGGTCGCATCTATGGCTGAAGACAATGCTTTTGAAACTGATTCTGCAGTTTTGTCAAAATAAGGCCATGCGTCGCTGATACCGGAAATTACGCTTTGCAGGCCGGAGAACGCGCGGCTTATATCACCTGCGGCATCCTCCATGTATTTGATGCTGTCAAACAGTTTTTCAAGTTCAATTTGTTCCGATAATTTTTCAGCTTCACCGCTGATTTTTTTCAGCGCGTCAATGACTTCTGAAATACTGTCGGAAATCTCCCTGATATATGAACGTATATTGTCATCGTATACCCACTGAAGTTGCCAGGTAATTGCACTGTTGATTTTCATAAGGGCAAATGCAGCGTCCCTTGAGGATGAAGCCAGGTTTGCGAAGCCAGTCATCAGACGATCAAGATTCTGCAATATTTCGGCGGGATTAATATCGGCCGATTTAAGATGTTCTGTCATATCCTTTAGGTAGTTTGCCGATGCCTGTATATTCTCAACTGCGTCAGAAAAATCGCGCATGCCGTTGTATATATCCGTAAGCCCGTTCCTGATGTTTCTGTTATTTATGTTTTCCATTAAAACGGCAAGACCGTTCTGAATCATGACAAAACCCTGCAAAACAGCCGTGAAATCAATATCCGAACCGCTTTTTACCGCTTCATTGACGGTTTTTAGTCCGTTTTCGATATCCTGCCATGCCTTTTGTGTTTCTTCATTGTCCTCGTATGGATTTGCAAGTTTTTCAAGCCCGGCTGATATTTTTGAAAAACCTGAGGCAAACTTGTCAGCAGCAGATGCAAGTTCTGAAACTGCGTTTTCCATTGAAGCGAAAGCCGCCAAAAGCTCCTCCCTTTCAATATCGCTTCTGATAGCTTCCAATACAGCCTGGATCTGCCGCATCGCGCCGGTCATTCTGAATATTGCAATCGCCAGTTCGTCAGCGCCGTCACGCAGGTTGTTCCTGTTTTGCAGCCATTCCCCGGAGTTTTTCAGTTTATCTGAAGTATCAAGAAGTGCCCGGGCTGCATCACCCGTTTTTTCCAGGGCATTAATCAGGTTGGTCATTTCCGCCCGTATATCCGACAGTGCCTTTTCAACTGCTTTGCTGTCACCAAGACCTTTTTTCAGTAAACTCAGCGCAGACGAAATATTATCGGCTGAGTCCCCTGCACTTTTCAAAGCTTCCTTCATTTTATCAAGAGCAGGGTATACTATGTCAGCACCGGAATTAAAACTTTCAGTGCCTTCTTTCAATTGCTTCATGGCTGTTCCGTATTGCCCGATTGCAGCTTCCATTTTTCTTGCCGAAGCGGAAACCAGTTCCATGACGGGTTCCATTGCGACCAGCGTCTGCGTAATCCTCGCGCTTACATCGTTCATACTGCTTATGTTGTCATTAAGCCATGAAACAGTCTGATCCGCGAGGGAATCGACGGCCGTCCTTGCATCGGTTACATATCCGTGGATTCTCGTGAGCTGGGCAGAGATATCGTAATTATAGCGGTTGATGTTGTTTATCGCATTATTTACCAGCACCTGCAATGTATTCAGTTCGGTGCGAAGCTTCGTCAGAAAGCTTTCTGAAATCTGCCAGGTACTGTATGGCTCGGTTTGCCCCGCAATTCCCCCCACGTCTTTTCTTCCGAAAACGATGCCTTTGTTCGTGCATCCGTTTATATATCCCGATTGCCTTCCTGCAATACCGCCTATATTGTACCCGACATGCGGGTAACCCACCGTACCGAGATTTGTGCAGCTCTGGATAATGCCGGTGGAAATTCCGGCGATTCCGCCGGTATCGGTAACATCGAGAAAATCAGCGGCTGAAAATGAAGATAAATTTGGATTTATATCCTGAATATTTTCAAGATTCAATGTTTTTTCGGTTAATGTTGTGTTTACGCTGGCTTCATTGGTGCACAGCAGGATTGTTCCAAGGTTTTCTCCTGCAATTCCGCCCGTATGGTGACTACCGTTCACAATTCCCTGTACGGAGCAGTTTGAAATAAGGCCGTTTGCTTCATTAATGCCGGCAATGCCTCCAACGTATTTGTCACCCCTGATTATTCCAACAAAAACACAGTTCAGGATAGTTCCCCTGTTGTTTCCTGCTACACCTCCAACTACCGTCTTTTCGCCTGCAGGTGTTATTGTTCCGCTGACTTTAAGGTTTTTTACCAGCCCATCTTCCTGGATATATCTGAAAAGTCCTGTCGGAGAACCTGAACTATCCAGGGTAAGGCCGCTGACGGTATACCCCTGGCCGTCGAAGGTTCCGCTGAAAACGGGTATGGGACTGAACCCGGTTCCGGTAAGATCAATGTCACTGCACAATATTACGGTCTTTCCCCTGGACCAGGTGTCGAGGGAACAGTTTTTTGAAAGCAAAATCAAGTCTTCTGCAGAGCGGATATATATTACATCCGGAAAATCCCCTGCCAGTGCTGTAATATTCGGAAATGCAATATTTATACAGAAAATGGCGGACAGAAGAATTGATATTACCCTAATCCTATTCCTTTTCATTCTTATTCTCCTCCCGCTCTTCAATATTCTCACTTAGCAGTTTCATTTCACCTGATTCCACGAGGGCGTTCACATCGCCGCGTATAATACCGCGAACGGTACCCGTAATTGAACCTGAGACTTTACCGTTGATCCGGCCGTTTACATACACCACTCCCCTGGCACTTTGTGTGCGTACAGGAACGGAGATCGAAAATGACGTTTTTTCAATGATCTTATCGCCAAGCAGCAAAATCTGCGGTAAAACAAACATAACCAGGACAAGCGATATTATCGTCCCGCGCCCGATACTTTGCCCGATACCGGCCGTGGTAGGTTCCGAAGTCATATTTCCGATAAGCACGCCTGCCACCGCCATCATCATTCCGGATGTAATCAGGGTGGGGAAAGCCAGGTTAATCGTTTCTATGATTGCTTCCCGCCGGTTCATTTTGTTTTTCAGCTCCTGGTAGCGGCTGGATATGACAATGGCGTAATCGATATTCGTTCCCATCTGTATCGCGCTTGCGATCAGGTAACTCATGAAAAACACATTGGCGCCTGTAAAATAGGGAAAGGCAAAGTTAATCCAGATACTGCCCTGGATAACCATAATCAGCAGGATGGACAGACCCACTGACTGGAAGGTCATGAGCAAAACAACAATAACGAAAAGCACGGATAAAATACTTACAAGAGTGTTGTCATAGTCAAATGACAAGGCCAGATCGTAATAAACCATCGAGTCTCCGCCCAGGTAGACATCACTGCTGTAGTATTTGCCTGCAATTTCATGGATTGTATCAAGGAATGCAAAGGTTTCATCGCCTTCTTTCGGGAGATCAAGGCTGATCATCATGCGGCTGTAGGATTTACCCTGAAGCTGCTGCCTTGCCTCATTCATTTGCTTATATGCTGCATCAAGCGTTTCCTTTAACTCGGCATCCAGAGGTATATATCCCTGCTGTACCTGTTCATTCAAAAATTCGAACATATCAATAAGCGGTACGCTGTATGAATCAAGCCCGCTTACCACTTTGCCGAAGTTTTCGTTCCTTACTGCATATAACCCATACAGGACCCTGGCCAGTTCATAATCCAGGTCGGCCAGTTCGGAAAATTCCCGGGGTGTAAGCCTTTCGATCAGCGTATACCCGTCCATTGCTTCAATATTGGCAAGCCCAACGGCGTATTTTACTTCGTCAAAGCTTTCCAGTTCAGCAAGCAGCTTCGCTTCGGCATCGTAATTACCCGACGGAACAATCAGTACCAGCATGTTTTCGGAACCAAAGGTATTTGAAATCATTGCCCGTGCAATCTGGGAATCGCTTTGCTTCGGTGTTGTAAGAAGTGTATAGCCGAATACATAGGAAACTTTTCCTGAAAAGATCAATGCTGCCGCCAATACCAGAACAAAAGCCGGAGGAACCACCTTTCTTGTCCTATAGGCAAACTTGCCGACAAAAGAAATCTTCGGTACGAAATTTCTGTGTTTTGTCCTGTCAATTAAACCGCTGAACTGCATAAGAAGGCCCGGCATCAGTGTAAAGACCGTTACAAGGCTGATGGAAATGGCTTTCATAAGTGCGATGCCCATGTCGAACCCGATCCTGAACCGCATAAATGTCATTGCAAGCAGGCCTCCGATGGTGGTCAGGCTGCTGGCCGATATTTCCGGGATTGCCTTGCTTAATGCAGTGATAACTGCCTCCCTTGCCGGAAGCAGCTCATGTTCTTCCTGGTAACGGTGCAGCAGCATCAGCGCATAGTCTATTGACATTGCAAGCTGCAGCACAATAGTAACCGAATTGGAAACAAAGGAAACGGTCCCGAAGAAGAAGTTCGTACCCATGTTGATAATTGCGGCGGACAGGAAATTGATCAGCAGCAGCGGTACTTCTGCGTATGTACGTGAGGTCAGAACCAGGGCGCTTACCACAATAATTGCTGCAAGTATCGTAACGATTTTTACTTCATTAAGGATATTCTCCACGAGATTACTGGGAATATCGGTTGATATATAGATGTCATAGTCGGAAAACTTGTTTTTTAATTCTTTCAATACTTTGCTGCATCTTTCGTCATTTTCGCCATAGGCAAGGGTTACGCTGAAAAGTGCAGAAGCATCCTTATAATATTCAGGGCCTTCGTTGAAAAGCACCGAATAAATACCTTCCGTTTCCCGGATTTTTTCGGCTATTTCCTTTGCCTGTTCCAGCGAAACATTGGCAACCATGATCTTCGCAGTACCATATGAAACAAATTCTCTTTCCATGATTTTCATGGCAATACGGGTTTCGGAATCCTCCGGGAGAAAAGCCGAAAGCTCGCTTTCCACGGTTACCCAGTTCCATGAAAAGAAAGAAAAAACAATAAGTACTGCGTAAACAAAAAAGAACAGGTTGCGTTTGTCCACAATGAAGGCAGCAATCTTCGAAATGAAACTGTTGTCTTTTTCCCTGCTCACATTATCTGCCCCCTTACAAATGTGATATAACAGGGCAACATTTTATTGTTCCAGGATATATTACTTTTTTAAACCCTGTATTAAGACAACTGCTGTTTTTTGCTTTTTCTTGTATATGTTTAGCTTGGTAAGCTTTGAAATATTCGTAAAAATCAAATACGGTTGATTAATAGACACCAGTCTATTATAATAAGCAATGGGATAAATAACAATAATCACATTTGTTTAAAACGTCGATTAATCAACAGTTGACCGAATAAATGTAAATTATGGGGAAAATTATGAATGACAAGAGCATGGACCGCCGTGTGCGCAGAACGAAAAAGCAGCTGCGCCAGGCGTTGACCGAACTTCTCGAAGAAAAAAGCGTAAAAGACATTACCGTAAGAGAGCTGTCCGAGCGGGCTGACATTAACAGGGCAACTTTCTACCTGCATTACAGGGACGTGTATGATATGGTTGAGCAAATCCAGACGGAAATGTTCAGGGATTTTCAAAGTATACTGGACAGGCATCCTGCAAGGTTCCCGAACGACAGACCGCTGCCAATGCTTATTGATTTATTCCGTCTTGCTGCTGAAAACTCTGATATATGCAGGGTTTTGATTGTTAATAACGGCGATGTCGCGTTTTTGAACCGTCTGAAGGATTTGGTAAAAAACCGCTGCCTTAATGAATGGATGGAGCCGTACAACACGGGTAAATCACAGGATTTTGAATACTTTTTTTCCTTTATTGTATCCGGGTGTATTGGGCTTTTACAAAGCTGGCTGGAGAGCGGTCTGAAGGAATCTCCCGAATATATGGCTTTGCTTGCTGAAAAAATAATTATGAATGGTATAAGAGTAATCGAATAGATTATGCGACAATGATAATCGTTTTGAATGGAACTTCCGCCGCCGTGGAAAGAATGATTATAAATCAAGTAGTACGATCCAAAAATATAGCGTTCATGCTATAATAAAACGGATAATTTACGGTTATAACGGAAGCGAGGTAGTCCGATGCCGGTAAATTCTTGACCTGAACCGATTCATTATACCGAATAAGGCGATTATCAGGCCCGCATGGGTCCTTTTATCATGCCTTTCAAGGTTAAGTCAGGTTAAGAATAGCGGTATTTCACCTTGCTGAATCCGTAGCTATATTGATGTTGTTATGGAAATATACCGTGATTAGCCGTGCGGTATTTTTGAATGAGTTTATGGATACCCTGGAATAACAGCATCTGCCAAAGAGTATTATATATTAATGCCATAAGGAGCTGCAGGTGAAAAGCTTTTGCTATTCACCTGCAGTTTTTGTTTGCCGGGATTCGGGCGCAAGTCTTTAAAGCTGATGACTGGAAACTGCCCGGAAGATTATTCTTACAGAAAGAGGGGTCAAAATGGGTATAATTTCTGCGATAAATCTGTCGAAAACATACAGGATTCATCAAAAACAGGAAGGTTTAAAAAATGCGGAAGTTTCCTCTATTCTCCGGAAGTTGTTTTTCTCGATGAACCGACAATCGGGCTGGATTTAAGCAGCCAGGCTGCCATAAGGAAATTTTTACGGGAATACAGTAAGGAAAGAAAAACCACGGTTATTATCACAACCATAATATGGACGATATAGAAGAGACCTGTGACAGGGTAATCCTTTTGTCAAAAGGTAACAAAGTATTTGACGGGACCATCGGTGAAATGTCCTGGTTATACTCATCAGAAAAAGTTCTTCAGCTTGTCTTTGACAAGCAGGTTGACCCGGATGAGTTTGCTAAATACGGTGAAATAACCGAGGCAAAGGACCATTCGCTGAAGCTTCTTGTCAGGAAGGAGCAATACCGGAGTGTTGTGGCGGAGTTAATAAGTAAAAATGAAAATCTGACTGATATTTCAATAACAGATATACCTTTTAAAAACATAGTCAGTCAGGTTATGAGCAGGGAGGATACTGAAAATGCGTAAGTACCTGTATAGCTTAAAACTGTATTTGCTGTCATTTCTTCAGTACCGTTTTGATGCGATACTGGGACTGGTAATGTCGGATATGGGTATGCTGGTAACAATACTCTTCTGGATTTTAATATACCGCAGCAATGGAACGGACGTTATTAACATGTATACGGTTAGTGATATGATAACGTTTTTTGTAGTGTCAAGCCTGTTCCGCAAATTTATAATAAACGGCAGCGGGTTTGAAATATCGGGTATGATAAAAAGCGGTGAACTGAGCAAGGCATTGATAAAACCTCAAAGCATATCGGTATTCCTTTACTGTTAGTACCTTTCGAATGCCGTTTTTGAATTCATGAAGCAGTTTTTGTTCCTGCTGCTGATTGTTCCTTTTTTCATCCGCTGGTTTACGTGGGATTTGAAGGCCTGTTCCGTGATCCTGTTATTGCTGTATCTTTTGGTATCAACGGTTATAAGCCATCTCATATGGTTGCTTTTCGGCATGATGGCCTTCTGGATCGAACAGGCGGAGGCTGTCATGTGGTCATTTGCTGTAGTTTTAAATTTCCTGTCGGGTATGTTCATTCCCCTGGATTTCTTCCCCAAATGGAGTGTCAAAATACTGGAATTATTGCCTTTTGCGGTATTCAGCCATATCCCTGCAAAACTTTATATGAATAAGCTGCCGTTAAATGAAGGATTTTATTTGCTTATGGTTTACATTGCCTGGGTTTTTGCTCTTGCCGTCCTGAACCTGGCAGTATGGAAAGCGGGGATAAAGAGATATTCCGCTGTCGGTGCATAGGGAGGTGTTAAAATGTATTACATTAATCTTGTTAAAGAACAGGTGAAAATCTCATTTATGTCGGCTGCGATATACCGGGCTCATTTTTTGCTTATGCTGCTGCAAAGCATAATAAATTCGGTATTGGGTGTTTTGTGTGTTGAATTCATATATCTTCATGTGGATTATGTCGCAGGCTGGTCGAAAAATGAAATGATAATCCTGTACTGTACTTCAATGATTGTAAACCAGCTATACCGCGGACTGATCAACCCGAATCATATGAGATTTCTGGGAAGTGTTTCAGACGGAAGTTTTGACAGGATGCTTGTCAAGCCGGTGAATATAATTTTTCAGATAAATACCGGTGCCTTGGACTGTTCAAGTTTGTTTTCCCTGGCAGCACCTGTATTTATCCTGATTTTAAAACTGTGCTCCTTGGATATTAATTTGACCGGACTGAACATTATACTGTTTTTGATACTGGTAACAAATGCGCTGCTGATACTTGCTTCTTTCATGATGCTGTTGTATACGCTTGTTTTCAGGCATATAAAGGTTTATGCCCTGGCAGAAATATATTACATACTGATGGGTGTTTCCGAAAGACCAAAAGAAATATTTTCACACAAAACGGTAATATATGCTTTCGCATTTCTTATTCCGGCCATCCCATTGGCTAATATTCCTGCGTCTGTTCTTCTCGGCAAAGGTGGATTTACTGATGTTGCTTATGCCCTGGTTTCCGGGGCAGTCTTTTCCGTGATTTCGGCTTTGGCGGTTAAACGAGGGCTTCGGAAGTATTCCAGCGCAAGCAGCTGAGTAAAGTAAGATAAACCCGGCATACAGGGCATTTGCTTGTATGCCGGATTTTTGACAAATGCTTTATTTATGCTCATTATAAATTTTATTGTAAATAAATATAAAATGTTATACAATTTCTGTAACATTCTAAACACGGAGGGGTTTTATTGATACTGTCCGGACTTGAAATAAAAAAGCATTTGGGAAAGGAAATCATTATAGATCCTTTTGATGAAAAATGTTTAAACCCGAACAGCTATAACTTGAGGCTCCATAATGAGCTTCTGGTTTACGAGGAAGAAATACTGGACATGAAAAAGCCCAACAAAACAAGGAAAATCATTATTCCTGAAGACGGGCTCGTGCTGGAACCAGGAAGGCTGTACCTGGGAAGGACGCTGGAATACACGAAAACCGAGGGGTATGTCCCGATGCTGGAAGGCCGGTCTTCGATAGGAAGGCTTGGACTTTTTATTCACGTGACTGCGGGATTCGGAGATGTGGGTTTCAGCGGCTACTGGACGCTTGAAATACACTGCGTTCAGCCTATAAAGATTTATCCCGGGGTTGAAATATGCCAGATTTACTACCATTCGATTGAAGGTGAATATGTAAAATACTATAACGGCAAATATCAGAATAACACAGGGATACAGCCGAGCATGCTTTACCTGGATTTTGAGAAGAAATGAGGGAGTGCATGGTGCTGATACGTGAAGCAGTAAAACCTGACCTTGACGGGCTGCAGGAGTTGTACCTTCACCTTCATGAAACCGAAAAGCTGCCCGAGACGCCGGAGCTGATTTCGCTGTGGGATGAGATAATTGATGACGATAATTACCACATTTTGGTCGGGGAAAAGGATGGCAAAATTGTATCAAGCGTAACCCTGGTGGTTATAAAAAACCTGACGCGGGGCATGAGACCCTATGCATTGATTGAAAACGTGGTTACGCACAGGGATTACAGGAAAAGGGGATTTGCCACGGCATTAATGCAAAAGGCCGTTGAAATAGCCCGAAACAGCGGCTGTTACAAAGTAATGCTGCTGACGGGGGCAAAGGATGAAAACACGCTGCGGTTTTACGAAAAATGCGGGTTTAACAGCAGGGACAAAACGGCATTTATCAGGTGGATTTGATGATGCATTTTACCCGCTTTTTATTTTTCCCTGAACATGTTTCCGGCACCCAATACGAGGAATACCAGTGAATACACAGCAATTAAAATAAATGTTACTTTTTTTGTGTATATATAAATAATAAGAGTTACAATTGCGCTGATTGGCCAGGGCAGTAATTCCCGAAATATGGGACTGGTTTTTTCTTTGTTTTCCTTATATTTCGTAAAAGCATTTATCCAGAACATGAAAAAAATAACCGGGCTTGAAGCACATCCAGTGTTTTTATTGTCAGTTTCCCTTGGACAATGTAAACAGTAAGAAAAATGACTGATATAATAACACAAATACTTGTAGCCCAAAAGTTATATTTGTTTATGTATATGTTTTTCCCGGTCAAGCAGTCACCGCCTTTATTCTCCGAAAAACTTATTGCGATATGTGTTGCAGTCTTGTGCATCAAAGCATGGGGTAAATAAAATCATAACATGCTGCTGATAATAGAATGACATTTATTGAACAGTTTGGCAAGTCTTAATATCATAACACACTGGGCTTTAAATCAATATTTTTAAGATTGGATTAATATAAGAAAAGAATAATTTAAAAAACGTATTCTCGTACAATAGAATTTCAATAAGAAGCCCGACAGGCGATTGACACATTTAAAATAACCGGTTTACGTGATGGTGATATTGTCAGGGCGGGTAAACTGAAATTTGCAAGAATAAGGTTTAAAAACAAGGACAACGTTTATTCCGGCCGCTAAAGCATGAACAGGAGTGGGTATTATGGATTCGGATGGCTATTATAGCAGAAACTGCTCCGACAGGCCCAAGAGCAGAGCCGCCGGAGCAGTTTCTTTAATAACCTGCCCCCCGATTTCCGGTGACTTGGTTATTTTAGATTAGTTCTGAATTCTTCAAGTACAGGATCAATCATGTAAGAATAACTGTCAAGCCATTTTCTCCATGCTGTTTCTATGTCTTCTCCTGAAACAACCAGGGTTGCAAAATCATTGCCGAAATCAAAGCTGAGCGCATTCTTTGCTTCAGAATCATACAAGTATATGTTCCAGTCCATTGATGGTGCGGATTCATCGGTACTAAGCTTTTCTCTTTGCTTGTACAGGTCAATCACTTTATCCCTGAACTCTTTTCTGTAGTTCGGGTTAATCAGGCTGAAGTCGTCGCTCAGAACTATAAGCTGGTGGTAGATGGGATAGATGGACGGATATTTGTTTCTTGCGTCAGTTCCTGCAGGCAGGTAGCTTACAATATTTCCGTTTTCATCATAATCCCAGTCTGTACCCTTGAAGCCCAGACGAATGAACAACTGTCCTTCGTCACTGGCTGAGTAGTCAAGCATATCCATATATCTTTCCCATTTCTTGGTTCCCATGTTCGGACTGAACAGGATTGTTCCCCAGAAATTGGTCATCGGATAATTTCTGAAAACACCTTCATCATCGGTTATGAAACATGGCCATACGGCTTCTTCAAAGCTTACCCCCAGGTTTTCACGCATATTTGCGTCCAGCATCTCCATGTACCTGGCCATACCCTGGTACCACATTGCGCCTGAAACACCTGCTACATAAAAATCTTCAATATCCTGGGATCCTGAATAGGAATAGAATTCAGGATGCAGTAATCCTTCATCATAAGCCTTCTTATAGTACTTCAGACCTTTCAGAGTGTTTTCATCAGCCAGTCCCCAGTGATAATCGCCGTCTTTTCCCTTGTAGAAATAAGTATCGGGTCCGGTATATGTGCTGCAGGTCCGGACAAACAATGTAAAGGCATTGGATGCATTAACACCGATGGGTACCAGCCTGTTGCCGACATTACCGGGGTCTTTTTCCTTAATAAGGCGTGCATAGGTCAGTAATTCTTCAATTGTATAATGATCTTTCAGTTCAAAACCGACGGCCTGTGCCCAGTCTTTCCTTAAATATACAATCATGTTTGTTATCATCTTTTTGGTAGGTTTATTGTTTGCAAAATTAGGCCTTGCAAGGAAATATGTACCGCCCACATGTTCGGCCACAACATCGCCAAGCTCAGAAAGTTCCTGTGCCCGTGCAACATTAGGCCATCTTTCTTTCCAGTTATCAGGGAAGCGGTATACCAGTCCCTGCTGGATATAGTTCATCATTTCACCGTGCTTGTAGTCAAAAATAGTGATGTCCGGCATGTCTCCGGAACTGATCCAGATCCTGACTTTTTCATGCCAGTTGTCAAAGTTCATTGCGATGACGTTCCATTCAAAATTGAATTGCTCCTGCCACCATTTTGAAAATTCGTCGCCATTATAATCCACTGCCTCGTTCACCTGGACGCTTGCTATTGTAAATACATAATGTTCAGAATAGTCCTTGGATTGCCCGGAATCAGAAGAACCACTGCTGCTGCCGGTATCGCCCGAAGTCTTAGGCGGGGTGGACTTCTGACCGCAGGCAGACATGCTGAGAACCATAACAAGTATGATTGCAAATGCAATTACTCTTTTCAGAATGTTTTTCATAAAATCCCTCCTAATTTTATTTAATAATATAAACAGATCCTGAAAGAAGCTGTTTATATTTTTTTGCCTTCATCGCCTGTGCATAGTGCCCGTTTATGCTTTTATTGCGCCTATAAGAACTCCTTTTACAAAATACTTCTGCAGAAACGGGAAGACGCACATTACCGGTAGAATTACAACAACAATGGAACCCATTTTTATGCCGTCGCTGAATGAAAAGATATCAACCGATTCAGTAACTACTTCACCCATAAGCTGGGAATCAAGAATAATGGATCTGAGGATTAACTGCAATGGTGTTTTTTTCGTATCCCGGATCATAATCATTGCGTTATACCATTCGTTCCACCTGTCTACGAGATAATACAATGTAACAGTTGCCAGAACTGCCTTTGAAAGAGGCAGAACGATTCTGAACAGGATTGTATATTCCCCGGCTCCGTCAAGTTTTGCTGATTCTACCAGTGAATCAGGCAGTGATGAGAAAAAGTTAAGCATGATTATCATATAGAAAGTATTAATCCCGCTAGACAGGGCAACAGCCCACAATGTTCCAATCAGGCCGTAAGAACGGACGGTCAGGTATAAAGGAATGATTCCGCCATGGAAAAGCATTGTCAATACAACGAATTTGGTAAAAAACTTTCTGCCCGGGTAGCCTTTCCTGCTTAGGCCATAGGCGGCGCTGATGGTCAGGAAAAGATTAATAGGAAGACCGATGCATATCAGCTTAAGAGTGGTCCTGTATCCTATCAGGATTCTGCCGTTTCTGAACAGCGTTGCATAGTTTTCCAGCGTAGGCTTTTTAGGCCACAGCAAAAGAGGTGTATCCAGGTATTCTTTCTGTGTTGAAAACGATATCGCGAATACGTTAATAAAAGGTATAATGATGGTAAGTGCCCATATAGTCAGTATAGTAATGACAATAATATCGATAACATCAAATTTCCGTTTTTTGTTTATTTTGCTAGTCATGTATGTTCTCCTCCACGCCAAATAATCCGTTCCCGGTCAGCCATTTTGATGCGGTATTGGAAATAATCAGAAATAACAGGTTCACAACCGATCGAAAAAGGCTCACAGCGGTTGAATATCCAAAGTTGGGAGTAGCACGGAATGTTATGTTATAAATGTAAACATCCAGGATCTCTGAAACATTTTTTACTGCCGGATTCTGCAGGTTAAACACCTGATCAAAACCTTTGTTCATGATATTGCCTGTAGCAAGGATAAACATCACCGTTATAGTAGGCAGAATGCCTGGCAGAGTAATATGTATAATTTTTTGAATGCGTGATGCACCATCAATTTCGCTGGCCTCATACAATCCCGGATCAATTCCTGCCATAGCAGCAAGATATATAATAGAACTCCATCCTGCGGATTTCCATACTTCTGTGGCAAAAACCAGCGGAATAAAGAGTTTTTCGTTGCCGATGAAACTGACGGCATTCCCGCCAAAAGACCGTATAAGATTGTTTACAAAACCGTCATAGGACAGGACGTTAATTGTTATTCCGGCTATTACAACCCATGACAGGAAATTGGGAAAAGTATATATAGTCTGGAGGATCCGTTTGTATTTATTAAGTCTCAGTTCATTCAGTAACAGGGCAAGTAAAATTGGAAAAGGAAAGGTAATAAACAGTCTTCCGACATTAATTCTCAAGGTAAGCAGAACTGAACTGAAAAAATTCGGATTTGAAAAGAGCCTGTTAAAATGTTTAAAACCTACCCACGGACTGCCCCAGATTCCCATGTTAACCTTGTAATCCTTGAAAGCAAGCTGTAATCCTGCCATGGGTACATACTGAAACAATATGTACCATAGTATTACCGGAAGCAGAATAACGTAAATTCCCCGGTATTTCCACATTTCAACCAATAATTGTTTATAGCGTTTCTTTTTAGGTTTTTGATAAGAATTCTGAGATATGGAATTTCCATTAAGCATAGAACGACTCCCCGTATTTTTTATTGATCTCAGTTGATAACGAAAAAATAACACAGGTTATGAAGTTTGGCTATTTTGCACTATAGTTTAATTATATCAGGGCCGCTTTTAGATAATAGTGACAAATATATGGTTTTTTAGGACAATAATACGGTCTGAATAATGCAGCATTGTATTTGATTGTTTTGTAAACTATAATAATCTTGTAACAACAAAAACACGGAATTACTGATTGCTGCTTTATTGAAGCAGATTTCCTGAAAAACGGGTGAATTTGATGAAACAGCCGTTTAATTCCATGAGAATTCGTATTTTGGCTTGCCTGTTCATCAGTGTCCTGTTTGTTTTGCTTGTTATCATTTATTATTACTTTTCTTTCAGGCTGGTGGTAAACAAACAGGTCAGTACAAATTTTGAGCAGCTTTCCAAGGAAATTGAGGCACAAATGTCGGACAGGCTGAATGTAATTGTCCGTACGGCCAAAACCATCGGCTATTCAACATCGGTACAAAACCATTGTTTTTCGGTATATTCACCCGACAGAATCCGCAATCGTAACGCTGCATTTGAGGTTATTTCAAACTCCGTGGAAATCTATCCTTATATAATAGATATATTTTTCTATGTTAATTCTCACACTTATTTATATTCAAAGGAAATGTACACGAGCGTGTTTCTGAATGATTTGTCAGAACACGGCTTATATGATGATATCCGCCTTGAAGAACCGTTTTTTTCGGGTCCGATATACATAAAAGGCAATAAAAACAATCTTATGCCATATTTCATATATTACGCCCCAATAAATGATGTGAAGGGGCTTGTAACCCGCGGACAGTCGGGAAACGCCGCAATATGTGCGGTAATGTTTGAGCTTAATTCTTTGTTCCAGGAAACCGAACACAGCGATAAGGCAATTTTTTCACTGGCATTTAATGACCGCCTGATATCATCCAGCCAGGAAATAAGCGGAGGAATGGAAGCTTATGTATTGGCCCTGCAGGAAGGTCAGGGATCATTCAGGTTTGAAAACAATAAATACCTTACATATTCAGCAGTAATACCATATACGGACTGGAAAGTTATCTGCATGATGCCTGAAAACTCGGTTCTTGAAGACCTGTTTTCAACAAGAAATTCGCTTTTCATAATAATAATAACGGGTACAATAATTATTGTCTTTTTGGTGATGATAGTGGTAAGAAGCATATCTTCCTCAGTCAATTCCATTATTGCAGACGTTAACGCCCTGGATTTGAAAAGCGGAAATAAGCGTATAAGATGTCCCAGGATGTCAGAGCTCAGGCTTTTATCCGACAGAATTAACCAGATGCTTGAAAGAATAGAAACAGCGACTCTAAAAGAACAACAGGCGCAAAAAAAGCTTTTTGACCTGGAGATAGCTCACCAAAAAGCCGAATTAACTGCTTACCGAAGCCAGATAAATCCGCATTTTCTGTTTAACACAATGGAATGTCTGAGGAGCATGGCCAACTATTACAGGGCTGAACCTATAGAAGAACTGGTTACTTCCATGTCAAAGCTATTCCAGTATTCTCTTTATTCGAGCATGATGGTTCCTTTCAGTCAGGAATTGAACCATGTTGAGCATTATGTCAGAATTATGTCTTTCAGATATCCGGGTAAATATGAGCTTAGGAAAGAGGTTTCGCCGGAAATCATGGATGTACAGATTCTTTCAATGGTAATGCAGCCCCTTGTGGAAAACTCTATCATGCACGGTTTTAAAAATCACAAAAAAAAGGCACGCTGTATCATATTACTAAAAGCCTATATTGATTCAGACGGTTTTATGCACATAGATATTACTGATAACGGCTGCGGCATACCCGAGAAAAAAGTAGAAAAAATAAACAAAATGATATCATGCCTGAGCTGCCAGCAGGAAGAGGAGATAATTTCAGAAACCGACAGCATTGGCATTTTGAATATTGCAAAAAGGCTGAAGCTTTACAATAACTGTACGGACATACAGTACATATCAAGGGAAAAATTTTATACCTCAGTGAAGCTGGTTATTCCGACGGAGAACTGCTGACCATGCATTTTTTCCTGTAATCGGCAGGAGTGCAGTTCAATTGCCGTTTGAACAGCCTTCCGAAATAACCCAAATCATCATAACCCACTTTTTCCGAAATCTCATAAACCGGCAAATCCGTAGCTTTCAACAGCGTACAGGCTTTTTTGATCCTGAGATCGGTAATAAACTGGATAATAGTTTTATTTGTGTGTTTTTTGAACAGCTCAAACAGGTAAGACTCTGAAAGATAAAATTTTTCCGCGATATCCTTCATTTTTACTTTTTCGTTGTAATGGGCAGCCAGGTATGCCTGTATGGACGAAACTGTCGGGTTTTCCGAGTATCTGAACCTGAATTCGGCGGACAATTCAGCTTCGGTTTTCATTTCTGAAATGCAGGAAAAATCTTCATGTTTCCGGCTTATCCCGTAAGGATAATCTTTCAGTACATGGCACATGTTCATGGAGACCGAAACCAGGCTTGCCTTATCATTGTTCGGGAACATTATATGCATTATGGTAATGTCATCAGAATTATAATACTTCCGTAAAGAAATATGCTGATCCAGGATGAGATAACAGTTAGGGAAAACGGCACACTGCTCAAGATATTTCACAATATTTGGATTATCAAAATCATTATCCGTTGAAATCCTGAGCAGGTTTTCTTCTGTAAACAGAGTCTTTTTTTTCTTGTTAAGTTTTTCCTTCAGTGTACATACTACATTTACCACTTCGTTCTTATCAAGCGGTTTAGTTAGATAATACAAAACTCCCTGGGATATTGCCTGCCGTGCAACATTGAAATCTCTGTAGGCACTTACAATAACCAGTTCGGTTTCAATGCCTTCGGAGCGGACCATATTAATGAATTCATCTCCGCTCATGCCGGGCATTCTTATATCGGTAAAAACAGCATCGGGTTTATGAATTCGAATGGCACTTAATGCAGCTTCGGCACTGCTGCAAAGTTCTTTTATTTCGAAACCGTAATTTTCCCATGGTATGATATTCTTAAGGCCGTTTAAAGCCCACAGTTCATCGTCAACAAGGATAATGCTGTACATATAATTCTCCGCTGAAAATATATTTTATATGAGAAGCAAACTGATAGCAGTTGGTTATAAAAATATTATATAAAAGAAACTTTAAAATGTAAAACCGGTTTATTCACCTATAAGGGCAATTTGCCGAAAGTATACTTGGAGGAAATGAGATGAAAAATATAGTAAGTTATGCAGCAGAACAAACCGACAGTTTCAGTAAAAAACCCTTCAATGCGGTGGACAGTCTCATTCTGTCGCAGTTTTCATACCTGAATTTTGACGGTTTTGTTCCGGGAATTTCGGAGACGGCAAAACCGGTCAGAATTGCAGAGACAGCGGAAATGGAAAACATTGATGTTCTTTTCAGGGGCGTAAGGGACAATGAAAGCAACAGGAAGCTGTTGAAAACACTTGCAACCAGCCCGAGATTCAGTAATATCAGGATGACTTTTTATGTAAATAAAATTGATATATATGAAGAAAAGCAGTTTTCGGCAATTACATATCTGCTGGATGATGAAACCGCATATGTGGCCTTCCGCGGAACCGATGCAACTTTTGTGGGATGGAAAGAGGATTTCAACATGGGATTTATCAGCCCTGTCCCTTCACAGGAAGAAGGCGTTAAATACCTTAATGCCGTAGGTTACATGATCGCGTCTGAATTAATAGTGGGTGGACATTCGAAAGGCGGAAATATAGCGGTTTACTCAGCAATGAAATGTCATCAGCATATCAGGGACAGAATAATCCGTGTTTTTAACCATGACGGTCCCGGGTTCAGGGAGGAAGTTTTTCATTGCCCGGGCTACCAAAGCATAAAAGACAGGATTCACAAAACAATACCCCAGTCGTCGGTAATAGGAATGCTTCTGCACAACCAGGAAAGCTATTATGTGGTAAAGAGCAACAGATTCTGGATCATGCAGCATGATCCCTTTTCATGGCAGGTTAAGGACGATGATTTCCTGTATTTGCAGGCAGTAAAAAGCAGCACAATGTTCATGAATTCAGCACTGAACAAATGGATTGGCTCGCTGGATGACAGCAAACGGGAACTGTTTGTCGAAACCCTTTACGAGGTGATTAAGGCAACGGGGGCCATGACGTACTATGATCTGACGGAAGACTGGTATAACAAGGCCTCCGCTGCGCTTAAGGCAATAAAGGGTATCGACGAGGAAACCAGGAGCTTTGTCCTTAAAACCATCGGCTCGCTGTTTGTGCTGGCGGCAAAAAGCCTGCGTAATATTTATTCAGGAAACTGAGAGATGCTGCAAAGCCAGCCGTTCCTCCTCTTCCTGAATGGTTTTTTTGTCAATTCTTTCAAAAAGGATTTCGGCAGGAATGAGCTCCGTTCCTGCGGGAATCTCAATATACCGCCATAAAGTATTTTCAATTTTCAGTATTTTTCTTATCCTGGCCGATGAAAACGGCAGGAATGGTTCCAGGAGCAGTGAAAGGTTGGCAATTATCTGTATGCATGTATTCAGGGTTTCCTTACACTTTTCCGGATTGCTTTTTACTGTAATCCACGGCTGTTCCTTATCAAAAAATATATTTGCCGTCCTTACAAATCCAAAAATCGTATCCAGGGCTTCCCTGAAATTCCCATGTTCAATATGAGTGCCTACATTAACATACCATTGTAATATTATTCCGGTCAATGATAATGCCTGGAGAAGTTTACAGACGCGCTGATTCTGTGATATAAGTGTTTTATGGTATTATGGAATATGGGTATTGACTGGGTTTTAGATCGGTTTATGATGCTCATGGAAATCTTATATCCAGAGGTTCTGTATGAATGAAATAACCGGGAAAAACAATAAGGATATATTTGTAATGTACCGTTATGTGCCCTTTGTAATTTTAACGGTACTTATACCCCTGGCGAAGTACCGTTTCCGGGTTTATCTCAATGAAGAAATGCGCAGGATGCTGCTTAATACCCAATGGTATGACGATTACTATGCCCTGATCAAGGTACTTCTTCTCTATGCAGCGGTTATAATGATGTTTCCCGCAATTATGCTTAAGAAAAACAAAGACCGAAAAATCCCGGGAGCACTGTATTTTCTCGTCCCATACTGTATATGCATATTGCTGTCGGTAATTTTCTCCGGTTACAAAACCACCGCATGGTTCGGCATTGTGGATATGTACGAAGGCGGGCTTACCCAGCTCTGTTACTGCTTTATTCTTTTTTTCTCTTACTTTTTGTTTTCCGGAACCGAAGAAATGATTAAGATACTTAGAATAACACTGGCTGCTTCAATATTGGTTACGGTTATGGGAATTTTTGAATATACAGGAATAATTCCCCCTGAAGAGCCATTTACCATATCGTCAACCATAGGAAATTCAAACTACGTGGGGACTTACGGGGCTGTTTTGCTGCCGCTTTCAATTGCCCTGGTCCTTACTGAAACAAGCCGGGCAAAGAAGATTGCTTATGCATTACTGTTTTTCGGTTCTGCTTTTTTTCTGCTCACGGCGTCGATGTCCAGGGCAGGGTATTTTGCCGCTTTAATCACGGTTCCTGGATTTTTTATTCTCCTGTATGCCGCTGCGAAGGACAGGATAAAGCAGGCGGCCGCTCTTGTTTTTTACGGGATTTGCGTATTTGCATTAATGAATTCATACAGCGGCGGGCTGTTATGGGATGAAATACAGAGCATGAACCCTTTTAGACAGAACCAGGACGAGGACAGGCTTGTTTTCAGGGACATAAAACTCGATGATGCTTCAGCGGAAATAGAAACGAACCACTGGTTTATCCGCGTGGAAAACAACGGGGACGGGTTCAGGTTTTACAATGAAAACTCGGAAGAAATCCGGTTCCGGAAAGACGGCAATGTTCTTGAATTTACCGATGAACCTTATTCGGGCATAACCGGTTATGAAGATGAAACATCAGAAGTAAAATGGATTATGCTGGAAGCCGGGGGAAAGGACATAGAGCTTGTGCTGGTTGACGGAAAAATGAAAGTAGTGGGCTATAACGGCCAAATTACCGATATTGTTCCCGTGGAATCCTTTGGTTTCAAGGGAAAAGAAACGTTTGCCTCGGGCAGGGGATATATATGGTCAAGAGCCATACCATTGCTTAAAAATGCTGTTTTTATAGGTTACGGTCCTGATACGTTTGCGTTTGTTTTTCCCCAGAACGATATCCTCGGAAAGCTTAATTACGGTGCAATCTGGGTGATCATCGGAAAGCCGCATAACTGGTACCTGCAAATTGCTCTCGGCTCGGGTATTATATCGTTAATATGCCTGATGTCTGTTATTGCCTGGTATATTGCAAAAACACTGGCATTAATTTTGAGAAGTAACTGTAAAGAATATAATCACGCAAAAATCGGGCCTGCGATTGAAGAGAGCAAAAAGCAGAAGATTATTTCTTCTGGTATCCTTATGTCGGTATTTGCATACCTGGCAGCCGGACTGTTCAATGACAGCTTTATTGCTGTATCCCCGATTTTCTGGATGCTGCTGGGGTTTGGAATTTCACTTCTGCAGAATAAATCAGGAAACAAAAAAAGTTCTCATCCCTTGTAATATTTCCGGGATGAGAACCAAAATCCGGTTTTGTTTTTGCCTGGATAAAATCTGGCGGAAGAGGTGGGATTCGAACCCACGGTACGGTTTGAGCCGTACACCTGATTTCGAGTCAGGCTCGTTATGACCACTTCGATACTCTTCCATAAATGCGGTGCATTCCTTTGTCTGCTCTCTTATTTTAACGTAGAAAGCATTCAAAGTCAATAATGCCCGGAACGGGAAAAGTCACCATTGATCCAGCATGCTTTTGTATGTAAGCGCATGGGTTTCGCATTCCTCGTTCATCATCGGGGATGTTATCAGGAAATCCGCCGTGCAGCGGTTCATCGCAACGGGTATGTCATACAGTACCGCTATCCTTAAAAGCGCCTTGACATCAGGATCATGGGGTTGGGATGTCAGCGGATCCCAGAAAAATATCATAAAATCCACTTTCCCTTCTGCTATAAAGGCGCCTATCTGCTGGTCGCCGCCCATCGGCCCGCTTTTGTATGCCCGTACCGGAAGCCCGGTTTCCTTTGAAATCAGGGCAGCAGTTGTCCCCGTCCCGCACAGAAAATGCCCGCTTAATATGTCCTTCCTGCTTTTTACCCATTCGATCAGGTCTCTTTTTCTGTTATCATGTGCTATCAGCGCAATGTTCTTCTGTTTTCCGATTTTCATATTTCCTCCCGAATAGCTTGATTAATAAAAAGGATACTATGATTAATCCTGTTTTGCAATCTCTTTTTAAACATGTTATGCATTTTGAGTTACAAAAGCGGAAATAATAAAGCCAGGTGATAAGAAAATGTCTGGAAGAATAAGGAAAAGAACGCGTAAAAGGATCCTGCTAACCGAACCTGAAAGCCTGAAGTATGAAATTCATGGCTCTATACCCGGCTCTGTCGATGCCGTTAAGGAACAGTTAAACGATATTTTTTCATGCTGCAGCGATTTTATATACAGGGAAATTATGTCCGGAAAGGACGGCCAGATAAGAATACTTGTGGCTTATTTCAATGGTTTTGTTGACAAGAGGGCTTTGAACCAGGACGTAGTAAGCCCTATTCTTAAATTTCTTTCAGAAACAAAATTACATGAAGTCAGTTCCATATACGAACGGATTAGAAAAAGCATTGTAGCGGACAATGAAATAACCGAAGTATATGAAATGCAGAAAGCGGTGGATGCAATAGTATCAGGGGAAGTAATACTTTTTACTGACGGAGAAAACAGGGCACTGGCAATCGGAGTAAAGGCTCCGCAGGGAAGACAGGTGGAAGAACCCGATACCGAGATATCCATGAGGGGTCCGCGGGAAGGTTTTGTTGAGGATCTTCTTACAAATACAACGCTGATCCGGAAGAGAATAAAGAATCCGAATCTCAAGATTGAAATGATGCAAATCGGCAGGCAGACGAAAACCGATGTTTGTATCTGCTATATCAAGGGAATTGCCAATGAAGAGATTGTGAATGAGGTACGTGAGAGACTCAAAAAAATCGATACCGACGCGATACTTGATACCGGCATTATAGAACAGTATATTTCCGACAGCAGGTTATCGCTGTTCCCAACGGTTGGAAATACCGAAAAATGCGACAGGCTTGCCGGAAAGCTCCTGGAAGGGCGTGTAGCCATATTATGCGACGGGACTTCTTATGTTCTGACCGTGCCGTACCTGTTTGTAGAGACAATACAAACCGCGGATGACTACTATGATCATGCCTATTTCGCAACATTTATGCGTTTGCTCCGGTTGGTGGCATTGCTGCTGTCAAATATGCTGCCGGGGATGTATGTTGCATTGGTCGGCTTTCATCATTCCGTAATTCCGTTCAGGCTGATGATAACTCTGGCGGCTTCACGCCAGGGTGTTCCGTTTCCTCCGGTTGCCGAAGCCATACTGATGCTCCTGGCCTTTGAACTGATGCGCGAGGCGGGTGTAAGGATGCCAAGGCCGATTGGTCAGGCACTGAGCATTGTGGGGGCAATTGTACTGGGCGAGGCATCGGTGGCGGCGGGAATTGCCAGTAACCTCATGGTGATAATTATATCAATTACTGCCATATGCAGCTTTGTTGTTCCGTCTCTTGTCCGGGCAAGCATGCTGCTGCGTTTTGTATTCCTTTTGGCGGCCAATTTTCTGGGGTTTCTCGGCATTGCGCTGGTGGCCGTCGTTGTTTTTGCACACCTGTGCCGCATACGATCATTTGGTATTCCATATATGGCACCGTTTTCACCGCTTACATTGCCGGATCTCAAGGATTCCTTTGTGATGGTGCCAATCTGGTCTATGATAACAAGGCCGGGAATACTTCGTCAGGAAAAATCAGACGGCATAAAGGGTACAAAACGCCAGGAGGTGAGCAAAGGCTCATAATGTTCAGGAAGGAAGGGAAAAAAACGACCATTGCGGTAATTCCCCTTATGCTTGTATTCTCTCTGCTACTTACCGGATGCTGGAGCAACAGGGACCTGGCTGATATAAATATTGTCGCGGGTCTGGGTCTGGATCGTACCAAAGACGGCAAGGTCAAGCTGACGGTGCAGGTGGTAGAGCCTTCTGCAATTCTGTCCGGATCTTCCAGTACGAACAGCATCGGAGGGGGACAGCCGAAACCCGTATTTGTAGAATCGTTTGAGGGTGAAACGGTTTTTGAGGCTACAGTAAATATGCTGTCTGTCGTGGACAAAAAGATGTACTTAAACACGGCCCAGGTCCTTATTCTTGGAGAAAACCTCCTTATGCATGAAAACCTTGAAGAAGTTCTGGATTTTTTTCACAGGGATCACGAGCCTGATTATGAAATGAACATTCTCGTGGCAAAAGGCTCAACACCTGAAGAGATCCTGGAAATAGAAACCGATATGGATTCGATACCTGCCGTGTATATAAATGAAACGGTGGAAAATACAATTCTGCGCGGTACGGTTAAAAAAACCATGCTGATTGACCTTATTAAAATCATGGGAAGCAGCGGAATACAGCCTGCAGTTGGCCAGGTAACGAAAGCAGGGGAAAGGAAAGTTAAAGCCGAGGGCACTGCAGTGTTCAGGGACGGAAAACTGGTAGGATGGCTTGACCCGGAAGAAACACGGGGATACCTGTTTGCAACGGACAAAATAAAGAGTGCCGTTATTAGTGTAACTACAGATAAAAGTAAATTGGCAATGGAGATTATAAGAGCAAAAGGGAAAATCAAGGTGGATTTTGAAAACAATGAACCTTCTGCTTTGATCGTCGAAGTGAAAGCTGAAGCAAATATTGGTGAGTACAGGGGAAAAGGAACGCTGGGGATGCCTGAAAGCCTGCAGGTTCTGAAAAAAACGCTGGAAGAGGAAATAAAAAAAGAAATCACGGCGGCAATGGAGAAGGCACAAAGAGTTTATTCCAGTGACATATTCGGTTTCGGTGAATATTTGCACAAGTATCATCCGGAGTACTGGAAAGGCGTAGAAAACAACTGGAATGACATTTTCAGCGATCTGCCCGTGTTTATACGGTTGGATGCCAATATAATGCGCACAGGCATTATTAAAAGCCCGGCAGGCGGGAGTGGATAACATAAAATGATAAAAGTCTTGTTAGTGTTTGTTATCCTTATTCTGTATGACATGCAGAAGTTTATACGAAAAAAGGAGAAAGCCATGGTATATGTACTATACTTTTTATTCATAGGAGTGAGCCTGGTTGTGGGCTTGCTTCTGGCCGAAGGAGTAAGGATTCCGAGCCCGGCCCGGTGGATAGAATCACTATTTAAAATGACAGGGGTTTTGAAACAGTGAAAAAAGAAAAAATATCTGGCATTCAGATGTTCGTGCTTCTTTCCGGCTTTCTTTTTGGAAGCACTATTATACTGACTCCTACAAAAGGAGCAAAAAACGATGCATGGATAGCCATCCTCATCGGAGGAGCGGGCGGTGCCCTACTTTTGTGGATTTATACTCGGATTGCCATGCTGAACCCGTCCAAAACACTGGTGGACATCCTGAAAGACAGGCTGGGAAAAGTTTTAGGCACGGTTATCTCTATATTGTATATCTGGTATTTCATTCACCTGGCTTCGCTGGTACTGAGAAATTTCGGCGAGTTTATCTGCACCACAACTCTTCCGGAAACGCCGATGGCTGTGATAATAGGTCTTTTTGCAGCCGTTCTGGTTTACGTAATTAACAGCGGGATTGAAGTGGTGGGTAGACTGGGGGAACTGCTGGTACCTGTAATACCCCTGGTGGTTTTTGTTATCTGCCTGTCACTTATTACAATACATGATTTCGGGGCGGTGCTTCCTGTCCTGGGAAACGGTATAGAACCCGTTCTTATGGCATCCTTTGCTTTGGTAACTTTTCCGTTCGGGGAAACGGTTGCGTTCCTCATGCTTTTTCAGTGCCTGAACAATCAGGAAAAACTGAAAAAGATAATTTTTGCATCTGCAGGGGTTTTTACTTTAATGGGAATTTTAATATTTTTCAGAGATATTTTTGTTCTGGGAAGTGAACTGATTTACCGTGCCACTTTTGTTCCTCACCTGTCAACCATGCTTATACCCGGTATAAACGTGGAACCTCTTGTGAACATTAATCTTCTCATCAGCGGCGGGATTAAAATCTCGGTTTGCATATACGCCGCGACAAATGCTTTGTGCCAGCTAGCAGGAATTGATGACTACAGGAAACTGACCACTGCAGTCGCAGTTTTTTGTGTTGTACTTTCAGTCTGGATATATGAAAATATAGTTGAGATGTTTGCCTGGGCAGAAAAGGTATGGCCTTTATATTCCATTCCCTTTCAGATTATTATTCCCGTTCTTCTTCTCCTGTTGTCTTTACGAAAAAAACATGGAGTAAGAAAGTAGATAATATAAAAACCATGCTCTGTAATATTCATTATGGTCCCTCTAACGAAATAAACCCTCTATTACAGAGGGTTCAAACTTACGAACCGTCATTTTATTAGTCGGATAACGGCTACCGACAAACTTTCTTTTGTAATTATATTTTAAAAACTATATATATATATATATTTGTCAATACATTTGACTAAATATTTCATAAAACGGTAATATAACAGCTAAATTCAATAAAAGTTTCAATTGGGTATCAGGATGAAACAGAATAACTCTACCTTTTTGATTTAAAGAACCCGGTAAGCAGTGCAGCGCATTCGTCTTCCATAATTCCGGCATATACCGTAACATGGTGGTTCAGTTCCTTCAGGCGGAAAACGTCAATAACCGAACCGCAGGCTCCGGCTTTCGGATCAAACGCCCCGAAATAAAGGCTTCTTATTCTTGCGTTAATTATTGCACCGGCGCACATTATGCAGGGTTCAAGGGTAACATACAGATCGCAGTCGTTAAGGTACCACGTTTTCAGAACCGAACACGCCTTTTCGATTGCAAGAATTTCGGCATGGGCCGTAGCCCTGCTTAGGGTTTCACGCATATTATGAGCCGCTGCTATAATTTTGCCCCGGCAAACAATAACCGCACCTACAGGCACTTCATCTTCCATATATGCCTTCCTGGCTTCTTCAAGGGCTTTTTCCATGAACGGGTTTTTCATATGCTTCCTCACATGTTCTGTTCATCAACACAATTTCCCCGGCGTAACATTTATTATATCCGTATTCCGGCTTCATACCGGGGCAGTATATGCATCCGCTGTCACCATTATACCAGAAACAGGTCATTAAGAAGAATACTCGCGCATATATTTTGAATGGTACGTATTTTCAAGGTTAAAGTCATGCCATCCGGCACGGATAGTTCAGTTCATTTCTCCGCCGCTAAACACAAACAGGGGAGGACTGCCGACAGATGCAAAAAAACAGGAAGGCTCTTGTAGTTCTTTTGATTGCATGCCTGCTGATATTTTTGTCTGTTTCAAGAAACCTAAGAAAGGAGGAAATCCGGGATGATGAACCGGAGGAAGAAAAACATCATCAGGCCGTGCAAAAAATAGATATTTTGGTATACAACACCCGGACGAAGGTTATTGAACGCATGGATCTGGACAAATATATTGTCGGGGTTGTTGCGGCGGAAATGCCTGCAAGCTTTGAAATGGAAGCCCTGAAGGCACAGGCGATTGCTGCCAGGACATATGCCCTGGGAAGGGCACTGGGCAAATACGGAAGCGGTACCGACAGGCATTTCGGGGCACATGTCTGTACCGATTCAACCCACTGCCAGGCATGGATAACAAAAGACATGTACCAGACATGGTATCCAAATGCCGATGTGGAGGAAAACTGGGCTAAGGTTGAACGTGCCGTATACGAAACGAGCGGACTTATCCTGACATATGAAGGTGAAATAATCAATCCCCTTTATCATGCAAACAGCGGAGGTATAACCGAGGATATCCAGGAGGTATGGAGCTCGGTAAGCCAAGTGCCGTATCTTCGCAGCGTATACAGTGAAGGGGAGTCTGACTATTCGAGCTATGAAAAAAAAGTGGTTCTGACAGGCGAAGAAATCCGCGAAAAGATTATGAAGGCATATCCTGATGTTGTTTTCCTGGGACCTGTATCCGAGGACATTGAGGTAGTAGAATATTCCAACAGTCAGCGGGTAAAGGAGATAAGGATAGGGAGCATAACCATCCCCGGAACGAAGTTCCGGGAGCTGTTTTCACTGGCGTCCACGATAATGGAGATAAATTTCACGGACGAAGACGTTATGGAAGTTACAACATACGGTTTTGGGCACGGCGTAGGAATGAGCCAGTGCGGGGCCAATGAGCTGGCGCAGAAGGGAAAGGACTTTGAATACATCCTGCAGTATTACTACACCGGTGTTGAAGTAGAACCGATCACTGAAAATGTGGCTGCCATGCTGGGCAGCAACTGACCAAAAAAATTCCTCTCATGTATAAATCCGCTTCCAGTGGCAATAATATTTGCTGGAGGTGGACAATGTGAGTCAGAAAGGTTTTTACAGTGACGATAAAGAGTGGACAAGGAAGATTAAGGAGTTTTTCAAGGAAAGCGGTTTTTACCTGCTGGTCGTTTTAGGTCTGTGCGTTCTGGCGGTGGGTGCGGTATATTTCACAACAAGGAATCTCGTCTCTCAGCCTGACCAGTATGAAAACGATTTGGTTCCCAACGAGGCATTGCAGAATGATGAGAAGAACGATTCAGCCTTGCTGGATGATGGCTCAAAACAAACTGATCAGGCAGCGATTGACCAGTTACGGAATCCCGAAAGAAGGTTTGACTATGAAATAGGTTCAAATATACCCCCTGAAACCAATGACGAATCAAATGAAGATCTTGCGGCCAGGAATGATGATACCGCAGACGATATACCCGAGCTGGCCCAGGAAGATGTGGAAACGGCAGCAAAACCCACCATTGCGCCGACAGCAACGCCCGTACCTGAAAAGCCCAAGGATACCGGAAATGAAAACAAATCGGCTCAGTCAGATGGTTCCCAGGAAGTTATTAATCTTTTAGGGAAAAAACCGACTTTCGTGCTGCCTTTGGAAGGAAAAATCATTACAGACTATGCGATGGACAGACTTCTTTATTCCAAAACTCTTGACGAATGGCGCACGCACAGCGGAATTGACATAGAAGCTCCCAGGGGAGAGGCCGTAAAAGCCGTGGCTGATGGCTATATCAAGGAAATAAAGGAAGATCCCTGCTATGGCATTACGATCGTAATAGATCATGAAAACGGCTATAAATCTGTATACTCAAACCTGGCAAGTGCAAGCATGGTGAGCGTGAACCAGAAAGTCAAGGCCGGCGATGCGATTTCCAGTGTGGGAAACACCGCAGTTTTTGAGTGTGCAGATCCTCCTCATCTACACATTGAAATTTACAAGGACGACAAGCTGATAGATCCAAAAACCGTGCTTCCTTTCACCAAGGAATAATGGGAAATATCTTAAAACATAACCGCATTCAAACGTGCATATAAATATTATCAGAAACACCCCGAGCCAGGCAGGTTCTGATGCTGTAGGAGGGAAATGTTTTGAAGCAGTATATTGTCGAACGGGCCCTCGAACTGGGAGCATTTATCATTGAAAACAAATCAACAGTCAGGGCTGCAGCCCAGACCTTTGGAATCAGTAAAAGCACAGTACACAAGGATGTTACCGAAAGGCTCAGAAAACTCAATCCGGCGATGGCGAAACAGGTCAAGAAAATCCTGGAGGAGAATAAGGCTGAAAGGCACATACGAGGTGGAGAAGCCACACGGATAAAATACAAAAAGAACGAAAAAAAGGCCGGGTAAATTCCCGGTCTTTTTACTTATATGTCTGACCTTGACCGCAAAATATTCAAGTGATAAAATATTAATGTAAGAATATACATATTTTATATTGCGTTGTTTTAGATAGATAAGAATATTGCTATGAAGGGAATGGTAAGAAAAATTCCATTCCCTATGTTTTTAATTAAGTATTGCATTTTAGGGGGGTAATTATGAAAAGTGTTGTCAAACTTAGGGATGGCTGGTTTGTAAGGCAACTGAATCATGTAAGCAGGCTTGACGAAAAAACAATAGCTGAATATGGGAAAGGGGGCAGTGATGATGAGTTTTCTGCCCGAATCCCCGCTCAGGTCCATGAAATACTGTTAAGGCACGGCAAAATAGAAGATCCAACAATAATGGGAAATCCGGAAAAATGCCGCTGGGTTGCCGAATCAGACTGGATCTACAAATGCAATTTCCGACTTCCACGTAAGGGAAAGAGATACTATCTTAATTTCAAAGGCCTTGATACATTGGCGGACATTTATCTAAACGGCAGGTACATTGCATCTCACAATGACATGTACATACCTTTGAGGACAGAAGTTACCGGAGCTATAAAAGAAGAAAACATTCTCCTGGTTCATTTCCATTCACCCCATGAATATCTGAAGCACCATACCTGCCCGGCCGTAGAAAGCGGCAAGATTCCGAAGTATAAATTACTCAGGAAAACGATTCACGATTTCCAGGATTTCCTTGGACCCAAACCTTACCTTACAAATATCGGTATTTTTGACGATGTCTTGCTTGAAATAGCTGATGAAAGCGAGATTGTTTATGCTGATATAAGGGCGGATATTAATGAAGATTACAGTAAGGGAATACTGAAAATTTCGGTGGACGGGCTTGGCTATACCGAAAACGGTATGCTGAAATTTACTGTCTTAGGTCCGGACGGGGAGGTTTGCAATGAATCGGCGATACATTTTCAAAGCAATAATTCAGGCAAATGGTCACATGAAGCCGAGCTTACTGTAAATGAACCTGCCCTCTGGTGGCCGCGTTCTCATGGAGATCAGCCGCTGTACAGAATCAGGGTGGAATTGTTTGACGGAAATGCACTGACGGATAATGTGGAAAAGACTGTAGGATTCAGAAAAATAGAGATGGATGCTCCCTTTGATTTCAGGATTAACGGGAAACCTGTTAAACTGTGGGGAGCAAATCTGGCACCTATTAAGCGGACTACCAATGTATGGGACAGTGAAACGGCGATGAAACTGCTTGATATGGCAGAAAACGCCCATATGAATATTTTACGGGTATGGGGAGAGGGAGTCCCGTATCCTGATGAATTATATGACGAAGCGGACAGAAGAGGGTTTTTGCTGTGGCAGGAATTCTATATGAGTTACGGCATGCATCCTGACGATGATGAGTACAGGGCACTGTGTTGCAGGGAAGCCGAATATGTTATAAAACGTCTTAAGCATCATCCTTCGCTTCTGATGTGGTGTGGCGGCAATGAATCGATAATGAGCACACAATATGATTTTGCAGGTGAAAAATGCCTGGGAGAAGAAATATTCCTGGTGGATTTCAAAAATATATGCGAAAAGCTTGATCCCGGCAGGTACTACCATGAGATTTCACCGTATGGCGGAAGTTTTGCCAACGATCCCAGTGCCGGTGACACGCATGGATATACACATATCTGGTTTGTTCCTGGAGCAGAATATCCTGTCATGCTTTCGGAAAATACCCGGATCTCCGTTCCGGCACTTAAAAGTTTGAAACGCTATCTGGGAGACAGGCCTTTATGGCCGGAGGATTATAAAGGCATGGTCAGAAACCATGATGAACCTCCAATGCCTAAAACATGGCTGGAGCGGGCGCCGGAAGGAGTGTGGCCAAGAACAAAGAATTTTGAAAGATTTTATGATGCTGATAATCCTGAAGATTTAATCTACAAATTAGGCGCAGCTCATTCTCATCATCTCAGGGAAACCGTGGAAAGAAGCAGGAGAGGAAGACCCTGGTATGACGGAACGGGAAAACGGATTTGCAAGGGTCACCTGGTCTGGAAACTTAATGAACCTTACCCGGCTTTCTATTCCAGCATGATAGACTATTACCTGGAACCCAATATGGCATATTATGCGTTAAGAAGAGCCTATGAACCCGTACTTCTGTCTTTTGACATAGGCAACTACATCCACCTGTGGTTGGTGAATGACAGCACCGATAAGGTGGAAGGTACGGTGATTTGCAGTCTGTTCAATCCAAGAACGAACAAGGTAATGAAGGAGATAAAAAAGGACATATCTGCAGAACCGGATGAATCTTTGATCGTTTTCAGGCTGGATGAGTTCGGTCAGTTCAGGCGGGAGAATTTCCTGTATGCCGTGTTGTTGGACAAAAGCGGGAAAATTGTTACAAGAACCAATGATTATGTGGACAATGAGCGTTATCTGTATTTTCCTGATACAACACTTAAGCTTGAGCTCGACAATGGTGAGATTGTCGTCACTGCCGATAAATTCGCAAGGTGTGTGGAATTATCGGGCGATAATAACGGTGATGAATTCGGCTGGTTTTTTGAGGACAACTATTTTGATCTGATGCCTTGGGAAACTAAACGGGTTAAAGTTTTGGGCAGGCACAGCGAAGGCATAATCACGGCAAAAGCACGGTATTCTTCACAAACCGCCAGGATTTATTACAAAAGACAGGATAAAATTTAACTGCCAGAGTGTTAACAGCGGGGCAGAAAACCTGCCTTACAAAACTATGCAGAAGGGAAAGGGTATGAATTCTTAGGAAGGTGATTTTTGCATGAAACAATGCATTGTTTTGTCGGACGGATGGATTCTTAAAGACTGCAACACCGGAAAGGAGTATACCGTACCGAGAATGCCGATGCAGGTTCATTCCATTTTGCGTGAACACGGGGTAATAAGTGACAATTATATTTACGGAGATACTTCCGACTGCCGCTGGGTACAGGAACATGAATGGCTGTACACCACCGTTTTTGATTGTGAAGATACCGATAAACCTGCTTATTTGAGTATTAATGGTCTTGACACCTTTGCAGATGTATATCTTAATGGTGAGTTGATAGGCAGTCATGAAGATTTTTATCTTTCTGCGCGGTTTGATGTTACGGGTAAGCTTAAGAAAAGGAACACGTTAAGCATATTTTTCCATTCAGTGCCCAAGATACTGAAGGAGTGTGAAGCACGTAATCCAAATCCTGACCGTATAAAGCCATACAGGATGATTCGCAAGAATTTTCACGATTTTACAACTTACCTGGGCGCAAAGCCGGATTTGATGAGAGTGGGAGTTTATACCGATGTGGTCCTGGTATTGGTTGATACGGTTGAAATAAAAGATTTTTCAATAGATTATGTGCTGAATGATTCTCTGACTTCTGCTGAAGTATCAGTAAAAATTGAAACTACTGCTGACTCACATCTTAAAATACCGCCGGTGGAACAATTCTATGACGCATTTGATTTTGACTCAATGATTTACAGGTTCGGAGCGGCGGCCAGTGCGTACCTTAGAGTAACATTTTTATCAACAAGGTGGAGAAGGAATTCACCGTACCTTTACGTGTAATTCCGGGACAGTCACAGCTTATCTGTAATCTGGATGAGTTCGGACAGTTTCTGCGTAACAGGCTTATCGTCGGAAAACTTACAGGAGAAGACGGGAATATTGTATCAACGGTATGTATATTTGCTGACATTGAGCGCCATCTGTCTTTTCCTGAAGCAGTGGTTTCACTGAGTATTGAGGGGGATGAGCTGGTTGTCGAAACCGATTATTTTGCAAGATGTGTGGAATTAACGGGAGAGAATGACGGAGATCCGTTCGGATTTTATTTCTCGGACAATTATTTTGATTTGCTTCCGGGTGAAAAAAAGAGAGTAAAAATCAAGACAAAACACAAGGAAGGTATTATTACGGCTAAAGCTCATTATTCAAAATCAAAGGCGGTAATAAGTTATAAGGAAGAGAATTAAATTATTGGTATATAATTGGTTTGGTGTGCCCGATGAGGTGAAGAAATAAAGAATACCAAAAAAACGAAAAAAAGCCGGGTAAATTTCCCGGCCTTTTTCGTTCCGCCGAAATTCCGCTTTACAAAAACGTTCATTCCGGTCTAATCGTTCAGAAACTTTTCTGCCCGGCACTGCAAAATCCATTTGCATTCCATTTTAAATATGATAATATAAAAACAGACAAAAGCTGACAATACATATTATTATATATTTTAGCCGGGGAATATGTCTGTGCGTGAAAATAGATGGGTATAATACATATGTTTTTTGCCGAAGAAATTATTGAAAAATACATAATGGTAAGGGGTTGACTCAATTGGGCCTTGGACTTGATATAGGTATTGATTTGGGAACGGCGAGCGTTCTGGTATACGTAAAAGGAAAGGGTATCGTTTTAAGGGAACCGTCGGTTGTTGCAATTGATAAAAACACCAACAGGCTTCTGGCCGTTGGTGAGGAAGCCCGGAAAATGCTCGGAAGAACTCCGGGGAATATTGTGGCGATACGGCCGCTGCGCGACGGTGTTATTTCGGATTACCAGGTAACAGAGCGGATGCTTAAGTATTTCCTGAACAAGGTATGCAGCAGAGGCCTTTTCAGGCTGTTTAAGCCAAGGGTTATGATATGTGTTCCCAGCGGAGTCACCGAGGTTGAGAAACGTGCAGTCGAAGATGCAGCAATCCAGGCAGGCGCACGCAGAACATACCTGATCGAAGAGCCGATTGCAGCTGCCATTGGAGCGGGCATTGACATAACCAAGGCATGCGGTAGCATGGTGGTTGACGTGGGCGGTGGTACCACTGATATTGCCGTTATTTCTCTTGGCGGAGCAGTTGTAAGCACCACGATAAAAGTTGCCGGCGACAAGTTTGACGAGGCTATAATCAGGTATATGAGGAAGAAACATAATATAATGATTGGCGAGCGCACTGCCGAGGAAATAAAGATTAAAATCGGAACCGTATTCCCGAGACAGGAAGAGGTATATATGGATGTTAGGGGAAGAAACCTGGTATCGGGTCTTCCGAAGACTATCCAGGTATCTTCGTCTGAAATAATGGAAGCCTTGGAAGAACCGGTTTCAGCCATTGTTGATGCAGTGCATTCAGTGCTTGAAAGGACGCCTCCGGAACTGTCCGCTGATATAAGCGACAGAGGAATCGTAATGACGGGCGGCGGTTCGCTCGTTTACGGGTTCGACAAGCTCCTCCAGCAAAAAACCGGTATAGACGTTTTCATAGCAGAGGATGCAATATCGTGCGTGGCTTTGGGTACCGGTAAAGTTCTTGATAACCTGGAAATACTTGAAGAGTCCGGAATGGAAAGGGTAAATTACAGAAGATAATATAAACAGGAAGTCTGAAGCAAGGAAGGCTGTTTCCGAGAATTTTCGGAGCAGTCTTTTTTTACTGTAAAAAAAATTCCGGTAATTACCGATATTTTGAATTGGAACAGTATAATTCCGTCAGCATATAAGGTCAAATAATCTGAAGAAGGAAGAGGTTTATGGTAAGAGGACTGTATACATCCGGCTGGAGTATGCTGGCACTGAATAAAAAAATGGACGTTCTGACGAATAACCTGGCCAATGTTTCCACTGCCGGATACAAAAAGGATACCGTGGTGCTGGAAGGTTTTCCGAGGCTTCTGGCCGAAAGACTGCACGACAATACAAACGGTGTAGCCCGTGGAGTTCCGGTGGGCGAACTGTCCTTCAGTAATGATGTGGGCGAAGTTTATACATACTTTAACCAGGGTTCATTACTAAAAACCGATAACAATCTTGACATGAGCATCAAGGATGAAGGCAGGGCGTTCTTCACAATCGCTGTACCGGGCAGAGGGCAGTTCTATACAAGGGACGGAAGTTTCAAGCTGAACGCCAATGGTCAGCTTGTAACCGCAAAAGGTTACTATGTATTGGGTGAAAACGGAATTATCCAGCTTAGCGGAAGCGATTTTACCGTTACACGGGACGGAACGATAATACAGAACGGAGAAGTGGTTGACAGACTGCTGATAACCCAGTTCCAGAACCCTGAAAGCCTCAGGAAAAACGGGGAAAACCTGTTCAGTGCAACACCGGGCTCGGTTGTTGAAGGTTTCAACGGAGAGGTTCTCCAGAATTACCTTGAGCAATCGAATGCCGAAGCAATAAGGGAAATGGTTGATATGATAGCGCTTATGCGGAGCTATGAGGCAAACCAGAGGGTAATCAACGCCATTGACGACACCCTGGGCAAGGCGGTAAATGAGGTAGGAAGGGTATAGTTATTAACATAAAGCCATAATTACTGAAAAAGGGTGATAGGATTATGATGAGAGCACTTTATACGGCAAGTTCGGGCATGAAGGCAATGCAGTTCAATGTGGACACTATTTCGAATAACCTTGCAAACGTGAATACATATGCCTACAAAAAAGAAAGGGCGGAATTTGAGGATCTTCTGTATGTAACAATGGAACGGGCGTATATACTGGAAAACCAGGGACAGCCTGTTAACCTGCAGGTAGGACACGGTACCGTTATCAGGTCGGTTGCAAGGGATTTTACCGCAGGCAGCCTTATTCAGACTGAAAACAAGCTGGATTTCGCTATTATCGGGGATGGCTTTTTCAGTGTCCTTTATCCCGATCAGAATATATACTATACCCGTGACGGCAGTTTCAAACTGTCGGTTACAGATGAAGGCAATATGCTCACAACTGCGAGGGGTTATCCCGTTCTGGATATAAACGGCGAGCCGATTTATTTCGATTTTCCGCTGGATAAGCTGATAATTTCCGAACAGGGCGATATAAGCTATATGGATGAGGACGGTATTGTAATACCAACCGGACAGAGAATTGGCATCTTCAAGTTCAATAATCCGCAGGGACTTGAAGCCATCGGCGGTAACCTTTATGCCGAGAACACCGCATCGGGTTTTGCAGTTCCTGATGAGGAAATGGGCGAGCCGAGCATAATCAGGCAGGGATACCTTGAGGCTTCAAACGTTCAGATCGTGGAGGAAATGGTAAACTTAATCACTGCCCAGAGGGCGTATGAACTGAACTCGAAGGCAATCATGACAGCGGACGAAATGCTTAGCATAGCCAATAATCTTAAGAGGTAATTTCAGCTGAAACGACCGTCCGGCAGACGGGATAAAAATCCGTCCGCCGCAATGAGTGAAAAAGGGAGATAAAAATGAGAGTAGACGGTGTAAATGTAAATGCGGTAACCATACAGAACAGCATATCCAGTAAGCAGTTTGCTGAAGAGACGTCCTTTGAAGAAGTGCTGAAAAAGGCATATACCGAAGGCGACAAGGAGAAGCTTAAGGAGGCATGCAAGGAATTCGAGGGAATCCTCCTGGGAATACTTTTTAAACAAATGAAGAAGACCGTGCCGGAAAGTACATTCATGGCAAAAAGTTATGCACGGGAAATATTTGAGGAAATGCTCGACGAGGAACTTGCAAACAATGCCAAGGGGACTCTTGGTATTGCAGATGTTTTGTATAAACAGTTAAGCGCCAGCCTTGACAGGATGTATAAAATTAGTGATGATTAACAGGAGATGAAAAACCTCGTTAGACTTATATTATTAGCTGCAATATTGTTTGTGTTCATAACAGGCCCGTCAGAAAAGAGGCAAATGCTCCGAGATGATGGGCCTTATTTGTGTGCTGAAATTTCTCCTGAACCTTCGCTTTCGCCTGTTCCCGTAAAAGAACCGATTATCTATGCAAGAAAGGAAATCGTATATGAGGGAGCCCCGCAGGTTCTGCACATACTGGAGCTGGACCTTTCAAATCCCGGGCTGGAAATAATACCTGTACTGGCAAGGGACCAGATATTCGGTTTTGAGTTTCTGAGCGATATTGACAAAAGATATAAAGCAGCGGCGACGATAAATGCGGGATTCAATTTCGCCTATGGCCAGCCGTCCGGCATGGTCATTCAGAACGGAAAACTCATAAGTTCGAGCCGGGGCTACGGAAGGATACTCCTGATCGAAGGGGGAAAAGCCCGGTTTGTTCCGCCGCCGTTCAGGGTCTGGCTTGAAACCGAAGATACCAGAATACCGGTTGACCTTGTAAACCCGTATCCATATGAAAAGGGAATCATGGTTTTTACTCCCGAATACGGTCCTACGAACCGCATGGATACCGAGTATGCGGCATGTGTGGTTGTAAACGGTACGGTACAGCTGGCAGGCATTGTTTCAGGCGAACTGGATATACCGGATGACGGCTTTGTAATCGCAGATTTAAACACCGAACATTCCCCGATCCTGGGTTTATCCTCCGGAAGGTCCGTCAGGATCATGCTCCAGGAACAGGTTCAGCAGGGCTACCAGTGTTCCGGCTCTCTTGTTGAAAACGGTGAAAATGTGGCAAAGGACAGGGATGAATGGGCAGGAAACCTTAACCTGCCGACTCCGAGGACAGCTGTGGGAATAAAGGATGATAATACGCTGGTTTTTCTTGTTGTGGACGGAAGGCAGCCAGGATACAGCACAGGAGTGACAGGACGGCAGCTTGCCGATATCCTGATATCCCTGGGTGTTACCGAGGCGGCTCTTTTGGATGGCGGGGCCTCAAGCGAACTGATATATAACGGCAAAATTGTCAACAGGCCCTCAACCGGCAAAGAACGGCTTCTTGCCTCGGCGTTTGTTGTTAAATACAATTCCGATTAAGGTGAAAAATTTCCTGTAAAATATTGATATAATCTGACAATATTATGTTATAATAAGTTGGGATTAATTCTTCATTTATTGTCTAGCATCGTTGATCAGACTGTGGGGTGTCTTTTTTGAAAAAAGCCGTTAAAGCGCTGTTTGCGGTATTATTGTCTTTAGTGTTATTTCCCGTTCCAAATGTTGCGGGTTCTGCCGAAATCCCGACATATAATCGGCTTGATTGTCTTTATCCCGTCCACCTGCGTTATGACGTTTTTTATGACGGTAAACTGACCGATGAGAATATCGTATATCTGAAAAACATACCCCACGCTGAAGCGCTGAAAACCTTGAACGTGCTAAGGGGCGACAGCAGAGGTAATCTGATGCTTGACAGGTACGCAGAAAGGGTTGAAGGTGCCGCAATGCTGGTAAGGCTTCTTGGTGCCGAAGAATATGCTTTCACGTTTAAGCAGCGTCACCCCTTTACCGATGTTCCCGACTGGGCGGTCCCGTACATCGGGTACTTGTACCAGAACGGCCTGACGAACGGAATTGGAGACGGCAAATTCGGATCGCATCATTATATAGATGAAAAATCTTACCTGGCCTTTCTGCTCCGGACGCTCGGATACAGTGAAAAAAACGGTGATTTTACATGGGAGACGGTGGGTAGTACAGCCCTGAAGGTTGGACTACTGGAGCCCGGCGAGGAGAAGTACATAGGAAATCTTATAAAAAGGGAGAGGCTGTCGCAGCTTTCCTGGAGGGCAATGTTCCTGAACCATAAACAATTCCGGAAACCGCTGCTGATCTGCCTGTATGAAGAAGGAAAAATAAGCCGTGAAAACCTTAAGGCATTGTTTGCGAAAAGCCAGGACCGGCTTATCGATCTGTGGTATGCAAATATCCCCATGCTTGAAGAAGCTTTTCTGCGTCACGAAGAGAGAATAGAAATACCTTTGAACCAGAAGCAGAAGGAAAATGATTACCATACTTATCTGGAATACACTCTTGAAAGGATACAGCTGACAACGGGCGTATTCCTGCGCGGGTTTTACACTGAGTTATGGCAGCATGGATACAACTATACCCTGGTAATATACCCCAATTACGAAAATACGCTGTCCGGAGATGAAATACTGAAAAGCTGGGTGGATTTGATTGCCCTGAAAATATTCACACCGACAATGAATGACTATGATAAGGTAAAAGCAGCGCATGATTACCTAATAACCGTGCTGGAATATGATACAGGCGAAAAACACGAGATTGCTCCTTCTTCTTTCAGTGCACTGGGAGCACTGGAAACGGGAGTTGCCGTTTGTAACGCCTATTCCGAGCTGATGGCGCTGATTTTGAACCGAGGTGGTGTACCGTGCCGTATTGTTGTGGGAGAAGCCAATGGAACAAGCCATGCCTGGAATATTGTTTCAATTGACGGGAAGCTGTACCATGTAGACGTTACATGGGATGATCCTGTAATAAATGGTAAGGAAAAGGCAATAAGGTATGATTATTTCAACCTGCCTGATGCGGAGATTGAAAGGGATCATTACTGGAACAGGAACAATTACCCTGTATGCAATTCCACCGAGCATAATTATTTTGTCAGGAACAAACTGATTGTAAAAAACCCGGAAGATATCAGGGCTGCGGTTGCGGATGCCGTGGAAAACCGGAAAACCGGCCTTATGCTGAAATATCTAGGCGACAGCCCGGGATATCCCGATATCAGAAAGATTATCAATGATGTTAATTCGGGCGCAGGCTATATAATAACCAGGTATGTTTACACTATAAACGAAGCCGTCCGTACAATAAGTCTTGAATCCATTGAGTATGCTGACTGACCGGGATATGCCCGCTGATGCGTTTTTTTCTGTCCGGACCAGGGAAAAAGCATATAATGCGAAAATGCGACATAATTGACTGAAAAATGTCGTGTATTTACATCCGAAAAACCGGAATGAAAGTATAATATAAACAGAAAACAGGTATTTTAAAACTGAAAGACTCCTGGTATGGTTGGGGGGGGGTATACCGGGAGTCTTTTTTTTGCAAAGGGGGATTTGCATGGACAGGAAGAAATATCTTGAAGAAATTGAGGCCGTAATTCAAAGAGGGCCGTTTAAGGATAACTGGGATTCATTGTTCAATTTTACCCCGCCGGAATGGTTCCACAGGTCAAAATTCGGTATTTTCATTCATTGGGGCGTATACTCCGTTCCTGCCTACAATAACGAATGGTACTCGAGAAACATGTATATCCAGGGTTCCGACGAGTTCAGGCATCACGTGGAAACTTACGGAGAGCATAAAAAATTCGGGTACAAGGATTTTATCCCGATGTTCAGGGCGGAAAAGTTCAATCCGGATGAATGGGCAGAACTTTTCAGAGAAGCAGGTGCACGGTATGTCGTTCCCGTTGCGGAGCATCATGACGGGTTCCAGATGTATAGAAGCGAACTTTCACGGTTCAATGCATATGAAATGGGACCAAAGCGCGATGTACTGGGCGAGCTGAAGGAAGCCTTTGAAAAACGGGGTCTGATACTCGGAGCTTCTTCCCACAGGGTGGAACACTGGTTTTTCATGGGTCACGGAAAAGAGTTCGACAGCGATATAAAGGAACCGATGGAATTGGGGGATTTTTACTGGCCGGCAATGCCCGAGCCGAATCATCAGGATTTATTCAGTGAGCCTGCTCCTTCACGGGAATTTCTTGAAGACTGGCTCCTCCGTACCTGTGAGATAGTGGACAGATATCGTCCGAGGCTGATTTACTTTGACTGGTGGATTCAGCACAGTGCGGTAAAACCGTATCTGAAAAAGTTTGCGGCATATTATTATAACCGTGCAAAAGAGTGGGGTATTGATGTAGCCATAACCTACAAGCATGAGGCATTCATGTTCGGAAGTGCTGTTGTGGACGTGGAACGCGGACAGTTTGCGGAACAGAAACCGTATTACTGGCAGACCGACACGGCGGTTGCAAGAAATTCCTGGTGCTATACCGAAAATAATGTGTACAAACCTGCAAACGAGATTATTTGCGATCTCGTTGACATCGTGAGCAAAAACGGGTGCCTTCTCCTGAACATCGGTCCGAAGGCTGACGGAACAATACCTGATGAAGACAGGAAAATCCTGCTTGAAATCGGTGACTGGCTGAAGACAAACGGTGAAGCCATATACGGCAGCAAGATATGGCGCATATACGGGGAAGGACCTACAAGAATCCAGGAAGGACAATTTACCGATGTTAACGCAAAGACATTCACTCCCGAAGACATCCGGTTCACGGTAAACGGTTCGTGTATTTATGCCACCGTTCTTTCCTGGCCGGAAAACGGCGTAGTAAAAATAAAATCCCTTGCTGACAAGGATGCTTCAAAGCTTCCGCATTTTCACGGGATTATAAGGGATGTATCGGTTCTCGGTTTTGACGAAAAACCTGCCTGGGAGAGAAATGAAGAAGCACTTACTGTCACCGCAAAAACGGTAAAAAGCGATAAACCTGTGGTGCTGAAAATACTGGTGGACTGAAAAGGCGGGATACCTGCGATTACAGGCTATTTGTGCAATTTCCTGAACTCACTGGGTGATATATTGTAATACTTGCGGAATGCGGAAGAAAAATGCTCCGCAGAAGAATAGCCAAGGGTATCGGCAATGTATGAAATGCTTTTGCTTTGATCCTTTAACAGAACGGCGGCTGCCGACATTCTTGCTTCGGTTTTCTTTTGCTGAAAAGACTTGCCATAATATTTCCATATAAGACGCTGCGTCTGACGGGGACTTAACTTCAGCCTGTCAGCAAGATCATTCAGCGAAAGGGAACTGTATTCATACAGGAAGTATTTTTCTATAATAATTGAAATACTGTCAGTCAGATTGCCCGGGGCAAAACGGTCCCGGGTATGTTTTTCTGAATCGTAATTACGGATTAAACAGACCAGAAGCTGTGCCAGGAGCAGTTCAATCTGTTTCCTGTACCCCGTGTGTTTATTCTCCAGTTCCCTGAAAATCTGCCTGATTATAGCCTGAACCCCGAAATTATCCTTTCCGATCCAAAAAGGGGTTGAGAAAAAAATATTCAGCAGCGGAGACATTTTCTTCTGGCTGATTTTTTTAGTTTTCAGATAAATACAGTACTCCTGCATTGCTTCGTGGGGAAGGGGAATTTGTGCGTGTTCCACGTGAGGACCGGTAATATACAACGTGTTTGGTTTAATTTCATAACTTTTCCCGCCGGTAACCAGCCTTCCGTATCCGGACATATTGAAATGAATTTCAAAACATCCGGCGCCATGGCTGTGCATCGGAATGGTATCGGTGATACTCCCGTAAGATATGCTCGGAACACTGAATTCTACACCGTCAAATGCAAAACTGATGTCAGCGTCGGTATAAGCTATGCTCATCGTTTACCCCTTTTATCGTTCGTTTCTGCATAGTTTACCGTTTAATTATACCATGCCGCGGACAAGAACGGTAAAGTAAATAAAGCCTTTATAAAACAAAGTGCACTTGATTACATTTAACCGGTTAAATTATGCAGTTAAATATAACTACAAAAGCAAGGAGTAATCAGAACATCAGCGCTGAAAACAGTTTCTGGAACGCCACTGGTTTGGGCTCATGCCATAGTGCTCCCGGAAAACCTTAAAGAAATGAGAAGGAGTTCGGTATCCTACATGCTCAGACACGGTTTCGACGGTAAGATCAGGATTGTTTTTCAGCAGGTCGCAGGCTTTTTTCAGGCGGATATCATGAAGATACTGCAGGAAAGTCATTCCAACCTCTTTTTTGAATATGCTGCATAAATAGCTGGGATTAAGATTCACATGTTCAGCCACTTCTTCCAGCGAAATATCCCTGAAATAGTTCAGCTTAATATAAAGAATACACTGATAAACCTTGTCAGAATAGGCGGTATTGGTTTGCTCAGTGTTTTCATCAACATTCCAGAAGTTTTTAATCATTTCTTTCAGTACATTTTTGAAGGACGAATAATTCACTATTTTTTGCCTGTGATATATATATTTCTTTTTGATAAATTCCGGCTCAATTTCATTGCCGAAAATTGCGTAGTTATATGAGGCGATTTCAAGGAAAGCAAGAGTATAGGCAATGTGAAGGGAGTTTGCCTTTTTCAGCAGTTGTTCAATATAGTCATCTATTTCATTTTCATTAAGAACGGCTTTCAGCATCCGGGCAAAAGTTCCTGAAACAAAAAGGGCATGTTTTGCGGTTTCCTCAAGCTCTCCGGTTTCTAGAGGGAGAAGTGAAAGAAGCAATTCTGTTAAGGCTTCATAAAACAGGGGTGCATTCATATTAGAAGTTATTTCTTCCGCAATCCGCTCTGTGCTTTGAATGCTGCTAATGCCGATATTCAAAGGAATACCGGGAAAGCATGTATTGAAAATGCGTAATATATCCGTTTTTTTCAGCCTGAAGGAAAAATTAAAAAGAAAAGCAAGGATTTTTCCCAGGCGGAAAGAGTAAACCTTGTCAAAGTAAGGAGCAAGCATGCTGTAAATCCGACCTGATTCCATATCACCGAATCCCGTTACGACACAGAGGGTGGCAAACCTAAAAGGCAGCAGGAAACTGATATCCGTATTGCTTAAACGTATATCACCGATATGTGTGTTCTGAAGCATGCACATTTTCAGTTTCAGCAGAATGTTTTCCTGGAGCTGTTTTTTTTCTGTGTCTATCTCATGCAGCTTGTTTATAAGCCTGTCTTTATTTATAGGTTTTAAAAGATAGTCGGAAACCTGGCACGATACTGCCCGCCTGAAAAACTCGATTTTTTCATAACCGCTAATAATTATGAATTTCCCGTGAAAACCCTGTTTTTTTATGTTTTCGATCATGGAAAGCCCGTCCAGTTCCGGCATATTTATATCAGCTATTATTACGTCCGGTAAAAACACGGGTATTGCATCCATGGCTTCAAAAGCATCAGATGCCGTTTTAATTTCAAGGTTGACTTTTGTCTGCTTTCTGAGCATGGTTTCAATTCCTTTTAATACAATGTATTCATCATCGACAAGTAAAACTTTGAGCATTATGCATCCCCTCCGGGAAATTCAGCGGCTGTTTCTTTATTATTTAAAGGAATCCGGATACTGCACACCGTCTTTTCATTCTCTTCACTTGAAATTGACAGAAAATAATCATTTCCGTAATAAAGCCTGAGGCGGTCATTGATGTTAAAAATGCCGCGGCCGTTGTGCTGGCTGGATATATTCGGATGTTCTTCCGGGTGATTCAGTTGTCTTTGTATTTCTTCAAGGCGTATTTTCGGTATTCCCGGTCCGTCATTTGTCACTGTTATCAACAGATGATTACTTAGTTCTCTTATTTCGATTTCAATCCTGATCTTGTTACGGGTTTTCGGGACATTATGTACAATTGCATTTTCTACCATAAAAAGCAGTACGAATTTCGGACAAATCCATTCACCTGAAAATTCATCTACCTTCCATTCAACGGTAAAACGGTTCATAAAACGTTTGTTCTGTATTTCTATATATTGCCTTACTACTTCCATTTCTTTCTGCAGCGGGACAAAATACTCACGGGATAACGAGTAACGCATAAGGTTACCGAATGCATATGCAATATCCGCTATCAGGGGTTCATTGTTCATTTCGGCTATCATTCTTATGCTTTCCAGCGTGCCATAGAAAAAATGCGGATTTAACTGTGACTGTAAAGCCTCAATTTGCGCATTCCTCAGCAATATTTCCTTTTGCCGGATCATGTCAGACATATGATTGGTACGTTCAACCATCAAGTTGAACTCCCTGATAAGGTTGCCTACCTCATCGTCCGTCACCGGACCGGTATATGGGGTAAGAATATGGGAATTTGTCTGGTTTATATGTTTTGCGAGCAGCGAAATGTTACGAAACGGACGATAAACCAGGGGAAACAAAATGAAATTTGATAAAAGGAAAAGCAGTGCGCAAATAAGCATACTGGTTGATATTGGCGACTTTGCAATGCTTTTCAGCATGTTTTTTTTCAGCTGGACGACACTTATATTGTAATCAGCAAGCTTTATGATACACAGCATTATATTGTTTCCGGAATTAAATGAAACATGAACATCACTGGACAAATTTCTGATAAATTCCTCGTTTTCAGCCAGAAATTCATGATTTTTGTCATTGTCATTAAAGGCATGAACAAGTTTTCCGCCCCAGAAAATATAGGTGGAAATGTCGCTGGCCTGCTCATTCAGAAACAGGTTAAACAGCCGGCTGTTGCAGGTGATGGAAAGAACGCCTGTTATTTCTGAGTAAAGGGCATCCATAAAACCTGCAAGGAAAACAAGTTTAAGTTCGCCGTCAATATTTTCTGCCAGCCAGAACTGCCTGTACAATTCGCGCCGGGGATTGGTCATAAACTCTTCCGAGAAGATATCCATTTCATACAACTGTGACAGGGGAAGGAATTCAGGAAGTATTTCCACGGCAGTACTGTTGGCTGTGTAAATATTTATCCGGTCGATATAAGGATTGTATGACTGAATGCTCTTTATCAGCGTGGCAACATCCTTTACATAAGTGTACATAACGTTTTTCGGAGTGGATACGTTTTGATTCAGAATGCTTGCTAATTCGGAAGAGACCCTGAACTGGTCGAATTTTTCCTCGATATACTGCAGCTGGTTTTCCAGGTAATACTTGTCTGACAGCAATGATTCCTTTTCAGCGTTGATGAGTTCGGTGCGTATTTGCCTTGCGTCATTGGAATAAAGAAGCATGCCAAGAAGCAAGGTCGGAAGCAGTACAACCAGTAAATACGTAAGAAAAAAACGTTGTAAAAGACTGCCAAATTTTTTTGCCATTAATGAATTGTGTCACTCCCTTCTTAGTTAATTATATCAGTTTGCCTATTAGTAAAAAAGCATTGATACGCAAATCCAAAAAATTAATATTGAAATCCAAAAAATTATCAGTATGAAAAAAACAGATACACAAAAAACAAAAAAATGTCATGCAAAAATAAAAAACACGGTCTGGCTGACCATACTGACAAGGTTTATAATGATAGTATCAAATTTCACATACGGACAGGGATTGTGGATATATGAAATCTTACATATCGGTAAATCAAAAGAACTTCAGAAGAAGTAATCTGTACAAGTTTATAAAACAGCTTGATTTGCAGATGTTTGCATTTATAGGTCTGGCGTTTTTGATAGTTTTTTCATATTTGCCGATGTTCGGCATTATAATTGCTTTCAAGGAATACAAAATAAGCAGCGGTGTTTCTGGTATTTTTTCAAGCAAATTCGTCGGGCTTAAGTATTTTGTTGAATTCTGTACAGACTATCGTTTCGGTGAGCTGGTCCGGAACACATTGGTCCTCAGTACTTTGAAACTGGTTTTCGCTTTTCCTGCGCCTATTATCCTGGCCATTATGATTTCCGAAGCCGGCAACAGTTTTTTCAAAAGGCTTGTACAAACAGCCAGTTATCTTCCGAATTTTATATCATGGATACTGGTTTACGGTATCAGTACGGCTCTTTTCTCTGAGAGCTTTGGAGTTGTAAACCAGGTGCTGAAAAACCTGGGGATAATTGAGAAAGGTATCCCGTTTTTAACCCGGCCTGATTTGTTTTGGGTGATGGCCGTTGTATTGTCAATATGGAAGAGTTCCGGATGGTGGGCAATAATATTTTTAGCTGCAATATCAAATATTGATCCTAATCTGTATGAAGCAGCCATATGCGACGGCGCAGGAAGACTGAAGAGGATTTGGTATATTACACTTCCCGGAATTAAAGGAGCCATAATAACGGTCCTGATTCTTTCGCTGGGAAGTTTCCTGGGCGGGGGAATGGTAGGTTCGAACTTTGAACAGAGTTTCTTAATGGGCAATAACGTGAACAATTCAACATCTGAGATTATTCAGACCTATGCATTTAAAATGGGTATGGCGCAAGGGCGTTTTTCATATGCTACTGCCGTGGACTTGATGCAGTCAGTTATATCAATTACGCTGATTTTTATCAGTAATGCAGTAGCAAAAAAGATCACAGGAGAAGGCCTGTTCTAGAGGAGAGATACATCAATGAAAAAAACCAGGGAGGATTACATTGTAGATACAGTTAATTACATATTGCTGACCATAGTTGCATTCATTACACTGTATCCGTTTTATTATATTGTTGTCTGCTCTTTCAACGACGGAGTAGATCTGATGCGCGGCGGCGTATATTTTTGGCCGAGAAAATTCTCTATAGCCAGTTATAAACAGTTTATTCAGGACTCATCATGGATTAATGCGTTTTTTATGTCTGTTGCGAGGACGGTTGTAGGAACATTAATCTCTGTCACGGTTACATGCATTTTCAGTTACGGCTTGTCGAGAAAAAAGCTGATGTTCAGGAAATATTACATTCTGGCGGTTGTAATTACAATGTATTTTTCCGGCGGCTTGATTCCATACTACGTTTTGCTGCGAAATCTCGGGTTGTTGAATACGTTCTGGGTCTATATCATCCCTGGAACGGTGAATACATTTTTTACAATAACCGGAATCAATTTTTTCAGTTCAATTCCTGAATCGATTATTGAATCGGGATATATGGACGGCGCGAAGGAATTACAGGTTTTCTGGCGGATAATCGTACCGGTGTCATTGCCTTTTATAGCTACGCTTTCGTTGTTTGTAGCGGTAGGACACTGGAACAGCTGGCTGGATTCAGCGTATTACGTACGTGATAGAAGACTTCATACGCTGGCATATAAAATGATGACAACGCTAAACAAGATCATGGCATCATCTTCTGATGCAAATACGGCAGGACAGATTTCCACTGCAAATACAACCACGAACTTTACCGTTCAGGCGACTGCAATGGTAATTTCAATGGTTCCTATAATGTGTGTCTATCCGTTTTTACAGAAGTATTTTGTCCAGGGATTAATGCTTGGTTCTGTTAAAGAGTAAAACCCCAGGTATTTCTGATGAATTTAAAATATTGGCAGATTCTTTCTGCCTGGATATAAATTTAAAATCGGGAGGGAAAAAGTTATGAAATCAAAAATGAGAAAAAGACTGATACCTTTATTGTTCCTTGTTATTTTTGCTGTTTTGCTGACTTCCTGCGGAAAGACTCAAAGCGGCAATAACAACACAGGCCAGACTTCTGCAGGAACCGGCGAAGGCAAGAATACAGGCGGTTCAACCGAGCAGAAGAAGCCTGTAAAACTGACGCTGTTTGTTGATGAACCCTGGTGGCCGTATGACACCTGGAAGGGGGCCATTCCCGAAGAGTTTAACAAAAGAATGAATGTGGAGATTGAAGCAATTCGCGCGGCGGATGATCAGCAGCTCCCAATGATGGTGGCGTCAGGCGATATGACTGATATTGTATGCACATACCGATATCAGTTTATGGCCAAGGAAGAGGTAAGCTATCCGCTTGACGTATTGCATGAACAATACCCCGATGTAAACTTCCCTGTACATTCTGTACTGCAGTTTGTCAACAGGATGCCGGACGGGCATTATTATACAATCGGATGCGGATTTTCGCCTGAGTCTGACAGAAAAGGCTGGGTGATTGCTTCGGAAGGTCCGGGATTCTTCTATCGCGAAGATATTGCCAATGAACTGGGGCTTAAGTTTGAAAGACTGGAAGACCTGGACATAGCCTTTGCGAAGGTAAAGCAAACACATCCTGAAATGTATCCGATAGTATTTAACTACATTCACAAATTTGGCTGGCTTCGCAATGTGATGGGACTTCCGAACGGCGGTTTCCATGATCAGAACGGTACACTTGTATGGTATGCTGCAGCAGACGGACAGCTGGAATTCTATAAAAAAGTAAATGAGTGGTATCGCTTGGGATATATAAGCCCGGATAACTTTGCATTCCAGACTGAAGAAGATACAACTGAAACTGCGGTTGCCGGAAGAGCTTTTGCTGTATTTGGATATGATAATCATGCAGATAACTACAATACTGCACTTGAAGCAAGCGGAGCCGATTTCAGGTTTAAGCAGGTAACTGACGTTATTAGTGACAATGCCAAGAGATACGTCAATTTTGCGGGAGGACGCGGTCTTTACATCACAAAATCCTGCCGGGACGTTGAAACTGCATATAAAACGGTTGCCTACGCATATGGCGATGAAGGCATGAAACTGTTGATGTGGGGTATAGAAGGAGAAGACTACAAATTGAACAGCGATGGTTATCCGGTATTTAACTATAATTTCCAGGGTGACAACACTGTTTTGGAACCCCGTGGTCTGAAGTACTGGGGATGGCTGGTTCATAATGCGGTTGTTACCGGTATTCCAGACGCAACATCGGATACACAGACAGCAAAAGCAAGAAATGCCTGGGGTGCATATACCGAATACAATCCTGTTATCGGCATGATTCGTTTTGATGCCGATTCAGAAGAACAGATTATATCGACAAAACTTGATGAAATGCTGAGGAGTGAGGAAATAAACATCCTCATGGCTGAATCTGAGGAAGCCTGTGAAAAAGCATATTACGCAATGCTTGAAAAGGCTGAATCCATCGGATTGTCAAAACTTATGAACTCCGCAAACGAAATGTACAGGAAACTGAAGCCTGAATATGACAAGATTAAGGACAATGAAAGATAACAGAATGCTTTTTATGTCATGAAAAACCAGTAAGTAATTTACAAAGGAAAAGAGGCTGTCTCAAAAAACACTTTGGGACAGCTTATTTTTTTCATGTGGACGGGCAAAGTAAATGCAACTTTTAAAGACTTAATGCATCCTGTAATATGGAAAGACTAAGTGCAACTGCTTTTCGGGTTAGGGGCCGTATTTACTTTGACAGTTGACCTGCCATGGCCAAAAAAGAATTTCATGTAAAAACCATTGCAAAAAGATGAAATATATTGTAAAATAAAATCCGCAACTTATGTCGGGGTGTAGCGCAGTTGGTAGCGCACGTGGTTTGGGACCATGGGGCCGGGGGTTCGAGTCCTCTCACCCCGACCAGATTTATCAAGTGAGATTGATACAGAAAAAGCCAGTCCGTCAGGACTGGCTCTTGTTATTTATATCAAAAAGTGTGGAATTAAAGGCTTTCCGGGGTGCAATACAGTCTTCTGAATCCTTTTTGCTTGTCAATATGTGGATTTGCTCTATTGAACTCATGAAAGAAATTATTATTCTATAATTTTGCTTGTGATTATTTCCAGATAAGATTTAAGTAAAATAGTTAAATTTTTTCTAAGCTTTTTGGTTTTCCGTTACTATAAGGTTGAGAGCATTCGATAAGGAGTGACAATGTGAATAATGAGATGATTTGGGATCAAGTGCCGCATAAACATGCCGCCAACCGCCTTTTCGCAAGGAAAATCAAGGAACTCCCGTAATCCTTGAACTATTGTTTCCATGAATCGGGAATATACGGCCGCAGGATTATCGTTGCCAGCGGAGGGATTCTGAGGACCAATGAATACGGTCTGTGATGGTACGGAATGTTTTCGGAATGGATTTTACCCTCGTTAATTACGTTGCTGCCGCCGTATTCTTCCCGGTCGCTGTTGAAAACTTCCTCGTACCAGGTGTAAAAAGGCGCGCCTATGCGGTAGTTTTCGTGCGCTGCAGGCGTAAAATTGCAGACAAAGATAAGCATGTTGCGCCAGTCCTTACCCTTTCGGATAAACGATACAATGCTGTGTTCGGTATCGCTGCAGTCAATCCATTCAAAACCATCGTAATGAAAATCCACTTCATACAGCGCAGGTTCGCCCAGGTAAAAATTATTCAGTTCTTTTACATACCTGTGCATTTTTTGGTGCATCGGATAGCCAAGGAGGTGCCAGTCCAGGCTTTCCTTGTACTTCCACTCTATAAACTGGCCGAATTCGCCGCCCATGAACAGGAGTTTTTTCCCGGGATGGCCGATAAAAAAACCCAGTGCCGCGCGAAGGCCCGCGAATTTCTGCCAGTAATCCCCCGGCATTTTGTCCAGAAGCGAGCGCTTGCCATGAACCACTTCGTCATGGGAAAGCGCAAGAATGAAATTCTCGCTCCACGCATACATAATGGAAAACGTGATAAGGTCCTGGTGGTATTTCCTGTATACCGAATCCATGCTCATGTACTTTAAAAAGTCGTTCATCCAGCCCATGTTCCATTTATGGGAAAAACCAAGGCCTCCAACATGAACGGGCCTGGTCACCATCGGCCATGTAGTGGATTCTTCGGCTATCATTAACACATTGGGAAAATGTTTATATACAATGCAGTTCAGCTGTTTTAAAAATTCAATTGCTTCAAGGTTTTCCCTGCCTCCGTACCGGTTTGGCATCCATTCGCCTTCATTGCGGCAATAATCCAGGTACAGCATGAACGCGACGGCATCCACCCTCAGTCCGTCCACGTGGAATATATCAAACCAGTAAATTGCATTTGATAAAAGAAAGCTTCTTACTTCATTCCGGGAAAAATTGAAAATATGGGTTCCCCACTGTTGATGCTCGCCGCGCAGCGGGTGTTCATGCTCGTAACATGCGGTACCGTCAAACCTGGCAAGACCGTGCCCGTCTTTCGGAAAATGGGCCGGAACCCAGTCCAGGATCACTCCGATTCCGTTCTGGTGACAGGTATCAATAAAGTACTTAAAATCCTCCGGTGTGCCGTAACGGGAGGTTACAGCATAATATCCGGTAACCTGGTATCCCCATGAACCGTCATACGGGTGTTCCATGATCGGCAAAAGCTCGATATGCGTATATCCCATTTCCTTTACATACGGAACGAGCTTTTCGGCCAGCTGCCTGTATGACAGCGGCCTGAAACCCGTTTCATATTCACCGTAGGGGTCCGGCTGCTGCATCCAGGATCCGGGATGCACTTCGTAAATATTTACCGGCTTGTCAAAGGTGCTTTCAGCAGCGCGGCGTTTCATCCATACTTCATCATTCCATTCGTAGTTATAAAGATCATATACCCGGGAAGCTGTTTTTGGCGGTTTTTCAGCCCAGAATGCGTATGGGTCGGCCTTGATGTAAATCTCGTCAAATGGCGTTTTTATTTCATATTTATATATGTCGTTCTTGACAAGCCCGGGAATGAATATTTCCCATACGCCTGAGCTGCCCAGCATTCGCATCTGATGACGTCTGCCGTCCCACTGGTTAAAATCGCCGACGACGCTTACCCGTTTTGCGTTCGGCGCCCAGACGCAGAATGACACCCCGGGAACGCCGTCAATAACCCGCAAATGGGCCCCCAGTTTCTCATATATCCTGTAATGGGTTCCTTCGTTGAAAAGGTATAAATCGTAATCGGAAATGGTGGGCGGAAAACAATAGGGATCGTAGGTTTCGAAACAATGTCCTGTATAATCGGTGACCCTGAACTTGTACAAGGAATTTTCCGGATGGCCGGGAAAAACCGCTGCAAAAAATCCCCGGCCGTCCCTTTTATGCATAGGATATGAAATACCGCTTCCTTCAAAGATGACTTCTATGCTTTTTGCATTGGGTATGTATGCGCATATTGCGGTCTCATTGCCCTGCGTGTGCATACCCAGTATTTCATGCGGATTTTTGTGAACCCCGCAAATGATGGCTTCAATGCCGCTTTCATCGAAGACATAATTCATACTGAATTACTCCTGGTGCTTAAATGATCTAACAGATGCAGAATCCAAATATGAATTATGCCCCGAAACCGATTTCCTAAACTATTTCTCAAGCGCTTTTACTAAGCGGTAAATAATGGTGGCGGCTTCGGCCCTCGTTGCCGTATTTCCGGGTCCAAGCCTGTTTCCGCCAATACCGTTGATAACACCTGCATAATACATCTGCGCAAAGGCAGACTGGGCGTATGTATCAATTTCATTGTAGTCGCTGAATTTATACAGGATATACAGCGGCGGCTGATACATGTCATAACCGGCGCTTTTCACAGCCCGGGACGCATAATATACCATGTCCTGCCTTGTTATGGGCTCATTGGGATAGAACATGCCCTTCGCGTCAGGTTCAATTATTTTGTACCTGTATGCGGTCATTACATAACGATGATACCAATCATCCGGGTTCACGTCTCTGAAGCTCCCAATCGGGGTTTCAGGCAGCGCAAAGGTTGTTACGAGGAGCTTTATAAACTCGGCACGGGTAATAATTCCCGAAGGATTGAAATTTCCCCTTCCGTCGCCCTGGATAACACCCATTGAAGTAAGGGTGTTTATCGCATCCTTTGCCCAGGCAAAACCGGAAGAAATATCGTTATAGGCCGTGACAGGAGGAGTACGGACGTCAACCTTATTGCTCGGGAATGATTCACCCGCGGCATTTTTGGCCTTTACCATGTATGAGTACGTTCTTTCCGGTAACACGGTATTGTCGAAATAGACGGTAACGTCTTTACCGACCGAACCTATAAGCTCATAATCAGGGCTGACATCGCTTTTGCGGTATATTCTGAACTCGTCCTCATTATCCGAAAAATCAACCCATGAAAGCGCAACCCTGCCCGAACCCACCACGGTGGGTATTGAAAGGCTGGGTGTTGCAGGAACCTTGGTTGTATAGAAAACTTCGTTCGTGTATGTTTCAAATGCCGGATACTGGCTTTGGGCGCGGACACGGATTGTATAATCGGTGCCTTCCGCAGGAACAAAGCTGAACATTGTTGAATTCTTTCCGAGTACCCCGAGGGTACGCCACATTTCATTCAGCCCGGTCCTGTATTCGACTACATATGAGTCCTCCATGTCCGAAAAATCTTCCCATGCAAGGTAGAGCTTTCCGTCAATCATTGCCAGTTCCAGGTTTCCGGCGTTTTTGCTGAAGAAGATCCTGACCGGTTCGGTGACGGTAAACTCAGAGAACACGGTGCTGTTTTTTACTGCACGAACCTGGTATGTATAGGTTTCGCCGTTTACAACATTCTCATCGGCGAACATGTACTGGCCGCCCGACGCAGTGCCAATATGTTTCCATAACCCTTCGGACCCGGCCATGCGCCAGATTTCAAAGCTGCTTTCCTGCGCCCGGTCATATTCCCATGCAAGGTATACCCTGTTTGGTACAATGCTCTTGATTTCAAGGTTCTGTACTCTTGGCAGCTGTTCCGCGGTAACGTAAATCGCCGGCGTATATTCTGACTCAATCATGGAATCGGAACGCAGCTTCAGGCGGTAAACGTTCAGCGAGCCTTTCGTTACCTTGTCGACGTATGATCCTGTTTCTTTAAAGGATCTTACGGGTTTGAAGTTACCTTCAGTATCAAGTTTTTCAAGGACGATACTATGTTTTCCCGCAGCCTCCTTGCTCCACTCCAGCAGGATTTCTGTGTCAGAAATAGCCCGTCCGTAGAAATAGGTTTCAAACGACAGTTTTGTATTGGCAGTAATGCCATCTGCCGAGGGCAGGTAATCGGTGGTAAAGCCGCCGTCGTAGCGGGCTTTTATCCTGTAATAATACGTTGTTCCCGGTTCCAGGTCGTTGTCGGTGTATTCGGTTTCACCCGGCCTGGAAGTGTGGATTTCCTCCCAGCGTGTACTTCCGGATTTCTTACGCTCAATTATTACAACCGAATTTTCCGGCAAAACATAGGTTTGATTCGGATATTCCCATGACAAAACAACCTGGGTGCTGTATGTTCCGGCTATCTTTAAATCCACCGGAAACAGGAAAGGAACTTTTACCTCTTCGCTTGCCATTCCCTCTGCGTATGGGCTGTACGGTATTACCCGATATGTATACAGCTGTCCGTTCACAGCAGTTCTGTCAATGTAGCTTGTTGCGTTCGTGGCGGCTGTACCGATACGGACGAAATATCCTGTTCCGGTTTTTCTTTCAATCCTGTATCCCGTTTCCTTTTTCGATACATCATCCCATGTTATTTTAATTGCTCCGGTGGAAATAATTTCAGCCCTTACGTTCTCAGGCGCTTTCAGGAGCGTATAAACGTGCATACCGGAACTTGTAGCGGGGTAGTACAGGTATAACGCGGTTGTGGACGTTATTGAGCGGATGCGGTAATAGTACCTGGTGTACTCCGAAAGGCCCTTGTCGGTATATGTATACTGGTTTCCGGGAACGGTCGCAACGGTAAACCAGGTGTTGCTGTCATGAAGACGTCTTTCTATAACCGTCTGGTAATTGGATTCGGGTATTTTGTTTGTTGACGGGTATGTCCATGTTAATTTTACTTCGGAATCCGAAAGCGGCTCCAGGGTAAGGCCCGTAGGGTAAAGAAACTCCACGGGGTACGATTCCCGCGGGCTTCCCGATACACCGTCCTTAACTGCAAAAACCCTGTAAACATAGGTATGTCCGTTGGTTATACCTCCATCTGTATATGATGAAACATTTGCCGAAACGTTGGCAATGGTAACGAAATCTCCTGAATCGGTTTTCCGCTGTATGGTATACCTGGTGGCTCCCGAAACGCTGTTGTCCCAGGTTATCCTGATACTTGAATTATCATACACAAAAGCATTTACATATGAAGGTGTGCCGACCGTGTCGGCGCTGGAAACACCGGCAGACAATACAATAACAAGCACCGGGACTAAAACGCATAGCACCTTCTTCATATCATCAACTCCTAAAAACCTGTATTCTTAGATAATTGTACCATAAATATCGTAAGTACTGTTCCTTATTCCTGTTAAACCCTGCAAATCAGTTCCTATTAATTATATCTTAAAATATTGGACGGCAGTTTACCTGAAAATGTGGCGATTTGAAAGAAAATTTTGAAAAGTTTTTCCCGCGACAAAAAAAAGGGGCTGACGTGTTGGGAAGACGTGCGCCAGCCCAAGTTTAAAGGGGGTCAAAATGTATTGTGAGGTCATTAAAGAGTTTAACCTGAATATGGTTTTTTATACATGTTTTTTAAAAAATTTTTATTGTTTGTATCCTCGTCATGCATCGTATATAATATAACCATGGCTTAATGCAATAAATCCTGCGACTGTTTTATATATACCAAAGCAGGGTAATAGTTAAATAACCTGTATTTTTCATGGAAAGGGTTTTATATGGAAAAGGAAATATGGAAAAAACCGCTGCGCCAGTGCAATATCGGCGGCGAAGCCCTGATTGAGGGCGTTATGATGCGTAACGGCAATAATAATAAAATAGCCACCGCCATCAGGAAATCAAACGGCGAAATAGTGGTTGAAACATCCGAATATATACCGCTTTCAAAAAGGTTTTTCCTTTGCAGGCTCCCGGTAATACGCGGGGCGGTAAACATGATAGAATCATTGGTTATCGGCATGAAAGCGCTGATGGATTCGGCCGAAAAGGTGGATATTGATATTGATGAAGGGGAAGAGTCCCGGTTTGAAAAATTCCTTAAGAAGGTTTTCGGGGATAAGCTTTTCCAGTTTATGCTGTATTCGTCGGTGGCAGTGGCCGTTTTGTTCGGAATCGGGCTTTTTATCCTCCTGCCCAACTGGATCGCAGGATGGTTCAGGTTTGACAAGTCCACCGCCGGCGGAACGATACTTGCCAACCTTATAGAGGGCTGCATAAGGGTTATTATTTTCTTCCTGTACGTATGGCTGGTATCAAGGAACAAGGAGATCAAAAGGGTTTTTGAGTACCATGGCGCGGAACACAATGCCATTTATGCCTATGAAAACATGGAGGAACTGACCGTGGAAAACGCAATAAAGCATACCACGCTGCATCCGAGATGCGGTACCGCGTATATGTTCGTCGTGATAATCACCAGCATAATCCTGTTTTCATTTGTAAAATGGCACAGCCCGCTTGTTAATATGGCTTTAAGGCTTTTGCTTCTCCCTCTTGTTGCAGGTGTTGCATATGAAATATTTAAACTTGCTGCAAAAAGCGGTTTTAAGCCTTTGCGCGCAATCAGCTATCCGGGACTTATGCTTCAGAAAATAACCACGCAGCCGCCGGATGAAAGCCAGGTTGAAGTGGCCCTTGCGGCGCTGAAGGCCGTGGTTAATGACTGATGTTTTCCGGAGGTTTAAAGGCTTGAACATAAGGGAAGCACTGGATACTGCGAGGAAAATACTTGCGGACAGCAATATCGTGACCCCGGCCAGGGAAGCCGGGGTTTTGCTGGCTTTTACGCTGGGAAAGGATTTGTCGTATATATATGCCCATCCGGAACAAAGCCTGGAGAATGGAATCCTGCACAAGTTCATGGATGCGGTTGAAAAAAGAAGCAAAAGGATGCCGTTTCAGTATATATCAAACCGCCAGGAATTTATGTCGCTGGATTTTTACGTTGATCAAAACTGCCTTGTTCCGCGGCCCGAGACCGAAATCCTTACAGAAGCTGCCATTGGCGCTGTTAAAAAATATACAGGCACGGTTCGAGTGCTGGACATAGGCACCGGTTCGGGAGCAATAGCGGTGAGCATAGCGTATTATGCACCGGACGCGGAGGTTGACGCGATAGACATATCCGAAGGAGCCCTACATGTGGCGGCACAAAATGCAAAAAGGCATAATGTCTTCGGCAGAGTAAATTTTATCCATGCCGATATAAACGGCTTTTCAGCCGTAAAACCGTACCGGGTTATCGTATCAAACCCCCCGTATATACCGAGCAGAGAGATAGAAAATCTTATGCCCGAGGTGGCGTGTTATGAGCCTGTCACAGCCCTTGACGGCGGAGAGGACGGGCTTTACTTCTACCGGATTATCGGTTCGAGGCTGAAAGAACTGTTAACTCCTGACGGAACGGTCCTTGTCGAGGTGGGAGCGGGTCAACATGAATATGTAAGGGAAATCTTCGAAAAAAACGGGATGAGGGTTTCTGTACTGAAAGATCTGGCAGGAACGGACAGGGTTGTCCTCGGAACTTTTGGAAATATTTTTCCTTGAAAATTGTATAAAATCTCCTTTTTAAGACTATACTTCAATAAGTGAATAATCTTTACGGGGAGATTATATAATATGAAGGATAACCTCAGTCTGAACCGTCCGGAACCGAAAGGTCAGAATTTCCTTAAAAAACTGTTGCATGTCCATGACGAGGAATATGAAAACCCTGTTTCCGAAAGCCTTCTTCTTCTGAAAAGTATCAGGCAGGCAAGGCAGGAATGGCTTGAAGCGGTTGAAAATTTCGAACAGGCCGACAACAATGAGCTGATAGACTATTTCATATACCGCATGAAGGCCTGCCAGATCCGCTACAATTACCTTCTGAAAGTGGCAAAGGAAATGGGAATCCGGGGTGAGCTTTACGAGGCCAAGTAAGTTCCGGGTGTCCGGTTTTTTCCGGTGGACGCCCGGACCCCGAAGGGTATTCATAATTTTCTTTCGGGATGAATAGAATATAAAAGGACAAACATCCTGAGGGGTAAAAATGGACAACATTTATATCCTGCTTGCCTGGGTTGCAGGCATTATCATCGTGTTGTTTTTCGGAAAAGCGCTGAAAGTGCCCCTGAAAATTGCGATGAGGCTGCTTTTGAATAGCCTGCTGGGCGGAATGGTTATCCTGGTCATAAATTTTCTCGGTCAGTATATCAATTTTCATATTTCGCTGAACTTTTTCTCGGCTCTTATTGTCGGTACGCTGGGACTTCCCGGTGTTATCCTGCTTGTTATCCTCAAGTACCTCCTTTAATCCGTTTTCGCGGTTTACAGCGCCGTATCCCGCTTTCGGAGCAATCTTTTTCGGTAATAATCGGTATTTCCCCCGCATATAATTGTTCAGTAGAAGTAGACATACTTAAACCTTTCCGTCATCAGGGAAAATATTAGGTTTGAGCCACATTTGCCAGCAGTTTTATAAACCTGATTTCAAAGACAGGATGTGATATTATGCAGGAGGCCAGGACATTAATTGAAAACAGCTATGGGATTCGGATTCACGGTATCAAGCCTTATCGGGCTGGATATATTCTTGAAACGAATACCGGCAGGAAATACATAAAAGCCTGCCAGTATACCAAGGAGCGCGTTCTTTTTATTCATCAGGCAAAAACACATCTTCTGAACAATGATTTCAGGAACATTGATCCATATTGCCTTACGCTAAATAAACAGCCGTACATTGAAATAGACGAAGCAATATATACAATGGTGGACCTGGTGGAAGGCCGTGAATGCGAGTTTGACGATGACCGGGACGTAATAAAGGCAACAGAGACCCTTGCGCTGATGCACAAGGCAGCCCGCGGATTTCATCCAAGCGGCCCGTACATATCCAGCGGACTAGGAAAACTTCCCGCACTGTTCAAGAAGCACCTGGAAGAAATCCGTAAACTCAGGAAAAAGGCTGAAAAGGAACGTAAGACATTTGACTACCTGTTCATGGAGCATTTTGATGATTTCTATGATTCCGGGCTGCGGAGCCTGGATATACTCCTGGATTCCAAGTACAACAAGCTGGTTGAACGAACCCGGAAGGAAGGCATGATCTGCCATCATGACTATTCGTACCAGAATATAATTATAAAAGGTGACACGACATCGGTAATAAATTTCGACTACTGCAGCGTGGAATTAAAGATATATGACCTTGTGAACGTAATCAGGCGCAAGATGCGAAAATGCAGCTGGGATATTGAGAAAGCCAGGATGATACTGGACGTATACCGCAGAATAGAACCGCTGGATCAGGACGAAATGAAGGTAATGAAAAGCATGCTTCTGTTCCCTCAGAAATTCTGGAGGGTGATAAACCGCTATTATAACAGCAGAAGATGCTGGGCACAGAGGAACTTCACCGTAATGCTGGAAGAAGTAATCCAGGAAAAGGAAGCCCACAGGAATTTCATGGAGAAGTTCGACACGCTGTAAAGGAATACCGGTGTTAAGAGGAAAAAACCCGAAAGGGACTGCCTTTCGGGTTAGAACAAACCGGTTATTCTTCCGTCGGGCTGAATGTCCATCCTGCTTGATGCCGGTTCTTTCGGAAGCCCGGGCATTGTCATTATGTCGCCGGTATATACCACGATAAACCCGGCTCCGGCCGAAACCCGGACATCCTTCACGGTCAGGTCAAAGCCTTCAGGACGTCCCAGCAGCGCAGGGTTATCGGACAGCGAGAACTGGGTTTTTGCCATGCATACCGGCATTTTGTCAAGGCCGATGGCTTCGATTTGCTTTATTGCCTTTTCGGCCCTGTCGGTATATATTACCCTGTCACCGCCGTAAATTTCGCGGTTGATAATTCCGATTTTCTCCTTGATGCTTAAGTTTACGTCATAAAGGGGCTTAAAGCTTGAACGCGTGCTTTCAATTATCCTGCAAACCTTGTTTGCCAGTTCAAGCCCGCCGAGGCTTCCCTTTTCATATACTTCGCTTATCGCAACATCCACGCCGAGGTCATTCATACAGTGTTTTATAATGTAATCAATTTCGGCATCGGTATCGGTACTGAACCTGTTTATTGCAACTACAGCAGGCACTCCGAATTTCCGGATGTTCTCTATATGCTTGTCCAGGTTTGCAATTCCCTTTTTCAGTGCGTCCAGGTTTTCTTCCGAAAGGCCGTTCTTTGGCACGCCGCCGTTGTATTTAAGCGCCCTTGCCGTTGCAACCAGCACCACTGCATCGGGTGAAAGTCCGGCAGTACGACACTTAATGTCGAAGAATTTCTCAGCACCGAGATCTGCGCCGAATCCTGCTTCTGTTATAACATATTCCGAAAGCTTCAGCGCGAGCTTTGTAGCTATTACGCTGCTGCAGCCATGAGCTATATTCGCAAACGGTCCGCCGTGCATAAATGCAGGAGTGTTTTCAAGGGTCTGGACCAGGTTAGGCTTTATCGCATCCTTAAGCAACAGCGCCATTGCCCCTTCGGCTTTCAAATCGCTGACTGTGACCGGCTGACCACTGTAATTGTACCCTACAATGATCTTGCCAAGCCTGTTCTTAAGATCGGTTATGTCCTCGGCCAGGCAAAGGATGGCCATTACTTCTGACGCGACGGTAATCTGGAACCCGTCTTCCCTCGGAAAACCGTTTGCCTTGCCGCCCAGCCCGACAACAATGTTCCTGAGGGCACGGTCGTTCATGTCCATTACGCGTTTCCAGAGGATATTCCGTACATCTATGTTAAGCTCGTTCCCGTGATGGATATGATTGTCTATGATTGCCGAAAGCAGGTTGTTCGCGCTCGTAACCGCATGCAAATCTCCGGTAAAATGCAGGTTTATATCCTCCATCGGCACAACCTGGGCATATCCGCCGCCTGCAGCACCGCCTTTTATACCCATTACAGGCCCCAGTGAAGGCTCTCTTAACGCTACGATTGCCTTTTTGTTGAGCTTGGCCATTGCCTGTCCCAGGCCGACGGTGGTGGTTGTTTTGCCTTCGCCTGCGGGAGTGGGGTTAATCGCAGTGACCAGGATCAGTTTCCCGTCTGCAAAGTTCTTAACCTTCTCGATAAACGAAAACTTTATCTTTGCCTTATAGTCGCCGTATAGTTCCAGGTCCGCTCTTGTCATTCCAAGCCCTGCGGCAATATCCTCAATGGGCTTTAACCTCGCATTCTGTGATATTTCAATGTCAGAAGGCATGTTTGACATCTTGACCATATTCCTCCCCGATGTACTGTATGGGCTTTGAGAATACCGAACATAACATGAATCAATTCTATCAGATAATGTATACATTATTCAATAAAAACCTGCAAATTGTCGTCAATTTGCCGGGAAAATGTATCAAAGCCGTTTTTTCGGAAATAATGAATATAGGCTGTTTTTAGCAAATTAAGAATATTATAAAAAATAACCAAAATGCATGTCCTGAAATGAGATATTATTGTCAAAAACGTAAATTATATAGAAAACATGAGAAAAAATAAAATATTTTAAGCTGGAAGCGCTTAAATGCTGATAACTTGGATTGTTATACTTGACATCGGGACGGATTCCGGGTATAATTTTACGTTTTATTGACAGTGAGGTGGATTTTGTGGTATAATGTCAGAGACAAAAGAAGAGGTGATTGGTATGGCCGAGAAGAACGAACTGGGCAGGATCAAAAAGGAGATAGAAGCCTGTATAGGAAAACGGATACAGCTGAAAACAAACAAGGGACGAAAGAAAATCCAGATACGAGAAGGGATCCTGGAATCCACCTATCCAAGTATTTTTACCGTTCGCTTTGAAAACGAATTCAAAAATGTGCGCAAAGTTTCTTACAGCTATACCGATATACTGACCAACACCGTTGAAATAAAAGTCTGTGGCAGCAATAAGATGATAGTTTAGTTTGGGTCGTATTATATCGGTCGGTTAATACTGATACAAGTGCTGAAAAAAATCCCGGCAATGCCGGGATTTTTGCATGCCCGGAAATAATTTGACTGTCATATTTTGAGGACAAAGCCCATATATATTACACAGCATATATTGTGGCCATAAGGGGGATTAATATGGCAGTTGAATTAATAAAAAAACCCATCAGCCTGTATCAGGTAATAGATGAGCAGCAGAAGGAAGAGCTTGTTGAAACGGGAATAATTGTGCCGGACAGCAAGCCCGACGTCCTGGACATACTTGCCGTAGACGTCAGTGCTGTGGTCAAGACCCGGGAAAAGACGGGCAGGGTTATGGAAATAGGAGGTGAACTCTGCTACCAGGTAATTTACCGGGCCGACAACCAGGAACAGAGCATAGAAGCTATCAATGTCAGTGCTCCATGGTCTGTTTCGTTCAGTTACCCTGCCGGCGAAGAAAATGTTCACACCATTGTGAGAAGCACGGTAGAGCACACCGACGTGGAGATAATAAACGGAAGAAAACTCGGCGCCAAGTCCGTCGTTAAACTGAATGTTAAATTCCTTGCGGTTCAGACCGTAGAGGCCGGTGAGAACCTGCAGGGGGAAAATGTTTACCAGAAAGCCGATCAGCAGGAAATAGCGATGATTGAAGATATCGGCGAAAGGAATATAAACATATCCGAACTACTGGAACTTCCGAACAACAAGCCCGCAATAGAGGAAATCCTATACTGCGGTGCAGTACTCAGGGACGTTAATGTTTCCGGAAACGACACGCTGGAATCGGTACTTGAACTGAATATCCTGTACCGTCCGGACAACGACAGCGCCCAGGTGGAAAATGCCTTTTTCGAGGTACCTGTATCGGCGAAACTGGATTTGGACAATATGTATTACACGAGCCTTACCGTGAACGGAACGATCAGGTCAGTAAATGCAAGGCCCGACGAAGACCTGGACGGGCTTCTTACCCGTATCAGGATAGACGGGGAAATATGCGCTGAATACGTTGTTTATGCAAGTGAAAACGTAAACCTTGTCAACGATGCCTATGCAACCGATTACGACTTTGAACTGGAGAAAAAACCTGTCACAGTCAGTGTGGAAGAAAAAGATATCAGCGAAAATATCCAGGTAAATGCAAATCTTCCGCTTGAATGCGGAAATGATACTCTCCAGGAAGTCCAGTGCGTATGCGTAAAACCACGGCTGCTTTCTGCTGAAAATGACGGTAACGGAATTGATGTAACCGGATGCCTTAACGTATTTGTTCTTTACGGAACGGGAAGCGATATGAGAGTTTTGCGCGGCGCAAGCCAGGAAGTGCAGTTCACGCACCGCATTGCCCTTCCTGAAGAAAATCCTGCCTGCGACTGCGACGTGCAGCTGGCTGTAAATAGCAGCAGCCATGATATAAGATCAGGAAACGAACTGGCAATTAAGGCGGATCTCACAATCAAGGCACACCTGTCCGTTAAGGCGAAAATAAACATAGTAACCGGCGTAAAAGGAATCAGACCCGCCGAGAAAAAGGAAAACCCGCCGATACTTATATACTACGCCCAGGATGGTGACACGCTGTGGAGTATTGCCAGGAAATACCGCGTATCAATCCAGAAAATAATGAATGACAACGGAATGACCGAGGAAACCGATCCCGCAGCCGGCCAGAAAATATTCCTCATCGGATAAAGGATGAACTGAAACTTAATATATTAAGTCCGCATGATGCGGTCAAGACAGGCGATTTTCCCTGTCTTTTTTGTTTTTATGAATGTATTTTGTATTCATAAATTGTTGCTCTTTTCGGCTTTTTAGTATAAAATTATAAAAAACAAGGTTTGTGAAATTTTTGATTATGTGGCTGGAGTCCCGGAAATCCTTTATACTTCCGGAATCTTTGATAAAGGCAAGGTAAACGTCTTGGAAAGTATAAATATAAAGGCTTATGCCAAAATAAATCTTGCGCTGGATGTTACGGGCAGGCTGGAAAACGGATACCATACGCTGAGAATGATTATGCAGACCATTTCCCTGTGTGATGAAGTCATTATTCAAAAAACACGGGGAGGAATAGAAATTCTTTGCGACAGCCCGGACATTCCGTGCGATGAGAGAAATATCTGCCACAGGGCAGCAGAGGAATTTTTCAGGTCAACAGGCTTTGGAAAGCATGACGGCGTAAGGATTGATATCAAAAAAAGGATACCGGCCGGCGCAGGGCTTGCGGGTGGAAGCAGCGACGCCGCTGCGGTGCTGAAGGGCTTGAATGAGCTGTACCGTACCGGTTTAAACCTCGACGAACTTGCAGAAATAGGCATAAAATGCGGTGCTGACGTGCCTTTCTGCCTGTACGGAGGAACATGCCTGGCTGAAGGAATCGGCGAGAAGCTTACAAGGCTGCCGTCGTTTGGCGGGGTGCATGCTGTGGTGGTTAAGCCCGGGTTTTCGGTATCCACTGCATGGGTTTACGGGAACTATGATATTGGAAGCCCGAAGGAACATCCTGATATAGAAACCATTGTTTCCGCAATAGAAGCCAGGGATATAGCAATGGTTGCCCGGGAAATGAAGAACGTGCTTGAAAGCGTTACTGCGGCAAAATACCCTGTAATAACCGATATTAAAAACTCACTCGTTGACCTTGGTGCAGCGGGAAGCATTATGAGCGGCAGCGGTCCTTCGGTTTTCGGCCTTTTTGAAAGCTTTGAAAAAGCAGAAGCAGCATTTAACCACATGAAAAAACTATACAAGCAAACCTATCTGGTTTCCACAACAGACGGAGGAGAAATCTATGGCGAAAATATCAAAAATTAAGATGGACGATTACATGCCCTTACGGGATGTTATTTTCAATACTCTTCGTGACGCAATCGTGTCGGGTGAGCTGAAGCCCGGCGAAAGGCTGATGGAAGTCGCCCTTGCCGAGAAAATGGGCGTAAGCAGGACCCCGGTACGGGAAGCGGTAAGACGGCTTGAAATGGAAGGCCTTGTGACAATGACTCCGAGGAAAGGGACGCATGTTGCGGAAATAACCGTCAAGGACATAATGGATGTGCTTGAAGTGCGCGCTGCGCTGGACAAACTCGCAACCGAGCTTGCTGCAAAGCGGGCAAAGCCTGAACACAAAAGGCAGCTTGAGAACATCCACAAGCAGTACATCGCGTGTCTCCAGAAACAGAACCTGACCGGAGCAATCAAAAAGGATGTGGAATTCCACGAAGTGATATACAGCGCGGCGGGAAACAGCAAGCTCACAGGCGTGGCTTCGAGCCTCAGGGAACAGATTTACCGTTTCCGTGTACTGTACATGAAGGATTTCTCCAACGCTGAAGAAGTGCTGAAAGAACACCAGGCAATACTGGAAGCTCTGCAGGAAGGTAATTCTGAGATTGCAGGAAGGCTTGCCGAGGAACACATAGTACACCAGAAGGAAACCATTATACAGCAAATGGAGAAAAAATAGCTCGCTTGTTATTGTTTTATGTTTTTTTTTATGGTAAAATCAGTTTTGCTGTTTTATATCCTTGCTCCGTCAGAAAACGGGGCCATAAGTCCAGAAGGAGGTGAACGGAAAATGGTGAAATACGAATCCATATTTGTTGTAAGCACACTGCTGGAGGAAGACAAGATCAGGGAAATTATCGACAAGGTGAAGTCAGTTGTCGAATCCTCCGCCCAGCTTGAAAAAATTGAGGAATGGGGAAAGAAAAAACTCGCTTACGAAATTGCGAAGCAGAAAGAAGGCTACTACGTGCTGATGCATTTTACATCAGAGCCGAATTTCCCCGCAGAGCTGGAAAGAATCTATAAGATCACCGAAGAAATAATCAGGTATCTTATAGTCAAACGCGACGAGAAGGAATAATCGCCGGCGTTTATCCCGCTTTATGGAGGTTGGATTAATGAACAAGGTTATATTTTTGGGTCGCCTTACAGCAGACCCGGAATTAAGGTACACCACGGGCACAAACATCCCGGTATGCCGTTTCAGGATCGCCGTGGACCGGCCATATCAGAAGCCGGGCGAGGAAAGACAGGCGGATTTTTTCAACATTGTTTCATGGAGAAGCACGGCGGAGTTTGTAAGTAAGTTTTTCAGAAAAGGCATGCGTATTCTTGTTGAAGGATATCTCAGGAACAACGACTACGTCGACAACCAGGGTGTTCGCCATTATACGGTGGAAGTCCATGCAGAAAGGGTTTACTTTGCGGACTCGAGACGGGATGATGTGCCGGGCGGCTTTTCGCAGCCTTCATATGGGATATCCGCAGGCAGCGACGCTCCTGTTCCCGAGCCGGAACCGGGAGACGGATTTTTCCCGTTATCGGATGACGATGACGATTTGCCGTTTTAATAAACCAATTCTGAAAATGCGAAATGAACCATTCACATGCGAAATAAAACACACTGCGAACCCTTTTATTGTCCGAATAAAAGGGTCTTTTTTTTGCATACGGCGATCTTGCGAAAATTCCCCGTTTGCAGTAGTATATCAGCATGGCCGGTTATATGCTTTTTACTTTTTGAGAATAATTAATCTGGCATGGTATAATTAACAAAGGAAAAAAACTGGAGGCGTGAAGGTTGCGGTATATAACAGGAGCCGTTTTTGCCGTTGCGGCATTCATACTGGTTTATTTCTGCATTCCCGAAACAGGTGTCATTTACACCCATGATACCCAGTCATACGAATATGCCGCGGAAACTTTTCTTGAATCGGGCACGATGAAATATTTCGGCTACGACACACCCATTATACAATGGCCTCCCTTGTATATTGTCGTTCTTGCCGGGTTAAAAGCTTTGGGGATTACCGTGGAACAGGGTGCTGCATGGCTTAACGCCGGCCTGTTTGCATACCTTATGTACGTTTCATCCCTTTACCTTTTCGAGAACCTGAAGGTAAAGGCTTTTTCAATACCCGCCCTGATCCTTCTTACCCTTTCGGTGCCGATTATTTACGTTTCAGGCTACGGATGGACCGAAGTGCTTTTTGTTTTCCTTGCCGTTCTTTCGATGGTCCTTATGCTTGTATACCTGAAGAAAAGGAATATTTCATGGCTGGTATCCTGTGCGGTTGTATCAGCGCTGTGCTGGCTTACCAGGTATATCGGCATTACGGTTATAGCCGCGCTGGCACTGGTTTTGTTTATATCCGAAAAACCCTTTGCCGAAAAGCTCAAAAAAACCTTCGCCTACGGTGTTTTTTCGTGTTTCCCGATGTGCCTGTGGGTGATAAGGAATTACATCCTGTCAGGAACTTTCACCGGCGGAAGGCAGCCGGGTGAATACACCCTCAGCGAGAATCTTGAGCTTACCCTTTCTGTCCTTGGCGAATGGTTTTCCTATGCAGTGCCCGAGATTCTGCATATATCTCTTATATACCTCGGGATTCTGCTGCTTATCGCAATGCCTTTAAAACGGGTCAAAAAGGACGGGAGCGAAGTTTACACACCTGACCTTCTTGCAAACTTTCTTATCGTGGTGTTTTATTCCGCGGTTCTGCTGTATTCAGCGACAAAAACAGCTATGGACAGCATAAACACCAGGCTCTGGGCGCCGGTTTACCCGTTTTTGGTTTTCACTGTCGTGTTCCTCATGGATCTTTTCGTCAGGAACATCGAATCGAAAAGTACGAGGGGATTTTTTGCAGCCGGGTTCATAGTATTCGCACTGGTTTTTGCGATAAACCCTGTAATTTGGCTGCAGGAAGAAGGGTTCCCGAGAAAACATGCGCTGCTGGGCATAAAGGAGGCACCCGAGGCAAAAAAGCCGCTGCTCCTGGAACTGGCTCTTGAAACAATAGAGCCTTCGGAAAACACCCTTGTGATAAGCAACGATGCTTCGGTTCTGTCGCTGCACACCGACCTTAAATGCTACTACCCGCCGAAAAAGGAAGGCATACCGTTGTATCAGTTAAGCCGGTTCAGTGAAAGAATCGAAAAGTTCGAAAACATTTACATTATCTGGTCAGGATCATGGGATCTCGGGAATTTCGTGGAACTTTCCGAATTTGAAAGAATATACGGAATGGAGAGGGTGGCGCAGAACAATTACTGTGCCATATACCGGTTAAGATGATAAAATTCGGGGAACAATTGCCAATGAGGGGATAAACGGTTTAAAATAAAGGAAGGTGCGAAAAAATAAGACGGGAGACAAAAATGAACGGAAAAATGCTGAAACTTCTGCGCCCAAAACAATGGGTGAAGAATATATTCGTACTTGTACCCCTTATATTCTCAAGAACGTTTACCGAGCCCATGCACGTAATCCGGGCACTGGGCGCATTTGTATGCTTTATAGCGGTATCGTCGGCAATATATATCCTGAACGACATAATTGATATCGAAAAGGACAAGCTTCACGAAACAAAGCGTTTCAGGCCGCTTGCGTCGGGAGAGGTTTCAAAGGAAAAGGCCTTTGTGCTGATGGCAGTTCTTCTGGTTTTCGGCCTTGCCATAGGGTTTCTTTTAAACGTTAACGTGGTGCTTTGCCTTACGGCGTATATAATACTGAATATCCTGTACTCGCTGTTTCTGAAAAGGATTGCTATCCTTGACATAATGATAATAGCGATAGGCTTCGTGCTGAGGGTTATTACCGGAGCGGTTGCGATAAAGGTGTATATATCCTCCTGGGTGCTGCTCTGTTCCTTTTTCATTGCCCTTTGCCTTGCTGCGGGGAAAAGGAAAACCGAGAAGGCAAGCCTGCAGGAATCCTCAACAAGCCACAGGAAGGTCCTTTCATCCTATACCGGCGAATTCCTGAAAGGGCTTATACAGATAAGCATAACCGGAACTACAATAACCTATTCCCTTTATACAATCCTGGAATACAGGGTGCAGAGCCCGATGATAACCATTCTTTTTGTCGTGTTCGGGCTTTTCCGTTACATGCAGCTTGTTTTTGCCGACGACGAGGGAAGGCTTCCGGAGGAACTTATCCTTTCGGACAAACCGATGCTTTTCAGCATATTCCTTTTCGGCATTTCATGGATTATAATTTTCCTTATGCTGTAGGAAATGATCGAAAAGTATAACATTCATAACAGTGATATAATAAATAGGTAGAAATTTCTGAAGAAAGAAAAGGAGCAATGATGTTCAGGGCAATAATAAACCTTTTACTTAAAAGACCCATACTGGTCATATACGATGTGACAAAGCTGTGCAACCAGCGCTGCCTGATGTGCAATATATGGAAGACGAAAAGCGATGACATGGACCTGGAAAAACTCGAACAGGAAGTAAAGAAACTCAGCCGTTTCGGAATACGCTATGTTTTCCTGCAGGGCGGGGAACCGCTGGTCAGGAAGGATATAATTGAAATAATAGATCTGTTCCTTAAATACAGGATAAAACCCACGGTCATAACCAACGGGATACTGCTTACCCCGGAAATAGCCGCAGAAATTGCGAAAAGGCGCTGTAACCTTGCGATAAGCATAGATTCGATGGACCGGGAACTGTTTGCGAAGCTGAGAGGCGTGGATAAACTTGACCAGGTCCTCGACAATATCAGGAAAATATATAAAATGGAGCGAAAGGGAAACTGGTCCATTACGACAACGATAACCGGGCTTTCGAAATTCGACGACATAAGGAACATCGAGAAGTTTGCACACGATCACAATTTCATGTACGCAATACGGCCGTATATATACGTCAGGGGAGTGGCGGGAAAAAAGAATGACGAACTTGCATACCAGTGGAAGGACGTTGCCGAAATATTCCTGTACATGGCAGCAAAGGCGAAGAATAACAATTTCCTGGCATACCTTGTGTACAGGGAGCATATCCGGTATATAAAGGGCGAAAGTATGCCGATGTGCGATGCGGCGACCTATTCGCTGGTTATGACCGAAAGCGGCCTGAAATGCCCGTGCATAGAGTTTACCGACATAAATTTTGAACTGGATACCTTAAGAAAAGACAAGAAAGCTTTCATAAAAAAGCTGGAGGAATGCAACAGGGCAACACCCTGCTTCTATAACGACGCACGCGAAATAGGGGTGCTGTGGCGGAACAAGTGGCTGATTCTCCTTAACGCACCGACTGTAATCCGCCAGCTGATACAGTACGGAAACTTCTTTTAACCCACGGAGGAAGGAGTCATGAACGTATTCATAACCGGTGCATCGGGTTTTGTCGGAAGGCATCTTGTCAAAGCGCTGTCGGAAGAAAGCTTTATAGACAAAATTTATGCCCTTTACAGGAAAGAGGAGCAAATAGCATTCCTGCCGAAAATAATCCCGGTAATAGGAGACCTGGACAAGCTTCCGGAGAAAACGACGGATGACCGGATAGATTTGTTCATTCATCTGGCAGGGTACTTTAGAACCGAATCGAAGAAACTGTGTGAAAGCATTAATTTACAGGGAACGAAAAACGCAATTTCGTTCTGCAGAAATAACAGAATTAACAGGATACTGTTTTTCAGCACGATAAACGTGGACCTGAAAACCAGGGGAAATTACGCGAATACGAAGCTTCTGGCCGAGGAGGAGATCAGAAAAAGCGGCCTTGAGTACATGATTGTAAGGCCTGCATTAATATATGAAGGAAGATCGGGAAGCCTCGGCAGAATCATGGATTATGTAGAAAAACTTCCGTTCGTCCCTGTGTTCGGAAACGGCCGCGCAATAGAACAGCCAATCCATATAGACGAGCTTGTCAGTTTAACCGTTATGATGATTAAGGATTTTAAGCCGGGAACAACGCTTTACGCAGCCGGGAAAGACGCGATGACGTTCCGGGAAATGATTGACATTATTGCCTCTTCAATGAACAGGAAAGCAAGGATACTCCCTATACCGGCAAAGCCGGTGCATACCGTTTTAAAGCTTCTTGAAAAGGCAAATATCTATATCGGTATCTCCTCCGAGCAGGTAGCCCATATGAGCGAGGATCTTGCGGCTGACATGACCGAAACCCTTAAGCTATACCCGGTTGAACTGAGATCTTTCGGGGAAAACATCCGCAGGAAATAAAATCTGTGCTGTTGTACAAGGGCGGTGTTTCAATGCTGTCTGTTGTTATTCCGGTATATAACGAGGAAAAACAGATAGAAAAAACAATAGCGGAGGTTAAGGGTGTATTGGCCGGAATCCCTGGCGATTATGAAATAATCATTATCGACGACGGGTCTGCGGATAACACCTGGGAAATATTAAAGGAGCTTGCGGATAAAAACCCGGAGATCAGAGCATACCGGTTCAGCAGGAACTTCGGAAAGGAAGCGGCCCTCATGGCCGGCCTTTCAAAAGCAAAAGGCGATGCATGCATTACAATGGACGCAGACCTTCAGCATCCGCCGGGACTTATCCCCGAAATGGTAAGCTTATGGAAGCAGGGTTATGAAGTGGTTGAGGCAGTCAAGAAGGGCAGGGGAAGGGAAAACCCGTTAAGCAGGGTTTCAGCGTCCCTTTTTTACAGAATAATGTACAGGCTGTCCGGATATAACCTGGAGAACGCGTCTGATTTCAAGCTGATGGACAGGAAAGTAGTCAGAGAAATAGCCGGGATGCCCGAAAGGGAAACCTTTTTCCGCGGCCTTGCCGCATGGGTAGGCTACAGGAGAAAGGAAGTGTATTTCAGCGTACCTGAACGGGAAACAGGCAAAAGCGGCTGGTCGAAACTTAAACTGTTCCGCCTGGCGATAACGGCGTTTACGTCCTTTTCGTCATTGCCGCTGCAATTTGTAACATTTATCGGAATAATATTCCTTATAGGCTCATTCATCCTGGGTATCCAGACACTGGTAATGAAAATAAAAGGCTGGGCAATAGGCGGTTTTACAACAGTAATTCTTCTTCTTTTGATCATAGGAAGCTGCCTGATGATTAGTCTCGGCATGATAGGGATATATATAGCACGTATATATAATGAAGTAAAGGCAAGGCCAAGGTATATAATTTCGGAAGAATACGGAAAGGATAAAAGCAGCAATAAACCAGGGGAGAAACAATGAACACGTCAATAACCATAGGCAGTTTTACTCCAAGGAACAATATATTTCTTGCACCGATGGCGGGTGTAACCGATATGCCCTTCAGGTACCTGTGCTCAAAAATGGGTGCAGGACTTACATACACCGAAATGGTAAGCAGCAAAGGAATGTACTATAACGACAGAAAAACCGAGCAGCTCACTGTAACCCATCCCGAAGAAGTACCCTGCGCTGTACAGATATTCGGTTCTGAGCCGGATATAATGGCGAAAGCGGCCGAGAAACTGAGCAAGCGGGATGATATTGCAATAATAGACATAAACATGGGCTGCCCTGCGCCGAAGATCGTAAAGAACAGGGAAGGCTGCGCGCTGATGCAGAACCCGGCAATGGCTTCGGAAATAATAAAAGCCGTTGTAAGGGCATCATCAAAACCCGTTACGGTGAAATTCAGGAAGGGATATAAAGAAGACTGCGCCGTGGATTTTGCAAAAATGGCCGAGGATTCGGGGGCAAAAGCAGTTACCGTGCATGGAAGGACACGAGACCAGATGTATTCGGGTAATGCAGACTGGGATGTTATTGCCCGCGTTAAAAAGGCAGTAAGCATACCCGTAATCGGAAACGGGGATATCTTTACACCCGAAGACGCCAGGGAAATGCTTGAAAAAACAGGATGCGACGCCGTAATGGTGGGCAGGGGTGCCCAGGGAAACCCATGGCTATTCAGAAGAATACTACATTATATATTATATAACGAAATACTGCCGTATCCGACCGATGAAGAAAAGCTCGGCACTATCCTGGAACATTACCGGATGATGATTGAGCTTAAGGGAGAAGAGACGGCTGTAAAGGAAATGAGAAAGCACGTTGCATGGTACATTAAAGGCATGCCCGGAGCTTCAACTCTTAGGGGCGAAATATTTAAGGCAAAAACGTACAGCGAGGCGGTAAATATTTTAACCGGGTATTTCAGCCGTCTGAAATAATTATTTTTGCGGAAATATATTTCCAAAATGAGCTAAATTGTGGTAAACTATAACTGTTTCAATGACGATATACATATTTGCATGGTTAGATTAATATAATGTTTTCAGCCTGTTACCGAACTTTGCTATAAAGTTACAATTTGTTTACACATGAACAGGGCTTGTTGACGCTCTAAAATACCAATGATATAATAACGTTGAAATTCATGATATGCTGGAAGGCATATCCTGAATTTATAAAAAACCAAAGTTAGATTATTGGAGGAAGCGGGATAATCTAACTTTGTAAAAAATAAAAAGCCGCTTCGAAAAATTTCAAAAGGGAGGATTTAAGTCATGAGGAATCTCAAAAAGCTTATTGCAGTTATCATGGTTGTTGCAATGATTGCATCACTCATGGTTCCTGCACTTGCAGCCCAGAACGAAGATCTCGCTAAGATGCTGCAAGAACTCGGTCTCTTCAAGGGATACTCTGACACAGAGCTTGGCTTGGATGACGGCCTCACAAGAGAACAGGCACTTGCTTTCATGCTCCGTGTTATGGGCCTTGAAGACGAAGTTCAGGCAATGGACGCTGAAGAAGTTGCCGAATACATGGGTAGGGTTGTAGACCCTGAAACAGTAACTGCTACATGGGCACATCCGTATGTTGCTTATGCTATTAAGCACGACCTGACCCGTGGTGTTAACAACAAGATTTATCCGAATGTTGAGTTCGACGGCCAGAGAGTCATCTCCGGTAAGGAATTCATCAGATTCATCCTGAATGGTCTGGGCTTCACACCGGAAGTAGTTGGCTGGGACGATGTTCTTGACAAGGCTCAGGAAATTGGGCTTCTCACAGCCGGCGAAGTTGTAAGATATGGCTCAATCCAGGAAATGACCAGAGACGAGGCTGTATATGTTCTGGTATCTGCTCTGGATGCAACCACTGTCGACGGTATTACACTGGCTCAGGCTCTGTACAATGCCGGTGCAGTTGACAAAGAAACACTGGCTAAGTACGGCTATGCAGTAGAAGAACCCACTCCGGAACCGGTACCTCAGGCAATTACAGCAAAAGCTGTAAAGGTTAACGTTATTGAAGTTGAATTTGCTGAGGCAGTTACACCTGCAGATGTAACATTTACAGTGAAAAGAGGTTCGGTCTCTGTTTCAATTGATAAGGTTGATTGGAGCTCAGATAACAAGGTTGCAAAACTGACAACTGCTGCTAAGATGGCAACAGGAACTTACACAGTTGAAGCTAAGGTTGCTGAGGATGATACTGCATATTCTGCACAGTTTGATGTAGTAGATCAGTATGTTGCAGAAATTAAAATTCTCAACGAAGTTGCATTGACCAACGATACTGCTGACAGAGTATTTGTTTACTACGATGTACTGGATCAGTATGGTGAATCCATAAGAACATCTACCAATATTGAATGGTCTTTCAGCGTACAGGAAGATAGGATTAACAGAAGCGCCGGCGTTATTACGCTGAAGAAGAATAAAGATGACGACGTATTTATGTACGGTGAAAAGATTTATGTAACCGGTGTTTATGCTAGAAATGGCGTAAGCGTAACCGCTGTATTGACAGTTGGTCAGAAACAGGCTATCGACGGTGTTGAAATCGTTGGTTTTGTAAAGAAAGGAACCAGTGAAATTCGCCAGGATCTGCCTGCAGGCTTCAAGGAAAATGAATACTACCTGGTTTACAAGGTAACTGACCAGAATGGCAATCCTATAGTTGAAACACAGGATAAGCCGGTAAAAGAAAATCATATAACATTTATTTCCGATAATCCGATGGTTATTAAAGGTTTTACAAAGGATACCGGTGAAACAATTCTTACCATTGACGGTACAGAATATTTCGCAATCCTTGTTGAACCCGGTATCAATGTAAGTGCTGGCGGAGAAGTTACTGTTACCGCTATTTCAAACAGAACCGGTAACAGAGTTGCAAGAAATATTGCAGTAGGAGAAGCTCAGATTCTGAAGTCATTTACTCTGCTGTATCCGTCAAGCATTATTGCTGATGGTGAATCCGTTGAAATTCCGTTCGTAGCAAAAGACCAGAACGGTAACGAAATTAAGAACTTTGTAACAATTGCAAGACAGTCTGAATTTAATAAACTTACATTCTCGTCATCTACAGGTACACTTAGACTCGAAGAAAAGGATGACGGTACTGCTAAGTTAGTATTTAAAGACGATAAAGAAGATACAGATTGGTCAAATTCAATTACAACTGACGGTATTGCAAGAACCGCTTCTTTGACAGCAATAGTAGTAGGCGGAGAAACATCCAACCTGTTACTGCATATTCAGGATAAAGCTAGACCTGAAGCTATAGCTGACATTGAATTTGATAAGGTACTGGTTGAAAAAGGAAGCACAACTGTAGATCTCAGCAAGATTACATTTATTGACCAGTATGGACGTAAGTTCGATGATAAAGGTAAAGATAACGGCTTCTTCGAAGCTGCTGCATTAGGACAGTTAAGCGGCAATGACTTCCAGGGTTACACGTTTGCAGTACGTGCTACATTCAAAGGTGAAAAGGGTTACTTTGATATTTTTGAAATTGTGGGAGATAATGAAAATAAACTGAATAATGATAATGATCCTGGAAACATTGAAGAAGTAGTAGCTGATATTACATCTGGTAAAAAATTGAAATTAGTAGCAAACGGCAGCAAGGATGTAGTATCTTCAAAGACCGGTTTCTCACTCAAGTTTGAAATTGTTAAGTACCAAGATGCTACTAAACCTTCAGCTATTAGTCCTGCAAAGAGCTATACAATGACAATAGTTGATATCAAAGCAGTATCAGGGTTCACAGTAGAAGATCTGGATAAGATCTTTGTAAGAACTGATAAGAGCGGTGATACAACTGGTGCAAGCGGTAGGTTAAAACTTGGTGAAAACGTAGATATTGAAGATACTATAAACTTCACTAATGTTGGTACTGGTTTGGACGAAAAGTACCAGAGGACAGTTAAAGTCAAAGGTAAGTATGCTGGCCAGGAAGTAACTATACCCGAAGAATATCTGGTTGTTGAAAGTGACAAATTTGAAGCTAATGGCAATGTAATTGATGCAGTTTACAATGGCGGATTCTACTGGAAAGACTTCTATGATGCTAAGACTGCAAGATATCTGCGTAAGGATGCTACCGCCACATTAAAGGTAGTTATCAAGGAGCTGGCAAAAGAAGGAGAAAATGAAGAAGATAGAGAAGTAGTAGAAGTAGTTTACAAAGATGTACTGGCATCAGATGAAAATCCTGATATTGCAAAAATTGACGGTGATGACGCTGTTACAGCTAATCCTACTGGAACTGTAATAACGATCGAAGTAGATAAAGCAGCAAGTAAGATTACAATCCTTGGTAAGGAATACAAGTTCCTTGATCAGTACAATGCTGAAATTTCTAAATTGCCGACATTCAGAGTGTCTTCAATAGTAGAAAATAAGGATCGTTATACTGAAAATAACTTTACAGTAACAGGAAACGATTCGAGCAAGGTTAAGATTGAAGGTGCAGAACTCGGCGATACATTTGTACTGACTATCAAGGTAGGCGGCGTTACCAAGAATATCAATGTGACAGTTGGTGCTGATAACGAAGCATATATCGAAGGCAGCAACAACAACTATACTGGTGTACTTGAACCCATACTGAAGAAACAGATGAAGAATTAATTAAAGTGGCATATTGAATTAAAACCCTCTAAGGCAAAAGCCTTAGGGGGTTTTTTTTAATGCTTATTGTGATTGAAGTATAGCACAAACAAATTATATGAAAGAATGGAATTGGTAATGAAACAGCATGGCTAAATTCTATTATTACATGAAATTAAAATGTAATTTTAAAAACAGCTAGTTGATGTTGACTTATAAAAGCAAGTTTGATAGTATTTGTTCAGAACGTGAACAAAATCCTTTTTTCTTCTGAACGGTGTTTCGGCCCGTCGAAGAAGAAAGCGAGGTCATAAAAGCTATAGTTATAAGAGGCATAGATGGCGAAATATTTAAACTTTGTTTTTTATATGCCAATAAGGTAATTATACCCTATTTTAGTGAATATGACGAACGAACTTGTAATATTAAAAAGCGTTGAAGAAGACAAGAGAATAACACAAAGAGAATTGGCGAAAAGAACCGGACTTTCACTTGGGTCAGTGAATGTATTGTTAAAAAGGCTTATTCATAAAGGCCTAATTAAAATAGAACATATAAATTCTAGAACCATAAAATATATTCTTACACCTAAGGGATTAATGGAGAAAGCTCGTCTTACTTATCAGTATATTGTCAGTTCATATAATTACATTTCCGGTATTGAACAGAAAGTAGAGCAAATAATTAAATGTAAAAATATAACGACGAAAGTTGTTTTATATGGAATCAAAGATGAATTGTATGATATAATAACTGCGAAATTGAAATCAATGAATGAAGTTTATGACTATGTACAAAGAAACAGCAGCCTGAAGCAATTTATTGGTGGGGATTATATCATTATAACCTGGCATCCTGAAGACATTGAAGACGGATTAAACAACGGTCTGTTTTCAGTCAATGTCTTGAAATAAGAATACAAAAGAAAGTAAAGGAGAAATGACATGGAAGAAATAACTTTGCGGGAATTAATAGAGGTAGTGTGGAAAGGTAAATGGCTGATAGCCATTGTAACGGTCATTGCTCTTATACTGACAGGCATAGGTACATATGTTATGCTTCCCAGTACCCAAAGCGTAGTTGCGATTGTAGAAATAAACTATCCTGGGATTGAACTCGGACAAAATCCCGATGGCACACAATTCGATATACGTCAGTTAAAATCTCCTTATGTAATTGAAAAAGCGCTTCAGGAACTTGAGTTTACAAACAGCGGCGTAAAGCTCGATGAAATAAGAAGAAACATTGATATAATCTCCATTATCCCGAATAACATTTCCCAGATTGCTGAGAATATGATTAAACAGGGAAAGGAATACGTATATTATCCGAATGAGTATAAAGTAGTGTACAAGGTTAATAAGGCTTTTTCCTATAACCAGGGAATACAGTTACTGGAAACTATTATAGATGAGTATAAAAAATATTTTTATACATTATATTCTGATGTAAAAACCATAGAGAATACTATTGGTACCCTTGATTTTTCTACATATGATTATCCTGATGTAGTGGAAGTCATAAACGCTCAGCTTGAAGGAATTCAGGAGTTCCTGGATAATAAGATTTTAGAAGACAGCAATTTCAGGTCTTCTGAGACAGGTTTTACATTTGCTGATTTGAAAAGAAGTTTTGACGTACTTAAGGGTGTAGATATTGTCAAGCTGGAATCTCTGGTTAACACAAATACGCTTACAAAGGACAGGGAAAAACTCATAAAGGACTACGAATATAAAGTTAAACGAATGGAACTTGACATGGCAAAGAAATTCAGCGAGGCTGAAGAAGCAAAGAAGTTAATGGAACAGTATAAGAAGGAAGATTATGTGTTAATTCCGGATGTAGCCGGAACTGAAATAAAAACCGAGAACCCAACATCGTATTACAACACATTGGCTGAGATAGCCATTAATGCAAGCGTTGAAGCTGCAAACATAAAACATGAGATTGAATATTACAAGTATGAAATTGAAAGACTGAAAGCAGTTACTGAAGCTATTAATACATTATTGCTTGAAGAAGCAGACAACTTGATCGAAACAATAAAAACAAAGATGACAGATTTAATCAGTATAACCAATGAAACTTTAGATGATTATTATTCTTTCAAATATGGGAGAAGTATAAGACAAATCGCTCCTGCAGAGATAGTTACAGGCATGAATATACTGATGAATATGGCTATTGCCTTGGTAATAGGTATTATGTCAGGAGTATTCGCAGTATTTATCAGGTACTACTGGAAGGCTACGGAGAAAAGCCAGGAGGTTAAGGAAATTCAATAAAAACAGCTTTAAATGAGAAGAAGGACATAACACAATAGGTGTTTTGTCCTTTTATTCTGAATCTTGTTTTAAATAAAGGATTTGGTCATGAGTAAAAGAAAACAGAATACAATTGCATTAAAAAGAGAAAACTTAATAAATCGCTTAAGAATTCTTTTAATCGCAGCACTGACTATTATAACCTTTTATCCCCCATATCTCCAGGGATTGTATTTTGAAAAACATGTATTGCCTACGCAAATAATTGTTTTTGTTACATTCATAGTATTTCTGATATATAAATTGTTAAAGAAGGACTATACCTTTTTTAGGACACCGATAGACTACGTTTGCCTCGGTTTCGTAATAGTTTATTTTATATCCATTTTTGTCGCTGTACATACTCGCTCAGCAATAATCGAATGGCTGAAATACTGCATGTATTTTGCAGTATTCTACATGATATCTGATTTAGCTGATAACCATAAAATAAAACTGTTGTTCTTATGGACAATAGTAATTTCGGCTGTTGGTGTTTCAATTATCGGTCTTGATGCCGCTTTAGGTGGTAATTTTGTGAAAATACTGAATAAATTTTTTAACCTTTTAGGTGTTAAAGGAAATTTATTTTTTGGTCTATTTGGAGGTATTAGAATTCATTCAACACTACAATATCCTAATGCTTTGGCATCATACTTAATGGCCGTTTTCTTTGTGACCATTGGATTGTTAATGGTTTATAGCAGATGGTGGCAGAAACTTATTGTGGGTTCATTTTCATTTATATTGTTTGTAACCTTTATGCTGACGCAAAGCCGTGGAGCACAATTGCTTTTTCCTGTAGTGATTCTATTGTTATTATTAGTTTTACCGAAAGGCAATAGAATATATGTTATAACTCTAGTTATATTACTAGCTATACCGGCAGGTATAACATCTTTATTTATTATTCCGTATTTATCTTCAGATGTTCTTAACAAAAAAGCGTTGCTATATTTATTTGTAGGATTGATTATAACCACAATTATTAGTTTATTTGCAAAACTAATTGGAAGTTTACTACAGAAAGCTAACTGGAAAACATATGCTGCAATTATAATTGTTTGTATAATAGCCAGTACAGTAGTTTTTAATAATGTAATCAATTCTTCAGTTCCTGTTGAATTGTCATTAATGGATTCTGAAGAAAATAAGACCGTTTCAATTTCAAGAGACGTGGCATTAGAACCAAATAAAGAATATATTTTAAAATTCATAGCCGAAAGTAAAATGATTGAAGAAAAACCATATGCCTTTTTTGTAAGAGTTTTTAACAAGAATCTAAATAATATCCTTTTCTATAGAAGCGAGCAATTGTTAAGGGAAAACTTTTCAGCAACCGATGGCCCTGAAGAATTTGACATATTGTTTTCGACTAAAGAAGACACTAAGTTGATAAACATAAACTTTGCCATATACTATTCTGGTACAAGTGCAAAAATTAGCTACGCTGCCATTGTTGATGCTGAAACCGGAAAAATTGTAAAAAATTTAGTATTAAAAAACAAGTACAATTTAGACAGAATTTTAACAAGATTCCAAAACATATGGCTGCAGCATAGTTTAGTTACAAGAGCAATCTTCTACAAAGATGGATTAAAAATTTTCAAAGACAGATGGTTTTTGGGTGCTGGTGGCGGTGCATGGGTTTATCTGTACAGACAGTATCAATCGTATAATTATAACAGTAATCAAGCGCATAACTACCCTTTACAAATGGGAATTGAAACAGGAATACTGGGTATTATTATACTGCTTGCTCTTGTTTTTGTACTTTTTTATGCTTACATAAAATATTACAAAAAAATAAACAATACTACTTATGAAAATTTCGAAAAAAATTTAAATTTTTCATATAATTTATTAAACGCAGCGATAATTACCGCTATAGCGTCTTTGTTTATGCACTCGGTTATTGATTTTGATTTTTCAGAAAGTTCAATGTTATTGTTGTTCTGGTCATTAATTGCTTTGTTTAACCGTGAATTAGTAGACAATAAAGTAACGGAGGATATTAAATTTAATATAAAATATACACGAAACAAATATGGTGTAAAGAAAGAACGTAAGTTGCCAATATTTGCCGGTATATTAATTGCGGTTTTAACCCTGTACTTTTCATCAACATTTTATATTGCATCTTCCTTTGCAAAACAATCATTTGAAAATTTACAGAATGACGATCTAGAGACTGCACTCAATCTAATGGAAAAAGCAATTATTCTGGATAAATTCAACGAGAAATATGTTCTTGGTTATAATCCTGTTCCGTCCAGGCCGGATATTAAGGCAGGTCTAACTGATATTTTGTTTATGAAAAATGAAAAAATTATAAACGCCCAGAAAAGCGGGGGAAAAATTACTGAAAAAGATTTGACACTGTTTCAGAATCAGTTTTCAAGAGCAGTTTTGTTAGTAAACAATGTAGAGAAAAAAGCAAAAAATAATTTGTATTTAACGAGTGATCTGATAAGTTTCTGCTTAAAGACGGGTGAAATACAAAAAGGAATAGATTACCTGAATTCAGCAATTAGTTATTACCCGTTTGAGCCTTCACTCTGGAATTTGAAAGTAGATGTATATTATAAGTTAATGGCCGATAGCTTTAATAATGCAGATTATGAAAAAGCAGAAAAATACCTGCTGGAAGGTTTAAAAGTCATTGACGAAGCCAGAGAGGTTAACAAAAAGAACCTGAATCCTTTTGTATTCAATGAATACACGGTAGAACTGCTTCAAAAAATGAAATTTATGAAAGATAACTGGAATAGTGAAGAAATCCAATATGTAAACGATGTTATTTTTTACAGTATATTTGATTTGGATATAGATATGGACGATATTCCCGATCAGTTGAGAATAAGCAATACAGAATTACTGGATGTATCTGTTTATGATGAAAGTTTATTTGTACAAGCTTCAGGAAGAGCATACTTATATTCCCGTTATCCTATAAGAATAAAAGAAGGGAAAAAATATAAAATTGTAATCAAAACAAAAGATGACATCGAGTATTTGAGGTTCTTTATCTCCGGCATTACTACTAATACAGTAAAATTGGAAAGAGAAGGAGACAATTATATAGCAGTACTATTAATTGATAAAGAACCGAACGAAAACGGAAACCAATTTAGGATTTATCTTGAATCAGATTGTGTAATAGAAAATATATTTATTAAAGAATTGTAATAAAGGAGTTCTTGCATAAAGGGTTTTTATAGTGAAAGGAAGTCATATACAGTGTCCAATAAAAGAATTTATTTATCTTCACCCCACATGAGTGATGAAGGATATGAAAAAGAATACATAGAAGAAGCTTTTAGAACAAATTGGATTGCACCGCTCGGACCAAATGTTGATGAATTTGAAAAAGAATTTGCACTGAAAATAGGAGCAAAATATGCAGCAGCACTTTCTTCCGGTACGGCAGCTGTACATATGGCGTTAAAAGCTGCCGGTGTAGAAAAAGGAGACATTGTGTTTTGTCAATCTTTAACATTTGCCGGTACCGCTAATCCCATTATATATCAAAATGCAGTCCCGGTTTTTATAGATAGCAATTATGAAACATGGAATATGGATCCTGAAGCATTAGAAACAGCTTTTAAAAGATATCCTAATGTGAAAGCTGTAATTGTAGTCCATTTATATGGCTTATCAGTAGATTTGGACAAAATCTTAGAAATTTGCAGGAAACACAACGTAACACTAATAGAAGATGCAGCGGAAAGCCTGGGAACTAAGTATAAAGGAAAATATACAGGAACAATCGGTGATTATGGCGTTTTTTCTTTTAATGGGAACAAAATTATTACTACTTCCGGTGGTGGCATGTTAATTTCTGATAATGAGGAGCGGATTTACAAGGTTAGATTTTGGTCTACACAGGCAAGAGATAAGGCAATACATTATCAGCATAGTGAAATAGGTTATAACTACAGGATGAGCAATATTGTTGCCGGTATTGGAAGAGGTCAGTTAAAAGTTTTGGATCAAAGAATTGCAAAAAAGAGATACATTTTTAAGTTTTACAAACGTGAATTGGGTCAATTAGAAGGTATAGAGTTTATGCCAATAAATGATTGGAATGAACCTAATTACTGGCTTACATGTATAACTGTGAACGGACGTATAAAACCACTGGATATAATTATGGCGCTTGAAAAAGAAAACATAGAAAGCAGGCCAGTATGGAAGCCTATGCACATGCAACCGGTATTTAAAGGATATGATTTTATAGGATCAGGGGTTTCTGATAAGATATATGAAAACGGTGTTTGCTTGCCTAGTGATACTAAAATGACAGATGAAGATTTAATCAGAGTATGTAATGTTATTAAAAGGTTGTGGGTTTAAATGTTTTATAGGAAATATGGTAAACGAATATTGGATATTATATTATCTCTTATTGCGATTATAATACTGAGCCCGGTTTTTTTAGTAATTGCAATATTAGTTAAAATAAAACTGGGAAGTCCGGTAATATTTAAACAAGAAAGACCGGGCCTCAATGAAAAGATATTTACTCTATTTAAGTTTAGGACAATGACAAATGAGAGAGACGAAAACGGAAATTTGCTACCAGATAGTGTAAGACTCAATAATTTTGGTAGGTTTTTAAGAAGTACGAGTTTAGATGAATTACCTGAATTATTCAATATTTTAAAAGGTGATATGAGTATTGTTGGACCAAGGCCATTATTAGTTCAATATCTTCCATTATATGATGTACATCAAAGAAGGCGTCATGAAGTAAAACCTGGTCTGACAGGGTGGGCTCAGGTGAATGGACGAAATGCAATAAGCTGGGAGAAAAAGTTTGAGTTGGATGTAGAGTACGTGGATAAGGTGAGTTTCTTATTTGATCTTAAAATAATTTTACATACTTTAAAAAAAGTTATTATAAGAGAAGGAATAACTTCAGCAAATTCTGTTACAATGGAACCTTTTAAAGGAAGTACTAAGGAAAGTGTTAGTTATGAAAGATAAGCTGCTAATAATAGGCGCCGGAGGGCACGGTAAAGTTGTCGCTGATATCGCATTGAGCATGAATAAATGGAAGCACATTTCTTTTCTGGATGATAAGAATATTAAGTATCAGATGGGTATAGAGGTAATTGGAAAAACTGCAGACGCTTTTAAGTATATTAAAGAGTGGGATATATTTGTTGCAATTGGAAACAACGGAATAAGGGAAAATATTCAAAATGAGCTCAAAGCAGAAGGCGCAAACTTTCCGACACTTATACATCCATCTGCAGTTATTGGCAGAAGTGTTGAAATAGGAGAAGGTACAGTTATAATGGCAAATGTTGTTATAAATTGTTGTACAAAGATTGGTAACGGATGTATTATAAATACTGGTGCTACTATAGATCATGATAATTTTATCGAAGATTATGTTCATATTTCACCGGGAGTACACTTAGCCGGTGAAGTTAAAATCGGCAAAAGAACGTGGACTGGTATAGGTAGTATAATCAAAAATAATATAAATATCGTTAATGACTGTATAATTGGTGCAGGTGCTGTTGTAGTCGATAATATTAAAGAAAGAGGAATATATGTAGGAATTCCTGCAAGGAGAATTCGATAGATGAAGATAATACTTATATTGGCAAATAATGATGTAGGACTGTATAGGTTTAGAAAAGAACTTATTGAAGTGCTTATAAAAAAATATAATTACAAAGTTTTTATTTCACTTCCTTTTGGCGAATTTGTACCAGAATTAATTAAATTAGGGTGCGAGTTTATTGATACTAAAATTAATAGAAGAAGTACGAATCCAATAAATGATTTCAAATTAATACTAAGTTATATGAGGATTATTAGCAAAGTTAAGCCTGACATAGTCTTGACATATACAATTAAACCTAATATTTATGGTGGACTATTGTGTAGATTAATGAATATACCTTATTTAGTCAATATAACTGGACTTGGAACAGCATTAGAAAATAACGGAATATTGCAGAAAATTATATTAGCTTTATACAAGGTGTCCTTAAAAAAAGCTTCTTGTATATTTTTTCAGAATACAGAAAATGCAGATTTTTTTAAAAGAAAAGGAATTATAAAAGGAAAGCATAAATTAATACCCGGGTCTGGAGTAAATTTAGATGATTATAAGGTCATGGAATATCCTGATGATAGCGTTGTTAATTTTTTATTTGTTTCTCGTATAATGAAAGAGAAAGGAATCGATTACTATTTAGAAGCAGCAGAATATATAAGAAGAAAATATAAAAATGTCAGATTTCATATTGTTGGTTTCTGTGAAGAAGCTTATGAAGAAAAATTAAAAATTTACGAGGATAAAGATATAATTTGCTACCATGGCATGCAAAAAGATGTAAGAGAATTCTATAAAATTTCTCATTGTATTATTCATCCAACTTACTATCCTGAAGGAATGTCAAATGTACTATTAGAAAGTGCAGCTTGTGGAAGGCCTATTATCACGACTGACAAAAGTGGTTGTCGTGAGGTCGTTGATGATGGTATCAATGGTTTTCTAGTTAAAGAAAAAGACAGTCAAGATCTAATTGAAAAAATTGAAAAGTTTTTAAAGCTTGATTTTGAAAATAAAAGGCAGATGGGATTGGCAGGCAGAATGAAAGTTGAAAAAGAGTTTGATAGGCGAATTGTTGTTGAACATTATATATCTGAGATTTCAAATGTATTGGAGTGATAGGAGATTGGATTATAAAAAATTAATACCTAACAGAAGCTTGAGATTAAAAATACTGGAATTAACTAGTTTTATACCTGATAAAACAATGATAGAGTTACAGTATTGGATTAAGACCGGCAGAAAATTAAATCTAAAGGAACCTAAAAGATTTACTGAGAAACTTCAATGGTATAAACTTTACTACCGTAATCCTATAATGGTGCAATGTTCTGATAAATATATGGTCAGGGAGTATGTAAAGAAAAAAGGCTTGGAGAATATTCTTAATGAAATGTATGGTGTATATGATAGGGTAGAAGATATAAATTTTGATAAACTTCCAAATAAATTTGTTTTAAAAAAAACAAATGGTGGTGGAGGTAATGATATTATAATTTGTAAAGATAAATCCAAATTTAATGTTGATATTGCTATAAAGAAAATGAAAAAATGGACAAAAATAAAAAAAGGTGGAGGAAGAGAATGGGTTTATTACGAAGCAAAACCACGTATAATAGTAGAGAAATTTTTAGAATCTGAAAATGATGATTTAATTGATTACAAATTTTTCTGTTTTTATGGTACACCGAGTTTTTTGTATGTAATAAATGGGAGAAAACTTGGGGATAAAGCTAATTTTGGTATATTTGATTTGGAATACAATCAATTACCGTATTTTAGATGTGATGAAAACAAGATGTTAAATAAGCCTCCAAAACCAATAAATTTTGAACAGATGAAAGAAGTTGCAAGAATTTTGTCAGAGGATTTTCCACATGTAAGAGTTGATTTATATAATGTAGAGGGGAAAATCATTTTTGGGGAGTTAACATTTTTTGATGGAAGTGGATATCAAATCTATGAACCAGATGAATTTGATTTTATATTAGGAGAGAAATTCAAGTTACCTAAATAAATCATATAGTAGTAATTATATTAGTAGGAGAGTAAAAAGTGTTTATATATTATATCTTTGCCATCATAGTCATGTTTTTATTATTGATGTCATATTATTTATTCAAAAATAATAAGCTCAATGTGGTTGATATTCTTGTTTTATTTATTGTTATTACTTTCGCTGGGATTAGATATTATACTGGTACTGATTATGGGAATTATTATAAGCTATTTAATTATAGTTATTTAGATTTTAGTAATTTAAGTATTTTCAATTTGATAAGTCCAGATGAAATTGGGCTCATTCTTGTATGTAGATTTTTTAAATATTTTTTTCCAAATAATCAATTTATAATGTTTTGGGTAACAAGTGGATTGATATGTGTACCTTTGTACATCTTTATAAAAAGAAGGTCGAAAAAATTTGTAATAAGTTTTTTGTGTTTTATATTGTTAGGTCATTATACTATGAGTTTCAACATAATAAAACAATATATTGCTGCAACTTTTGTTTTTATTGCATTTAATAAGTTTTTTGAAAATAAAAAAAAATCAGCTTTTTTTTATATATTATTAGGTACAACTTTTCATTATTCAAGTATACTTTATATTCCTCTTCTATTTATTGCAAAAAAAATTAAAGCGAATGTCTCTGTATTTTTGCTTTCTATTTTTAGTGGCTTTTTTATTAATAATGTAGTAAGTTTTATTCTTATAAATTTTAGCTTTAGTACCTATAAAATTTATATGAATGCAAGAGGTTCAAGAATTGGTATGGCTTTAATGTCCATTATTTGGATATTATTTGGCATTCTTTTATTAATAAAAAAGGATTCTTTATTACAACTAAACAGCATTAATAATTTATATCTTAACATGTTTTTTATTTCTTTGATATTTAATATAGGAGCAATAAGTAATATTTATTTAGCTAGATTGACAATTCCTTTACAATATTCTTTATTTTTTTTGATACCTGATTATATTGAAAGCATTAGAACGAAATTCAAAAAAATATTATATCTATTAGTAGTAATTCTCTTGTATATTTGGTATGGTTTTTATATATCAAATTATGGAGGGGTTATCCCATATAATACATACTTAAATATAATATAAGGAGAAGAATAAGAATGAAAAAAATTAGTGTAATTATGTCTGTATATAACAATGAAAAAACTGTCAGGAGAGCAATCGACTCAATAATTAACCAAAGTTTTAACAATTTGGAATTAATTATATGTGATGATAATTCAAGTGATAATACCTTTAAAATTCTTGAAGAGTATAAAAATAAATATAATAATATAAAGATATTTAGAAATGAGAAAAATATGGGTCTAGCATATAGTTTAAATAAATGCATTGAATTATCTCAAGGAGAGTATATTGCAAGACAAGATGGTGATGATTATTCAGTCGAGAATAGATTAATTAAACAATTTAATTTTTTAGAAGAAAACAAAGAATATGATTTTGTAGGAAGTAATGTATATTTATTTGATGAAAATGGCATTTGGGGTGAAAGAATCTTTTTAGAAAAACCGGAAAAACAGGACTTTCTAAGGATGGATTTTAATAATGGGGCAAGATTTTGTCATCCTTCAATAATGTTTAGAAAAAAAGCTCTACTTGAAATAGGGAAATATAGAGTAGCTAAAGAAACAAGAAGAGGCCAAGATTATGATTTATATATGAGAATGTATGCAAAAGGGATGAAAGGTTACAATATACAAGAAAAACTATTATATTATTACGAAGGAGAACAAAGTTTAAAAAGAATTCCATTTAATCATAGAATTAATAGCGTAATAATACGTTATAAAGGTTTTAAAGAACTTGGTTTATTACCAATTGGCTTATTAGTTGTTTTAAAACCAATTTTTGTCGGTTTACTTCCCAAAAAAGTGATTAGATTATATAAAAAGTTAAAATATTCTTATAAAAAAAATAATAGGGGAGAATAAGTTCTTATGTCGGAATCAAGATTTTCAAAAAATCTATTGTTATATTTTATTGGAATAGTAGCAACAAAAGTAATTCCCTATCTTTTTATTCCTCTTTATACAAAATATATACCTGAAAACAAGTATGGTTATTTTGATTATACTATAACTTACATTTCATTGCTAATTCCTCTTTTATTTCAATCTATTTGGGAAGCAATATTGCGTTTTGCAATAGAAGAAGAAGAATTAACAGATAAAAGAAATATTATAAATATCGCAATTTTTTACAGTTTAGGAAATACATTATTATACGTTATTATTTTTTATATAATTACCAGTTTTTATTCTATTCAATATGCCAATTATATTATAATTTTAAGTATATTTCAAGCTTTTGGGTTTATATGGCAGTATTCTGCAAGAGCTATGGAACAAAATAGATTATATGTAATGGGCGGTATATCTGCAGCTATTGTTAACTCTATTCTTAATATTTTACTAATAGCAATACTTAAATTAGATATTGAAGCTTTGTATATTGCAAACATAGTAAATAATTTGGTTTTGGTACTTGTAATTGAATCAAAGCTTAGACTTCTAAAGTTTACTATTCGTGGCTTTAAAATGGAATTGTTAAAATCGATGCTTAAATATTCCTTTCCTTTGGCGCTTAACCAAGTTTCATGGTGGTTATTAGGGGCTATAAATAGAACAATAATAAGTAATAAGCTAGGCTTTGAAGCAAATGGTATCTATGGAATATCTTATAGGATTTCAACAGTAGTATCATTAGTAACCTCTGTATATAACATGGCATGGCAAGAAGAGGCTTTTCATATACATAATGATAAAGATAATGAGGTAAAATCGCGTGAGTCATTGAATTTATTAGTAAAGCTTTTATTAAGTTTAAATATCATATTAGTTCCGTCCATTGGAATTTTTCATAAATTGTTTTTGCACGGTAACTATGCTAAGGGTTTGAGAATTATACCAATAATGTTATTAGCAGCATCCATAAATCCAATTGCTATACAATTTGGTCATGTTTTTTTAGCAAACAAAAAAAGTAATTACTTGTTTAATACTACATTAGTTGGGGCAATTATAAACATATTCTTTGTATTATTATTTATTAATCGTATAGAATTATATGCTGCAGCTATTGGGACATTGATAGGAGGAATAGTTAATCTAATTATTAGAAAATTTATTTGTAATAAATATATGAATTTACGAATTGATTGTAGAAAAATTTTGATTTTACTGATTTATTATATAATAGTATTGAGTATCTATTATCTTGCACCAAACAGATTTAATTATTTAACTTTAATAGTTGGTTTGGTTGTTGTATTTTATTTTAATTATCGACTTATATTAAAAGCATACAACAATATTTTAACTTTGTTTTTAGGACTAAAAGACAATAAAGAATAGCTATTCGTGTTAATTGATTTAATTAAATTATATAATTTTATTGTATTTTTTAATATTTAATTTAGATATTATTATTTTTGAAAAGAGGAAGTGAAATGAAAGTTAAAGTTCTTTTAAGACAAATTATACCATATATGACAAGACTTAAGTTAAAAAATTATTATTATTTATCGATGGAGTATTTGGGTTTTGATAATGATATTATTAACTATTACAAATCTGTAGGGCTAGCTAGAGCAAATGAATTGACATACGAAAAACTAAAACATGAAGTATTATCATATATTGATTCTTTAAAAATTTCTGATTATGAATATAAGTTTTCTTACTCTAGTAATAAACCTACATTATACTCATCAGTGTACGCCTGTATGATTTTAGGTTTGTTTAATCAACTTAATGACGAGGGCTTTAATAAAAAATGGGTCGAATATTTTAATGCGTTTCAGTCAGATAAAGATGGATTTTATAGGGATTATAATGCATATAATTCTAGTTATGAAGAAGGAGTAGGTTGGGGAGCTAGTCACTTACTAGGTCACCTAATAATTGCACTCATTAGATTAAAAGGTAAACCTAAGTATAAGTTTAAGTTTCTAGAAAGATTTTATGATGAAGATTTCTTGAAAAACTGGCTTAATAGTCTTGATTGGACTAAAGCTTGGAGTGCAAGTAATGCTATTATGAATTATGGTACAATACTGCAGTATTCAAGAGATTATTTGGAAGACGTTAGAGCTGCTAAATCAGTTTCCTTTATTATTGATTGGTTAAATACTAATGTTAATCCGCAAACAGGTCTTTGGCACAGTTATAAACTAAATAGTTATGAAAAAATCGCTGATGCAACAAGAGCGGCTTATCATATTTACACTTTATATAACTATGATGATATTGAAATTCCATACCTCGATAATGCAATTGAGTTTTTTTTAAAAACACAAAATAAATACGGTGGATTCAATAAACATATAAGATCTGGGGCATGCGAAGATATAGATGCTATTGAACCAATTGCTAGATACGCTAAATCAAATAATGCTGTAGATTCGTTTAAAGATATTCTAAATAAAGCATTAATTTGGGTTATGGCCAATCAAAACGATGATGGTGGTTTTGTATTTGCAAGAAAAAATTCTTTTTGTTTTGGTGCGCAATCAGAACTTTATAGTAAACCAAATGAAAGTAATATTTTTGCAACATGGTTTAGAACACTGAGTATTTTATATATTCTTTCAGCACTAGGCGATGAGCAAGTTAAAATGCTGAAAGCGCCTGGATATGAAATTAAGTTATGATTCTAATAAAACAAAGCCAAAAAAGATTATGTTTATGCTTTTAAATTATATAGGAACATATGTGAGTTATCTGAAAGTAAGAAAACTCTATAAATCCTAAAATAAATTAATAGAATTCTTCAATTTTACTATTTAGTATGATAAAATACCAGTGCATACAGAACCGGTTTTATTTCTCGCGAAAGAAGGAAGAACAGTGAAACAGAAGTTAAAATCAGGTTTGTTTGTTTTATCAGATATAGTTCTGTTAACAATATCTTTTGTTGCAGCATATCTGATCCGGTTTGATTTTGATTTTGAAGCAATTCCGAAGCATTTTGTAAAACAAATGGCGTTCCTTTTATGTATATCTATTGCTTTTAAATTAGCTGTTTTTATCCCTTTTAAATTATACAGAAGTCTTTGGAAATATGCCGGTGTTTACGAACTTGTAAGTGTTTTTCTTGCTTCATCAATAACTAACGGTGTTCTTTTTGTGTACATCTCGTTTGTGGAGAGACTTGCTCCGCGTAGCATTTTCGTTATTACTGGAATGCTTGATGTTTTGCTTATTGGCGGTTCAAGGATGACTTATCGTTTGTACAGAAGGCTTGTGCTGGGTAGGGTGATCAGACTCGATAATGTAAAACGAGTGCTTATCGTTGGTGCTGGAGATGCCGGCGCAATGATTTCAAAAGAAATGGAACTTCATCCGGAGCTTAATTACAGGCCTGTGGCATTCCTGGATGATAGTGAATATAAAAAAGGAAAGAAAGTTAACGGTTATCCGGTTTTGGGCGGAATAGATGATGTAGCTGAAGTTGTGGAGAAAAAGCATATTGATGAAATAATTATAGCAATACCTTCTGCTAAACCTGCAGTAATTAACAGGATATACGAACAGTGTGCAAAAACCAGGTGCAAGGTTAAAATACTTCCGTCAATGTCGCAGCTGATTGACGGAACTATTATGCTGAAAAGGGTTAAGGACGTCGACCTTGAGGATTTGCTCGGGAGAGAGCCGATAGTTGTGGATTTGGAGGAAATTGCAGGGTATCTCAGCGGAAACGTTGTACTGGTAACCGGCGGTGGTGGATCGATTGGTTCGGAGCTTTGCAGGCAGATTGCATCGTTTGGACCTAGGAAACTCGTAATGCTTGATATATATGAAAACGGTCTTCACGATATATATACCGAACTGACAAGGAAATATCCCGAGCTTGATATTGTTCCTGTAATTGCAAACATCCGTGAAATGGACAGAATGAAGGAAGTATTCGGGGAATATAAGCCGAATATTGTGTTCCATGCCGCAGCCCATAAGCATGTGCCATTAATGGAGAATAATCCCGAGGAAGCAATAAAGAATAACGTATTCGGAACATGGAATGTGGCGCATTGTGCCGATATTTTCAAGGCTGAAAGGTTTGTTTTGATCTCAACTGATAAGGCAGTAAACCCGACAAACGTTATGGGTGCATCAAAGCGTATCGCTGAAATGATAATACAGGCTTTGGATACGAAAAGCGAAACAGAATTTGTTGCCGTACGTTTTGGAAATGTACTGGGGAGCAACGGAAGCGTAATTCCGCTGTTCAAAAAACAGATCGAGGAAGGCGGGCCGGTCACCGTTACTCATCCCGATGTAACAAGGTTCTTTATGACGATTCCGGAAGCTGTTCAGCTTGTTATACAGGCAGGAGCTCTTGCTGAAGGCGGCGAAATATTTGTGCTTGATATGGGTGAGCCGGTTAGAATTCTTGATTTGGCAAAGAACTTGATACGGCTTTCGGGTTTTGAGCCGTATGAGGATATAGATATAGAAATAATAGGTTTAAGGCCGGGAGAAAAACTGTACGAAGAGATATTGCTGAACGAGGAAGGCCTTAAGGCCACGAAACATAACAAGATATACATAGCAAAACCGTTACATATTGATTATGAACTTCTGAAAAGAGAACTGGAAATACTGAGGGAAAAGATTTATAAATCGACAGATGCTGATGAAATTAAAGAATATGTAAAAGTACTTGTTCCAACGTATAAAATGGCACAATAAAACTTCAAAAATACAACAGGAGAGGTAGATACAAATGTTTAAAATCACAATTGCCGGAACAGGGTATGTCGGTCTTGTAACAGGTGTTTGCCTTGCAGAGGTTGGGCATAAGGTAATATGTGTTGATGTGGATGAAGAAAAGATAAACCTAATGAAAAAAGGTATTTCGCCCATTTATGAAGCTGATTTAGAAGAACTTATGCAAAAAAACTATGCTGCAGGCAGAATTGACTTTACAACGGACTACAAATCAGCATACAAGGATGCGGACGCAATATTTATAGGTGTCGGTACGCCGGAACTGCCTGATGGTTCTGCAAATCTTACATATATTGCAACTGTGGCAAGGCAGATAGCTGAATCGGTGGAGAAAGACTGTCTGGTAGTAGTAAAATCCACAGTGCCGGTTGGCACAAATGATAAAGTTGAGCAGTTTATTAAGGATTTTCTGGTTAATGACGTAAAAGTGGAAGTGGCATCAAACCCTGAATTTCTTGCCCAGGGATCTGCCGTTCATGATACATTCCATGCTTCAAGAATTATTATCGGTACCGAGAGCAAATGGGCGGAAGAAATGCTGATGAAGATTTATGAACCGTTCAATATACCGATAGTGTCTGTAAGCAGAAGATCGGCAGAAATGATTAAATATGCATGCAATAATTTCCTTGCGATGAAGATATCATTCATGAATGATATAGCAAACCTTTGCGAGCTGGTAGGTGCGGATATACAGGATGTAGTTAAAGGTATGAGTTATGATGAACGCATCGGCAGCAAGTACTTGAATGCTGGTATTGGATTTGGTGGTTCATGTCTGCCGAAAGATACAAAAGCGCTCGAGTACCTGGCAAGACAGTATGGTTATGAGCTGAAAACGGTTAAGGCTGCAATTGATGTGAATAAGGAGCAGAAAACACTTCTTTTCAAAAAAGCATGCAGGCGGCTGATTACTTTTAACGGTCTCAAGGTCGCATTATTGGGATTGACGTTCAAACCGGAAACAGATGATATCAGGGAAGCACCATCATTGTATAACGTGCCTTTGTTACTGGAGCATGGTGCAGACATATATGCATACGATCCGGTTGGAATAAATAATTTTATGAAAAGATACCCTGAAGGCCAACACGGTGCAGGCAGAATTACCTATGTGGATAATCCTGAAGAGGCATTAAAAGATGCTAATGTTTGCTTTATTTTTACCGAGTGGAAAGAGATAAAAACAATAGAACCTGCACAATACAGGAAGCTTATGAGAACTCCCCTTGTATATGACGGCAGAAACATATATAAAGTGGAAGATATGAGCAGGGAAGGTGTTGAGTATTATTCGGTTGGCAGGCCGGGAAGACCTGTAAAAGGTTTTAACGGTATGTATTGATAAGGAGGTAAAAGGTTGGGTTACGGCGGAACAAGTACCGATAAAGTATATCTTGTAACCGGGGCTGCCGGATTTATAGGATATTTTTTGTCCAGAAGATTATTGGAGCAGGGATGTAAAGTTATAGGTATCGATAATTTAAATGATTATTATGACGTGAATTTAAAAAATGCCAGGCTGGATAACCTGAAACCCTTTGAAAAATTTGTTTTCATCAAAGGAGATATATCAGACAAAGAACTGGTAATTGATATATTTGACAGGTTCAGACCGAATATAGCAGTTAATTTGGCTGCACAGGCGGGGGTAAGATATTCGGTTGAAAATCCGGATGCATATATTAGAAGCAACATAACAGGATTTTTTAATATACTGGAAGCCTGCAGACATTATCCTGTTGAACATCTGGTATATGCATCTTCAAGCTCCGTTTACGGGTCAAACAGAAAAGTGCCTTTTGAAGAAACAGATCCTGTGGATCATCCGGTTTCGCTGTATGCAGCAACAAAAAAATCCAACGAATTAATGGCGTATACATATAGTCATCTATACGGAATTCCCGCAACAGGTCTTAGGTTTTTTACGGTTTATGGTCCGATGGGCAGGCCTGATATGGCATATTTCAAGTTTACTGACAGTTATTTCAAGGGTGAACCAATAAAAATATATAATAATGGAGATATTGAAAATGATCTTTACAGGGATTTCACATTTATAGATGATATTGTGGAAGGGATTGTAAGGCTCCTTGATAATCCCCCGGCAAAAGTAAATGGTATGGCCGCTCACAGGGTCTTCAATATTGGAAACAATAAGCCTGAGAAACTGATGACTTTTGTTGAAACATTGGAAAAGGCTTTAAGCAATGCGCTGGGGAGAGAAGTAAAGTTCAGGAAAGTATACGAACCAATGAAACCAGGGGACGTTCCTGTTACCTATGCATCTATTGACAGGCTTCAGGAAGCAATAGGATTTAAACCCCAAACCTCCATTGAAGAAGGATTGCAAAAGTTTGCCGATTGGTATGTGAATTATTATAAAGTTAAATAATTGAACCGGTAATTCTGGATCCCCTAGAAAGGGGATTTTTTTGTCTTACAGGAACTTTTTTTATAAAAATTTGTCAAAATATCATATACAATATTTTCTAATACTGATATAATATTTATTGTAAAAATCAGAATGCAAAGGGGAAAACGAAAGATGAAGGGAAGGGCCGTAGGAGTATCTTTTCTTGTTGTTGTTTTATTGTTGACATTCACTTTTTCTTCATTTGCTCTGCCGGCAAATGCATCACTTCAGGAAAAAGCGGATTTGCTGAATACACTTAAAATTCTTGAAGGCACAACCACTGGCGATTATAAACTGAACAGCAAGTTAACAAGAGCCGAAGCTGCCACCTTTGCAGTAAGGGTTTTGGGCCAGCAGCTGCATGTGCTGCTGAATGCCGATACTTACAGGAAAGCGTCGGCGGTTTTCCCGGACGTGAATACAAGCCTTTGGTATGCTCCGTATGTCGGTTACTGTGTGCAGCAGGGAATACTTACCGGTGATACAAAGGGCTATTACAATCCGGATGATTACCTTACCGAGAAGAGCTTTCTCAAGATAATGCTGAGTATACTTGGATATGAAATCAACAAGGACTATACCTGGACGAATATTTATAAGAAGGCATACGAAGTCGGCCTTGTAAACGAATTAAGCTACATAGTCAAGGAAGAAGACAACACCGAGTTTACGCGCGGGGATACAGTAAATATTATTTACAATGCGCTGACGATAAAGGACAAGAAAACGGGCAAGGAACTGTTCTACAAGCTGATAGATGCCGGAATTATAACCAATAAGGACGCAGCGAACCTGGGTTTCATAAAGGATGCCGTGGTAACGGAAATAAAGGAAATTTTAGTGTTTGACAATCAGACGGTGCAGGTTTTCTTTAACGAAAAGATAAAAGGTTATGAATCCGTTTATATTTATAAATCGCTGGATGAGCGCCAGGTGCTGGAATTTGAGGCGTATCCGGGCGACGACTACATTATTTTCAAGACAAAGAACCAGGGTCCCGGGGTGGAATATACGATTGAAATACGGAATGTTGAAGATGCCGACGGAAATGTTACCGAGGTTTTGACAGGTGCTTTTATCGGGGCTTTGCAAGGTAAAGTGGAGTCTAATTTCTTCAGGATTAACAGGATAGAACCTGTAAATTCAAAATCCATTAAAGTCTATTTTACCCATCCCGTTAACGTAAACAGTGAAATTGGCCTGTATTACGCGATTTACGACGATTATGGTTATATGGTTGCGGACGGAAGCAAGGACCAGCTTCTTGCCCGTACGGTCGGTTCTGAAAGCAATTGCGTGTACCTGTCGCTGAAAACAGGTTCGTTTGAGGATGACAGTTTGTACACCCTGGTAATCAGCGGCGATATGACAAGTGCCTACGGTGTAAAGATGAATGACGGCAACGGGGATGAGATGCCCTTCAGGGCTGTTGCCGGAGAAGCCGATTATTTCAGGCTTGAAAAAATTAAGACCTACGACAGGGAAACGCTGATGCTGACTTTCAACAAGGAGGTTAATACCTTCCTGGCTCAGCAGGTATATAATTTCTACCTGACTGATGAAAGCAACAGTCCTATAAGGATCGAACATGTGACTGTTGAAAGCCAGGGAGCGAATGCCGGAAAAGTCCTGTATCTGAATATCGAAGGTATGTTTATTAAAAACGCCAGGTACTATATTACAATAAACAATCTGAATGACGTTACCAGGCAGGAATATATCACCGAGACGACATATTCCTTTGATGCCGATTACGGACAGTCCGGGCGTTTTGGGATACAGAAGATAGTTGTTCAGGACAGGCAGACCATCGAGGTTTATTTTACGAATCTTCCTGATCCGGACAGCGCAGTTAATGAAAGTAATTTCTATGTAAAACCGAGGAAGGGAAGCGGAGTTATTTATCCTGTCCGTGCGCTGTACGATCCTGCAATACATCCGAACAGGGTGGTTTTGTTCTTCAGTGACACGGCTTTGACTGCGTCTAAGGATTATGACCTTGTTGTGGATTATGAGTTCAAGGATTACCTGGGAAATGAAATAGGAATGACCGTAAACAATTATTTCACTGCTTCTTCAAAGGCTAAAACCGGACCGTCAATTGAAGAGGCGGTGCCTGTTTCAACAGACGCTATAAAACTCGTGTTTGACAAGGAAATATCATTTAACCAGGTTAACCTGTCTCCGTCGAACTATACCCTTGAATACAGCTACAATGGCATGCCGATAAGAAAGGTACCGCTTAGCGTGCTGTATGTTAACGCGAAAACACTGGTACTCAAGTTCGACAGGCTTGAATACGACGTGCCTTATATGCTGAAGTTTGCAAGCATTGTGGATTATACCGGTGCTACGTATAAGGTAACGAGTGACGGAAAGAATTTCGTGGAGTTCAGGCTGACAAAGGAAGAGGAATAACGGGCTGCATACATGGTGACAATAACCATAGGAAAGGGAAACCCGGATAAAGCCGAATTGATGATAGATTTTGGCGGTTAAAACATAAGGCTCCCGCAGATGATATTCATGCGGGAGCCTGTTTTTTTCTATTTGTATTTCTCAAGTTTTTCGTAAATGCTTTTTATCTGGCTTTCAGTTATATTACTGCATTTCAGTGCCCGGTTGTAATATTCCCGTGCGGTTTTGTAATCCTTGATCTGGTAATGTATATACATATCCCCGAGGGCTATCCAGTATACCCCGGCGGTGACACTGTAATGCTTTATTTATGTTATGTTTTGGCGTTTTAGCGGATAAATTGAGGGAAAAAATAAAATATTGAAAGGCAAATACCGTGAAAAAGCACGCAAAGAAAAGAGGGATTTCAATGAAAAGAATTCAGATGAACAATACCGATCTTACTGTATCCCCTATTGCAATCGGCACTGTCAATTTCGGCTCAAGTGTTGATTCAAAAACTGCAAAGCACCAGCTGGACCTGTTTTTTGAACTGGGCGGGAATTTCATAGACACGGCTCATGTTTACGGCGACTGGGCTCCGGGACCAAAGGGGAAAAGCGAAAGAATTATCGGTGAATGGCTGAATGCAGCAGGCGTGAGAAAGGAAATAGCAATAAGCACAAAAGGCGGACACCCGGATTTATCGGATATGGATCTTTCAAAAATAACTCCCGAGAGAGTTAAAAAAGACCTGGAAGAAAGCATTGAATACCTGAAGACCGATTATATCGACCTGTATTTTTTGCACCGCGATAATCCCGATGTCCCTGTGGACGAATTTCTGGGCGTTCTGGAAGAGGCAAAGGATGAAGGAATGATCCGGTACTACGGCTGTTCAAACTGGAAACTGGAAAGGATTATCGCTGCAGAGAATTATGCTAAGAAACATAATTATACCGGATTTATATGCAACCAGCTGATGTGGAGCCTTGCCGACATAAACAGCAGGGGTGTTGAGGACAAGACCCTTGTGTTTATGGATGAGAAAACCTATGAATATCATAAAAAAACAGGCCTGAATGCAATGGCCTATACCGCTGCGGCAAAGGGATATTTCACGAAGCTGTACAGCGGAGTAACCATACCTGAAAAAACTGCGGCAAAATACAACACACCGTCAAACAGTGTTATTTTCGACGAGCTGGTAAAAACGGCGGAGAAACTTAACGTAAGCCTGATTGAAGTGGAACTTGCATTCCTTATGCACCAGGATTTTGTTTGCATTCCCATTGTGACATTCAGCAATGATGAGCAGCTTAAGCAGGGGATAAAAAGCTGCGACCTGGAGCTTGAACACGAAATTGTCGAGAAGTTCAGAAGCATGAAGAAGTATGTTTTATAGGAATGAAATGGGAAAATAATATATAAATCCGGTGAAAACCAGGTATATCAAAAAAGGTATACCTGTTTTTTGTTTTACTAATATTCCGCAGACTTGTTCTTTTCATTATGCCGCCTGGAACGGCTTTATTTTTTTGCATATTTCAGCGTGAAAATCAGATTGAATACCGCAAGGAACAGCAAGCAGGCGCCGAAAACAAGTTCAATTACGCTTCTGGTTCTGCTGCTGAAAAAAACATATACTATTGCAGCACCTGCCGCGCCAAAAACCACGGAAATAATAACAGAAACGCTTTTTTTTGTTTTCATCATACTTTTACCTCTTTTCTTTTATAGAAAAATAATATCAAAAAAAACGAAAATAATCAATTTATAGAAATATTATCCCACTAACTACTTTTAAAAACATTCTAAATCCGATATAATCAAATATGATACATTTATACGGGTAAACAAAAGGAGAAGAATATATGGGAATTTACAGCGATCTTCTGGAACGGAAAAAGGCAATGGCTGTTGTGGGGCTTGGTTACGTAGGTATGCCCCTTGCGATAGAGTTCGGAAAGAAACTGGATGTTATCGGTTTTGACACCAATAAACGCAAAATAGAGAATTACATCAATGGAATTGACGTTACCGGCGAGGTAGGCAATGAAGCGCTCAGGAACACAAGCGTCCTGTTTTCCAGCGACGAAAGCGTATTAAGCAAAGCGTCATTTTATATAGTGACCGTACCCACGCCTGTCGCACAGGACAAGACCCCGGATCTTAACCCGCTGATCGGGGCAAGCACTGCAATCGGAAAGTACCTGAAAAAGGGAGATTATGTAGTGTATGAGTCCACGGTTTATCCCGGGGTTACAGAGGAAATCTGCATACCCGTGCTTGAAAAAGAATCAGGGCTTAAAGCCGGTACCGACTTTAAGGTGGGATATTCGCCCGAGCGGATTAATCCCGGCGACAAAGTCCATACCGTCACCAGGGTGCTGAAAATCGTTTCCGGAATAGATGAAGAGGCCCTTGAAGAGATAGCAAAGGTTTACGGTATTATTGTTGAAGCCGGTATTTACAAGGCCGAAAGCATCAAGGTTGCGGAGGCGGCAAAGGTTATCGAAAACACTCAGAGGGATATCAACATAGCCTTTATGAATGAATTGTCCCTTATTTTCAATAAAATGAACATAAACACGAAAGCCGTGCTCGAAGCAGCGGCAACGAAATGGAATTTCCTCAGGTTCACGCCCGGCCTTGTAGGGGGCCACTGCATAGGCGTGGATCCTTATTACCTTGCGTATAAGGCCCAGCAGATGGGGTATCATCCCGAAATAATACTTGCCGGAAGAAGAATCAACGATATGATGGGAAAGTATGTGGCAGAGAATACCGTTAAGCAGCTGATTAAGGCCGACAAGCAGATCAAGGGCGCAAAGGTATATATCATGGGCCTGACGTTCAAGGAGGATGTTCCCGATACAAGGAATACGAAGGTTGTGGACATTGTCCATGAGCTGAAAGAATACGGAATTGAAGTATTTGTTTCTGACTGCCTGGCTGACGAAGAGGAGGTATACAGCGAATACGGGATTAAACTGGTGGAATATGACGAGGTCAGCAATGTGGACGCAGTTGTTATGGCTGTTTGCCATAAGCAATACAGGGAAATATCCCTGGATATGCTGGCCGAAAAATATTCCGGAGGCACAAAGGTCCTGATTGACGTAAAGGGAATGTATTCTCCGAAGGATGCGCTGGCCAAGGGATTTTTATACTGGAGCCTGTAAAACGCAGGAAACGGCTTTACGCGTTTCTTTCGAAAAAAGACGGGAGCCTGTGCCGTTTTTCCGTGCTTCAGGTATACAAGGGGGTTAATAAAATATGCTGAAAGAATTCAGGCAATTTGCGCTCAAAGGCAACGTTCTTGATATGGCAATAGGCGTTATTATCGGTTCTGCTTTCGGAAAGATTGTAAATTCCCTGGTAAGTGATATAATTACCCCGATACTGGGTATTTTCCTCGGAAAAATTGACGTAAAATACCTGAAGATGGTAATACGGCCTGAAGAAGGCGAGAACCCTGAGCTTGCCATATTGTACGGCAGTTTTCTTCAGAATATAATTGATTTTCTTATTATTTCGGTGTCTATATTCCTGTTCATTAAGCTGATAAATAGCTTTAAAACAAGGGCTGAAGCCCTGATAAAGGAAAAAGAGAAAAAAGAGGAAGAGGAAAAAGAAGCAAAAGAAGCAAAAGAAGCAAAAACCGAAGAGCCTCCGAAACCGTCAAAAGAAGAGGAACTTCTGACCGAGATAAGGGATTTGCTGAAACAAATGCAGAAATAAGAAAAGGGTGCTGAGAAATGGACAGGGATTTGGCCTGGTATGCGCTGTTTGTGAAAACGGGAGAGGAAAACAAGGTAAAAGAACGGCTGGACTTCCGTTTCGGCGGAGACCCGGCGGTTAAAATCCCGAAAAAAATAATAAAGGAAAGAAAGAACGGGAAATGGTACAGGAGAATACGGAACCTGTTTCCCGGCTATATCTTTATTCACGGTGTGATGGATGAGAACAACTACGAGAAACTGAAGAGGGTTCCCGGACTATATAAGCTGCTGTGTACCGACAGGGAGCCTGTGCAGATACCGCCGCGTGAAATAGAAGTGTTCAGCCATCTTTTTGATGACGATGATACTATACAGGAATCCGACATCTTCATGGAAGGCGATAAAATAACCATTGTAAGCGGCCCGCTGACATCATTGCAGGGGAGAATTCTGAAGATTGACAAGAGAAAAGGGCGCGCCCGGGTTATACTTGAATTCCTCGGCGAGGAAAGGATTATTGACCTGGGTGTAAACATACTTGAACCGGCAAAATAAGTACATAAAACAAGGAAGGTATGTGTATGGACAATCAGAAGCTTAAATCTCTTGCTGACAGGCTTATAGCTAACGTGGAAAAGGTTATCGTCGGGAAACGGGACATTATTGAAAAGCTTTTCATCTGCCTTATATGCTCAGGCCATGTTTTGCTGGAGGATGTACCGGGAACGGGGAAAACGCTGTTGGCGAAAACCTTAAGCAGGTCGCTGGACCTGGAGTTCAGCAGGATCCAGTTTACTCCCGATCTCCTTCCGTCGGACATCACAGGAATCCATTACTATGACCAGAAACAGGGGGATTTTGTTTTCAGGAAAGGGCCTGTTTTCACCAATATTCTGCTGGCGGATGAAATAAACAGGGCGACACCGAGGACGCAGTCAAGCCTTCTGGAATGCATGGAGGAAAGGCAGGTTTCCACCGACGGAAAAACATACCCGTTGAACCCGCCGTTCATGGTAATAGCAACACAGAACCCCGTTGAGACGCTGGGAACGTTCCCGTTGCCCGAGGCCCAGCTGGACCGTTTCCTTATGAAGCTGTACATGGGTTACCCTGAAACCGGTGAAGGAATTGAGATACTGAAGAGATTCCGGTACGAGAACCCGCTGGTTTCGGTTACCCCGGTTGCAGGAGAGGATGACCTGAAGGATATTAACGATATTTTCATGAATACTTATGTAAGCGAAGATATATATTCTTACATAATCCAGATTGTGGAAGCAACGAGAAGGCACCATGAAGTCCTGCTCGGCGTAAGCCCGCGGGGAAGCCAGGCGCTTCTGAAAACCAGCCAGGCTCTTGCTGCGATAAGGGGAAGGGATTATGTAATTCCTGACGATGTGAAGGAAATGACGATACCCGTTCTGGGGCACAGGATCATAGCAAGACACTCGGGAAGCGACAACGGAAAGCCGGTAACCCATACGATATTGGAGCAGATTCTGCAGAGGATACCTGTTCCTTCGGAAGACAGGCTGAAAGAACAGGCGGGTGTTTAGCCGATGTGGGTTTACAGGCTGATTTTTGCCGCGATTGTGATTCTTCTGCTTGAATCGATCGCGGTAATGAAGTATGGGCTTTCGAAGGTAAGCATTGAAAGGGAATTTAATACGCTCCACGCAAATTTCGGGCAGAGTCTCCATCTGATTGAGACGATAAGCAACCGGAAACTCCTTCCCGTGCCATGGCTGAAAGTGGAGTCCAGAATTGACAGCGGGCTTAAGTTCGGCCTGCAGGAAGATCTGAACATACTGCAGGATGAGTTTCATGTCAGTGTTTTTTCACTGCTCCCGTATACCAGGATAATCCGTACCCATACCGTGAAATGCACAAAAAGGGGTTACTACCACTTAAAGTCCGCAGCGCTTACCGCCCGTTCGATAACAGGCAATGTATCGGCAATGAAGGATGCAGTGACAGATGCGAAACTGTATGTTTTTCCAAGAACTCTTACCCTTTCGGAGCTGAACCTGCCGTCCCACAGCTGGCAGGGCGATCGTGTAGTAAGGCGGTGGATCCTTGAAGATCCGTTCATTCACGCGGGGATTAGGGAATATACCACTTCTGACCCAATGAAGAACATAAACTGGAAGGCAACTGCCCGCTTCGGCACGCTCCAGGTAAACAAGTTCGATCCCACTGCAAGCCACAGGCTTATGATATTACTGAACGTGGATACAAGGCCCGACCAGTGGACGCTGACCGACGAACCCGAAAGGGTGGAATACGGGATTTCCGTTGCGGCAACGATTGCGGAGTTCGCCCACAGGAATGTTATTGAAGCAGGCTTCGGTACAAACGGATACCTGAAGGAAGCCGAAAAGGAACCTGTAAGAATTGAGCCGGCATCCGGCAAAAACCAGATGGTGAGGATCCTTGAATGCCTTGCCAGGCTTGTTGTTGAAAGGAGCATAACGTTCAATACACTGCTTGAAAGGGAACTGGACAATAATCCGGGAAATACCGATTACCTTTTTATTACCGCTTTTGTGGACGATGAAATGGAAGAGAGAATAAAAAGGCTGAGAGCCAAGGGAAATGCGGTGGAGATTCTGAAAATATGAAGAAACAGGTATTTTTAAGATGGCTTTGGTGCGTACTGGAATATTTGTTTTTCTTTCCTGCAGGAATACTGGTTGCAGGCCTGTTCCTGCCGTACAGGACAGGGGTAATTCTGTTGCCAACCCTTCCGGTACACTTGCTTTTCGGCCTTGTTCTGACTGCAGTACTTAAGAGGTTCAAAAAATTTGCAGTTGTTCTTGCAGGTATTGTTTATACCGCAATTGCGGCGGCAGTATACAATGCAGTTGTTCCGTTCGCTTCAGTTACCGACGCAGCCATTGTCATCGCAGCGACGGCTTTTTTCTATGCATGGGGTATACGTGCAGGAACCGGGGAAGCAACCACAAGGCTTTTCCTGTTTTCGGGCGGCCTTGTTATCCATATCGTATCCCTGTTTTTAATAAACAATATAGTAACCCTCAATCCGTATTTCAAACTGGCCGTGTGGGTTTCAATCGTGTATTGCCTTGCCGGGCTTCCGCTTGCAAACAGGCGTTTCCTGATAAATGAAACGTATGAAAAAAGCAGCCTGAAAAGGATACCCGGTTCGGTCAACAGGGGAAACATTATTGCTGTTTCGGTAATTATTTCCGGTATTGTCCTGCTTTCATTCTGGCATTTGCTGCTTGATGCATTTATATATCTGACGCAGTCGCTTAAGGAGTTTTTCCTGAAAATAATTGAGTTTCTTGGCTCATTGTACGAGCCGTCGGAAATCATTGGAGACAATACGCCTCAGGCACCTGATACGTTTCCGCCCGCAGAGGAGCAGGCTTCAATTCTTTCTGTTATATTGAATACTGTATCCGTGCTTGTGTTTGCCGCCGTGCTGTTCCTGGTAATCCGGTATATAGTCAGGAACTGGAAAAAGATTTACTATGCCCTGTACAGCCTTCTGTCATCCCTTTTCAGCCGTTTTCAGAAATGGAGCACAACCGAGCAGGGGTATTTTGACCGGGAGGAATCCCTTTTGAAGACGGAAATACAGAAAAAACCGGTATTCAGAAGGCTTTTCAGGCGCTGGCCCAAATGGCGGGATATGAAGGATAATGAAAGCCGTGTAAGGTTCATATATACCAAGTTTGTTACTGATTATATCAAAAAAGGTTTCAGGCTAAGCCTTTCCGATACTCCGTCCGAGGTAGTGGAGCGCATTCAGAAATTTGACGGCGAAACCTCCGATCATGCAATGCTGAATGAAGTATACAACAGCGTAAGATACGGAGCCAAAAAGGCCGATGATGATACGGTGAGGATATTGAAGGACAGGTATCTTTAATATATTTACAGGTTGAGGTGCGCTTTATGAAAACAAGAACTCTGGCTGCAATTCTTATGCTATCGCTGTGTGTTTTGCTTACCGGGTGTACGGTTCAGAATATATTCCCGGACAGCGGTACGGAATCCCGGGCAGCGCCCGATCCGTCCGTCCTCGAAGCATACAGGGCGGTATTGCGTAACGAAACGGTTTTTTTCAGCACGGACAATGGAAAACACCTGCTTTTGCAGGATTTCCTGGGAAACAGGGAGATTTATGATGTTGTCTTTAAAATCACGCGTTTTACGGTGCTTGACATGGATAGTGACGGGGTGCCGGAGGTTGTCCTTGAACTGACTGTAAATGACAATCCTTCTTTCTTCGAGGTTATGCATTATTACAACGGCACGGTTTACGGGTACCTGTTTTCATACCGGGGTATGCAGGAACTGAAAGAAGACGGTGTGTTCCTATTTTCAGGCGGTGCGGCCGATACCGGTGTAGGGAAACTGAAGTTTGAAGCACAGGATCTGAAGACCGTAATACTCGGTTACAGCGAATCAAGGCAGAACGAAACCGACCTGGAGATAGTGTATTATATCGAGGATGACCGGGTTAACGAAAAGGCCTTCAATGATTTCCTGGACGAGCAACTGGGAAAGAAAAACGCCAAATGGTATGAATTCAGCAATGAGAATATTGAATTGCTGCTGTCAGAGGGGTAATTTCGTTTTTTGTACCCAAAGTCACATTTTATGAAAAAAAGACATGGACATGCGATTTTCAGGCATGCCCATGTCCTTTATTATTCGGGGCAACATCATGCTGCGGCTGCTCAGTAGCATACGAAACTGCTGATGTTGTCCAGATCTGTTCCGAAGAATACCCAGTTGAATCCGGTCCAGCGCCATCCCGCAACTGAGCGCGGCCCGACGAATACAAGCCATGCCCAGAATGATCTGCCGTTTTCAAGCCAGATATATACATAACGGAACAAGCATGGCCGGATTGAGCCTGGGTCTACGGCGCGGATGGATATGCCATCATCCCTTCGTGGAGGTATGAACGGAGGCGGGGGTCCCTGGGGAGGTCCCTGCTGTCCGGGAACTCCTGCCGGAGGTCCGAATGGGGGAACGCCTGGCGGACCGAAATCAGGACCGCGTCCCGGAGGTCTGCCCGGTCTTCTGAAAAATCCGTCAAAGGGAAGCTGCGCATGGGATCTCTCATCCGGCATATTCATCACCACCTTATTCGGAACTTGTACTATATTATATGGCGGAGAAAAGAAGTTGGACACTATTATGTAAATTAAATAATGCAGTTTCAGAACATATGATTCAGGCTAATTTGTACTTTGCGAAAAATTTTGCTGTTTGCGTAAAAAAGGTGTGGAAATCAGGAATGACAAATGATAAAATATATATAGTTAAAAATTTAACAATCTGTTCGCCGGACATGAAACCGCTGGCATGGGACTTAGTTATGTATGCATATCCGGACTGGACATTGACAGAAGAATAGACAGTAATTTCAGGCAGCATTGACCCGGACATAAGCCATAAAGATTTACTTGTTATCCGCGGAGGTTAAGTAAATGAACAAAAGCAGGAGAATTTTTATAATTTCGGGTTCAGCAATAGGCGCATTTATTTGTGCGGTATTACTGTTTCTGGTAATAAGCCGATCCGGATCCGGCCTGAATGAAAAACAGGCAAGTGCTGATTATGATATTGCAGGAAATGATGCGGGGCGTGTATCCTGGCCGGTGGATTCTTCGGTTTCGGAGAATACCGGGTCTCAGTCTGCTGAGCAGGATGAAAAAGCCGCGGAACGGCATAATGATAATCCTGATGACGAGTTTATAAGTGACAATCCTTTAAGTGAAACGGATGATACCGGAGCCGGAAATGCTGAAACAGGAGAGATACATGATAAAGAAGATTTGGGTTCAGGCGAAATAAAAACCGATGATTCCGTGCTTGTAGCAGATGAAGCCGAGCAGCAGGATACAGACGCTGATGAAATCCGTAAACAGCAGGAAAAGAGTAATTCTTTGCCCGGGCAAAAGACCGATGAAAGCAACTATAACGTAAATAACCCGGAGACAATGGAAAATACTGAAGAAACAGCCAGTGAACCTGAAAATGCTGCTGAGCAGAATAATGAGTACCAGTCTGAGGATGGTCCGGATAATACCGGCGGTGAACCGGAGGATACATCTTATGCGGTCCGGTTTATAGATGAGATGGTTGAAAGGGCTGTAAGGCAGGTGATAGGCAAACCCGACGGGGAAATAAAAAATACCGATTTGCCGGATGTAATAAAACTAATTATTATAAATGAAAACGACGGATTAATACTGAAAAGCCTCGACGATATTGTTCAGCTGCCTAACCTGGAAAGTTTAAACATTGCCGTGGGATACGAATTGTCAGGCAATCCGGTTTCCGAAAGCCAGGTGGAAGAACTTAAAAAAGCGCTGCCGAATTGCGATATTATTTTTGAACCGGAAGGTTTTAATGAATGAAAAGCCGCCCGAATAGGAGAAATATGATTTCCACGTAACAGCGGCAACTTGTGATAACGGAATAGTTAAATTTTGTTTTATGTTTTAATTTCAAATATGTTTTTGATTCTGAATATAACGTAATTGGAGGTGATACAATGAAAAAGTTTCTGAGGGTAAAAATGGCAGACGGATCGGTTTATGATATTCCTGCCGAGGTTATAGCCGAACACAGGGCAAGGCATTTTGAAAATAATTCTGCAGAGAAGCTTACATATCACGCAAGTTCTGTAAAACCCAGGCTTTACAGCGCTGAAAAGGAATTTGCGCTGAATAATGACGAGGTTTTGGTTGAATGGGCTGAAACCAAAATGACATGGAAGGATGTAGAACCCCACGCCATTAAGGTAATCATAGACAAGGACTATGACAAGGAATGGCCGAAAGCCGAAAAGAAGGTAATAAGCTATTAATAATAGAAGTATTCGCCGTCTATTTGCTTATAAAGATCTTTTGACTTGTTTTTGAAAGGTCTGTTGTTGAAGTAGAGGCATTTGTCGATGTTATTTATTCCTTCCAGTGCCATTTTTGCAGCGATTACGCATGACCTGTCAGGCGTCAGTTCCTTAAAGCCCGGCTTATGGGCAGGCGGGAACTGATTTTTTGCAAATATTACATCATATATGGTATTCGGAAAATCCGGATGTTTCGTTCTGTTAAGAACCACATTTGCAATTGCGACCTTGGCGTCGAGGCTCAGGTATCTTCCTTCTACGTGCACGATCCTCGCAAGCCATAACAGGTCTTCATCAGTATATGCCCTTGATGAAATGCATGAAGCGGGTATTTCAGCCCCTTCCTTGTTCATTTCGACGGAAAGCGTGCTGTCGTCCCACCTGACTTCGTAACCCTTCAGTTCGGCCAGGTAGCGGACCGGCACCATTGCCCTTCCGTTATGACCTTCCACGTTTACGTCCATTAATATTTCCTCGTCGTTTACAATGAGTTTGTTGCTGTCTATCCAGAGCTGTACCGTATGTTCATCATCGCTCAGCGTGATTCTCTTTTCCTCCCCGTCCCACTCGACGTTCATGCTGAAAGCTTCGGCGACAAAACGGATGGGCACTAACGTCCTGTTCTGCCTGACATAAGGGTTTGTGTCGGTAAAGATGGGAATGCCGTTGATTTTCATCGTAATAAAGAGCTGCTCTGTCAGTTCCTGGGCATGGGAAATATTTGCCTGCAAAAGCAGCAGCAAAACGGATATTATATAAAACGCCGTTATTAAAGCAAATTTGTGGTATATACTTCCTTTCTTCATCTTAAACTGCTCCATGATTCATTATATGCAGGGCTTGTTTATCCTGTGACGCGTGTCCGAACCCTGTGTAATGCCTCAGGCAGGACAGTATTTATAAATATTTTACCATATAAAACAGCCGGGTTAAAATTAATTAAATAAATTGTAAGAGTTTTGCAACAAACAGGAAACATATAATGTAAAATTTACCATTACTGCAATTTCAGAGAGTTTTATATTATTGACAGATACGCAAAGCTGTAGTAAAATAGAATCCTGGGATTTGATATATATGATATGCGCCCGTAGCTCAGCAGGATAGAGCACAAGTTTCCTAAACTTGGTGTCGCACGTTCGAATCGTGTCGGGCGTACCAGAGGGCTTCAGGAAAACCTGAAGCCCTCGTTTATTATTGATTGCAGCGGGTGTATGCCGCAAAAAGATCTTTTTGCTTTAAAGACACAGGTTTCTTTCCGGTTTCCAAGTATGGAATTTCTGTATCCATGAAGATAAAATCCGTTTCCATAAAAATAAGCCTTTCGGCTTATTCATAGTTTTTGTTCGCTTGTTATAATACTTTTATTTCAATATATATTTTACCAAATTAACTAAAAACAGGACAAGTAATACTTGTTGTCGCTGTGAATATCTTATTATTCTGAACCTGGGTGTCACACGTTCGAATTGTGTGTCAGATGTACCTGGATTTCAGGGTTTCCTGATTTTATTCATGCTGCGTTATATGTCAATCAGACTGTCCGGTTCACCATATCCGGATTTGATTCATAGAATAAAAGGAAACTGAAATATGGGAGCCTGAGTGAATGGACCTGCTGGCTGTTTATGATTCCGGCAATTATACGATTAAAATGTGCAGGCATTTTGAGAGAAAAGGATATGCCTTTGAAGTTATTTCGCTGCCGTGCAAAATTGCACATACAGGATGCAGTTACTGCCTGAAGTTTCCCGAGGAATACAAGGACATGGTGATTTCAGAAAGCAAGGCGATGAATTACCCGGTTCGGCATCTTTACAGGGTAATTAAAGGTCATCTTAAAAACACATACGAGAAAATACCCCTCTGAATATTCGAAGTATTCATATCAGCAAATTTTTTGTCAATGTTACGTATAAAGTTTAAATTTGGTTAACATTAATGTATACTATATTTAAGTAGGATTTATGTAGGCAAAAAAAAGGTGCGCATGACTGCATCGCGTACTTCAGATGCTGCAGTCTGTATTGTTGTGAAAGCAAGAGGTGTAATATGACCCTGGACAAATTGACGGATGTGCTTGAATATGTTAAGGAAATAACAAAAGAAGCGGGAAAAATTATTCTTGAGGTATACGAAAAAGACTTTACGATTGAATATAAGGACGACATGTCACCCGTTACCGAAGCTGACAGAAGATCAAATGACTATATTGTGAGCAGTCTTAGTAAAAAATATCCTGAATGTGCCATTCTGGCCGAAGAATCGAAAAATGACCCTGAAAGATTTAAAAATGACTGGTGCTTCATTGTGGATCCGCTGGACGGAACCAAGGAATTTATCAAGAAAAATGGTGAATTTACCGTTAATATAGCCCTGTCCTACAAGGGAAAACCGGTACTGGGGGTCATAGGCATCCCCGTTACCGGTGAGCTTTATTATGCGGTTAAGGGAATGGGCGCTTTTTATGAAAAAGACGGGCATGCCGAGAAAATTCATGTATCCTCAAGGACTGAAGACATACGCATGGTTATAAGCCGTTCACATAAATCGGACAAACTTATGCAGGTGATTGAAAAGAACGGAATAAAGAATTTTAAAAGCGTCGGAAGCGCAATCAAGGGCTGCCTTGTTGCGAAAGGCGAGGCAGAGGTATATTACCGTTTCAACTATACGATGGAATGGGATACGGCAGCAATGCAGTGCATAGTTGAAGAGGCGGGAGGGATTTTCCGGCAGATGGATGACAGCGAAATGACTTATAACCGGGAAAATTCGCTGAACGAGAAAGGCTTCTATGCCATTAACCATCCTGCCAACAAGCTTATTATCTGATACTGAAGAAGAGGTGATTTGGTGAACCACCTGGACAAACTCGAGAATAAGTCTATACACATACTCAGGGAGGCATATGCAAATTTTAAGAACCTGTGCATGCTCTGGTCAATTGGTAAGGACAGCACCGTTTTGCTGTGGCTTGCAAGGAAGGCTTTCTTCGGGCATGTGCCGTTCCCGCTGGTGCATATTGATACCCATTACAAGATACCCGAGATGATAGAATACAGGGACAGGCTGGCAATGGAATGGGGCCTGGACATGATCTACGGGGAAAACAGGGAAGCGCTGGATAAAAAGCTTACATATCCCGACGGTAACGTAAGCCGGCTTGAATGCTGCAGGCTGCTTAAAACCGAGGCACTGAAAAATACGCTGAACGGGAAATGGCCGAGGTACAGGCTTAACCACGCAAAAGGCGTTTACGAAATAGACAGGAATACCGAACCGTTCACCGGTGTTATTGTCGGTGTGAGGGCCGATGAAGAGGGAAGCAGATCGAAAGAAAGATATTTTTCGCCCAGGGATAAAAACAGTGACTGGGATATTGGGGATCAGCCGCCGGAATTCTGGGGGCAGTTCAAAACTGATTTCGCTCCCGGAACACACCTGCGCATACATCCCCTTCTGGACTGGACCGAGCTGGATATATGGGAGTATATAAAACGTGAGAACATCCCCACGGTATCGCTGTATTATGACCACGGTGACGGGAAAAGATACCGTTCGCTGGGCTGCTGGCCCTGTACTTTCCCGGTTGAGTCGGACGCAAAGAACGTGGATGACATTATAATCGAACTCAAATCGGGGAAATTCGCCAACATCGCCGAACGCTCCGGAAGGGCGCAGGACAAGGAAGACGGCGGCGGGCTTGAGGAACTGAGAAAGGGCGGATACATGTAATATATAAAAACGGACAGGGGTTTTTAAAATGGCAAACGGTGAAATACTGCATAACAGGCGTGACCTGGTCAGTAAACAGGATATGAATATAGTAATCGTGGGGCACGTGGACCATGGCAAAAGTACTGTGATAGGAAGGCTCCTGGCGGATACGAATTCGCTTCCCGAGGGGAAGCTGGAGCAGGTAAAAGAGATCTGCCGGCGCAATTCAAAGCCGTTTGAATATGCATTTCTCCTGGATGCACTGAAGGACGAGCAGGCCCAGGGGATAACCATTGATACCGCGCGCTGTTTTTTCCAGACCGAAAAAAGGAACTATATCATAATTGACGCCCCGGGTCATGTTGAGTTCCTGAAGAACATGGTTACCGGAGCATCCCGTGCCGAAGCGGCCCTTCTTGTCATAGACGCAGGCGAGGGAATACAGGAAAACTCGCGCAGGCACGGATATATGCTGTCGATGCTCGGCATTAAGCAGGTGTGCGTACTAGTAAACAAGATGGATCTGGTTGACTACAGCGAAAAACCTTTCAGGCGCATTGAAAAGCAGTACAGGCGTTTTCTTAAGAAAGTGGACGTGGAACCTGTATGTTTTATTCCTGTAAGCGCAAGGGAAGGGGAAAACATAGCCAATCATTCGGAGAAAATGCCCTGGTATAAAGGAATGAACGTGCTTGAAGTGCTGGATTCGTTCAGAAGTGAAGAACTTCCGGAAGACAAGCCTTTCCGTATGCCCGTCCAGGATGTGTATAAGTTTACGAAAGGCGGGGACAACAGGAGAATTATAGCGGGAACTATTGAAACGGGAAAGATCTCGGTCGGGGATGAGGTGGTGTTCTATCCTTCCGGGAAACGGACACGGATAAAGTCCATTGAGGGCTTCAACAGGGAACCGGCAACGACGATAGGTGCAGGATGGGCTACCGGGTTTACGATAACAGAGCAGATATATATCAAGCGCGGGGAACTGATGTGCAGGGCAGATGAGCTGAAACCGAAGGTTACAGGACGACTGCTGGTGAACCTGTTCTGGCTCGGGAAAAATCCGCTGGTAATGGGAAAGGACTATTACCTGAAGCTTGGAACCGCAAAGGTGGGCATGCGGGTTGAAGAGATCAGGAATGTAATAGACGCGTCAACCCTTGCAGGCAGAAAAAAGGATCAGGTTGACCGAAACGAGGTGGCAGAATGCATCCTGTCGCTGGACAGGCATATTGCGTTTGATTTAACCGGCGATATTGCCCAGACAAGCCGTTTTGTCATAGTGGACGATTATGAAATATCGGGCGGCGGAATTGTAATAAGCGATTTGGAGGACCAGACCAGCTGGGTCCGTGACAAGGTGCTGCTGCGCAATTACAAGTGGATAGGAAGCGAAATAAGCGCTGAGGCACGGGCTATGAAATACAGGCATGGTTCAGCCCTTATACTTATTACCGGGGAAAAGCACAGCCCGAGGAAAGAGCTGGGCAGGGCCCTTGAAAAACAGCTGTTTGATGACGGAAAACTTGTTTATTACCTCGGCATGGGAAGTGTCCTGTACGGGGTGGATGCGGACCTCATAGATCATGAATTAATTATACCCAGCAGGCAGGAACATATCCGCAGGCTGACCGAGGTTGCGCATATAATGCTTGATGCGGGCATGATATTTATTATTTCCGCAAGGGAACTCACTGCGGAGGACTATGATGTAATATGTACCGGTATCCCGCCGGAAAAAGTCACGGTAATCTGGGTCGGTGAGGAAAAGACTACCGATATTCCTGTTACAATGCATATTGAAAATATTGACAACTTAGACGAATGTGTCAGCTTAATAAGGGAAAGAATTCATCTGTAAGGCATGACTGTAATCAGGGGGAATTTGTGTGCGTCTGTCCAGGAAAAGTGAATATGCTCTTCTGGCCTTGATAGATCTTGCAAAACATTACGGGAAAGGAGATCCTCCGAAAATAATCGAGGTTTCGGAAAGAAACGAAATTCCCAGGAAATACCTGGAACAGATATTCCTGCAACTGAAAGGAGCAGGATATGTAAGAAGCATCAGGGGCTCCAGGGGCGGATATGAGCTTGCGAAACCCCCCGAGAAAATAACCCTTGCTGAGATAATCCGGCTTATTGACGGGCCTTTGGCGTCGGTGGGTTCTGCAAGCCTGTACTTTTTTGAACATACCCCCATTGAAAAGAATGAAAAACTGCTGCAGGTTTTCAGGGAAATCCGGGATTTTGTGGCTGATAAGCTGGAAAACCTGACAATATCCCAGTTTATTTGATAATTTTTTTTACGCCGAATCTGTCAATAAGTATCTGGGTAAAGCTTGCTGCATTCACTTTTCCCATGCTGCAGGAAGTTAAAACTATGCTGATACCCTTACATTTTCCTTCGAAAAATTCAAAACCTGCATATTGTCTAACATCGGTTACATCCATGCTGTTCAGTATAAGTTCTGTTTCAGCTGACATTGCGCCTATAATCCCGACAATATCCATTTAATTTCCTCCTCAAAAGCCTGTCCATTTCATTATATGGAATTTGCGGCAGTTAACAAGACTGTTGCGGATTTTTTCGTTAAGAGTATTGCAATCTTCTAGAAAATATTGTATATTAAGTCTATCAAATATATAGACATTAAGGAGAATGAAAATGGATGGAACAATTCTTCTGTTTTTGGTGGCAGGTTTTATTGCACAGATGATTGACGGCTGCATTGGTATGGCTTACGGTGTTAGTTCCACAAGCCTTCTGCTTAGTTTCGGAGTTCCTCCTGCAGTAGCGAGTGCATCGGTGCATACAGCAGAGACTTTTACTACCTTTGTTTCGGGAATTTCCCACTTTTCACTTAAAAACGTTGACAAGAAAATGTTTATTTCTCTTGCCATCCCGGGAGTGCTTGGCGGAATTACCGGCGCGTACATATTGTCAAACGTTGATACTACAATTATAAAGCCGATTATTTACGTATATCTTGTCATAATGGGTATAAGGATTATTGTCAAGGCTTTCGGGAAGGCTCAGGAAAAGGTTGAAAAAAAGATTCAGGACATTAAGCTGTATGTTCTGGGTATTTTGGGAGGATTCCTGGATGCAATAGGCGGCGGAGGATGGGGGCCTGTTGTCACAACAACCCTCGTTGCAGACGGAAATACACCGAGATATGTTATAGGTTCGGTAAATGCCTCGGAATTTTTTGTTACGTTTGCGCAGACAGTTACCTTTATTACGGCAATAGGTCTCGGCGAATACTGGAAAATAATTCTCGGCCTTGCGGTCGGGGGTGTTATTGCGGCTCCGTTTGCAGCGTTTCTTGTGAAGAAAATATCTCCGAAAATTATGATGATTCTGGTAGGAGTCGTTGTTGCAGCTTTGAATATACGGAATATTGTCCTTATGTTTATCTGATTAGTTCAAATATTTAATTTCCTGCTTTTATATTCGTAATGACCTGCGTACTGCGCTGACGCAGGTCTTTTTTTGCCTTTCTGCAGAAGGATACGATTTTGTTGTATTTTGACAACCAAAAAAATATCCGGGAATAAATTTATTCCTGCCGCTAATGAGACAACAGCCTTTTAATATGGTATAATTAAATGATTGACATTTTACAGGAAACAAGTAATACAGTGAGGTTACCATGAATTACCTGAAGCTTACTGAAAGGGAAATAGGAAACTATATCAGTGATCCAATCATATATCATCGCGGGCGTATGTACTTTTTCAACGGTTTTGTCGAAGACGTGCGTTTTGACGAGATGCGGGACTGTGTTACTGCAAGGGTTTCAGGCACTAATGATTACCAGGTGAGAATATTTTTTGACTCGAACAGGGAAATTTATGCGCAGAGCTGTACATGTGCCTATTACCAGGAATATGGGAAGCCATGCAAGCATATTGCCGCCGTGCTTTTTGAACTTAACAGGATGGCGGAAAATGAACAGCATAAATACAGGAACAGCTACAGGGCTGTAAACGCAATTCTCAGGAAGATGGAGTCTGAAAACATAAAACATTTTGCGAATAAAAATGAACGCATTTATTTGTACCCGACGCTGTATATATCGGATACCGGCAGTGATATTCGTGCTTTCCTGGAACTTAAGACGGGCACTGCCCGTCCTTATGTGGTCAAAAACGTGGAGGAATTCCTGGATGCATGGATTAACGGTAAAAAAATACGTTTTGGGACCCAGCTTGTCCTTGACAGCAGCAAGCAGTATTTTGACGGCAGAGACCGGGACCTGATGGAACTGCTGAAGGACATTTACTATACCGACGTTGAAATGAGATATATAGACAGGTATGGCTACACCGGTTTTGTAAAGGGCAGGCAGGTTATACTTACGCCCATGAGACTTGAAAGATTCCTGGACGTTATGACCGGTGAAAGCATAGAATTATCTATGCTCGGCGAAAGTATCAATACCGTGCCCGTCGTGCAGGGACCTGTTCCCGTGGCATTCGAAATACGGCAGATGGATGAATGGCTGTCTGTAAAAATGAGCCAGAATGCCGTTCCGATCGAGATTACACCCGGCTCATCGTTCTATTACCTGAACGGTATAATTTACAAAGTGCCTGATGCCCAGAAAAAATACCTGTCAATCATAAAGGAAGGATTCAAGGAAGCCGGCCTGAACGAGTTTATTGTACCCCGTGAATATCAGAACAGGTTTGTATCGGAAATTGTGCCGGTTATGAAAAAGGCGGGAGACGTGCTTGTAACCCCGTCGCTGAAGGAAAGAATTGTGCAGGAAACGCTTAAAGCCGAAGTATATCTTGATCAGTATAAAACCGGAATCAGCGCGAGAGTGGTGTTCCATTACGGAAAATACAGGATTAACCCTGTATCGGGAACCAGATCCATATTGCCGAAAGATTCATATATACTCAGGGATACCGAAAAGGAACAGCCTGTGCTGAATATTTTGCACGAGACCGGCTTCAGCGCCGAGGACGGTCAATATGTACTGACGGACAAGGAAAAGATATATCAGTTCGTTTTCGAAAAGCTTCCCCGGCTCCAGGAAACGGCCGACGTCTTTTATTCAGAGGATTTCAGGAAAGTAACGGTAAAGAGGGAAATTCGCGTATCGGGAAGGGTATCGCTGGTAGGAAACCTTCTTGAATTTACCTTTGATACAAAGGACATTAACCCCGATGAGCTTAAGGGCATTCTCCAGTCGCTGAGGAGAAAGAAAAAATTCTACAGGCTTAAGGACGGCGGAATCCTTCCCCTTGCCGGAAATCCCGATCTGGAACGCCTGCTTCATCTTGCCGAACAGATGGATATAAACCCCAGGGACTTTGACGGAGGAAAAATATATGTCCCTGCATACCGGGCGTTTTATCTTGAAAACTTTTTAAACGGGACTGACGGCGGTTTTATTGAGAAAACAGGTGATTTCAGGGAGTATGTAAATAAAATTTATGAAATAAAGGACAGGGTTTATGAAATACCCGGTTCCCTCGTCCATGTTTTAAGGGATTACCAGAAGGCAGGTTACCGCTGGCTGAAGGCATTAACCGAGGCCGGGCTTGGTGGAATCCTTGCGGATGACATGGGCCTTGGCAAAACCATTCAGATACTTGCGCTTATATTGTCTGAAAAGGAAAGAATGAACGGGCCGGCACTGGTGATTGCGCCCACTTCCCTTGTGTATAACTGGATGCTTGAAGCTGAAAAATTCGCTCCAGAACTGAAAGTCCTGGCTGTAACCGGCAGCCAGGTTCAAAGAAAGGTTTTGCTGGACAAAATAGGGGAGTATGATTTGGTTATTACGTCGTACCCGCTTATAAGGCGGGATATTGATGCCTACCTTAAGCATAATTTCTCGTTCTGCATTATTGACGAGGCCCAGCATGTGAAGAACCACTATACCCAGTCAGCAAAGGCCATACGCAGAATTTCGGCGAGGAACCGTTTTGCGCTGACCGGCACGCCTATGGAAAACTCGCTGACCGAGCTCTGGTCGATATTTGATTTTATTATGCCCGGCTATCTTTATACCCAGCAGAAGTTCCATGAAAGGTTCATAAAGCCGATTATCGGCGACGGGGACAAAGACGCAGGCGAGGACTTAAACCGCCATATCAGGCCGTTTATACTCAGGAGAATGAAGAAGGATGTACTGAAAGAACTGCCGGATAAGATTGAAACGATTATAACCTGCGAAATGACGAAGGCTCAGAGGGATATTTATACAGCAATACTGGTACAGGCGAGAAATGAAATAGAGGCTGTAATTGATGAACTGGGCCTGGAAAAAAGCCGGCTTCAGATTCTTGCCGCACTGACCAGGCTGCGGCAAATCTGCTGTCACCCCGCTTCGTTCATCGAGAACTATGAGGGCGGAAGCGGTAAGCTTGATCTGCTGATGGAACTCCTTGAGGAAAACCTGGCACTGGGACACAGGGTACTGCTGTTTTCACAGTTTACGTCAATACTGGATATAATAGAAGAAGAGCTGGTAAAGAGAGGAATAAGCTGTTTCTGCCTGTCAGGCCGGACGCCTGCCGAAGAACGGGCCTCGATGGTGGCAGGGTTCAACGGCGGCGAAGGCGATGTGTTCCTGCTGTCGCTGAAGGCCGGCGGAACGGGTCTGAACCTTACCGGCGCGGATGTGGTAATACATTACGATCCATGGTGGAACCCTGCGGTGGAGGAACAGGCCACCGACCGGGCATACCGGATTGGGCAGGACAAGGTTGTACACGTTTTTAAACTTATAACCGAGAATACAATTGAGGAAAAAATACTTCTTCTGCAGAAAAAGAAGAAGGAACTGATAGATTTGGTCATAAAACCCGGGGAAACCCTGTTAAATAAACTTACTAAGGAGGAAATCAGGCAGCTGTTTGAAGCCTGAAAAGACTTTGGATTTCCGTGATTCCGGATTCTTGATGCAGATATTGACATATGCTATAATTCATTAGTTAAAAAACATTATCCAAGAGGTAAGGTAGGTATGTTTGACAAGCTTGAAGCAATTGAAAACAAGTACGAGGAAATTAATATAAAAATAGCCGATCCTGCGGTGATTGCCGATCCGGAGCTGTATGCAAAGCTTATGAAGGAACATTCCGAGCTTTCTGAAATTGTTGAGAAATACAGGGAATATAAAAAATATAAGAAAGCCCTGGAAGATGCGAAAGAAATGCTCGAGGAAAAGCCCGATAAAGAGCTCCGCGAGATGATTATGGCCGAAATAGACGAAGCAGAGGAAGGAATTGAAAGAACCACGAGAGAACTTAAAATCCTGCTGATGCCGAAGGATCCCAATGATGAAAAGAACGTTATCATTGAAATACGCGGAGGTGCAGGCGGTGAGGAAGCCGCCCTGTTTTCAGCCGACCTTTACCGCATGTTTACGAGGTATGCCGAAAGAAAGAACTGGTCCTACGAAATTATCGACGCCAATGAAACCGAACTGGGAGGTTTCAAGGAAGTTGTCTTTTCGATAGAAGGTAGGGGTGCTTACAGCAGGCTGAAATATGAGAGCGGAGTACACCGGGTCCAGCGTGTTCCCACGACCGAATCGGGCGGACGGATTCATACTTCCACGGTAACGGTTGCGGTACTGCCTGAAGTTGATGACGTGCCTGAGGTTGAAATTAACCCATCCGATATCCGGGTTGACACGTTCCGGGCATCGGGAGCGGGCGGCCAGCATGTCAACAAGACCTCATCGGCAATACGAATTACGCATATCCCGACGGGTATTGTAGTAACATGCCAGGACCAGAGATCCCAGCACAAAAACAGGGAAAAGGCAATGAAGGTTCTGAAGGCAAAGCTTTATGAACTTGCCCAGTCGAAGATTGACTCGGAGATTGCCGAAAACAGGAGAATGCAGGTCGGAACAGGCGACAGGAGCGAGCGGATACGTACCTATAATTTCCCCCAGGGCAGGGTCACCGATCACCGTATAGGCCTTACCCTTTACAAGCTGGATCAGATCCTTGACGGCGACCTGGATGAATTAATTGACGCGCTGATTACCGAGGACCAGGCCCGCAAAATTGCTGCAAGCCAGGAGTAAAAGGGCTGTATTCCTAACGTGACTTTACCGCGTTTACAACCGCTCCGATGAGTATAATGTTCATTGCCCAGTAAAGCCATATAATAAGGAGTATGATTCCTGCTATTCCGCCGTAAATTGTGGCAAACCTGAAGAACCGGTTCATGAAAAAAGAAAAGGCCGAGGACAGCATAAGCCACAGGATTGTTGCCAGGGCCGCGCCGGGAAATACTTCCCCGATTCTGAGCTTTTTTCTTGGAATGGTTTTATAAAGGATTATGAAAATAACAAGAAGGATAAGCACTGAAAATTCGTACCGCAGGTAGTCCCAGAACCTGATGAAGGCCTCGGGCGAGCCAAGGTATTCAAAAATTATTTTTCCGAGGTAGTGCCCGAACAGAAGAAGTATTGTACTGAGAATTATCATAAGTACAAAAGTTATTGTGAGAAGAAGGGAAAAACCTATTCTTTTCAAGAGGTTCCCCTCGTCTATGCCGTAAACCGTATTGATACTGACAATCAACGACTGAACGGCTTTTATAAAAGGCCACAGTGAAGCAGCCACACCGCCTATGGAAATAAAGAGGCTTTTATGGGCCTGCGCGCTTTCCAGCACCTGCAATGTCAGCACGTAGGCCGAAGAAGGCAGAAACCTTGATAAAGCCTGCATGAACAGCGTGTCATCGAGATTGGTTTCATGTATTAATGTCAGGATAAACGCAACAAAGGGAAAAAAGGCAAGGATAACATAAAAGGATGTCTGTGCAGCCAAAAAGGGAACCTTTGCATTGCTGTAAAGGTCATATATTCCTTTCAGGTAATCGTATGCCTTTCTTAACGAATTTTTCATTAAACCGTTCTGTCTCCCCGGGTCAAATACTTTACAGGTATATTTATATTTTATGGAACGCAGCACGAAATAATGAGGAAAGGGCGTTTATTCTTTTTTATCCCTGGATGCAACAAACTCGCCTATTTTTTTGTCCAGTGACATAATATGTTTCGTCAGCCAGTCAACAACCATTTTATTGGTTTTAACCAGTGACAGAAGGTTATTTCCCTTATCAACGTAATCGCTGCGTATATTCACGAGCTGCTCCTTGAAATAAGCATGGGCTTTTCTTTGCGCTTCCAGTTCATCTTCCGGGTAGCCGATGCTTTCCATGTACTGCTCTTCGTCCCTGAAATGTGTCTTTGTGTAATCTTCAAGGAAGTCAAACAACTGAAGTATGTACTCCTTGGCTTTTCCTTTCTGCCCGGCTGAAAACAGCTGATCGACCTTTTCAAACCAGATTCTGTGCTGCTCGTCGATGAAATCCACTCCGACTGAAAGGTTTGGTGTCCATTTGATTGCCATTACGAATACCCCCTGAACTTAAAAATAAACAGTTCCGGGTATCCTGCCTGAAGGCTGTAAGAATACCCGTTTGCTTTCGAAATGCGGACAATCTTGTAAATTATTTACCCTGTACGGATATATTTTAACATAATTCACATCCAGGTTTCACCATGTTTTTCCCGTAAATTAATCACTTTATCACCGGCGGTATATCCGACATGGTTGTCATAAATCGTATTTCATGTTATAATTATTTTTAATTTAGCATAACCGGTTAACAAAGGCGTTAATACGGGTTTATCCTGTATTGGCGCCTTTTTATTTTTTCACAGGGGGTGGCTGTGGTATGAACGGCAGAAATATTCTTGCAATTGTATTAATGTATTGTATTTTAGGTCCTGTCATATTTCTTGCGCCGTTTTCCTCAAAGCTGGTTAATGTGATCATTTTCCTTGCGGCAGGTTTGCCTGCAGGTGCTTATTTCGTCAAAGCCGTTAAGCGGGCTGATGCACGAAAGGATATATTAATCGGAGAGCTGAAAAAAGAACTATCGGATCTGAAACTGGAGATGCACGTTACATCGAACCGTATTTGGGCGGTTTCAGAACAACTGCAGGTTAACCTGGATGAAAACAACGGGTTTTCACAGCAGGTATATGCCCTGACGGCGGAGATGGCTCAACTGAACTACCTGTTCAATGAAAAAATAAATGAAACACTTAATGAAGTCAGGGAAATGATACAACTGCTGGAGGAATCGGGTAAAACCACTCTTGAACTTGAGAAATCAGGAAAGGCTTCCGAATCAGTCTTAAAGACCAGTAAATCCGAAATACTTGAGATTGTCGGGATTATCCGTGAAATAGAGTCAACTTTCAGAATGACTTCGGAGTACATGAACAAACTGTTCCACGCATCAAAGAATATAGAAGGAATCCTGGACACGGTGAACAATATCGCCAAACAGACCAAGCTGCTTTCGCTGAACGCGGCAATCGAATCAGCGCGGGCCGGCGAAAACGGCAGGGGTTTTGCAGTTGTGGCGGAAGAAATTCAGAAACTGGCAACCGAAAGCGAAAGATCGGTTAAAGAAATAAAGCAGCTGATTAACGCATTAGGCAAAGAAATTACCTGTGTCCGCAATACATTTACCGAAACCGGGAGCAAAGTGGAAAAAGGAGTTAATTGTGCAATCAGCATCGAAAAGAATCTGGGCAGAATTCATGAATCTTTTAACAGCCTGCTGGAAATGGCGGGGAAAATAATAACGCTGTCCGAATCCGAGGTAAGAAGTGCAGACAATGTAGCGGCAAAAATGACGGAAGTGGAAAAACTGATAACTACTGCTGAAGAGAGCGTGAAAACCGTGGAAAGAGCGGTTTTCAGGCAGATGCAGGGAATCATGGAGGTGGCTGAGATGGGAAACCGCCTGAATAATGCATCGAGAGAATTAATTGAGTTCCGGGACACCCTGGTATTTGAGGGTTTATCAGCAAACAGCACAGCACTTTCCGGAAAAATAAACGATGCTTTTGCTTTTATAAAGGAACTGGCTTCGCTTCCCCGGATTAAGGAAATGGACAGGGAAGGTCACAGGGAGGAGCTGGCAAGGTTCATACAGACCCATGATTTCATAGAAGCGGTCTGGAGCAATGACATCAAGGGAAGGTTTATATGTTCTGTACCCGAAGCAGGCATAGCCAATGCAAAAATCAGGGACTGGTTTCAGAAAAGCATTCAGGGAGAGGATTTCTGCTCAAAGGTTTATATTTCAGCCATAACGAAAAACCCGTGCATTACCTTGTCAGTGCCGATATTTGACGATAACGGCGCTGTTGTTGGAGTACTGGGAACAGACCTTAAGCTGAACGGTTTAGAAAATGCATAATCTTGATAAAAGAGTAATACAGAGATGCAATAACGTTTGATGCTGATTTTGCCTTTATTTTTTGATTTAAAATCTTGCAAAAGCCGAGAGAATTGAACGTTTTGTTGTTGAAAGAGCAACGCAGTTGCAATTATCATATATCATTTTGTTACAACTCGTAGAATGTTGACTTTGCAGTTTTATCTATGCAGCGAAGCTAAAATAATCTGCCTTGAGATACTTGTGATTTATATCGATGATACAATAAAAAACGGCTTTCAGGTGAATTCCTGAAAGCCTTTATTCTGGCGGAGAGAGAGGGATTCGAACCCTCGGTGCCCTTGTGGGGGCACACACGATTTCCAGTCGTGCGCCTTAGACCAGCTCAGCCATCTCTCCACAACATGGGCCTGACGGTCCATTAATAACTTGCCTGATAATTCTAACACAGCAGGCAAAGCGGTGTCAAGTTTTATTAATTGGAAAGGAAGCGGACGGCAAACCGATGAACCGAGGTTATTGTGTAATATGGGTTTTAAAATGAATTAAATCCGTTTGAAGCAAAAAATCAGGGAGTACGGGGACGATACAGAGTAAATCCGTACTGTCCCCCTGCTTCCTGCCTAATCAGGAAGATGCCAGGCATAAATCATTTATTCTGCCTGCAATATCGTCCAGGTGCACGATTTCATCCTGGAGATTGTTGCTTATTACGGCCTTGGGCATTCCAAATATAACGGAAGAGTTTTCGGACTGGGCTATGACATAACTGCCCCTTTTCTTTGCCTCAATAATGCCGTCCAGGCCATCTGAACCCATTCCTGTCATAATGATACAAAGGGCATTTTCTTCATAAACCCTGGAAATTGATGACATCAGCAGGGTAGCCGAAGGGATGAAATGGTAATCAGGAAATTTCTCCCTGTCATACAAAGATACAATACCTTTCTGTTCAATCATTATATGCTTGCCGCCCGGGCATATGTATGCATGGCCAGGTAATAAAGTTTCACCGTTCGTTGCTTCTTTTACCGTTAAACGTGAAATTCTGTCCAGCCTTTCTGCCAGGGGTCTGGTAAAAGCAGAAGGCATATGCTGTGCAATGACTATGCTTGCAGGTATTTCGGGAGAAATCCCCGGAAGTACTTTTGCCAGTGCACCTGGACCACCGGTCGAGATGCCTATTCCAATGATGGAAAAGGATCTATGCACTCTGGCAGGGGGTTCGGGAGTTTTCGCGGGTTTAATGTCCTCCGAAATAATTTCTTCCCGTTTTTTCCCGAGAAAATTGTCCGGAAATCTTTTTTCCGTTTTCCGGGAAATATTTAATCTTGCGTTCGTAGCCAGGGATATTTTCTCAATAAGGATTTCTTCAGTCAGGTTATCCTTGTGAATATAATCTACTGCCCCTTTTTCCAGGGCTTCAATTGTTTCGTATGTGCCTTTATTGGTCAGGGAGCTTATCATTATAATCGGAGTCGGGCATTGCTGCATTATCAGTTCAACGGCTTTAATACCGGACATGTCGGGCATGTTAATATCCATCGTTATTACATCGGGCTTAAGGATAATGGTTTTGCGCAAGGCATCCATGCCGTCCCGGGCGATACCGACAACCTTTATATCGCTGCAGCTTTCAAGAAGAGTTCTTATTTTTACTCTCATGAACGATGAATCGTCGACAATCAATACCTTTATCATTCTCACTTCTCCCTAATGGTTGAATACTGCTGATTTTATTATAATACAGGGGCAGTATACAGTAAAGAAAACGCTTTCTTTCTGCAATTCCGCATCGAACTCTTCCTGTTATTCCAAATTACGGGGCAGATCTGAAATATTTATTACTGCAATATTACAGTGAGATTGTAAATATCCCGAACTCCCGGTTCTTTATGGCGGAAATCATATCGTCTATGCCAGTAAGGCGCCGGTTTACTTCTATCCCGCAAACCATGGGAATCCGGTCCGAATGGGTATCCGATCCTGCAACCGTGATCAGGTTATACATATCTGCGTATTTTTCTGCACAAGAGTTTTGAAATTCAGTATTGCCGCCGTTTATTATCTCAACTGCATCAACTTTCCGGGGAAGCAGCCTTATCATTGATATGTACGGGGCTTCGCGAAAAGGGTGGGCGTGGATAATTAATCCGCCTTCGCTGTGTATAAAGTCGCAATATTCATGGATTTTATAACTGAGTACCTCAGGGTGTTTTATAAGCCATTCCTTGTCAAGTCCAAAGGTAAGCAGGTCGGTACCCCTGTATGAATATTCCCAGCCGAAGAACACGTCAAGACCCAGTTTTTTTCCTTCTTCGTAGGCTTTTTCGAATCCTCTGCAGTAAAGCTCAACCCTCGTTTCCCACGGCAGATTGTCGGGTACACTCGTATTCCCGTTAAAAAAATGCTCTGTAACGCAAATACCGGTAAAACCAAGTTTTTTGTAAAAACGTACAAGTTCAGCGGGAGATATCAGTCCGCATTTGCTTGCCTCAGATGTATGCGTATGTATTTCATACCTGAATGACTGCATAAAAAAACTCCTTGTCCACATGAAAAGTCCAGCTACCTGTAATTCTACCACTGTTTACGGCACTTAAACAAGATCCGGTATTTTCCTGTTTCCTCCGAAAATTTTTACTTTACTTTTTTTGTATTGATTTAGGTATATTGATATGATAGAATAAAACCAATCCTGAGTTTACATAAATACCCATTTCTTTTTTCCCCGAAGAACATAATTTTATACAAGGTATGTTGAACAGGAGGTACGGAACTATGAAGCTAATGTTCAGGAAAGTGTTTACAGCGGCTTTCATCATTTTTTTATTTCCTGTTTTTGTGCTGAACTCATTTGCTTTTTCTGATCTTTCAGGCCACTGGGCAGAGGAAGTCATTATAAAATGGGCAGTCAAGGAAGTTGTAAGAGGTTTGCCTGACGGTACGTTCAGACCGGACGCGTATATTACAAGGGCAGAATTCGTTACCGTTCTGAACAATGTTATGAAATATGTTAACAAGTCCGATGAGAAGTTTAACGATGTATCTGAGAATGACTGGTTTGCAGAAAACGTGGCAAAAGCTGTTGCTGCAGGAGTGACAGTGGGCACGGGCAGCGGAGGGTTTGGGCCTTCGAACCTGATAACAAGACAAGAGGCCGCTGTTATGATATACCGTGCCTTCAGAATGCAGGTAAAGGATCGCAATGCAGCGGACAAATACTCGGATGCAGGACAGATAGCATCGTGGGCAAAGGATGCAGTAAGCGCTCTTACTGAAAACGGATATGTTTCGGGACGTCCGGGAAACAGATTTGCCCCGCTTGACAGTATTACCCGGGCGGAAGCCTTGAAAATAATTGACAATATACTGGGATATATAGTAAATACTCCCGGAGGATATACCGGCGAAATTGAGAAGAGCCTGCTTGTTAATACCGGGGATGTTACGCTTAAAGACATGCTTATAGACGGCAGCCTTTACCTAAGTGAGGGCATTGGCGACGGAACTGTGGTTCTGGACGGTGTAACCGTAAAGGGAGATGTTTTTGTTTTCGGCGGAGGAGAAGACGGTATAATCCTTAAAAACACGTTAGTTGAAGGAACCATGCAGGTAATGAAATATGACGGTAAGGCAGGAATTATTGCCGAAGGCAGTACCGAAGCAAAAAACATCCTGGTTTTGAGCGGTGTAAAACTTAGCGAAGAAAACGTTACCGACGCAGGGTTTGGAAACGTAAGGGTTATTTCGCTGAAACAGGGCGAGACTGTATTACTCAGCGGAGACTTTGATGAAATCGAACTGAATACCGCAGGAGCAGGTATCATAATGGAAAACGGTTCCGCAGCAGCATTAAATATTGGCACAGACGCTTACGGAGCATTGGTTGAAATAGCTGAAAACGCTGAAGTAAATACAATGCTCATTGGTGCATCTGCCACCGTTAAAGGAAATGGCTCGGTAAAGAATGCTGAGATTAAGGCCGATCAGGTTTCAATCGAAATGATACCTGAAAATTACAGGATTTATAAAGGATTTACGGCTAATATCGGAGGAACTGAAACAACAGGAGATTATGTACCGGAAGAAGAAACTGCAGCAAAGATAGAACCCACAGTGATATATCTTTCCATCAGCGGGCAAAGGGTTGACGGCATATTTACCGGAAATGGCAGTGCTGAAATTGACCTCGCCGGATATGACAACAGTGACAGGGTTGAATTTATAAAAATTGATGCGGTACCGCAGGACGCCGTTTTGAAAATAACATCTGTGAACGGTATTCCGTTTGAATTGGAAATTGCAGGCATTGATGAAAAAATTACGGTTGCATCTCTGCTGGGATCGGATAATGACAGTATATCTCTTGGTACAATCCGCGGTGTGTTCGGAAGCATTGTCACCATAAAGGGAACCCTGTCAAAGAGTGGTTATGATTCACTGGATGTTAATCTTACAATAAAGCTTGGCGAATGAGAAAGGCTCATATACCAATGAATATTTTGAACTTTCCGTTAAAGGCACTGCCGTTACTGCTGCCGTTAAGCCCGTTCATGATTCAGGAAAAAACGTGGTATTAAGTAGGAGATGATCAGAACGGCAGGATATTAAACCCGTTGCCGATATTTGCGATAAGGACGGATGGTCAGAAATGGCTTATAATCCTATCCTGGCGCCAATATCATGAAAATGAGGGGATTTTCCTCTCATTTTTAATTATTTTGCATATAAAATTTTATATTTTTTTTACAGATATGATAAATGAGGAAAATAGTTTTCCTTAAAGTAGATAAACTTAATCGTATCATGATATAATAATATGTACGTTTAAATACATAATTTAACTTCTGATGATTATGCAGGATAAACAGGTTAATTTTTGGGGGATGAAAAATGTCATTACCACTGGTAAGCATAATAGTTCCTGTATACAATTCAGAAAAAACACTGGTCCGCTGTATTAACAGCATTCTGAAACAGCAGTACAGGAACACCGAAATAATTCTCGTAAATGACGGAAGTACCGACAACAGTCTTTCAATATGCCGGGAATATGAAAAAATGGATTCGAGAATTAAAGTTATAGATAAACCGAACACCGGGGTTTCCGATACCCGAAACGTTGGAATGGGCTGCGCATCCGGTGAATTTTTCCAGTTCGTGGACAGTGACGACTGGATTACGGAAAATTCCACAAAGGTTCTCGTGGACAGGATTCTCGAGACTAACTGTGACATGGTAATTTCGGGGTTTTACCGCGTAATTAACGGGAAAAAATCTGAAAAAGGTCATATTGCCGAAAGTAAAGTTATGAACAAGAAAGAATTCATTTCCCACATGATGCAGGCACCTGCCAACTTTTACTACGGTGTTATGTGGAATAAACTCTACCGGGCTGATATAATACGCGCCCACAGAATAACCTGCTGTACCGATTTGAACTGGTGCGAAGATTTCCTGTTTAACCTGGATTACATAAGATATGCGGAGTCATTTGCCTCACTGAACGTTCCCGTCTATTATTATGTCAAGACGAAAAACAGCCTTGTGGAAAAACAGTGTACATTGGGGAATATAATCAGCATGAAAATAAAGCTTTTCGAATCATATAAGGAACTGTTTGAAAGTACCGAGCTGTACGAAGAAAACAAGGCACAGGTCAGAAAATTTTTCATTGCATATGCAAAGGACGGCGGCCTGGGCTATGCCGATTCATATTTCATGAACTTGTTCAAAAGGAAAAAGAGCAGCTGACATTTGCTATTTCCACGGGCGGCGGTTAGATGCCCGCCGCCCCGCTGTGGTTTGTCATTCGGTTTCATCTGCTTTTACCAGGACGTTTATGATTTCACCGACATACATCCTGTGATAATCCTTTTGAGGATAGTGCCGATCCAGTTTGGGATCGGTGAAGTTACGGGGATCTATGTCATCAATATATATTTTCCTGCATTCCAGAACAAGTTTTGCTTCGGTAAAATATACCGATCCGTTTTCGGTTTCTGCCGCAGTAAGCCCGGTTTCCCTGACCTTGTCACAATCCCTGCCCGAGCGTGTGCCGCAGAAATCCAGTACTTTTCTGTATTTATCGGTGAAAAATGACAATGTGAATGTATCGGCTTTTTCCATGAACTCATAGGTATAACGGGTTGGTCTTACTACGCAGAAGGCAATGTTTTTGTTCCATAAAACACCCATGCCGCCCCAGCTCGCAGTCATTGTATTGAAAGAACCTGGATTTCCTGCTGTTATAAGCATCCAGTCGTCTCCCACTGCCTTAAACGGATTGTCTTTTATGTCCTGCGGTGATATTTTTGTAAATTTCACGGACATATTCAAACCTCCTCTGTTTTAAGTATCAATATATATATTACCACAATCCGCGAAACTCATGGCTAAGAAAATCCTTATTTGCTTAAACCGGATGGCATAATTGACGGGTTTATGATATATTTAGACTGATATGCTTTTCCCGTCAGGACTGATGCCTGAATTGGGTGCGGAGGTGACGGCCTATGGAAAATGAAGTTTTCAGAAATGACAGGTTTGCAAAATATATCGGAGCGGAGGTTCTGGAAGCCAAACCGGGCTATGCCGTGGCTGAAATGAAAATTACCGAAAACCACATGAACGGCTTAAGTTTGGTTCAGGGCGGAGCAATTTTTACGCTGGCGGATTATGCATTTGCGGCTGCCTCAAACTGCGGAGGAAATATTACATTAGGAATCAATGCCTGCATATCATATCTGAAATCTCCACAGGGTTCACGTCTTACCGCCGTGGCGAAAGAAGTGCATTCAGGCAGGAAAATAAGCCATTATGAGGTAGAAGTTACAGATGAAAACGGAGAACCGGTGGCATTGGTCCATATAACCGGATACAGGAAATGATGTAACCCCTGCATGTGTTATTTTTAAATCTTTTGAACATTTACATGCTTCCTTTTTTCCATGCCATTGGAGAAAACAGGATCAGCACAGGCAGGAATTCCAGCCTTCCGGCTATCATGTCTAAACATAATATAAGCTTGCTGAGTATAGAAAAATCTGAGAAATTCCCCATGGGTCCTACTGCTTCAAGACCCGGGCCGATATTTGAAAGGGCTGCTATGACAGATGTTGCCGATGTAACCAAATCCTTGCCGTTTAAGGATACCAGTAAAACAGAAACGGCAAAAAATGCGGAATAGATAAAGAAATAAATCAGCGTGCCCTTTACCGTATCCTCATCTATTACCTTATTGCCCGCCTTTACGGTATGAACCGCCCTGGGGTGTATTACCCCGGTAATTTCACGCCTGGCAGTTTTCAGAAGCATGAGTATTCTCATGCATTTAATACCGCCGCCTGTAGATCCTGCACATGCGCCGAAAACCATCAGTATGACCAGAATGATTTTGCTGAACGAAGGCCAAAGGTTGAAATCAGTGGATGAAAAACCCGTTGTTGTAATAATTGTCCCTACCTGGAACGAGGAATGCCTGAGACTCTGGCCCAATGTGAAAAGACCGTGTCTGTAAAGGTCTATTGTTATTAATGCAATTGAAGCAATAATTGTGCCAAAATAAAAACGTAATTCCTCGTCCCTGAAAAGCCCTTTTGCGTCTCCCTTTATCAGACGGTAATACAGGCCGAAATTCACTCCGAACAGTACCGTAAATACCGTTATGATTATTTCTATGTATACATTTCCGTAAGCACCGATGCTTGAATTCCTGATTGAAAATCCTCCTGTGCCTGCAGAGGCAAAAGCATGAACCAGCGAATCGAACAGCGGCATGCCTGCAATCATTAAGAGGATTACCTGGATACAGGTCATAACGACATATATTGTATATAGAATCTTGGCTGTCTGACCCAGTTTCGGAACCAGTTTTTCGGTGCTTGGCCCGGGAGATTCGGCCCTCATTATATGAAGCGTACCTGCACCTATTGAGGGCAGCACTGCTAATGTAAGAACAAGAATTCCCATTCCGCCCATCCAGTTGGTAAAACTTCGCCAGAACAGAATTCCCCGGGGCAGGCTTTCTATATCGTTTAATATTGATGAACCCGTTGTAGTGAATCCCGAAACAGTTTCGAAAAAGGCATCAATGAATGAAGGGATCGTTCGGCTTATAATATACGGAAGTGCCCCGAAAAGGGATATGGCTATCCACGACAGAGCTACAACCGCAAAGCCGTCCCTTGCGTAGAACTTGCTGTTATTGCCTGGTATCTTGTACAGCAAAAAGCCGGCAGCAACGGTTACAAGTATGGAAATAACAAAGGACAATGCATCACCGTCGCGAAAAATCACGCTGACCAATAGTGACGGGAACATACACAGTCCTTCAATAAACAGCACTATTCCAAGACTTTTAAGGATTATTCTTATATTCAAAAGGACGCTCCCTCCACCGAGATTATCTCGTTGAGATCAAAAATCTGCTTGTTTTTTGCAATAAGTATTACACTGTCACCCAGCTTTATGGAATCATTTCCGCGTGGGATAATTATATCGTTTCTCCTTACAATAACGGCAACCAGCACGTCATTCGGCATTTTAAGGTATTTAAGCGGAATGCCGAGAAATCTGGCAGGCTCATTGATGGTGAACTCCAGCGCTTCCGCCTGGTTATTAACTATTCTGTAGAGGGATTTTATAGGATTGCCGAGGGCGTTTTTCAGACCGCGGACAAACAGCAGGATAAGGTTCGTCGTAATCTGGCCCGGATTTACAATGCTGTCGATGCCAAGGTTTTTTATCAGGTTAAGATAATTGTTCCTGCTTATTTTGGCAATAACTTTCTGTACACCTGCCTGTTTTGCGGCAAGCGCCAGCACGAGATTTTCCTCGTCATGTCCTGTAAGGGATACGAATGCTCCCATTTCCTGGAGGTTTTCAGAATGCAGCAGAGTTTCATCAGACCCGTCACCATGGATTATCAGTGCTTCAGGCAAAAGCTCCGAAAGAGCAATGCATCTTTCATGATCCGATTCTATAATCTTTATCCTCATACCCGTTTCTTCAAGGAATTTTGCCAGGTAGTAGGCTATTCTTCCGCCGCCGACTATCATTACATTTTTGATTTTCTGCACATAAAGGCCGATCTTTTTGCAGAACTTGGTCACATTTGATGGCTGGCCTACAACATATATAATATCTCCGGATTCAATCCGGAAGTCGCCTTTCGGGATAATTGCCTCGCTTCCCCTCAGTACCGCTCCTACTAAGACGTGTGAGGAAACAATTTCGGATATATCCCTGATTATCATACCCGAAATCGGCATATTTTCGGTAACCTTTATTTCCACCATTTCAACCTGGCCGCGGGCGAATATTTCAATATTCACTGCCTGGGGGAACCTGAGAATTCTTGCTATTTCACGGGCGGCAGCCCGTTCGGGGTTTATGACCATATCGAGCCCCAGTTCGTTTTTTATCAGGGACAGTTCATCGGCATATTCGGGATCCCTTATACGCGCTATTGTGTGAGCGGCACCGAGTTTTTTCCCTGTAAGGCAACAGACCATGTTCATTTCGTCACTGGCTGTGGCTGCAATAAGAACATCGGCTTCTTCGATACCCGCTTCGAACAAAACCTTTGTGCTTACACCGTTTCCCCTTATACACAAAACGTCCAGGTTTTCGTTTGCCCTTCTCAGTGCCTCCGGATCCTTGTCTATTACAGTCACATCGTTGTCTTCCTTGGACAATTGCTCGGCAAGGCTGTAACCCACTTTGCCGTTGCCGACTATAATTATTTTCATAAACAGCCTCCTGAACCGGAAACCTGAATTATGCTTCCGGTTATTATTGTTCTTCTGACATTATTTATTAGTCAGATTATAGATCAAAATATTATCAATATCAAATCATGCCAATGGGACAGTTCTTCAGACATGGGTTTGCTGCCTTGAATTCCTTTAACTGGGTGGATATAATATTTGAAAAAAGACTGTGAAGGAAATGGGGAATATGAAAGTACGTAGCTTTTTGAAGTATGTTGAAATACAGACAAAAGCTGCAAGCATGATCCCGTTTGCATTGGGTACGGTTTATGCTTTATACAGGTTTGGTTCCTTCAATCCGGAAAATTTTGCCCTGATGCTTATATCGCTTCTTTCTTTTGACATGACCACAACGGCGATTAACAACTACCTGGATTACAAAAAAGCAAGAAAGAAATCGGGATATGGCTATGAAAAGCATAATGCTATTGTACGGGATAATATCAAGGAAGCTGAAGCTTTGGCGGTTATATTAATTCTCGGAGTTATTGCGGTTATTGCGGGAATTCTTCTTTATCTTAATACCAATGAAATAGTGCTGATACTTGGAATGCTCTCCTTTGCAGTTGGTGTGGTTTATACCGCAGGCCCGGTACCGATTTCAAGGATCCCGCTCGGGGAAGTTTTTTCAGGCTTTTTCATGGGATTCATAATACCTTTTCTGGCAATATATATACATGTTGCTGATGACCGGATAGCGTCAATTGCAATGTATAACGGCATGCTTGATTTAAAAATAAACATTCCGGAAGTCATCAGGATATTCCTGGTTTCTGTGCCGGGTGTGACGGGCATTGCTAACATCATGCTTGCAAACAATATCTGTGATATAGAAGATGACTTGGAAAACAGGAGGTATACCCTACCGATTTATATCGGAAGGGAAAAGGCCCTGGTTCTTTTTAAAATACTATATTACATAGCATTTGCCGTTATACTGGTTTCTGTCGTCACGGGTTTTGCTCCCGTTGCTTCGCTGTTGATTTATGTTGTTTTCATTCATGTACGGAAGAATATCGGTAAATTTATGGAATTGCAGACGAAGAAAGATACTTTTCCGTTTTCGGTGCAGAATTTTGCTGTTATGAATATAGCCCTGATATTGGGTATTGCGGCTGAAACCATAATTTTGCTGATCTGAAGGTACCGGAGGATTATTGTTTTTTTCACGGAATAAATAACCGTGTGTAAAATACCCGGAGCGGTGCAGGAGCCGATGACGGGATATACCGGCCGCGGACAAGATATGAATAATTTAGGACAAATGATGGTTAGAGTCAGTACATGGGTTTCAGGTAAAATTATAATGATAAATTATAACCTTATACGGGGAGGGTTAGTATGTCAGATAAGCCTGTTTACTTGGATCCAAGTTATTCCTTTGAAGAACGTGCCAAAGATTTGGTATCGAGAATGACCATCGAGGAAAAGGTATCCCAGATGCTTCATACCGCGCCTGCTATTGAAAGGCTTGGCGTTCCGGCATACAACTGGTGGAACGAGGCGCTTCACGGTGTAGCCAGGGCCGGAACTGCAACCATGTTTCCGCAGGCCATTGGTATGGCTGCAACTTTTGATGAGGAGCTTATTTATAAAGTAGCTGATGTAATCTCAACAGAGGGAAGAGCTAAATATCATGCAAGTTCCAAAAAAGGCGACCGCGGAATTTACAAGGGTTTGACTTTCTGGTCCCCGAATATCAATATATTCAGGGATCCCAGGTGGGGACGCGGACAGGAAACCTACGGCGAAGATCCCTATCTTACGGCAAGGCTCGGGGTTGCTTTTGTAAAAGGAATACAGGGAAATCATCCGAAATACCTGAAAGCTGCTGCATGTGCAAAACACTATGCAGTCCACAGCGGCCCGGAAGCTTTGAGACATGAATTTGACGCAAAAGCTTCAAAGAAAGACATGTACGAAACATATCTGCCGGCTTTCAAGGCACTGGTCCAGGAAGCCAACGTAGAATCGGTAATGGGTGCATATAACCGTACAAACGGAGAACCCTGCTGCGGAAGCAAGACCCTGCTTACCGATATTCTCAGGGGAGAATGGGGATTCAAGGGCCATGTTACTTCTGACTGCTGGGCAATTCGTGACTTCCATCTCCATCACAAAGTTACGAGAACTGCCCCTGAATCTGTTGCCCTTGCCGTACGCAACGGCTGTGACCTGAACTGCGGAAATCTTTTCGGAAACCTGCTGATAGCACTTCAGGAAGGCTTAATTACCGAAGAGGAGATAGACAGGGCCGTTACAAGGTTAATGGTAACAAGGATGAAACTGGGAATGTTCGATCCTGATGATCAGGTTCCTTACTCATCAATTCCGTACAGCGTTGTTGACTGCAAGGAGCATAATGAGCTTGCCCTTGAAGTTGCAAAGAAATCAATCGTACTGCTGAAGAATGACGGTCTGCTGCCTCTCGACAAGAACAAAATTAAATCGATTGCAGTGATAGGACCTAACGCGGACAGCCGCCAGGCACTGGTCGGAAACTATGAAGGTACGGCTTCCGAGTATGTCACCGTTCTTGACGGTATCAGGGAAGCAGTAGGTGACGATGTAAGGATTTATTACTCCGTCGGCTGTCACCTGTATAAGGATAAGGTTGAGGAACTGGCCGAACCGGGAGACAGAATTGCCGAAGCGGTTACCTGCGCAGAGATGGCGGATGTTGTTGTTCTTTGCCTTGGCCTGGATTCTACAATTGAAGGCGAAGAAATGCATGAAAGCAACATTTACGGTTCGGGAGACAAACCCGACCTGAATCTGCCCGGTATGCAGCAGAAGCTGATGGAAGCTGTATATGCAACAGGAAAACCCATTGTTCTTGTATTGCTGACAGGCAGTGCCTTGTCAATCAACTGGGCTGATGAGCATATTCCGGCAATACTTAATGCATGGTACCCCGGCGCAAAGGGCGGAAGGGCTGTTGCATCGGTACTGTTCGGAGAAACCAATCCGTCGGGCAGACTGCCGGTTACATTCTACCGCTCAGTCGAAGAGCTTCCCGACTTTACCGACTATTCCATGGAAAACAGGACCTACAGGTTTATGAAGAACGAAGCCCTGTATCCGTTCGGTTTCGGTTTAAGCTATACACAGTTTGAGTACAGCGATCTGAAACTTTCAAAGAATACAATCAGGGCCGGAGAAGGTTTCACCGTTTCGGTCAAGGTAACGAATACAGGCAAGATGGCCGGTGACGAAATAGTCCAGGTTTACATCAAAGATCTGGAAGCAAGCTGGAGAGTACCCAACTGGCAGCTTTCGGGAATGAAGAGGGTAACGCTTCAGAGCGGTGAAACTACCGAAGTTACTTTTGAAATACGTCCCGAACAGCTGGCGGTTGTTACTGATGAAGGCGAAAGCGTTATTGAACCAGGCGAATTTGAAATTTATGCAGGCGGTTCACAGCCCGACTCAAGAAGCATTAAACTTTTGGGAAGGGCACCGCTGAAGGCGGTACTCAAAGTTGAGTAATATTTTCTTAAACGCATAATATACTTGTCCCCTATCTCATTTTAAATTAGAATGAGGTAGGGGATTTTTATGTATATAGAAAATCTTGTGGAGATGGATATGTTTCCTGAGCCGTTCCCTGTCAGGATTATCTATAACAGGGACGAAGGCTTCACGTACCCTTCTCACTGGCACAACGCCATTGAAATAGCCGTTGCTGCGAAGAAAAGATCGGATATCGTCATTAACAACCGGCTGTATACTCTGAACGAAGGCGATATTGTTTTCATATCCGGCGGGGAACTTCACAGCTATCCATTGTCACCCGGCTGCGAACGTATATTCATAATTTTTGATCTGAACCAGCTTAACGGCGGGAATATATTCCATGAAGAATACCCCTACATAGCAAAAACCATTATCATAAAAAAGGATGCAAACAGGGAACTTCATTCACAGGTTTACAGGCTTGTGGAAGAAATTCTGAAAGAGGCCTCAAACCCGGTGCCGGGTTCCAGGTTCTTTATCCTGTCAAAAATATACGGGATACTGGCTGTGATAGCCAAAGATTCAAAAGGTGCCGTGGAGCTTGAAAGTTCGGGCAGAAAGGATTTGCTGTTCAAAATAGGCCAGGTGGTGGAATATATTGAAAACAACTACACGGAACCGATCACATTGTCCGCCCTGGCTGAAAAATTTGGATTCAGCAAACATTACCTTTCGAGAATGTTTACAAGGGTGCTTGGTGTTCCATTCAGGCAGTACCTTAATATAATACGAATCAAGTATGCGGCGGAAAGAATAATACTGAACAGGGAAAGCATAGCGGATATTGCTTTTGGCTGCGGCTTTAACAGTATTTCGACTTTTAACCGTACTTTTCGGGAAATAAAAGGCTGTACCCCGGTACAGTACAGGAAAATGCAGTGGAACCATGTAAGCAGTGAGGCTGGTGAGAGAGATGAAAAATAACGGGAATATCACTTACCATGAGGGAAAGGTTACAAAGGACGACAGGTACAGGGTTCTGGGTCAGAAAGGGCTTGTTGTCTGGTTGACCGGTCTTTCCGGTTCCGGAAAGTCAACCATCGCAGTGGAAGCTGAAAAAATACTTAACGGTATGGGAAAGGCTGTTTACCGTCTTGACGGCGATAATATAAGGTTTGGGCTTAACAGCGATTTGGGCTTTTCGGAAAAGGACAGGTATGAAAACATCCGCAGGATCTCGGAAGTCTGTGCATTGTTTCAGGATGCAGGTCTAATCGTTATCGCTTCATTTATTTCACCCCTGGCTGAAATGAGGAAGATGGCCAGGGAAAAAGGAGGAGATAATTTTATCGAGGTATACGTGAAGGCCGATTTGGAAACCTGCATCCGCAGGGATCCGAAGGGATTGTACCGTAAGGCGCTTAATGGCGAAATACAGGAATTTACCGGTATTTCAGCGCCGTACGAAGAGCCTCAGAATCCTGACCTTGTATTGGATACGGAGAACAGCACGCTGGATGAGTGCGTACGTAAGCTGGTGGATAAAATACTCGAAAAATCGGAGCTTGATTAATTACCTTAACCTGTACTAATCTGCTGAGGGTATAATAAAATTAATCCCCTTTTCTATTATTTCAATGTTCAGTTCGTTCAGCCTGAAAAGTTCACCGTCGGCATTTACGTGCACCTGCGAAGGGCTGACCATCCTTACCGAACGGCAGCGTTTAATATTTACTTCTTTCATTTTTATATGTTTTCCCTTTATAAACCTTGGGAAAAAGAAAAATATTTTCAGCCTTCCAACACCATTAATCATGCAAACATCCAGAAGACCGTCGTCCGGAACTGCTGAAGGTACTGCTTTCATGCCGCCGCCATAGTATTTCCCGTTTGCAAAGGCAGACAGAAGAATCCTTGACATGTGGATTTCCTCGTCATCGATATAAAATGTGGCCTCGTAATTCTTCATCCTGATAAGGGATAAAAGGATACCGCCTATATAGGCTATTTTTCCTTTTATGAATGGAATACGCTTAAGATACTGCGTATTGGCAACCACGTCGGCGTCAAATCCTGCAGAGGCGATATTTAGATAGTACATGTCATTCATTTTGCACAAATCCAGGGGTACCGGACGGGCATTTATGAGCCGTGGAAGCAATTCCAGCGGCTCTGTTTCTGTACAGAAGTTTTTTATAAAATCATTTCCCGTTCCCGCCGGAACATTCCCGAGACTGGCATCACTTCCAGCCACACCCTGAAGAACTTCATTAAGCGTTCCGTCTCCGCCAACGGCATAGACTCTTAAATTCCTGTATTTTTTTACATATTCCCGTGCTATTTCGGCAGCGTGTTTCGGGGCTTTTGTAATCTCCAAGCGGTATGAAAGGGAGTGTTTTTCCATGATTGCTTCAATATCCGGTATGGTTTTCAGCGTTTTGCCTTTTCCTGCCACCGGGTTTACGATAAACAAGTGTTCCATGCTGATAACCCTTTGCGTCATTGTTTTTGCAGAAATATATCAATAATTATACATTATACCGGGAAAACTGAAATTCCACAATAAAAATATACAATCCCTTAATTGCGGGTCCTGGTGCGGGTGTTTTTGCTCCTTGGGCAGCAAAGCACTTACGTTGACCCACGCCCCGCGCAAGTAATGAACCCGGCGTTGCGGTCTCCATATTCCGGGCCGCTCAGTTCCACGCTCCAGCCTTATTACTGTGCAGAATGGCTTCGCAGCATGCCGCCCTGCGTCGCAAAAAACACCCGCACCACCCGCTTGTTTATAAGTTAATTCAAATGCGGGTCCTGCTTTGGTTATTATGGATATTGTGCAATGCCGGAAACTTTTAGCGGAATGTGGCTTAGAGCCGCTCAGTCAGAGCGAGGATAAGCAAGCCGACTGTCTGAGCAAAAATGCGACCTGAAAAATATATTCAGAAGCATTTTTGCGAGTTTCGGCTTGCCCGAGCTGAACTGTGCGGCTCTTGCAAATGAAGCGGCTGTTGACGGCATTGCACAATATCCGTCGAGCGTCGCCAAAACCGCCCGAATCACCCGCTTTTAAAGAAGGTATTATTGCAGCGGGTCCTGCTTCGGGTGTTTTTGCTCCTTGGGTAACAAAACACTTACCGGTATCCACGCTTTTAAATTCATTATAGAATTGATGTGAGTTCTCCATATCCGATAGATGTGCGCCCGAAATAGGGTGATTTTTTATTTGCCAGTACCAAGCTATAAAGCGCCAAATGTAAACATTAGATTCATGGTTTCATATGTGGTCATTGTCATACTGGCATCACACTCCTTTCAGAGAGAGTAGTGCCAGCAGACCAGCTAGTTACTTTCGAATATAGTGATGAATATATTCATAAACATTTTTTTCTCAATAAAAAACAAATTCAATTTATGGTGAAAAGTAAAAAGCTTTGAAAGGCATATTAGCGGAATAAATCTCTATTATATGTACTTTTTTCAGTTGTCATTTTGCGTTCAGATTGGTATTGATTATATTTTTCTATATACTTATTTAAAAAATTTTTGGATTTATTTTACAGTCCTCTTTTGTGGTGGTAATGGCTATTTCTTTTTGAGAAAGGAGTAATTCTCTATATTCTATACATTTCTGTTCCAAAAGTTTAAAATCACAACATCTCACAGCCAATTTTTCAGGAGCTTTTTTTCAGTAATTAACTTATATAACTTCTTTGCAGTTTTCATGATTTTATCACGATTTGAATTACACCAGCTAATCTGATTGATTAACAAGTTTTTATATTTAATATCTTCTTTTGTGTCATCCGGCGTAATTTTTAAATCTACTTTTCTTATAAATTCATCATCAACTGGAATCATGTTATTAAGATTAATAGCTCCCCAAATTCCATTTTTTATTTTAATAAAATCTATTGTATCCCTCATATTCAGGTGCTTCGGTTTTGGTGAAGTAAGAGGAGCATAGTATTTAATCTCATTTTCTAATTCAATTACAATACCTAAAAATGGACGATGAGCTTTATTCTCAGAAACATCTCGAACTCTGTCGTCAAATTTACGAAGATATTCACAATAAGATGGATCCACTCTATATAAAGATAGACGCATATATGTACCTCATAAAATTATAGGAGCTGAACATTATGTTCAACTCCCTACTTTTTTAGCTCCCACTTACGGTAGGGTACACCGCTTTTTTAACTCCCACTTACGGTAGGGTACACCGCTTTTTTAGCTCCCACTTACGGTAGGGTACACCGCTTTTTTAGCTCCCACTTACGGTAGGGTAC